>Ga0116227_10004877_pt1 | contig 28745 bp, 23 predicted proteins | sample S1TSphgellanicum_FD_89693 | JGI IMG/M metagenome (GOLD analysis project Ga0116227, IMG submission 89693) | Host-associated microbial communities from peat moss isolated from Minnesota, USA - S1T2_Fb - Sphagnum magellanicum MG | ecosystem: Host-associated > Plants > Peat moss > Unclassified...
GATGCGTCTGGGCGATATCGTACCGGCGGATGCCCGTTTGCTCGCCGGCGACGAAGTCACCGTCGACCAGTCGGCTTTGACCGGCGAGTCGTTGCCGGTGACGCGAAAGCCTGGCGACGCCGTGTTCTCCGGATCGATTCTGCGCCGAGGCGAGATCGACGCGATCGTGTACGCGACCGGGACAGCGACCTATTTCGGGAAGACTGCGGCGCTGGTCGAGCAGGCGGATACCACGAGCCATTTTCAGAAAGCCGTTTTGAAGATCGGCAATTACCTGATCATGCTGGCCGTCGTCCTGGTCGCCGTGATCGTCGGCGCGGGGCTTTTCCGGCGCGACGCGATGCTCGAGACGTTCGAGTTCGCCTTGGTGCTACTCGTCGCGGCGATCCCCGTGGCAATGCCCACGGTGCTCTCCGTCACGATGGCCGTCGGCGCTCGGCTCCTTTCGCAAAAGCAGGCGATCGTGACGCGGCTCTCGTCGATCGAAGAACTGGCCGGCGTCGACATCCTGTGCTCGGACAAGACCGGCACGTTGACCGAAAACACGCTGACCCTGGGCGACCCCTTCTGCCTCGGCGACACGCCTCCCGATGAGCTGGTGCTCTACGGCGCGCTCGCGTCCCGCGCGGAAGACAAGGACACGATCGATCTGGCCGTGATCGGCGGCGTCAAGAACGCCGCAACGCTCAAATCGTTCGACGTGCTGCACTTCGTGCCGTTCGACCCCGTCCATAAACGCACTGAAGCGACGGTCAAGGGCGCGGACGGCAAGCAGTTCGAGGTCGCGAAGGGCGCGCCGCAAGTCGTGCTCGAGATGTCGGGGAACGCCGCCGACGCGAAAGCCGCCGTCGATAAAGCCGTCGACGGCTTCGCCGCGCGTGGCTTTCGGTCGCTCGGCGTCGCGAAGGCGGACGAAAAGGACCACTGGCAGTTCCTGGGCGTCTTGCCGATGTTCGATCCGCCGCGGCCTACCGCCAAGGCAACGATCGCGAGCGCGGAAGCGATGGGTGTGCACGTCAAGATGGTCACCGGCGACCAACTGGCGATCGCGAAGGAGACGGCTCGCGCGCTCGGGCTCGGTACGGACATCCTCGATGCCGCGAGCCTCGGCGATACCAATCGTCACGAAACGGACGAAGCCGAGAAGGCCATCGAGAACGCCGACGGCTTCGCTCAGGTGTTTCCCGAACATAAGTACCATATCGTCGACGTCTTGCAGCAAATGGGCCATATCGTCGGCATGACCGGCGACGGCGTCAACGACGCGCCGGCGCTCAAGAAGGCCGATTGCGGAATCGCCGTTTCCGGGGCGACCGACGCGGCCCGGGCGGCGGCTTCGATCGTTTTGATGACGCCCGGCCTGACCGTCATCGTCGATGCGATTGAAGAGAGCCGGCGCATCGTCGGGCGCATGAACAGTTACGCGATTTACCGCGTGGCCGAAACCCTGCGCGTACTGTTGTTCATGACCGGCGCCATCCTGTTCTTCAATTTCTATCCACTTACGGCCGTCATGATCGTGTTGCTGGCGCTGCTCAACGACGGCGCGATCCTCTCGATCGCCTACGATAACGTGAGTTACAAGAAGCAACCCGAGTCGTGGAACATGGGCTTGGTCTTGCGAATCGCTTCGGTCCTCGGCATCATCGGGCCGGTCGCCGCGTTCGGACTGTTCTACCTCGCCGATCGGGTTTGGCACCTCGGTCATCCGCAGATTCAGACGCTGATGTATCTGATGCTCTCGGTGGCCGCCCACCCGTCAAACATAATAGCGCGCACGCGCGGGCCGTTCTGGTCGATCCGGCCAGCCCGCATTCTCTTCCTGGCCGTGCTTGGAACGCAGGCATTCGCGACGCTCATGGCCGTCTACGGTTTGCACATCATGACTCCGATCGGCTGGGGCTGGGCCGCGTTCGTGTGGTTTTACGCGCTGTTGTGGGCGCTCGTGACCGATCCCATCAAAGGCCTCGCTTACCGGATTTTCGATCGCGGTCCCGTCGCCGCGCAGCCCGACACGCCGGTTGGCCGGACTCCCGCCGCCGTACCGGCTGCTTCGTAGCACGGCTCGCGGCGGCAGGGGAACCTGAGTCGCTGCGCCGAGTCCCATGAACGACACCTGATTCGCGAGGACGAACGTGACGACAACCGACGGAGCGAGCGCAACCGGGGCCTGGCGCGAGCTCGGAACGCACTACGACACCATCCGCTCGACGCATCTGCGCGAACTCTTCGCGGAGGATCCGCAGCGTGCCGAGCGCTTTTCGCTCGAGGTTGCCGGCATCTTCCTGGACTATTCGAAGAACCGGATCACGGCCGAAACCGTCCGGTTGTTGCTGAAGCTCGCCGAAGCGCGCGGCCTGCGCGAACGCATCGACGCGATGTTCGAAGGGAAGAAGATCAACGTCTCCGAGGACCGCGCCGTCCTGCACGTGGCGCTCCGGGCGCCGAAGGGCGCGCAGATTTTCGTCGATGGGAAAGACGTCGTTCCGGACGTGCATGCGGTCCTGGACCGGATGTCGGCGTTCGCCGAGCGAATCCGCGGCGGCGCGTGGACGGGGCACACCGGCAAACGCATCAAGAACGTGGTCAACGTCGGCATCGGCGGATCGGACTTGGGGCCCGTGATGGCGTACGAAGCCCTGCGCCACTATAGCGCGCGCGAGATGACCTTCCGGTTCGTCTCCAACGTCGACGGCACGGACTTCGCCGAGGCCGTGCGCGACCTCGACGCGGCCGAGACGCTATTCGTGATCTCTTCCAAGACGTTCACGACGCTCGAGACGATGACCAACGCCGGCTCGGCCCGCGCTTGGGCGCTCGCGGGTTTGGGCGGCGACGAAAGCGCGATCGCGAAACATTTCGTCGCGGTCTCGACCAACGCGGCGGAAGTCGCCAAATTCGGCATCGATACCGCGAATATGTTCGGCTTCTGGGACTGGGTCGGCGGCCGCTACTCGATGGATTCGGCGATCGGGCTCTCGACGATGATCGCGATCGGCCCGGCGCACTTCGGCGAGATGCTCGGTGGATTCCACGAGATGGACGAGCATTTCCGCACGGCGCCGTTCGAACGCAATGTGCCGGTGCTCATGGGGCTGCTCGCGGTCTGGTACAACGATTTCTTCGGCTCGCAAACCGTCGGCGTGATGCCCTACGAACAGTACCTCAAGCGCTTTCCCGCCTACTTGCAGCAGCTAACGATGGAGAGCAACGGCAAACACGTGACCCTCGAGGGCAAGCCGGTCGCGCACGACACGGGGCCGATCTATTGGGGCGAACCGGGCACGAACGGTCAGCACTCGTTCTACCAATTGATCCACCAGGGCACGCGGCTGATTCCGCTGGACTTCATCGCCTTTAGCGAAAGCCTCAACCCGTTGGGCGAGCATCACGACCTGCTGATCGCTAACGTGTTCGCGCAAGCCGAAGCGCTCGCGTTCGGCAAGACGGCCGCGGACGTGAAAGCGGAAGGCTCGCCGGACTGGCTCGTGCCGCACCGCACCTTTGAAGGCAACCGGCCCTCGAATCTGCTCTTGCTACAGAAGCTGACCCCCGCGGCGCTCGGCAAGCTCGTCGCCCTCTACGAGCACAACGTCTTCACGCAAGGCACTATTTGGGACGTCGACTCGTTCGATCAATGGGGCGTCGAACTCGGCAAGAAGCTGGCCGTGAACATCATTCCCGAATTGCAGAGCGGTGACGAACCTCCGCTCGCTCACGACGCTTCGACCAACGCTCTCATCCGCCGTTATCGCGGCAGCCGAACCCCGTAACTCGTAACGTCAATGTCATACGCGAGGCGATCCCGCGATTTCCTCGCCCTTATCGGACGAAATCGAAGCGAAACGCACCCATCGAACGGAATTTCAGCGAAGCGCAGGCGGTACGGTGGTAAATTATTCCTTCCCATCTCCTGTGGGAACTATTACCGACCGCGCGGCCGACAGAAGCTATGGCATGTGCGTCGCGTCTGCGCTACACTGGCCGCAAATGACACCTCCACATGTAGCGCTAATAGCGCACGACGGCTGCAAGGACGATCTCACGGATTGGGTCCTCTACAACCGCGGGACGCTCGCGCAGTGCGAGCTGATCGCTACGGGAACAACGGGCGACCGGATCGCGCGCGCGACCGGACTGCCGGTGCGCCGCTTGCTCTCCGGTCCCATCGGGGGCGACGCCCAAGTCGGGGCGATGCTTGCCGAACAGAACCTCGATCACTTGGTGTTTTTCTGGGACCCGCTAACGACTCAGCCACATGACGTCGACGTCAAGGCCCTCCTGCGGCTCGCCGTCCTGCACAACATCCCCACGGCGTGCAACCGGGCCAGCGCCGACTTTCTCATCTCCTCGCCGCTGCTCTTCGATAGCGGACATCTCGGGCGGCGCAAAATCCTCGCCCGCCTAAAGAGCGTTGGCTAGCGTCCCGAGACGTGGCCTTGGATAACTAACCGGGCGGCAAGAGTAGGCCGAGATGTTCGGCGAGCGGTGCCGGGCGTCCGAGGGAAAACCCTTGTCCGTAGTCGACGCCGAGTTCGCGCAGGACGTTCGCCGTCTCGGGGCTCGCGACGAATTCGCCGATGGTGATCTTGCCCATGTTGCGCGCGATTTGGACGATGGCCGAGATCACGAAGCGGTCGGTCGGGTTCTCGCTGCAATTCTTCACGAACTCACCGTCGATTTTCAGATAATCGAACGGCAAGTATTTGAGGTAGTAGAAGGATCCGAAACCGGAGCCGAAGTCGTCGATCGCAAAACGACAACCGAGTTCGGTCAATCTTTTAACGAAGCTCACGGCTTCCGCGATATTCGCGATGGCCGAGGTTTCGGTCACTTCGAAGATGAGCTGGTGAGCGGGCACGCCCGTCTCCTCGAGTCGCCGCTCGACGAGTTCGATCAGATTTTGGTTTCCGAGCGTGCGGCCCGAGAGATTCACTTCGAAAACCAGGTTGCGTCCGAGCGCGCGCTGTTCGGCCAGCATGTCGATCGCGCTTCCCGCGACCCATAGGTCGATGTCGGCCATCAGTCCGAGGCGCTCGGCTGCGTCGAGAAACGCGCCCGGCGGGATCAGGCCGCCCTCGCCGTCGCGCATGCGCAACAGCAGTTCGAACTGCGTCGGTTCGCCGCCGGCGAGATGGACGATCGGCTGGGCGTGCAGCTCAAAGCCGTCGCGGGCCAGCGCGCCGTTGATTTGCTCGGCCCACCTGAGCCGGCTCTCGATTGCCGGACGGTCGCGATGGGTCGTACGATAGCGCGCCCAGCGATTGCCGCCGGCTTCCTTCGCATCGTACATCGCAAGGTCCGCGTTGACCATGAGATCATCGACGCTCAGGTTCGCGCCGTCCTCGAAGCGCGCGATGCCGATGCTCGCGGTCACGCGCTTGTTGCCGCCGATGGCCATCGGCATGGTCTCGCGGCGAACGACCTCCAGGAGCGCTTCGGCGGCGATTCTCGTCCCGGTTTCGTCCCCCGCCGCGAGGAGCACGGCACATTCGTCGCCGCCGACGCGCGCGACGATGTCGCTCGCGCGCATCCTCGACTGCAATCCGCGCGCGATCCGAACGATCAGCTGATCGCCGGCATTGTGACCGAGCGTGTCGTTGTAGTACTTGAAATTGTCGAGATCGATCATCAAGACGGCGCCCTGCGGCCCGTAACGGGCGACGCGCGTGAGATGTCCCTGGAGTTCGCGGTGGAAAGCGCGCCGGTTGAGCAGGCCGGTCAATGAGTCGTGGTCCGCGAGGTATTCGAGTTGACGTTCGTAACTGCGGCGCTCGGTGACGTCTTGAATCTGGGCGATGTAATGTGAGGGCCGCGCGTCCGCGTCTTGCGTGAGCGTCAGGTGCACGCTGGTCCAGACCGCATGGCCGTCCGCGTGGAGGAAACGCTTCTCATACGCCCTGGAGGCATCGCCGCCCTCGACCATAGCGCGTCCCATTGCCGTCTCCGCGGCGACGTCGTCGGGATGGGTAATCGACCCGCCCCTCTTGCCGATCAACGAGCCTTTCTCGTAGCCGAGGATCGCCGCGAACGCCCGGTTCACGCGTTCGAGGCGGCCGTCGAGGCTGACGATCAGCATGCCGATCTGCGCGTCATCGAAGAATCGCCGGAACCGTTCTTCGCTAGCACGCACGGCGAGGTCGGCCGCGCGGCGCTCCGTCAGGTCACGCGTTACCTTCGTGTAGCCGAGCAAGGTCCCGTTCGGGTCGCGCAGTGCCGTGATCACGACGTTCGCCCAGAACAAGGTTCCGTCGCGGCGCACGCGCCAGCCCTCGTCCTCCAAGCGGCCGGCCGCCGCGGCGATCTCGAGCTCGCGCGCGGGTTTGCCCGCCGCGTTGTCCTCGGGCGGGTAGAAAACCGAGAAGTGGCGGCCGATGATCTCCTCCGCCGAATACCCCTTCAGGCGCCGTGCCCCGGCGTTCCACGTCTCGACGTTTCCCTCGGCGTCGAGCATCAGGATCGCATAGTCTTGGACCGCTTCCACGATCAGGCGGAAGCGCTCCTCGCTGGCGCGCAGCGCTAGTTCGACCGCGCGCTGCTCGCTAAGATCGCGCGTGATCTTCCCGAAGCCGCGCAGCGCGCCGTCCGCGTCCCGCAGGGTCGTGATCACGACGTTGGCCCAGAACCGGGTTCCGTCGCGGCGCACCCGCCAGCCCTCGTCCTCCAGGTGGCCGTCGGTCGCGGCGAGCACGAGCTCGCGATCCGGCTTGCCCGCAGCGACGTCCTCGGGCGGGTAGAAGACCGAGAAGTGACGGCCGATGATCTCCTCGGCGCGGTAGCCCTTCACGCGCTCCGCACCCGCGTTCCAAGTCGTCACGACCCCGTCCGGGTCGAGTATGAGAATTGCGTAGTCCCGCGCATGCGCGACGTGCAACGCCAGCACGTCCTCGCGCTCGAGCGACGCTTCGGCCGGACTCTGGGCTGATGTCTCCCGCGCCCTGGTTCGTCGCTTTGGGAGGCGTGCTTTTTCGCTTATATGTGTTACCCCGGATCGTGCCAGCGGCCGTCGGCAGCGATCAAAGCGTCGGCGGCTCTCGGGCCCCACGTGCCGCGGGCGTACGGGTGGACCCGGGGGTGCTTTTCCAAGATGGGATCCACGACTGCCCACGCGGCCTCGACGGCGTCTTCGCGCGTGAAAAGCGCGCCGTCGCCGAGCATGGCGTCGCCGAGCAGGCGCTCGTAGGGCGATTGCTCGCCCGGCTGTTCGTCCAGCAGGTAGAGCTCCTTTTGCGTGCCGACGAAATCGCTACCGTCGCGCTTGACCCGCACCGCGAGCGCGATTTCCGATTTCGGCGAAAGCTGGAAGCGCAGATAGTTGCTCCTCCCCGAAGCCGGCGCCGAGTCGGCGAAGAGCCGTTGGGGCGGTGACTTCCACTCGACCAAGATTTCGGTCTCGGTTACGGGCAGAAACTTGCCGGACCGCAGGTACCACGGCACGCCCTCCCAGCGCCACGAGTCGATCCGCAGGCGCAGGGCGCAGAACGTCTCGACGTCGGAATTCTTCGCGACGTCCGCCTCGTTACGATAACCGGCGTACTGGCCGCGAACGATGTCTTCGGCGGTGAGCGGACGCATCGCCGTGAAGACCTTGGCTTGCTCGTTGTGGACCGCACCGAAATCCCGGCCCGCCGGCGGCTCCATCGCCAGCAGCGCGACCATCTGAAACAGATGGTTCTGGATCACGTCCCGCAAGCACCCGGCGCTTTCGTAGAACGAGCCGCGCTTCCCGACGCCGAATTTCTCGGCGAGCGTGATCTGCACGCTCGCGACGTAATTTCGATTCCAGACCGGTTCCAAGAACGAATTGGCGAACCGGAAGTACAGGATGTTCATGATCGCTTCCTTGCCCAGGAAGTGATCGATGCGGAAGATCGAGTCTTCGGGGAACACGTCCTGCGCCACGCGGTTCAGGGCCCGCGCCGAAGCGAGATCGCGCCCGAACGGCTTCTCGACGATGACCCGTCCGTGCGCGGCCAACTTGGCGGCGCCGAGGGCCTTGATGACGGTTTCGAAGAGCGAGGGCGGAATGGCCAGGTAGAAGGCCGGACGCCGCGCACGCTTCAGTGCCGTACCGATCGCCGCGAACGTGTTGGGATCCGAGTAATCGCCGCTCACGTACGAGAGCAGCGAAAGCAAACGCGCGAGCGCGCGCTTATTGTCGACGCCGCCCGAGCGCTCGATGCTGTCCGTCACGCGCCGGTGCAAACGTTCCGGGGTCCATTTGGGCAAGGCCACGCCGATCACCGGAACGTCGAGCGCGCCCCGCTTGACCAGCGCGTAGAGTGCGGGGAAGATCATCTTGTGGGCGAGGTCGCCGGTGACGCCGAAGATCACCAGCGCGTCCGAGCGGGCAGCAGCCACTAGGGGGTGCCCTTCTCGCCGGCCTTTTCCTCGTGTCCGCCGAACTGAAAGCGAAGCGCGGAGAGCAGTTTGTCGGCGAACTCCGCTTCGCCGCGCGAACTGAAGCGCTCGAACAGCGCGGCACTGAGGACTGGGGCAGGCACCGACTCGTCGATTGCCGCCCGGATCGTCCAGCGGCCTTCACCCGAGTCGGAAACCTGGCCGGCGAACTTGTCCAGGTCGGGACTCTCGAGCAAGCTCGCCGCGGCGAGGTCGAGCAGCCACGAAGAGATGACGCTGCCGCGGCGCCAGACTTCCGTGATGTCGGTCAGGTTCAGATCGAAGGCGTAGTGCTCGGGATCGCGCAGCGGCGTCGTTTCGGCGTCGATCGTCGTCTTGCGTTTGCCGGCGTTCGCGTGGTGCAGGATGTTCAGGCCTTCGGCGTACGAGGCCATCATGCCGTATTCAATTCCGTTATGAACCATCTTCACGAAATGACCCGCGCCGCTGGGCCCACAGTGCAGGTAGCCGTGTTCCGCCGAACTCGTCGAGGGGCTGCCTGAGACCTTGTCTCGTCCGGGCGTGCGCGGTGCCTCCTCGATTCCCGGCGCGAGCGCCGCGAAGATCGGCTCGACGCGTCCGACGATCGCGTCCTCGCCGCCGATCATCAGGCAGTAGCCGCGGTCGGCGCCCCAGACGCCACCGCTCGTGCCGACGTCGAGGTAATGGATGCCGCGCGCCTTCAGTTCCGCCGCCCGTCGCATGTCGTCGTGATAATACGAGTTGCCGCCGTCGATCACGACGTCGTCCGCTTCGAGGAACGGCAGAAGCGCCGTCAGCGTCGAGTCGACCACGGCTGCCGGAACCATCAACCAGATCGCGCGTGGGGCCGGCAAACGGTGCGTGAAGTCCTCGAGCGACGTCGAGCCGGTCGAGCCTTCCCGTGCCAGCGTCGCCACGGTGGCGGGATTGATATCATAGACGACGCATGAGTGGCCGGCTCGCTCCACGCGCCGGACCATATTGATGCCCATCCGTCCGAGGCCGATCATCCCGAGTTGCATCAGCTCGGCCTCATCGTGAATGCGTGGCGTACAGGAGATGGGGAGCCGCCATCGAGAGCAACGCGGCGATCGTCAGCACGGCGACCGCCACGACGACCCAATGCCACGGTCGCACGTGGGCCGGCCTAAGCAACGGCGGCTGCAAAGCGTTTCTGCTTGGTCGCGATCGCCGCGAGCATCTGATCGTAGGAAGCGGCGAACGACTTGACGCCCGCGACGGTCAGCTCGGCCGTGATCGCATCGATCGAGATGCCCGCGTTCGCGAGGTCCGCGGCGAACGCATGCACGCCCGGCAGGTCGCTCTCCGCCGTGCCGCCCGTGATGTGGCCGTGATCGAGCAAAGCGTCCAGCGTTTTGGGCGGTATCGTGTTAACCGTCTTCGGCGCGACCAACGTTTCGACGTACTTGAGGTCGGCGTAATGTGGATTCTTCGTCGACGTGCTGGCCCAGAGCGGCCGTTGCGGCGCGGCGCCGCGCGCCTCGAGCTTCTTGAAACGCTCGCTCGTGAAGATCGCCTTGAAGCGCTCGTACGCGAGCTTGGCCTGCCCGATCGCGGCCTTGCCACGCAATTCCTCGAGTTCCACCTGCCCCGCGGCGATCTTGGCCTCGAGTGCGTCGTCGACTTCCGTATCGATCCGCGAGAGGAAGAAGCTGGCAACCGAGGCGAGCCCCAGCAACGGCAAGCCGGCGGCCGCCCGTTGCTCCAAGCCCTCGACGTACGCGTTCGCCGCGCGTTCGTAACCGTCGATCGAAAAGAGCAAGGTCACGTTCACGCTGATGCCCGCCGCGATCGTCGCGGTGATCGCCGCCGCGCCTTCTTCGGTTCCGGGGATCTTGATCATCAGGTTCGGTCGATCGACCGCGGCCCAGAGACGCTTGGCCGATTCGATCGTGCCCTGCGTGTCGTGCGCGAGCAACGGCGACACTTCGAGCGAGACGAACCCGTCGCCGCCGCCGGTGCGGTCGTAGAGGGCGCGGAATTCGTCGAGCGCGGCACGGATGTCGTCGATGGCGAGGGCCTCGAAGATCTTGCCCGGATCGCTGACCGTCGCGGCCAGGGACTCGATCTGCGCGTCGTAGTCGGTGCCCCCGTCGATCGCCTTCTCGAAGATCGTCGGGTTGGACGTCATGCCTCGCAGGCCGCTCTCGATCAGCCGCCGCAATTCGCCCGAAGCGAACATCGAGCGCTCGATGTTGTCGAGCCAGACGCTTTGACCGAACTCGGCCAGTTGGTGCAATTGCTTTCCCATACAGGGTTTCTTCCCGCCTTAACTGTCGCTGAAAAGTGCGCCGCGCGGATGACCCTTGGCCAGCGGAACGGGGCCGTCGCTTTCGGAGAAGTCGTCGGTCCAGCGCCAGTTCCTGATTTCCGGCATGTCTTCGAGGTGTTCGCGAATGTAGACTTGGTGCTCGAAGAGCTTGCGCTCGAAGAGTTCGACCGCATCCGCGGCGGCCAGGCGCATGTTCGGCAGCTGATTGAGGGCGTCGATCGCCAGATGGTAACGGCTCATCTCGTTGAGCACGACCATGTCGAAGGGGGTCGTCGTCGTGCCGCGGTCCATGTAGCCCCGCACGTGAAAGCGCGATTCGTTCGAGCGGCCGTGGACCATGCTATGAATGAGCCAGCGGTTGTTGTGGAAGGCGAAGATCACGTTCGCCGTCTTGGTGAACAACTCGTCGAACGACATGTTGTCCATGCCGTGCGGGTGATCGCGGGGCAGCATGAGCGCCATGAGATCGACGACGTTGACGACTCGGACTTTGATGCCGGGGACGTGTTTCTGCAGCAGCCAGGAGGCCGCGACGGTTTCGATCGTCGGAACGTCGCCGGCGCATGCCAGCACGATGTCGGGTTCTGAGCCCGCGTCGTTGCTCGCGAATTGCCACGCCGACGCGCCGCGCGAACAATGCTCCCTCGCCTCGTCCATCGTCAACCATTGCAGCTGGGGCTGCTTGCCGCAGGTGACGAGGTTGACGTAGTTGCGGCTGCGCATGCAGTGATCGAAGACGCTGAGCAGACAATTGCCGTCGGGCGGATAGTAGACCCGGACCGTTTCGCTCCGGCGCGCGAGCGCGTTGTCGACGAAGCCGGTCGCCTGATGGCTGAACCCGTTGTGATCGTTGCGCCACGCGTGGCTGGTCAAGAGCACGTTGAGCGATGCGATCGGCCGCCGCCAGGGCAACTCGCGACACTGCTCGAGCCATTTCGCATGCTGCGTCACCATCGAGTCGACGACTTGTGCGAAGGCCTCGTAGGACGACCACATGCCGTGGCGGCCGGTGAGCAGATAGCCCTCGAGCCAGCCCTCGCAGCAATGCTCGCTCAAAACCTCGAGCACGCGCCCGTCGGGGCTCAGTTCGTCGTCGATCGAAACGGTTTGCGCCATGAAGCGCCGTTTCGTGGCTTCGAGCACGGCGTTCAAGCGGTTCGAGTTGGTTTCGTCCGGACAGAACATGAGGAAATTCGACGCGTTGAGCTTCACGACGTCCCGGAACCATTCGCCGAGTTTGCGGGGCGCCTCGGCGGTGACGCTGCCCGGCCCTGGAAGCTCGAGCGCGTAGGACGTGAAATCGGGAAGATCGAGCGCGCAGAGCAGCCGGCCGCCGTTGACGTGCGGGTTGCCGCCCATGCGCCGGTTCCCCGCGGGCGCGAGTTTTGCCAGTTCGGCGTCGAATTTTCCCTTTTCGTCGAACAGCGTCTCCGGCTCGTAGCTGCGCATCCACGCTTCGAGAATTTTCAGGTGTTCGGGATTCTCGCGCACGGTCTCGAGCGGCACTTGATGCGCTCTGAACGTGCCTTCCATCGGGATTCCGTCGATTTCTTTAGGACACGTCCAGCCCTTGGGCGTGCGCAGCACGATCATGGGCCACACGGGTTGTTTGACGAAACCGTTGTCGCGCGCGTCCGCTTGGATCGCCCGGATCTCCGCATAAACGTCATCGAGCGTCGCGGCCAGCAGTTGATGGACGACCAGCGGGTCGTCGCCTTCCACGAAATACGGATGGTAACCGCGGCCGCGGTAGAGCGCCGCCAGGTCTTCGTCACTCGTGCGCGCCTGCACGGTCGGTCCCGAAATCTTGTAACCGTTGAGGTGCAAGATCGGCAGCACCGCGCCGTCCGAGACGGGGTTGAGAAAGTTTACCGATTTCCAGCTGCCTTCGAGCGGACACGTTTCGGATTCGCCGTCGCCGATGACGCAGGCGACGATCAGATCCGGATTATCGAAAGCTGCGCCGAACGCGTGAACCAGCGAATAGCCGAGTTCGCCGCCTTCGTGCATCGAGTTGGGGACATGCGGGCCGCAGTGGCTGGGGACGCCGCCCGGCGTCGAGAACTTCCGGAACATCAGCCGCATGCCGTTCTCGTCCGGCGTGATCTCCGGGTGAACGTCGGTGTAGCTGCCCTCGAGGTAGGAGTTCGCGTTGAGCGACGGCCCGCCGTGGCCCGGGCCCGAGATGTAAATGACGTTCGCGTCGTGCTCGGTTATCAGCCGGTTGAGGTGCACGTAGATCAAGTTCTGGCCGGGCGAGGTTCCCCAGTGCCCGAGGAGCCTCGGCTTGATCTGCTCGGCGCGCAGCGGCTCGCGCAAGAGCGCGTTCTCGAAGAGATAGATTTGGCCGATGCAGAGATAGTTCGCCGCGTTCCAGTACCGGTGCATCTTGTCGAGCAAAGCCGGGGAGAGCGGACCCGTGGGCTGCGCGGCCTTCGCTTCGGCGTGGCCGTTCGCCGCGATCGCGGTCGATAGCGCGACGTCGAAGAGGAACTTCGGCTTACCGCCGTGTCCGTTCGCCGGTAAAGGGAGCGTGGCTGGAGCTTTTTTCGACATGGACCACCGTCTTGGAGTGAGCAGTGAAAGGGGTCGGTTACGCGCCGCGCCGGAAGAGCGCGAGCATGGCGATCATCACGCAGCAGAATAAGATCGGCCAGTGCGCGACGGCGCCGTTCTGGAACAAGAGCGAGCCGGCGGCGAAGAGCACGAGCGGAATCATCGCGATCGCGCTGAGCTGAAGAAAACGCGTGTTTTGCAGCTGCAGAACCGGCCGCATCCCGGCGGCCGCGCGGGGCGCCTCGATGCGGGCGCGGACGCCGGCGCGGGCGGTCGCTTCCAGGAGCGATTCCAAATTGACCGCGGAGTCGTGCGCGACGATCGCGCGCGAGCCGGTCGCATTGACCTCGGCCAGTAGCACGCCGGGCACGCGTTGCAGTGCGCGCGTCACGCGGGCGATGGAGGGAAGCGAGACGTTCGCCTCGAGCTGCAAGGTCGTGCGCGTCAACAGGTCGGATGTGCCGGCGCCCGGCGCCGTCGAGCTCATGAGACGGGGACTTTGAGGCCGTTGACCGGAACCGCCGCGGCTGCGTTGCGATCGAGGATGTCGAGAAACGGTTTGACGATGTCCAGGGGCATCGGAAAAATGACCGTCGAGTTGTGTTCGCCGCCGATTTCGGTGAGCGTCTGCAAGTAACGCAACTGCATCGCGGCCGGAATCGAGGCCAGGATGTTCGCGGCGTTGACCAGCGTCTGCGCGGCCTGGAACTCCGCTTCCGCATGGATGACTTTGGCGCGGCGGTCCCGTTCGGCTTCGGCTTGTTTCGCGATCGCTTTGATCATGTTCTCGGTCAGCTGGACGTCGCGGATTTCGACGGCGCTGACTTCGATGCCCCAATCCTTCGTGCGAGAATCGAGGATGTCTTGAACGTCGGTGTTGAGCTTCGTGCGCTCCGCCAGCATGTCGTCCAGATCGTGCTGACCCAAAACCGAGCGCAAGGTCGTCTGCGCCAGCATGTTGGTCGCGGCGATGAATTGCTCGACCGCGATGACCGACTTCTCGGGATCGGTGACGTGGAAGTAGAGCACCGCGTCGACCTTGACCGACACGTTGTCGCGCGAAATCAGATCCTGACTCGGCACCTCCATCACGACGGTTCGCAAGTCGACGCGGACCATCTGCTGGATCCACGGGATCAGGAAAATGAGCCCGGGCCCTCGGACGCCGGTAAAGCGGCCAAGCGTAAAGACGACGGCACGCTCGTACTCGCGCAAGATCTTGACCGACGCGTTCAAGATCAGGACCACGACCGCGACGACCACGAGGGGGAACAGGAAACCGTTAAACATGACGACCTTTGATCCGCATCCTCGAGAGCCGGGCCGCTGGGCGGCAGACTTCGTCCGTGGGATGCTCAGTGTAGCGCGGCCGTCACGCTCACGGTATCGTTAATAACCCCGGGGCAGGCGTCCCCGGCCTGCCGAGGTTTAGCCGCGTGGAGCGTTTGGCGTCGACTCCCAACCAAGCACGCGAGCGATCAGCTCGCTGCGGTTGCGGCTCTCCGTCTTGTCGAGCATGCTTTTGATGTGGTCTTGAACGGTCGACGAGGTGATGTGCAGCTGATCGGAGATCTGGTCGAGATGTTTACCGTCGAGCAGCAGGGCGAGCACCTGCACTTCGCGCGGCGAGATGTGATAGCGCGCGGCCGCGCCGGTCAGCGAGTTCGGCGGTTGGAAGCGGTCGACATGGACGCCGATGAACAAGCCCGTCGGACCGGACATCGGTTGCGTACGTACGACGAGAAACGAGACTGGGCGGGCCACGCCGGCTTGCTGGCCGCCTGCATCAGTCGACCAGGCTTGAGTCAGTTCGCGTACGGTCTCTTCTAAGAGAGTCGGCAGGCGCTCGGCGATGCGCGTTTGCAGGCCCGTAAGCGCGATGCGCCGTTGATCTTCCGAACTCCAGGTCAAGACGATTTGCAGGTCTCGATCGAGCAAGTAGAAGGCGCCCCGCGGTGGCTCCAGCGCCGCGTCGACGGCCTGTTCGTCGGGCGCCGGTGGATTGAGGCGTAGCGCCGAGAGGCGATCCGACGCCGAATCGAGGGCGAAAGTCAGCATACTGATCTCGCTGGACGTGAACGGCCCGAGTTCGACGGTGCGCAGCAGGGTCAGAATTCCGAAGTGCGCGCGCGCATCGGCGAACAGCAGGGTGATGCCGCTCGCGTAATCGTCGAGCGAGCCCAGGGTCGAGGCGATGCGCGGCCCGATGGGTGCGCGCGCGCGCTGGCGCTTGAACTCGTCTTCCAACCGTGCCTCACCTTGGCCGTTCGGGTGCGAGGTGTAGACGGAAACGAGTTCGCCGCTCGGATCGACGCGAGCGAACGTCCAGCGCGAAGCGGGGACCACGCGCAAGATGCCGGCTACGATTGGATGTGCCGGATCTGACGACGGCATCACGTCGGGCGTCACGAGTCCCTGATCTCCATCGAGCGCGAGCTCCGGTTGGGCCCGGCGCGATTGGCGAGCTTCCCTTCGCTTGTCCGAATCCGCCTTTTCCACGATGTATTCGCCTCACGCCAGATGTTACGATAGTAGCGGTTCGACATGCATCGGCGGAAACCGTCACCATGTCGACCTATCGAAATTTCCGCACCCATCGCTCGTGAAAGCGTCTCCCGCATGGCCCGCATCTGCGCTCTGGCCGGCATCGATCGTGCAGCGGTCCCAATGTTCGAGGCCCTCCTTCTCAAAGCCGGGGCTCCTAGCCTGGTGACCGTTTCCGCTCTCGACGTTACCGCGTTAGGCAAACTCGCTCCCGAATTGCTCGTGTGCGATATCGATTTCTCCAAGGTCGACGCGCTGGAACTGTTGCGCCGGATCCGTTTCGTCCTACCGGGTTGCACGATCGCCGTCTACACCGAGAACTCGGCGCGGACGTGGGGCGTCGCGTGCCACCTTGCCGGCGCGAACTGCTTGCTCTCAAAGCAATCCGGCGCGGACGCGCTAGCAGACGGCGTGCGCGCCGCGATCGGCAACGGGTGCTACACCGATCCCCGGTTCGCCGCATGAGATCCTCCGCGCGCGTTGTGGCGTCGCGCACGGCCATGCGCCACGGTCTGTTGCCGCGGGCGCGCGAACATTCCGATAGCGCGAGCGTCGCGGTCTGGAATTCGCCCGCCGGCGGCGCGCTCGCGGGCGGCGATTGGTGCGATGTCCTACTGATGTCAGACCGATTCGTCGGTTTGACAATCGGTGACGTCTCGGGACACGGCGCGCGGGTTGCCGGCACGATGGGCATCATGCGCGCGGCCGTCTTGCGCGCCATGCGTAAGAGCTACGTACCGTCCGACGTTCTCTCGATCGCCAACGGCGTCGCGGTCGAGCGTTGTGGCGGCGTCGTGGTAACCGCGATCGTGGCGACGTTCGATCGCAAGTCGCACACCCTGACCTTCGCTAACGCGGGCCATCCGCCGCCGTTATTGCTGACGCGCGGCGAGCAGCGCTTCCTGCAGATGTCGCCCGCCAATATTCCGCTCGGCATCTTTTCCGCTTATCGCGCGGAGGATTACGAGGTGACGCTCGTGGACGATGCGCTAGCCGTCTTTTACACCGACGGAATCACCGAGCACGCACGCGATCCGATTGCGGGCGAACTCGAGCTCGTCGAAGCAGCCCGGTACGTGCACGGCCGGCCACACGTCGACGCCGCCGGTGCGATCGCGCTGCACGTGCTGGCGCGCGGCCGCGGCGACGACGACGCCGCCGCGATCGTGCTGCGTACCTTGCCCGCCGAGGGCTAGTTTTCGCGGGGCGCCGCGTCCGCGCTCGCGAAGCGAAGCATTATGCCAAATTCATCGGGGCCATCGGCCGACGAAGACGTCGTCGCCGCCGCCGTCGCGATCTGCGAAATCGGTTCGAAGGATCTCGACGTCCGCATCGAGCTCGGCGAAACCTACGCCGCGGCCAAGTCGTACCTGACCGCGCTCTTCAAGGCGGCTCAGGCCGACGAACTCGCCTAACCGCGCCTCGCTTAGAGTTGCTCGACCCGCTCGATGTCGGGGCAGCGCGCACGCACGGCCGTTTCGATCGAGCCCTTGAGGGTCGCGGTCGACATGGCGCAGCCGCCGCATGCTCCGACCATCTGGACGTAGGCGACGCGATCGTCAACGCGCACGAGCCAGACGTCGCCGCCGTCGCGTTGGATGCCCGGTCGGACCTCGTCGAGCGCGGCGTTGATGCGCTCCGCGAGGCCGGCAGTCTCTATCACGGTGCTTGCAACCACGGGTCGGGTCCGGTCCGTTGCGTGCGGTGCCGCGGCATAGCCGAGCGCCCCGAGCGCCGAGACCAAGAAGAAGAACGCGACGCCCCGCGCCGCGAGCGCCTCATCGGCGACCGGATCGGCGCCGGCCCGCGCCCAGAGCGCCCGGACGAAGCCGGCGGCGGGCGGCACCGTCAGCGCCTCCAGGAGCGCGAAGCCGGGCGGAGCGCCTAGGGCCAGCGCGAGCCCGACCGCCGCGAATACGGCGACGGCCGCGACGGTCCCCAAAGGCTTGGCCCCCTCGGCACCGAGCCGGACGACGAGGTTGCGCTTGCCGCCCCGCCGGTCGGCGTCGATGTCGGGATACTCGACCGCGAGCATCATCGCGAACATCGCGGCCGCCGCCGGCAAGGTGCTGGCGAGGGCGCGCGGGTCGAGCACCTGCCGTTGCGCGGCGAAGGCGCACAGCGGCACGAGCACGGCGACGACCAGCGCCGTATCGGCTTCGCCCAGGCCGCGCGCCAGCAGCCGGACGGGCGGGGCCGAGTAACACCACGCGAAGATCGCGATGGCGGCCGCGATTCCGGCCGCGAGCGGGCGTCCCGTTCCGAGCAAGGCGAGCGTCGCGGCCGCGCCGGCCGCCGCGCAGACCAGTGCCGCGGTCAGCGCGGTACGCGGTTGGAGCGCGCCCGAGACCAGCACGCCGCTGCCGCCCGAGTATGGCGTCGGCGTCGCGAACGCGTCGCAGTCGCGATCGAAGTAGTCGTTCGCATACTGCGTCATCAGATGGAAGGCGCTGATCGCGAACTGCGCCAGCGCGTACGCTCCCCAGCCGACGGCGCCCGTCTCGTACGCGGCGATCGCCGTTCCGAGGGCGCCGCCCGCGAAGCCGCCGGCCAAGAACTTGAGGCGCGAGAGGCGCAGAAACGCGCCGAGCGGTGCGGGCACCGGAGCGAGCCTTCGCAGGACGAAGGAGGCGCCCTGCGAGATGGGCGAAAACAACTTTCGCGCTATGGAAACTCTTACGAAGCAAGCGAAGGCGCCGAAGGTTCGCCGGACCACGGGCTCCGGCCGGCCCAAAGTGCAGTCGGTCGATCGCACCCTCGACGTGCTCGAATCGCTAGCCTCGCGGCGCGGCGCTACCGGGATCAGCGAGCTCTCGCAACTGGTCGGGCTGCATGTGAGCACCGTCCACCGGCTGCTGGCGACCCTCGTCGACCGCGGCTACGTGCGGCAGGACCCGGACAGCTCCCGCTACCACCTCGGGTCGCGCATCTTCACCCTGGCCAGCGCCGCGGACGTGCACCTCGATCTGCGTCTGGTCGCGCGCCCGTACCTCGAACGCATGATGCGCAACTCCGGCGAAACCGCCAACCTCGTGACGGCGACCGAAAGCGAAGTCGTCTACCTCGATCAAGTCGCGAGCTTGCACTTGGTCAAGATGTTCACGGCGCCCGGCATGCGCGCCCCGCTTTACTGCACCGGCACGGGCAAGGTGATCATGGCCTTTCGGGGCCGCGAGTTCAGCGAACCCGTTCTCGCGGCGCCGATGCGCCGCTACACGCCCCGAACGATCGTAACCCGGGCCGGGCTCGAGGCCGAACTCGCCGTGATTCGCAAGAACGGTTACTGCGTCGATAACGAGGAGATGGAGGAAGGCGTGCGCTGTCTGGCCGTCCCGATCTTCGACCGGCGGAGCGATTGTATCGGCGCCATGTCGGTCTCGGGCCCGACCACGCGCATGACCCACGAACGCGTCGAAAAGCTATCGGTCACCGCGCGCGCGATCGCGAGCGAACTCTCGCGTCAGCTCGGTCACGAGCAGAGCGTCATCGATCACCAATAAGATAGCGCGGCCGCGAAGAGCTCCTCGAGTTCGCCCGTCCCGGTGGGGCGCGGAGCGTTGGCGAGCAGCCGGCGCTGCGCGGCGGCGCCTTCGGTCAGCGACGGGATGTTGCCGGTCGCGAAGCCGACGCCGGCCACGCCGTTGGGCATGCCGGTCGCGCGCATCAGCGTTTCGATGCGTTCGGCCAGCGCGTCGCCCGCCTCGCCGAGATCGGCCGGCGTGGCGTCGGATCCGAGCAGTTGCGCGGCGTGCAAATGTCGCGCCCGGTCGGCCGTGGCAGTGTAGCGAAAGACCGCCGGGGCGTTGACGATCACCGCCATGCCGTGCGGAACGATCGGGTCGCGACCCGGATACTCCGGCGCGCGGTAGTCGGGCACGAGGCCCGCGACGGCGTACGACATCGCGTGCGGCACGTGCACGCCGGCGTTGCCGAAGCCGATGCCGGCGAGCGTGGCCGCGAACATCATCCGTTCGCGCGCTTCGAGGTCGGCCGGGTCGGACACGGCGCGCTCGATGTACTGCCCGAGGATGCGCATCGCCTCGGCGCACGCGATGTCGGAGAACGGGTTGGCGCCTTGCGACGCGGGCCGCGCCGCAGGCGACAGCGGCCGGTCGCGCGCGGTATAGGGGCGCGCGGTATAACTTTCGAGCGCGTGCGAGAGCACGTCGAACCCGCTGCACGCGACGACCGTGCGGGGCAGCGAGGCCGTCACGTCGGGATCGATGACGCCGAGCGTCGGCCGGATGCGCTTGGAGGCGATGCCCGTCTTCGCGTGATGCTCGAGGTAATCGAAGATCGCGATGCCGGTCACCTCGGCGCCGGTGCCCGACGTCGTCGGGCAGGCGATGTGCGGGCGCAGCGGGCCCGGCACCGGCAGCCCGCGGCCGAGCGGCGCGTTGACGTAGGCATCGAATGCGTCGGGATACGTGCCGTACAAATTCGCGGCTTTGGCCGTATCGATCGACGATCCGCCGCCGACCGAGACGAACCCGTCGAAGCGTCCGTCGCGGGCGAATTCGGCGGCCGCGAGAAATGAGGCGTCGGTCGGTTCGACGGCCGATTCCGCGTAGACGACGACGTCGCAACCCGCCTCGCGCAGCGCGGCCGCGACGGTCTCGACGAACGGAAACTTCACCAGCTGCGGATCGGTGACCAGCGCCACGCGCGTCATGCCCAAGTCGCGCGCGTCGATGCCGACTTCACGCAGCGCGCCGCTGCCGTATTTGATGCGCGAGGAATCGACCTCGAACGTCGTGTCGCCGCCTGCGACGAACGGATAGCCCGCACAGCAGATCATCCTGCGGAACTGCTACCGTTCTTTTGGCGGCCCCTCTCGGCGCGCGGTTCTTTCTCGCCGGCGCCAGGTGCGCGGGCGACGCGTCGAGTAGCGGAACGGCGATGCTCTTGGGCGCGATCGATGTCGGGACCAACTCGATCCATTTGATCGTCGTCGAATTGGATCCGCGTTTCGGTACCTCGCGAACGATTCTCAAAGCCCGCGAGATGGTGCGGCTCGGCGGCGGGGAAGCGCTCGCCCGCGGATACTTGAGCAAGAAGGCCATCGGGCGCGGGGTCGCCGCCATCGCGAAGTTCACCGGTGCCGCCCGCGCCGCCGGCGCGCGCGACGTTCGCGCGGTCGCCACCTCGGCGGTACGCGAAGCGTCCAATCGCGACGAGTTCCTCGCGGCGGTGCGGGCTACCAGCGGCATCGAGGTCGAAGTGCTCGACGACGTCGAGGAAGCGCGCCTGATCCATCTCGGCGTCAGCCACGGGTTTCCGCTGGCCGACCGGGTCGCGTGCATCTTCGACATCGGCGGCGGCTCGACCGAATTCATCGTGGGCGACGCGGACCGGGCCTATTTTTTGCACAGCGTGCGCCTGGGCAGCCTGCGGCTCTACGAGGAGTACCTGCGCGACGAGAGCGCGGGCGCGCTCGGCTACAAGGCGCTCGAAAAGCACGTCCGCGCGCTGCTCGCACCGGTGGCCCACCAGCTCGCCGACTATCGCTTCGATACCCTGATCGGCACGTCGGGCACGGTCCTGGGACTGGCCGCGCTCGACGCGACGGAGTCCGGTTTGCCTTCGCAGCGCGCGCACGGTTACGTGTTGCGTCTCGAACGGCTGCGCGCGTTGCAGCGCACGATGTCGCGCTTGTCGCCGGCCGAGCGGCGCAAGATGCCCGGCATGAACCCGCGGCGCAGCGACATCATCGTGGCCGGCAACGCGATCGTCATCGCCGTGCTCGAAGCGCTCGGCCGCGATCAGCTGGTCGTCAGCGAACGCGCGCTGCGCGAAGGGATCGTGGTCGACTACCTCGAGCGGAACCTCGCGATCGCGCGCAAGCTCGGTGACGAACGGACGCGGCGCCTCGACGCGGCGCATGCGCTGGCACGGCGCTTCGGGCGGATGGACGTCCACGAGAACCACGTTGCCGGGCTGGCGCTGCAGCTCTTCGATCAGCTCCGCGAGGTCCATCGCTTCGAGCCCGCGGAACGCGACGTGCTCTTCGCCGCGGCGCTGGTCCACGACGTCGGCATGGCGATCTCGCCGAGCGCCCACCACAAGCATAGCGCCTACATCGTGCGCAACGGCGGCCTGCCCGGCTGGCGCGCCGAGGAAGTCGATTTGATCGCGGCGCTCGTGCGCTATCATCGCAAATCTCTGCCCAAGCCGACGCATCCGGAATGGGCCGACGCGTCGCCCGCGATGCGCGCCCGAATCGAAGGTCTGGGCGGCATCTTGCGGCTGGCCGACGGGTTGGACCGCCGCCATCTGGGCGTCGTTTCCTCGCTGACGGTCGCCGCCCGGCTGCCGCAGATCGCCGTCACCCTGGCCGCCGCCCAGGACGTCACGAGCGAACTCGGCGGCGCGCGATTCAAGTCCGACCTCTTCGAGCGCGCCTTCGGCGTAACGCTGACGTTCGATGCCATCACGCGCCCGAGTTACGACTCGGCTTTTGGAGATAACGAACCGACCGCGGCCGAGGTCGACGCGGCCAGCCTCTCGGGGTAACACCGAGGGCTTGGCTGCCCGCCCGGGCGCCTTTGCCAACCTTCCTCCTTGCCGCGTGTCTTTAGGTGCGCTATCTTACTCGCGGCTCCGTGTCTCGTCACGGTGCCATTTACGCCTTGCGGCGAGCCCCGGCGCCGTGCGCCGGGGAGGGAAAGGTTTGATGGTCGCCACCGCCCCGCAACTCAAGAAAATCCTGATCGTCGACGACGAGTCGGCGATTCTGCAGACCCTTCGTTTTAACTTGGAGCGCAACGGCTACGCGGTCGCGACGGCCGGCGACGGCCGGACCGCGATCGCGCTGGCAGCGAGCGAGCGGCCGGATCTGATCATCATGGACATCATGCTGCCGGTGCTGGACGGGATCGAGGCCTGCAAGGAGATCCGCAAGGCCAGCGGCGTGCCGATCATCATGCTCACCGCGCGCGACCAGGAAATCGACAAGGTCTTGGCACTCGAACTCGGCGCCGACGATTACGTGACCAAACCGTTTTCGCTGCACGAGTTCCTGGCGCGGGTCAAAGCCCGGCTGCGGCGACAAAACGGCGAACCGGCGCCGCGCAGCGAGGCCATCGCGGTCGGCGAGATCGAGCTGGACCCCTCGCGTCAGTCGCTGGTCGTGCGTGGCCGCGGCGTGGCCCTGGCGCCCAAAGAGTTCAGCCTGCTACACGTGCTCATGGAGAATCGCGGCCGCGTCGTGACGCGCCAGACGCTGCTCGACAAGGTGTGGGGCTACGATTTCGAGGGCGAGCACCAGACGATCAGCGTTCACGTGCGCTGGCTGCGCGAGAAGATCGAGATCGATCCCAACAACCCGGCGCACATCATCACGGTACGCAGCCGCGGTTACATGTTTAAAGAATAACGGGGACCGTTATTCATGTTCACGGAATAACGGGGCGTGCTGATCGAGCTGGCGCTAGCCGCCGCCGGCGGAGGCATCGCCGGTTTCCTCGTGGCCGCGCGCACCCGCAAGAAGACCGTGCCGCGCGAACCGGCGCGCGAGCCGCGAGAGGCGGTTCCGGATTCGCGTTTCGAGCAGCTGCTGCGGTCGCTCACGGTCGGGATCGTTACCATCGACGGCCGCGGACAGATCGACTCGGTCAACGCGGCGGCCGCCACGATCTTCGAATTCGGTTCGCGGCCGGTGCTGGGGCGAGCGATCATCGAAGCGGTGCCCTCGTTCGATTTGGACCGGCGCGTGCGCGAAGCGCTGGCCGGTCATCCGTCGCGCGGCCGCGTTTCGCTCAGCGGCCCCGCCGGCGCGCGCGTCTTGACCGTCGCGACCTTGCCGCTCGACGGCACGAACGGCGTGCTCGTGATCGTGAGCGACGAGACGCGCTTGCACGAACTCGAAGCGACGCGGCGCGACTTCATCTCGAGCGTTTCGCACGAGCTGCGCACGCCGCTGTCGTCGATCAATTTGATGATCGAGACCGTGCTCGCCAACCCGGGTGATACCGAAGCGCAGAACATGTTCTTGCCGCGCATCAAGCGCGAGGTCGACCGGATGGTGCAACTGGTCGAGGATCTGCTCGACATCGCGCGCTCGGAATGGGGCCGGCTGCGCTTACGCCGCGAGGACGTCGATCTGGAAAGCGTCGCGACCAACATCTTGCGCACGTTCGAACCGCGCGCGCAGCAACTGGGCGTCAACCTGCGCTTCGAGGGCGAAACGGCTCGCATCGACGGCGATCCCGACCGGCTCGCTCAGGTGCTCGTGAACTTGATCGACAACGCCCTGCGGCACACGCCGGCCGGCGGTTCGGTCGAGATTTCCGTGCAGCGCCGCGATTTCGGCGCGTGCCTGGTCGTCCGCGACACAGGCGTCGGCATCCCGTTCAACGATCTGCCGCACATCTTCGAACGCTTCTACGTCGTCGACCGCTCGCGCGCGCGCGACGCCTCGGGCACCGGACTCGGGCTCTCGATCGTCAAGCAGATCGTCGAAGCCCACGGCGGCACGATTACCGCCGAATCGGAGTTCGGTCTGGGCGCCACGTTCACGTGCGTTTTTCCGGTCGCGCGCTCGGCGGCCGCACTCGCGTGAAGCCCGCGCGCCGGGCCGCCGCCGTCCAATCGAAGGCGAATTTCTGCGGCCGCACCGTTCCAAGCAACGGGCGTTCGATAAAATACGTGATCGCCGCCGAGACCGCGAGACAGACGCTCCAACCGGCAGCGAGGTAGACGACCTTCCACTGCGGGTCGTCGTGCGGATTGGGGGTCGCGGCCTTCGGCACGTCGTGACGCCACATCCAGATCAGGATCAGCGTGTGCCACAAATAGAGATTGTACGAGAGGATCCCAAGAAAGACGAAAACGGGATTGGCGAGCAGCTGCCGCCACCAGCGCGCCGCCAAACACGACGCAACCGCGAGCAGGGCCACGAGTGCCGCGAGGATCGTTCGATGCGCGAGGATCCAGCGCTCGCGCCCGCCGTCCACGTAGGTCACGGCGTCGGCGCCTTGCAGTAAGGCGAAGCACGCCGCGACGCATAGGATCGCCGTCAGGGTGAAGGCCCAGCGGTAGCGCTCGACGTTCGTTACGCGGGTTCGCAGCCAAACGACCGCATACGCGGCGAGCATGCCGCACGCGAACACGTCGAGAAACGCGGGCAGCTGGCGCTCGACGGTCTCGACCTGGAGGCAACAGCCGGCCACCGCATACCGGTAGCCGAGCGCGACCGCGATCATCAGGACCGCGACCGCGACGGGTGCTCGCCGGAACGCGCGCGCGATCGCCGGAAAGACCACGTAGAACTGGACTTCGATAGCAAGGCTCCAGAAAACAGAGTTCACCTGCCCGAAGCCGTCGCTCCACGAGTTCTGGACGAAAGCGACGTGATTGGCCAACGCGGCGACGAAATCACGGGTCGAGTGGAAGAGCGAGGCGCCCACGACGGCCGTGGCGGCCAGGGCGAGTGCATACGAGGGCACGATTTTGATGAAGCGCCGGTAGACGTACTCGCGCGTGCGCGGCAATTTGCCGCCGTGGAGCGCGAACTCCGCGTGCGGAAAAAACAGCACGAAGCCGCTGATCGCGAAGAACAATTCCACGCCGAGGTAACCCGCGCGCGCCGGCACCGCGACCGGTACGTCCCACCCGAAGAAGGTCAGCTCGGGCGTCAGCCACGAGAAGAGCCACGTATGGAAGAAGACGACCAGCAGGATGGCGACTCCCCGCAGGCCGTCGACGGTTTCGGTGCCGCTTCGGACGTGTTCGCGCACGGCGGACTCTCTTGGCGTTAAGCAACCGATAACCCGGCCATAAGACGGGACGCTCATACTCGATGGTACATGAGCGAGAGCAAGCGTGAGGAAGACCGTCGAGCTTTGCTCGCCTTCCTCGAGCGGTATTGCGGCGAGCTTACCTTGCGCGAGGCTCGCTCGTTGTGCGTCGAGTCGCTCGACTCGCTTGGTTGGCTGCGATCGGATATTAAGGAATCCTTAACCTACCGTTAAGCCGGGCTTAGGCTCGGACTGCGACCATCGAGGCCGCGCGCACTTTTTTCCTTATTTTCGTTTTGTACCGTGGAGGTTCCATCATGCCCAGGTCCGCACGTCTCGCGGTCCTCGCTCTCGGCGCCGCGCTCGTCGCCCCGTCGATAGCGCTAGCCGATACCAACATCAGCGCAGCCGGATCGACCGCGCTGCAACCGCTGGTCCAGGCCGCCGCGCAGGCCTACCAAGCGGCCCATTCGGATGTCAAGATCAGCGTCACCGGCGGCGGCTCGCGCACGGGCCTCGCGCTGGTTTCGTCCAAGTCGGTCGATCTCGGCGATTCGGACATCGTGGCTGCCGGCGCGCCGGATCTCGTCGATCACAAGGTCGCGGTCGTCGGCTTTTCGGTCGTGGTCAACCCGTCGAGCGGCGTCACGAACTTGACCAAGAAGCAAATCCAGGACATTTTTTCGGGCAAGGTCACAAACTGGAAAGACGTCGGCGGCAAGGATCTGGCGATCACCGTCATCAATCGGCCGACGAGCTCGGGCACCCGGGCCGTCTTCACGAAGACCCTGATGGGGTCGGTTTCGGTCAGCAACGACACCGTGGTCGAAGACGCGACGGGGACCGTCGTACAAAAGGTGAAACAGTCCGACGGCGCCGTCTCGTATGCGTCATTCTCGGGCACCCACAACCAGACCGGCCTCACCGAAGTGTCGATCGGCGGCGTGGCCGCAACCGAGCCCAACGTGATGTCCGGCAAGTATCCGTTCTGGTCCTACGAGCACATCTACACCAACGGAACGCCGAGCCCGGACATCGAGAAGTTCATCGCCTTCCTATCCAGCAGCAGCGAGCTCTTGAACAAGACCGGGTACATCGCGGTAAAAGACATGAAAGTGACCGAAAGCGACCGCTGACCACGTTCACGAACGAGTCGTGGAGCGCTTCCCGACGATGAGGGGCATCACGATCCGATGGTAGGGGTCCGAGCCAGCAAGGCGCATCGCGACGAGCGAGTCGCCTTGTTCTTCCTCGTCCTGTGCAGCAGCATCTTCGTGCTGGCCATCGGGTTGATCTTGCTCTACTTGGCCTGGAGCGGGACCAAGCTGTTCTTCATCGACCACTACTCGCTCTTCACGTTCCTGTTCTCGGCCGATTGGGATGCGCTGGGCGGGAAGTTCGGCGCCGCGCCGTTCATCGCCGGCTCGCTCTTGGCGACCGGCTTCGCGATCGTGGTGGGCGGCCCGCTCGGGGTCGCGGTCGGCGTGTTCTTTTCCGAACTCGCGCCGCGCCGGGTTGCGAACCTGATGAAACCCGCGATCGAGGTGCTGGTCGGCATCCCGTCCGTCGTGTACGGATGGCTCGGCCTGACCCTGCTCGTGCCGCTGATCGCCAAGGTCTTCAAAGTCGAAGGCGACGGGTTGCTCGCCGCCGGCATCGTGCTGGCGATCATGATTTTGCCGACCGTCATTTCGCTCTCCGAAGACGCGCTGCGCGTCGTACCAAATTCGCTACGCGAAGGGTCGGCGGCGCTGGGGGCGACGCGCTGGGAAACGATCTCGCGCGTCTTGATTCCCGCGGCCTCGAGCGGTCTCGCGGTCGCGGTCATCCTGGGCGTGGCCCGCGCGATCGGTGAGACCTTGGCGGTTCAGCTCGTGCTCGGCAACGCCAACGTGCTGCCGACCTCGCTGCTCAAACCCGCGTCCGCGCTGACCTCCGAGATCATCCTGGACATGGGCGACGCGCCCGAGGGATCCGGCCTACAGCACGCGCTCTTCGCAATGGCGTTCTTGCTGTTGCTGATCTCGATGGGCCTGATCACCTTGATCCATTATTCGCTGCGGAAGCGCGCCTGATGGCGGGCGTGATTACCGCGGCCGCCGCCCCGCGGGCGCTTTCGAGCGACCGCGCGCGTTCGCGCCGCGCGCTGGATCGCTTCATGACCGGCGTGCTATGGACGGCCGCGTCCTCGATCGTCCTGCTGCTACTGATTTTCTTCGGCTACGAATTTCTCCAAGGCTATCGCGAGATCTCGTGGCACTTCCTGACCGGCTATCCTTCGGCGTCTGATGCCGGCGGCGGCGTGGGCCCCGAGATATTCAACTCCTTTTACATTTTGATTCTGACGCTGATCTTCACGGTGCCGCTCTCGATCGGGGCGGGCGTCTACCTCCAGGAATACGCCGGCAGCGGCCGCTTCCGCGACCTCGTGCAGTTCAGCGCGGAGTCGCTGGCGACCGTGCCGTCGATCGTGATGGGCCTCTTCGGTTTGCTGATTTTCGTCCAGACCTTCCACTGGCACTTCACGGCCCTCGGCGGCGCGCTGACCCTAACCTTGCTGAACCTGCCGTCGCTGATGCGCGTGACCCAGGAGGCGCTCGGGAGCGTGTCCGACGCGTTTCGCGAAGGCTCGATGGCCTTGGGCGCGACCAAGTGGCAGACGGTCGTCAAGGTCGTCTTGCCCAGCGCCATCGGCCCGCTGACGACGGGCGTCGTGCTCGTGTCGGGGCGGATCTTCGGTGAAACCGCGGCGCTCGTCTTCACGGCCGGGGCGTCGGTCTCGTACGGAAAGAGCGCGTACGATTTCAATCCGTTTCATACGGCGGAGACGCTCTCGGTTCACCTCTGGTCGATCCATCGCGAAGCGCTCGTGCCCGACGCGGATCAAATCGCCAACGGGTCGGCTCTCGTGCTCCTGGTCATGGTTCTCGTGTTCAACATCGTCGCGCGCGTGGTGGGGCGGCAACTGACGATCCGCCTCACGGGGAAATCTTGATGGCAACGTTCCAGACGCAGCAACCGGCCCGCGTGGCGACCGGCGAGAAGATGAAGGTCGAGGACACCGACATCTATTACGGGACCTTCCGCGCGATCAAGAGCGCGAACCTCAGCATTCCCGACCGGCGCGTGATGGCGCTGATCGGGCCATCGGGTTGCGGCAAGTCGACGTTTCTACGCGCGCTCAACCGCATGCACGACCTGACGCCCGGCGCGCGCGTGACCGGAACGGTGAC
>Ga0116227_10004878_pt1 | contig 28745 bp, 26 predicted proteins | sample S1TSphgellanicum_FD_89693 | JGI IMG/M metagenome (GOLD analysis project Ga0116227, IMG submission 89693) | Host-associated microbial communities from peat moss isolated from Minnesota, USA - S1T2_Fb - Sphagnum magellanicum MG | ecosystem: Host-associated > Plants > Peat moss > Unclassified...
CCGTACCCATATCGTAGTGCCACTTCTTCGGGCAGGATGTCAACACGCAGGATCGATTCGGTCGGAAGGTCCCCCACTTCATTGACGCCCGATACCCGCTTCCCATTGACCAGGATGATCGGCGCGGTGTTGCCTCGACCTTGATCGCTCTGTGTCTGCTGAGCAATATCGTTGAGCAGATCGTTGATCGTGCTGTCGCCATACGCGGCAATCTGGGCTGGATTGAGTCGGTTTTCGGGTGGAATATCACCAATCACGGCCCCAGGCACAGCAGCGGCTTCGACGACGATCTCGTCCAGTGGCTGCTCCACCTCCGGCGCTGAGGCAGGTGCTTGCGCGGTCGATGGGCTCGGTCCGGCGGAGGCTGCGGAAGCGGGTCGTAGCGCAGCCACGGCGATCGCTGTGGCCAGTGCAAGGGGGATTCTGCGGAGAGTGGCCTTGATGGCAAATGAAACTTGACTCATTCGATAGTTCTGACTCCAGCGGGCTGACGGCTACGCGGCATTCACGTCACAGACTGTGGCTGATACAGTCGGGCCAAACCACGCAACGAACGCGTGGCGACGCGGATGCAGGTTATAGTGCGGCAATTGCGGCAGCCGTTCTAGCGGGTTTATGTTGAGAAGTGTCAACGGCGAACTAAGATCTCAAATCCTGGACGGCGACTCGCGTGTGGTTCCGAGCAGTTTGTTCGGCAACAGCCGCACTGCGAGGAATATGAAGTGCGATAGTTCACTTGCCGGGATTGCTTACGGTTCCTCCGACGTTCTTGGGCTTGCCCTCGGCCAATTTCTTTTTAGGAAGGCGCGCGCCACGGACCCAAGATAGTTGGTGCGGCGGAAAATCAGTGGATTCAAAGTGCCATTTGTTTTCGTCGCGCTCTCCGGTATCGTCATGTCCCCGTCGACACCAGGAGCAAACCGATGTTTAGTCATATCATGCTGGGCGCGAACGATATCAGCGCATCGAAGCAGTTCTACGATGCCACTCTTGGCGCGTTAGGTGTGAGCGCCGGGGTTTTGGATCCTAAGGGCAGGCTCGTGTATGCAACACAGAAAGGTGTGTTCATGATAACCAAACCCATCAATGGCGAGCCGGCCCACGGAGCAAATGGCGGCACCGTTGGATTTGCTGCGACATCAACCGGCCAGATTGATGCGTGGCATGCCGCTGGTGTCGCGAACAAGGGCACTTCTTGCGAGGATCCGCCGGGCGAGCGGGGCGGCTATTATCTCGCCTATTTGCGAGATCCGGCTGGAAACAAGGTGTGCGCCCTTTTCAAGGTTTGATGTAACCGGATCCAGCGTGATCGTGAGCAATTTTCGGCGCCGCGTGGAACCCCACGTTCTGTTGTGCTGCGCTACCCGTTCGACGCGATAGCCCACCCTTGCATGCCATCCATTGCTGTGTTAAATACTGAACCGAATGGTTCAGTATAACCGCTCCGACTTGGATGTCTCATTTGCGGCGCTCTCGGACGCCACTCGGCGCGGCGTTCTGGAGCAGCTGTGGCGCGGAGACGCTTCAATTACGGACTTAGCCGAGAAGTTCCACATGACCCTCACGGGCATGAAGAAGCATATCGGCGTCTTGGAGCAGGCGGGATTCGTCACCACGAAGAAGCTCGGGCGCGTCCGGACCTGCAAGCTCGGCCAGCGCCGACTCGAAGAAGAGGCGGCATGGATCGACAAGTACCGAAAGCTCTGGGACGCACGCTTCGACGCCCTGGACCAGGTGGTTGAGGAAATAAAACAGGAGGAAAAGCACGATGAACGCAATCGAAAAAAGTGAGCATACCCCTATGAAAAGCGGCACGACAGTGGAGCGAAAATCCGACCGTGAGATTGTCGTAACGCGAACCTTCGACGCCCCCGCGCGCATTGTGTTCGAGGCTTGGACAAAGCCTGAGCTGTTCAGGCGGTGGTGGGTGCCAAAATCGATGGGTATGACTCTGCTTTCCTGCGAACTGGATGTCCGAGTCGGGGGCGGATACCGTCTCGAATTCGCTCACCCGTCTGCTTCGGAGCCGATTGCGTTCTTCGGTAAGTATCTCGACGTGATACCGCCTTCGCGCATCGTCTGGAGCAATGACGAAACCGATGGCGGGGCGATTACGACGGTGACCTTCGAGGAAAAGGCAGGCAAGACGTTGCTGGTCCTGCATGAACTCTATCCCTCAAAGGAAGCTCTCGATGCCAACGCCGGGATGGAGAATGCAATGTCCGAGACATTCTCACAACTGGACGAGTTGCTCGTCGCTTTGGGCGTAACTGTGCGACAGTGAACTTGCGGACATGCAGTGGGCGCACTGGTCCAAGGACGGATATGTGCGATAGGCATTCTTTTGGTTAGACCCTCGCTCGCTCGTAACTTCATATGAAGCGCTGGATTCGTAATATTCTCCTGGGTTTGTGCGCACTCCTCGTGATGCTGGCTGGCGCGTACTGGTGGCTCTTCGTCGAAGGCCACATACCCGGCGGAGTAGAATATGCACTGGACATCGGCGAAGTGCGTCGTTTGGCCGCGGCCGCCCGCGGGGAGAAACCTGTCGAGATTGAAGTCGAAGCAGTTGGCTTGTTCAAACCTCCGGCGATGTTTGTTGTTGCAGGCGACGGACGGCAACCCTCAGACGTGCCGGTATTTTCCTATCGCATAGTTTATCCGCAAACGTCGATCATCATTGATACGGCGCTCAACGAAGGTCTCGCCGGCGGCAATCTGAATTCATTCGATGCCGCGGCCTTTGCCCGCGTGCAGGCTGCGATGGCGCAGTCCTCCCTCATCGTCTTGACGCACGAGCATGCGGATCACATTGGCGGACTTACGAGCCATCCGAATCTTGCAGCAGTACTAGCCCTGACAAAGCTGACTCGCGAACAAATCGAAAATTCCGCTGCCATGCTGCCGGCAAAGTTCCCGGAACACGCCTTGGACGGGTATGTGCCTCTCGAATATCGCAAGTACATGTCGTTGGCGCCGGGCGTGGTGCTCATCAAGTCGCCTGGCCATACACCCGGCAGCCAGATGGTCTATGTGCAAACGGTGAACGGGACCGAGTTTCTGTTCATTGGAGATGTCGCCTGGCATTTTCGCAATATTGAGCTGCAACGCGAGCGTGCCCGTTTTGCCACCCAATTCGTCATCCAAGAAGATCGCGCGGCCGTGTTCGGCCAACTCAGCGCGTTGCACAAGCTGCACGAAGCCGAGCCTCGCATCAACATAGTTCCGGGTCATGACGGGGTTGTCGTCAAGCGGCTGATTGATGCGGGTCTGATGAAGGCCCAGTTTTCAGGTTTGCAAAGCGATCAACGCAAATCGGAGGAGTAGGCGGGGTGGAGCGGCGGTAGTGGCCACGCTGCAAGAAGTATTTGCAACATAACGGTGGTCGCATGGGACTTTTCGGTGCAAAGCTACTTCCGATGCCCGAGATGCTCACGTCAAAGCAGATATGTCGGCGTAGTCGTTGTCAACGTTTCGGTTGATTGCTAGAGTCAAAGCGACCATCGGTGGCCCGCAGCCTCGTACTGGGTGACATTAATGTTGAAATGGATTTCTTCGGTGGTCGTATTTGCGCTTGCCGTATCCGGTTGCTCAGTAACGGCAGACGGCATCGGGCCAGCTCATCGTGCGCCGGACGACAAGAAGGTCGCGCAGGTCAAAGAACAATTACAGGAAAATGCGGCGACTTCGGCATCTACCAATGCAGCCTCCGGCGACGCTGGAAGTGGCAGTGTTCAGCCCGGCATTGTCGTCATTGGGACCACAGGACCACTTCGAACAATTGAGGACAAGAGCCGGGAAGGCTTCTATGCCGCCTACGTTAAGGTCGCCGGACAGTGGCATCCGGGGGAACCTCCGGCCATGGATGTAGCCACGTTTCAAGCCAGACTCGCCGGTTGGGCGTCCATTCAGACGTTTGGCATTCCTGGCATCGCTAGTGTTCGGCTAAGAATGTTGGTGCCATCGAATCTCGTGCATGAGGCGCAATTCGCATCTGCGGCCGGTTCATTCGTGTTCGGCACAACAGGCGACTTGGTAGTGGCAAAAAGCGATCATGACGGACTACTGTGGTTGGAACGGGTTTTGTGCCGCGATGACAGCTCCTATCACGTTTGCGCAAAAAGCTTTCAGGCCGGTGTCTTCGATGCAAACACGGGGCAGGCGCTCGGGCGAGATCGAAAGCCGAAGGCAAACGGCGGCTCGGTCGATTTGCTGACGTATATGAAGACAGCTAAACCGTGACCGGTGATGGTTTAGTCTCCTTATCATGGATGTTTTATTCCGTCACCGAGAACGGAACGCGATCTTGTTTTTGCTGGTATGCGCCATCCATGCCGTATTTTGCTGGCTTCTATTCGCCAGTCGTCGAGTCGTGACATTCAAAACTCAAGCTCGCAGTTTTGAATTGCTTGTGCTCTCGTCGAAACAAGCACCCTTGCCGACGGTCTCGAGCACCACACAACGATCGGCGGTGCCGCGTGGTGTCAATCGACCTCCGCCTCGCGTTGTTATCCTAGGAAAAGCAGCCGAGCCGAGCATTCAAAGCATCGAGACCCGTCCGCACGTCGATTGGGATGCTGAACTTCTGCGGGCCTCTCGAGCGGCAGCAGATGCGCAATCGACAACCGCGAAGAAAGATTTTGGCTTTCCGATGAGGTCGCCGACCACGAGAGATTATCCGCAGTTCGATTGGGATTATGCCCGCACTCATCGAGTAGAATCCTTGCCAGAAGGCGGTATGGTCATTCACTTGAACGATAACTGTGTTCTTGTTCTCAATCCATTTCCCTTTCCTCTTTGTTCGCCGCTAAAGCGCAAAGCCAATGGCGAGCTTTTCAAGCATATGCGCGATCCAGACAAGCCTGGTGATGAGGGTATCCCCTGATGGTGCTACGGTGCGAATCAAGTCGTGGCGTCAAGAACAGCAAATGAAATGCCGGCAGGAAAGCGGCCGCTCATAGCTTAGGGTAGGCTAGGGACACACTAGTGAAGAGCCTGCGCATGGCCGAACGCGCCGAACCAGAAAATCCGCAGGGCCCCTCCGCGACGAGAGCACTGTGACCGATCCCGCCAGGGCGGTATTCCTGAGCTATGCATCGCAGGACGCCGAGGCCGCCCAGCGTCTTTGTCAGGCCCTGCGCAATGCGGACCTCGTGGTGTGGTTCGACCAGAGTGAACTTCGCGGCGGCGACAGCTGGGATGCGTCTATCCGGCAGCAGATCAAGAACTGTTACCTGTTCGTGCCGATGATTTCAGCGAATACACAGGCACGCGAGGAGGGCTACTTTCGCCGCGAGTGGAAGCTCGCCGTCGATCGCACGAGCGACATGGCTGGGGATCGGGCTTTCCTGCTCCCGGTCGTCATCGATGGCACATCCGATTTGCAAGCACGGGTGCCGGAGAAGTTTCGCGAGGTGCAGTGGACGCGCCTGCCTGAGGGCGCGAACACGGACGCCTTTGTCGAGCATGTACGCCGACTGTTGTCGGGAGAGCTGTCTCGGGAACCGAGCGGGATCGCGCCGGTTGCGGCTCGCGTGTCCGCAGCATCAGCAACCCCGAAGCCCGTCCCGGCATCGTGGCGCTCGAAGTCGGTGCTCTTCGCGACGGTCTGCGCAGTCGTTCTCGCGCTCGGCTATCTTGTCGCAGACCGATTTCTATTCTCGAAGCATGGCGCTGAGGTGGAGGTAGTACCGGCAGCTCAGAGCACTTCCGCCACCACGTTTAACCCGCCGCCGCATTCGATCGCGGTGCTACCGTTCGCGGACATGAGCGAGAAGAAGGACCAGGAATACTTCTCCGACGGGCTTACGGAGGAGCTTCTCAACTCGCTTTCCGAGATCAACGGGCTGCAGGTGGCCGCGCGCACTTCGGCCTTTTCTTTCAAAGGTAAAGACACCGACATCGGTACGATCGCGCGCAAATTAAACGTGGGCGCTGTCCTCGAAGGCAGCGTGCGGCGCTCGGGGCACACGATCCGCATCACCGCACAGTTGATCAATTCTGTCACGGGCTTCCATTTGTGGTCTAAGACCTATGACAGAGACTCTGGGGATGTGCTCAAGCTGCAAACCGAGATCGCGACTTCGGTGGCGGGCGCTCTGCAGGTCACCCTCCTCGGGGACGTTGCCGCGAAAGTCGAACTCGGCGGAACGCGCAATCCGGCCGCTTTCGATGCGTATTTGCGCGGTGCCAAGGCGTCTAAATCGGCCCACGAAGCTAAAGACTACGCCAGCGCGATTACGGCGTATACGGAAGCAATTCGCTTGGATCCGCACTTTGCGCTTGCGTTTGCCGCCCGCTCGCGAGTTTTTATCGCCATCGCCGGTGAGGCCGACACAGTAGCGGCGGGTAAAGAAGGCCGTAACAAGGCGCAGGCGGATGCGCGCCAGGCGCTCGAGCTCGCGCCCGATCTGGCCCAGGCACATCTCGCATCAGCGTATGTTTCGAACTTTGCAACTCTCGATTTCACGCAGGCGAGTGCGGCGTTCGAACGCGCCCTCGCTCTCGCGCCTGGCAATGCGGAGATTTTACGAAATACCGGCGTATTTGCAGCCCTCATGGGGCAATTCGCAGCGGGCGTTTCGGCGATGCGCCGCGCCCTCGTGCTCGACCCCCTCGCGCGCACGGCCCACACGGATTTCGGCTTGGTGCTGTATGCGGCTCGACGTTATGAGGAGGCGCTTACGGCTTTCGCAGCAGTCATCAATCTTGATCCTGACGATGAGAGGACCTACGCCGAGCGCGGGCTTGCCTATTACGGGCTGGGGGATCTACAGAGCGCGCGGCTCTCATGCGAGACTTACCCGGGCGACTGGGAAAGTCAACAGTGTCTCGCGATCGTGTATGAGAAGCTCAGCCGCCACGCAGATGCAGAAGCTCAGCTTTCGAAATTGAAGGCAACAGGGGGCGATACCAATGCGTATCAGTACGTCACGATCTACGCGCAGTGGGGCAATCGGGCGAAGGCGATTGAATGGCTCGAGACGGCGTGGCGGTTGCGGGACAACGGCTTGGAGTACCTTAAGACCGACCCCCTCGTGGATCCGATACGCCAAGAGCCGCGCTTTCAAGCGGTGATGCGGGAGTTGAAGTTTCCTAGCTGAAAGTTTGCTGATAACCCCAATTGGGAAATCCGATTGCTGCCGGTGGCGACTGTCATAGAACGGCTAAGCACCCAATAGTCTGCGTGTCAGCAGCGACTCCAACTCGCGGCGACCATCGGTGATAACGTAGATGATCACTTGTTTGGAGTGCACCCTGTAGATAAGACGGTAGGGCTTAAAGAACACTTGTCGGTATTCCGAGATACCAAGCGAGCGCAACTCGTTCACATGCGCGCCGCGGCCAGGCGACGTTGTAAGCGCTTCGGTTGCTTTGACCAGCCGATCGAGGACGTGATCAGCATTGGCTCGAGAATCGTGTTCAGCGATGTACTCATAAATCTCCTCCAGGTCACGCTCTGCGTCTTTTGTGAGCGAGACCCCGTAGAGCATCAGGAACTGGCGGCCTTGGTGCGTAGGCGACCCGCGACCTCGCTGATCGGCGTGATCTCGCCCCGTTCAACTTGCTGGTTGCCAAGCGCTAGAATCTTTAAAAGCGCCAGGGTTTCTTGGATTTCCTCGTAAGAGGCAACGTCTTGAATTACCGCCTTCGCCTCGCCATTTTGAGTAATGATCATAGGCTTCCGCTGCTCCTCCAGGACCTTGAAGACCTCAGCTGCATTAGCTTTCAAGTAGCTAATAGGCCTAATTTGGGTGGAATATCGCACGACGGCTCCAATCAGTATCAAGACTTAATATAGACTTTTTATGGTCCTGCCGCAATATCAGTACCTTGAACATACGTAGACAGTTGAGCATGTATGTTCCAGCGGCCGAAGGCGCTCGACTGGAATCTTTGCGGCAGGAGCTTGATCCCGTTCAGGCAGCCCTCATTCCGGCGCACGTAACCTTGTGCCGGGAGGACGAGATTGTTCAGTTGTCTGATTCTGAAGTCGAGGCAAGGCTTCCAGACTATTCTGCAAAACCTCTGACGCTCAGCTTCGGCCCGCCGGTGATCTTTCAGGGCCATGGCATTCTGCTGCCCTGCGTTGCCGGCGAGAGAGAATTTCACGAGCTGCGTAGCCGGGTTTTGGGGACTTCCACGATACGTCGGCATGCGCCGCACATCACCTTGGCGCATCCACGCAATCCACCTTCCGCGAACCGGAGTCTTGCCGACGCCATGAGGCTTCCCTACCCAATGTTGTATAACTTCGTCACGATTGCCTCCATCGAACAGATTGGCGATGCACCGTGGCGGGTGTTGCGAGTATTCACCCTGGCACCGTTGCCGTTAGGATGAACGCCATACGGGGGGTATGAAAATTTGACAGAAATTTCTGAAATCGACACCCCCGCACGGTAGGCTATAACTGTGTGACTGAATTTCATTCGGCCAATGTCTAAACTGGAATTGGAAATGTCTCCCAACGCTTTTGAAGTTCATAGATCGTGGTTCATACCGGCTGCGCTGATACTGTGTATCACCGGCGCCCTAGACGCTATCGTCGCTTGGCTTGTGCCAAACCCATTTCCCTGGCTCGGGCTGATCTCAGGATCCCTGCCTCTGACCATGTTCTTCTTCGTCGCCTGGCCGCTGATCAGGAAAGAGAGGGGCTGAGGTCCATCTTTATTCCGCTTCTGAAGGGTACCGGTGTTGCGCGCGATACAGGCGCGTGCCGTCTGCCTTCGTGGCATAAAAGAGCAAGACGAGGTGAGACCCATTTCTGCTGGGGTGCGCCACCACCGTGATCGGATCACCCGGTTTGAACGTATTGCGATTCCATCCCCGGCTGACCATGAGGCTGATACTGGAAGCCTCGACATCCCAACTTCCTACGGTGGAAGGGTCTGTCGCGTCGGTTCCAACGGTGATGAAAATGTGGCTGTGCGGGTTTTCCCACCGATACTCTGTTACGACCCCACGATAAGTGATGTTCTGGGTCATATCGAACATCGCGCGAGAATGATGAGCGATCGAGGGACTTGCAATAGCCAACGTGATCGCGATGACGAACAAAAGATTAACTGGCTTCATCGGCATTTGTCTTTCAATAGTAGCCTTGTTCAAACGGAAGATCTCGAACTTTCGGGAGCGCTCCTGAATCAAAACCAAGGCGAGTCCTTCCCCTTGCCCGCTTCTGCTTTCATGGGTCCGTGATACCATCCGTTTTTATGAAAACTTTCTGGCCAATTTTCGCCCTTTCTATTTCCGTCGCTTGGTCTGGATCCGTTGTCTGCGCGCCCTCGATCACCCCGCAGTCCCTGGCCGGCGAATGGGAATATGCGTTGAATCCTCAGCTTGTGATGAAGCTGCATCTTCACGTCGATGCCGGCGGCGTGCTGAGCGGATCAATCGATACTCCCGACAATCCACCCAAGCACATGGAGTTGACGAACGTACAGCTGAAGGGAAACGTGCTCAGTTACAAGACCCCGCAGGGGACCGTTCAACAGGTGGTGATGGCCGATGGAAAAACGATGGTCGGTTCTTACCAGTGGCAGCGCGTGGAAAAGTCATCCCTCTCTTCGCAACAGCTTGCCGGCGATTACGCGGCCGTTGACGCGAACGGAACTGGAACGATCATGCGCCTGCGCGCCGCTGCAGATGGAGCGCTGACTGGAAGTTTCGACGTGGTGGGAAAAGAGGTTCTGGCTGGACGACGGCCCCTCAAAAATGTGAGTTTCGATGGCAAGAATCTGAGCTTCGTCGATTCGAACGATTCGGTTTTTCACGGAACCGTGATCAACGGCGGCAAGGCGATCTCCGGCTCGTTTCAAGCAGGGACCGCCCCGATCGTCTGGCACCAGACGCGCGACGCCGCGCAGGCCGCCCTGGCGGACGCCGCGGAAAGGCCGCGGCCCACGGACGGCACCTGGGCTGGAAACCTGGTATTCGCCAAAGTTCCCCCTGAGACTGCGCCGAACAGGAGTCACGGTCTCATGACTTTTATCTTTGGATCTAACCCGGATTCCTGTTTGGTGATATTCGGAGGCGATTTCAGTTCCTACCAGGAAAAAGCGCCGTGCGTGATGAAGCTCACGGGACATGCAGTGCATGTGGTCATGAGCAGCCGCCAGTCAACTTTCGACGGCACGCTCAGCGTAGACGGCCAACACTTGAGTGGAACCTACACGTCGACGGGTCCCAGTTCTCAACGGTACGGACCGGGCCAGATCGAGATGGTCCCCAGCAAAGCCCCGTGAGGCGCCGCCGTCACTTCGCGCCCGCCACGATCGGCAAAAGGATGCGCGAAGGCAAACTCGGCGTTGAGTAAACCGTTTGGGTGGCGGCCTTGAAATCGCTTTGATGAGCGGTGTAGATGCTCGGTGTATACGTCTGCGGGTTGCGATCGATCAGCGGAAACCAGGTGGATTGCACCTGAACCATGATGCGATGGCCGGCGAGGAACACGTGATCGCGGTCGCGCAGGGGGAAATCCCATCGAATCGGCCGTCCGGCGACCAGTGGTCCCGGGTGCTCGAAGCTCGTGAGGTAGCGCCCGCGCCTAACCTCCATGGCGATGGGCAGCTGATAACCGTTCTCGACCTGGGCATATTTCCCGGGTGCCGGTCCCGCATCCGCAGTCCATGGCGGCTCCTGCGCATCTTCGGGGAACACATCGATGAGCTTGACGATGAAATCGCTGTCCGTGCCGGAGGTCGAGGCATACAGCTGCGCCGTTACTTCGCCGGCCACGGTGAGATCGTCGGTCAGCGGCGCGCTGACATAACTGAGCACGTCCGGCCTGTGATCGACGAAGCGTTGATCGGCCGACTCCCAAGTCCGCCAATCACCGGCGGGGTAGGTCGGTGAGATGGGCCGTTGACGGTAAGGCACCGGATTCGCTGGGTCAGAAACATAGGATCGGTGGGCGGCACGTTCTGCGGTGGCGGGCGGATCAAAACTGAGGGTTCCATCGGCGCGCAAGTAGAGGCTCGTGGGCTTCGATGCCGGAGGCCAGACCGGATAGGTTCGCCATACATTGCTGCCGGTTTGAAAGATCTTCGCCGCCCAATCGGGCTTCGGCCCCTGATCATGCAGCCAGTAGGCGAAGAACGGGGCTTCGATCAGTTGCCTGAAGGCCTGCGAAGTATCTTGCCCCAGGGGCATGGGGCCCAAGGTCGAGATGTTCGCACGGTGCCAAGAACCATGGAACCAAGGTCCAGCCACGATGAGGTTGGTGTGTTCGGGATCGGACTCGGCTGCGTGACGGAATATCTGCCACGGACCCCACGGGTCTTCCTGGTCCCAGAAGCCGGCGACGTTCAGGTTCGGAACGGACGACCGGTGCAAGCCCTCGACCCAGGCTTGTTGCTGCCAGAAGGCATCATAATTCGGATGAGCGATTGTCTCGTTCCAATAACGAATATTGCCGTGTACGTATTTGTCGTTCAGCGTGGATAGCGGGCCCGCGGCCAGGTACCAGTCGTAGGTATCCCAGCGATCGAAGTGAAAATGCGTGTTCGCGTTCTTGTCGGCTTCCTCGTAGACCGCGTATTCGAAATCGTAGCTGAGACGCAGTGCCCCATAGCGATGATCGTCGTCGTTCATCCACTGATTGACGGGGGACGCTTGTTCGCTGACCGCTTTTAACGCCGGATGCGGATCCAGCAAGGTCGCCGCCGCCGTGTAGCCATCATAGGAAACACCGAAAATGCCGACGCGCCCGTTGTTGTGCGGCACGTTCTTGACGAGCCAGTCGATCGTGTCCCAGGCATCGCGCGTTTCGATCGTTCCCTTGCCGGGATCCAGCTTCGAATCCTCGGAAAGGCTGAAGATTCCTTCCGACTTGAATCTTCCTCGCAGGTTCTGCACCACGAAAATGTAGCCGTCTGCGGCGAGCGCACTGAGGTCGTTGGGGATCTCCGTCAAGGGTTTATCGGGGACCCCATAGGGCGTGCGTCGCAGGAGAATCGGCAAGTCGCCCGATGCGTTCAAGGGCGCCATGATCACGGTTTGCAGATGCACGCCATCGCGCATCGGAATCATGACCTCCCGCAGACTGTACAGCGGTCGGGGACCTGTGACCGCCGCCGGCACGGGAGGAGTGACGGGAGCCGAAGCGGGCGATTGTGCATCGGCGATGCAGACCATCAGCAACAGCAGGGTCAGTGGGACGAGCCGCATACGCACCTCGATTGATTGCTCTAGCACGACATGACCGCCTCTCTGATACGCTTCTGCTGCAGGTCGCCTGCGCGAAATAAATGCAAGCGTGATTTTTAGGAACATTGTGGCACAGAAGAATGCCCGGCGCGTCGGGGCTCTCGCAGCGCTGTTGCTCTGCGCCGTGCAATGTATGGCGGTGCGGGCGTCCACGCCGAGGCAACCGTCGCAGTATACGGGAGCGGGCGCGCGCATCGTCCAAGATCTGGCGGCCGAGAAATACGCTCTGGTCGTGGCGAAGTTCGACGCCGCGATGACCCGTGATCTGCCGCCTTCGGCGCTAGCCGAGCAGTGGGCTGCATTCCGCGCCGACGCGGGCGCCTTCCTCAAGGTCAAGTCGACGCTGGTGACGCCCGAAGCGGGCGGCTATCACGTCGTGGCCATGAGTTGCGCGTTCGAACATCACGCCGACGATGATGTGCTCGTCACCTTCAGCCGCGACGGCCACATCGCCGGACTGTATTTCGGACCTAAACCCTTGGACGTGGCGGACTCATGGACACCTCCGGGTTACTCGATGCCAGCAAGTTTCCATGAAGTTCCGATCACCGTCGTGGATGGTCCCTGGCATCTACCCGGGACGGTGACCCTGCCGCGTGGCAAAGCCCCCTTTCCCGCGGTGGTCTTGGTGCCGGGTTCTCCGCCCATGGATCAGGACAGCACCGCCGGACCGAACAAGATTTTCAAGGATCTTGCCTGGGGGTTGGCCTCCCGAGGTATCGCGGTACTGCGGTACACAAAGCGCACTCACCAGTTTGGCGCGGGCCTCGGCGGTGGGCCGATCTCCTCGTTTACGCTCGCGGAAGAATTGGGCGATGACGCTCACGCCGCCGTCGCGTTGATGTTTTCTCGGCCGGAGATCGATCACCGGCAACTGTACGTGCTGGGCCATAGCCTCGGCGGAGTGGCGGTGCCGCCGATTGCCGCAGCTGATCCTAGGATCGCCGGTATCGTGGTGATGGGAACACCGCCCGGAGATGTGCTCACCGTGCTGCTCAAGCGCGCTGAAGAGGGCGCTCAGCGCGCAGGCGGGGAGGGGGAAGCACATTCCAAGGCGATCAAGGTTCTCAAGGAACTGCGGGATGGCCAGTTATCGGCGGGCGATGTCGTCAATCTGTACGGTCAGCAAAATCCGGCGGGCTACTGGTCGTGGATGCGCGGTCACCCGGCGGGGATGATCACAGCGCGATTGAATCGTCCAGTCTTGATCTTGACGGCCGGCCACGACGTCGAGGCCCTTCCGGATGCGTTCGAGAGTTGGAAATCCGCATTGGGCGGACATACAAACGCCACGGTGCGGTTCTATCCCGGCCTGTTTCACCTGTTTCTACCCAGCGCGGCTACAGGATCGGGCGATGTTGAGGAGGACTGGTCCCGGCCCGGGCATGTGGACCCACAGGTCGTCGACGACGTCGCGACGTGGATGCTGTCGCATGCTTCACCTGTCGATTGAATAACGCTTCACTAACTGCCGCTGTTCGCCGAGTCCGTGTATTCCCGCGCGGATCTGATCCCCCTCTGTAAGATAACGCGGGGGCTTCATGCCCATGCCCACACCAGAAGGCGTGCCAGTGCTGATGAGATCGCCCGGCTGAAGGCTCATGAATTGGCTCAGATACCGTACCAGGTAAGGGACGTCGAATATCAGCTTCGATGTGCTGCCGCTTTGGCGACGCGTGCCGTTGACTTCGAGCCACAGGTTGAGACTTGACAGATCGCCAGCCTCATCGAGCGTGACCAAGTAGGGACCAACCGGCCCGAAAGTGTCGCAGCCCTTTCCTTTGTCCCATTGCCCGCCGCGCTCTAGCTGATATTCGCGTTCCGACAGGTCATTGACGACACAAACTCCAGCGACATAGTCGAGAGGGTTCTCATCGGCCGCGATGTAGCGGGCTTCACGACCAATGAACACACCGAGTTCGACCTCCCAGTCCGACTTGATCGAGCCGGGCGGCAATAAGACATCGTCATTCGGCCCGATGATGGCGGAAGTCGCTTTCATAAAAACGACCGGTTCCGCCGGCACAGCCATGTTCGCTTCGGCCGCGTGATCGCTGTAGTTGAGCCCAATGCATAGAAACTTACCTACGTCTCTCACCGGCTCCGCAAAACGCTCAACCCGTTCCAGTTGGGGCAAGAGATCGGGGTTCACGCTTTGGAGCGCGCTCAGACCGCTGCTCAGCAGGGCGGCGTCTATATCTGCGACGACATTCGACAGATCCCGCGGGTTACCCTGCGAATCCAGCATGCCCGGCTTTTCATTACCCCGCGTACCATAACGAAAAAGTTTCATCATTCGGACCCTGCTGACTGGGATAAATCCTCAATAAACGTTGTCGCCTTGCTCGAGACGCTGCATGTCAACATAGCGCTCATGGATCATTCCCTGGATTTCCATGGCATGTTTCAACCCCAGCGCGCGCGTATCGCTTGAGAACAGGTCCTTGTAGTTCTGTAGATTCTTGCGGGCGAGTTCTTCGCCGCTGCTGGCTGAAACCATGAACCAACCGAACGCCCGCACATAGTCCGGTTCGCCGACGCCGCGACCGTGTTTCAGCATCGCGCCGACGTTGTTTTGGCACATGGGGTCGCCTCCCTTGGCGCATGCCAGATAAATCTGAAAGGCTCGCTTGTCATCTCTAAGAATGGTTCCGCAGCCTTTATCGTAGAGGTATCCGAGATTGGCGCCCGCCGTGGCATAGCCCAAGCTGACGGCCTTGTAGAAAAGGTTTCCGGCTCTGACGCAATCGCGTGGAATACCCTTGGCTTCGGTCATGCGATCACCCAGTTTGAACAGAAACGACGGTTCATTCGGATCGCACTGCACCGCGTTAGCGATATACAGAGCCGCTTTCGTGTAATTCACCGGTACGCCGGCGCCGCGATCGTAAACCGACGCCAAACTCGTGAAGGCGCGGCAATATCCTTGCTGCGTGGCTGCCAACCAGTAGGATTGAGCCTTCGCAAGGTCTTGCGGTATCGCGGCTTTGATCGCATCCGGGGTACGGTCTTCGCCTCCAAAGCGCAGGTTGAAGAACTCGCTGCGCAACTTCGGATCAGAGCGCAGATCGCCGAGTGAGGCGGTGGCGAGCCCATAGCCTCGATCACTCAATCCGCGCAGCATGGATTCGGCCTTGGCGATGTCCAATGCCACACCGTCATCTCCCATCAAATACAGCTTGGCCATTCCCCAAGTGGCTGCCCGATCGCCCATGTCGACCGCCTGCGCAGCCAGGGCAAGTCCTTTCGGGATATCTTCGGGAATGTCGAATTCGCCCGTTAGGTAGATGGCCGCTTCATCGTAGAGGCACAGCGATTTTTTGAGTTGCGCGCACTTATCCAGCAGAGCGAGCCCCTTATCGGTGTCCTGCTGACCGCCACGTCCGATCAAGCTGAAACGCGCCAAGTTGTAGTACCCCAACTCGCTGCCTTTGGCTGCAGCCTGTTCGAAGTACTTCTCGGCTTTTACGAGGTCAGCCTGCACACCGTCGCCTTCCTCGTACATCAGACCCACATTGCTCAACGCCCATGCGTGGCCCTTCGCGATCGCTTTGTCGTAGTAGACCAGCGCCAGCGGGTAGTCACGATGCCCGCTTTGTAGATGGAAATAGCGGCCCAAACGAAACGCGGCTTCCGCGTCACCTGATTCTGCGAGTTGCTTGAGCGAGGCAAGAGCCGCGCGTCGATCAGTCTCAGTCGCCGGCCATGTCAGCCGCCGCGCCAAGTCATCCACCTGGCTGCTACCGGTCATCATGGGGAGGTCGTGGAAGCCAAACTGAAATGCGGGTTGAACGGCGTTGCAATTAAAAGGGGCCAGTAGAAACAGGGCAACCGCCTGCCCGATGAGCAGCCACCGGACAATGATTGGCTTCAGAGGCATCCCGAAAAATTCCTTGCGGTTGAAAAAAATCATGGGTCCTCATAAGGGCGGACTTGCACGACAGCTGCAGGCTGTATGCGCGATTACGCGTGCCGGCGGTGTGCGCGACGTCTCAAACTCAGCCGGTCACGTCTGAATTGGACGGTCACTCTCTAGTAACGCTAAAAACTCACGACCACTCTTCACACCGGCCTTGGCCGGCATGTTTGCAACAACGTCGCCGGGCCAAGTCGATGCGATCGACATCAGGTGGTTGTGCTTGCGGTCCTTACTGCGGAACCAGCTCGCCATGAATGAGCGAGGCATGCTATTTCGACGTAACGACAGACCGCAATGTGCCGCCAGCTGCCTCATACCCGCAATCTAAAGCGTTTCAAGAAACCAGTCCACTACAGACCGTTTTATAGCTGGCGCGGCCTCTTTGCTGAATCCGTGTCCAGTTGCATAGGAATCGTGCTTGACCCTGTATTTGAAATTATGCGCTTTCAAGTATCTCACTAGGTCATCCGACATTCTTTTACTCGGCCAGATTTCATCGTTTTTCGCTGAGATAAGGAAGATCGGCCCATTGATGAGATCAACGTGGAATCGATACAAATCCCAATCTTGCACACTGTTCAAAGTGTTCTCGAAACGCTTCACCTGTGGAATAGTAACGTCGTCCTCAGGCGTCAAAGCCGGTATGTCCTCACCTCTATACGTCCATGCCGACTTTGACTTGGTTCTACCATACCAGGCAACTTCACTTGGTGTGGCTACTACCAACGATTTGATTCGCGGGTCCATGCTCGCAATCAACAACGCTGCTTCCGAGCCCCTGGAGCCAGAAACCATTCCTATCCGTTTGCCATCTATCCCCTTAAATTGAGAAACAAAATCAACCGCGTCGAAAAAATACTCCAGCGGTATCTGATCAAGTGTCGGTGAAAGTCCTTGTTCCTTGAAAAAAGCAATTCCGAGTACTGCGATACAGTGCGGAGCCAGCATTTCGCCGGTTGAATTACCGGCAGATATTCCGCCTTCTGAGCCACCAAATGCGATCACGACCGATGGATTTACTACAATTTTAGGCATATACAAATTAGCGACTAAATTTTTGTAGCCAACCTTTTCAATCGTATATTCACAAGTCTGCGCGAGACATACCTGACTGTTGAGGATTAGTGCAGCCATTAACACCGTCAATTTGTGCGCAGCTGATCCTAGAACAAAGCTTTCGGTGCGCCGGGCATCGTAAAGCAGCGGATTCAAGCTAGCGGCACGCTATAGCCTGGATCGGCGATGCTCATCGCTCGACTGAAAGCAGGCCGGGAGGCCAAACGCTGTATGTAGCGCTGTATGTTCGGATACGGCGTCAGATCGCGAGGCGCGAACTCCCGCATGGTGGTAATCGGAAACATCATCATGATGTCTGCGGCGCTGAATTGCGCTCCGGCCAAGTACGGGTGATCACGCACGCGTTCTTCGAGCATTTCAAAGGCTCGATTGCTGCGCTCGCACAGGGCATCGATAAGGGGCTTCGGAGCACCGTCGCCGACCGATCGAGCGATCAATTCAGCCATTCTGCTGGGCATCATCGATCCGTTTGCGAAATGAAACCAGAACAGGTACGACGGATATTCTGAGGCGTCGGGTTTGATGATCAACCGACCATCGCCGTAACGATGGCAGAGGTATTCGATGATGGCGCCAGACTCGCCGAGGACGAGTTCGCCGTCGGTGATGACCGGAGCGGTGCCGAAGGGGTGCAGCGCGCGATACTCAGCCGGCGCCATTCGTGTCACCGGGTCGCGGTCATAGCGCTTCAGGACATACGGAATACCCAACTCTTCGCACAGCCAAACGATCCGGTCGGATTGAGAAATTCCCAGGTGATGCACGGTGAGCACTCGTCGGATGGTAGCACGCCAGGAAATCGACGCGTGCGCTGCAATTTGCCGCGGCCAGCTTCGAGCGCAAACGGCGATCGGGTTCTCGCTCCCGCTTTTTGAGCTACAATGCGGCGGTGATTACTCCGGTCGAATTGCTGAGCTCGGTCGTCGTGGTGCTGGCGGTGATTTTTATCGCCTACACGTTTGTCAACGTCGGAATGGCTCGGGGCAAAACCCGGATCGATGCGCCGGCCGTCACCGGCCATCCGACGCTCGAGCGTGCCTATCGCGTGCAGATGAACACCGTCGAGCAGGCGATCATGTTCTTCCCGTTGCTTCTGCTAGCCACCCGGTATTTCCACTCGTTGCCTTGGCTGCCTGCCGCTTTCGGCCTCATTTGGGTTATCGGCCGCTTCCTCTATCTGCGCGGCTATATGCAGGAACCGGGCAAGCGCAGCACGGGGTTTCTCATCACGCTGGTCGGCACCGTGGGGCTGCTGGTGCTGTCCATCATCGGCATCGTCCAGACCTGGATCGTGATCACCTCGCATTGAGTCGTGATGATTGACGATAGCCGGATCCGAGTTCCCACCACGCCGGTACTCGTCATCATCCGGGAAACATTGGAACGCAACTTGGAGCTCATGCAGGCCCGTTGCAATTCAGCCGGCGTCAGCCTGCGTGCGCACGGCAAGATGCACAAGTGCTCTACTCTCGGCAAGCTGCAGATCGCGAAGGGAGCCATCGGAATCTGCGCCCAAACCATCGGCGAAGCCGAAGCCTTTGCCGCAGGCGGAATTTCGAATCTCTTGCTGACATCACCGGTATCACTGAAGGATGCGGGACGACTCGTTGCGCTCGCGCAATCGATGCGGATCGCTGCCGTGGTGGACGACGGCTTGCTCGTGAATGCCCTGGGCGCGGCAGCGCGCTCGGCCGGAAGCGTGCTTGATCTGCTGGTGGATATGGATCTCGGTCAGCACCGCACCGGCGTCAATCCCGGAGAAGTCGAAGCGCTGGCGACCGTCATCGCAACCACTCCGGGCACACGTTTCGCAGGAGTGCAGGGGTATCTCGGCCATCTGCAACACATCGAAGATGCGCATCATCGCATCGCGGCCAACATCGAAGCACTCGCGACGCTGGCGACCGCCGTCCATAGACTGCGCGCCATGGGCCTCGCGCCGGGTATTGTCACGGGCGGAGGAACCGGTACGCATACGAGTGATCTGGGCTCGGGCATCTTCACGGAAATTCAAGCCGGGTCATATGCGCTCATGGACGTGGAATATGGCGCTTGCGAGGCACCGAACGCCGCGCAGTGGCCTTTTGCGGCCGCATTGTTTCTCGCCGCATCGGTGATTTCGGCGCGGCATCGAACCCATGTGACCGTCGACGCCGGCACGAAATCCTTGAGTACGGATGGGCCGGCGGCGCGCGTGGTCGGGGGAGCGGCCGCCGGATCGGTTTGGTCGGCTATGGGCGATGAGCATGGCAGCATCTTCCATCCATCGGCTCTAAAGATTTTAAGCGATTGCGCGCACGATCCGCTCGCGCTCAAGGCCGCGATCGACTCGGCGGATTTGGAGCTTGAGCCACCGCCAGACGCTCCCAAGCTGGGCGACACGATCTGGTTGCAGCCCGGTCATTGCGATCCCACCATCAACCTGCATGATGCGTTCCTCGTGTTCGAGGCAGACGGATGTTGGAGTCGCTGGCCCATCGATGCGCGACGCAAAATACGATAGCTGCCAACCCCAGCGGGTGTATGTGGCGCTGCGACACTCGGGCATTTCCCAGCGCGTACAGAATGCGCAGTGGGACACGAGCGCGGCGGCCATGCCCGAAACCGAATTGTCACATTAAATCAGTAAGGTTATGGCCAAACCGAGTGGCCAATATCCGCGGCGACGAATCCTGGCGAGTGATTCGCCGACCATCAAAGTTTCCACAAATATCAACTGGGGAGTCATCCATGATCAAACGTTTAGTGTTGAGCGGTGTGGCCGCATGTCTGGCCGCAGGCATAGCATCGGCCGAGCAAGGGCCGGTTCCCACCGGCATCCCGTCCCTTGATCACGTGTTCGTGATCATGATGGAAAATCATGCCTATGGTCAGATCGCGGGCAACCCGCAAGCGCCTTTCATCAACTCGTTGATGCAAAAGGCCAACCTGGCGGTCAACTATTTCGCGATTGCCCATCCCAGCAACACCAACTATCTCGAAGTGGTCGGCGGCTCGAATTTCAACAAGCTCTCCGACCAATACCCGGACTGGCACAACCGTAGCTGCGTGCCCAACATCAAGTCCGGACAGACCAACACCGACGTTCCCAGTTCCGGCGTGTTCTGTCCCATCTATGGGACGAACGGCACCGATGCGGCGATCACCGTGCTCGACAACACGATGAATGAGACTTCCGCACCGCCGTTGACCAACATCGATGGCAAGCGCTCGATCGCGGCAAGCCACAAGATCGAGGGGATCTCGATCGCCGACCAGTTGGTCGCGCACAAAAAATCGTGGAAGACCTACCAGGAAGGCGTGCCGCTCAACGGCGCCGATGGAGTCAACGTCAGCGACGGTTACTACAGCATTGGTGGTGTGGATATCGAAGGCGTCAACCAGACCTCGGACTTCGCTGCGCTTTCCACCCCGGGTAACCCGGTCAGTGCTTCCAATGTGGTGTACCTATACGCCGTAAAACACAATCCGTTTGCCTATTTCGCTTCGGTTCAAGAAGGCCAGGACAAAGAACTGAGCATGGATCGCACCGTGTCATTCGAAGGGCCCAATGGTCTGTATGCCGACTTGAAGGAAGGCAACGTTCCTGACTTCGCTTTCATTGCACCGAATCAATGCAACGATCAGCATGGTCGCGGTAACGGAACCGCATTCTGTAATTATGACGCGGACGACAACGGCACCCAGACCGGACTGAATCCCTCGTTGATTTTGCAGGGCGATCTCACCGTGCAACGCATCTATACCGCCATCAAAGCTTCCAAAGTGTGGCGCGAGAGCCGCTCGGCGATCGTGATCCTGTGGGATGAGAATGACTACAGCACGACGACTGCGAATCAGGTCGTAACGGTGGTCGAAACCAACTACGGACGGCACAAGGTGCGCAGCCTGAAGTACTACGATCACTATTCTCTGACCAAAACTCTGGATGCGGCATTTCGCCTGCCCTGTCTGAATCACGCCTGTGATTCAGGTGTGGAGGTCATGTCGGACCTGTTCCAAGAGTAATTCCATCACACGGCATGGAGCGGGCTTATGCTCTCTCCATGCCGTTTTCTATGCTGATCGATCTGCGCCGCGCGACTTGCACACAGCTTTTGCTCGTGGCCGTCGCAGTGATTCAAATCCCGGCAACGGCGGCCGGCGCGCCCTACGATCCGCATAGTTCGCCCGAGGCACCTTGCGGCCGCGGCTTGCCGCCACCCGGACATGACAGTCCCGACATCGCGGCGAACGGCGTCGAGATCGACTTGACCGTCCGCCAGGATGGAAGCCGACTCTGTTACGTGAACCACGACAATGCCGATGCGCCCGTTATTCATGCCCGGCTTGGCGCAGACCTGGTCATCAATTTGCGCAACGAGATCACCGATCCGCAGGCGATCGACTCGGTCAGTGGCCCAGGTAAGCTCACCAGCGCCAATGAGGCAGTGCCCGCGTCGCCTGAGTATTATGCGGTCGTTCCCGGGATGCACCACGCGGCCAGTGGCGCGACCAATCTGCACGTGCATGGCTTCGCGGTGCCTCCGACCCAACCTCAAGACGAGGTGCTGATCACCTGCACTGACCCGGCGACGGGCGCGGCGAGCACCCGGCCTGCCCGCTGCGGTCAGCGCGATTTCACTTACCGATACCACGTGCCAGCCGACATGCCGGAAGGACTGTACTGGTACCACCCTCACGTGCACGGCGAAGTTCAGGCACAGATGCTCATGGGACTGACCGGGGCGCTCATCGTCGAGGGGCCGTTGGCGGATGCGCGTCATCGGGATGGGATCGTGGAGCGGCTCCTGATCGTGCGCCAGATGCAGGATCAGGATGGGGTACGTGCGCAACCGGCGGCCATGACGGCCGCCTCCGCGGAACCAATTGCGGCAGCAAAAACAGACGGCAAGCTTGCGACCCAGATCGACACCGCCCACGAATTGCTGTGCACTCGCAATGCGGGCATCGATGCCATCAGTCTGAATGGAACGCCGGTACCGGTGAGCCTCGCCGACGATGCGGCCTATGCGCATTACTCGATCGCGGCCGGCAGCAAGCAGTACTGGCGTGTGCTCAACGCGGCTACCGATGCGTTTTTGAGCCTCAGTGTCGTGGATGAGAAGGGATCGGCTCTGCCGATGCAAGTGATCGCTTTGGACGGCGCGCCTTTGAGCGATGATAGCGGTGCGCTGAGCGCGACGAGTGATTCCAGCGAGCCGCTGATGGTGCCGCCGGCCGGCAGGTTGGAGGTTATGGTCACAGGACCGGCCGAGGGTAAGAAGGCTTATCTGGTGACGCATGCCGTGGATACCGGCTGTGCGGGCGATCGTCTGCCCGAACGCCGATTGGCCGTCATTGAAGGTACGGCGGCTCAGGCGTCATCGCTCCGCCCGAGCGCGGCACCGGGCCGCCCCGCTAATCTCTTCAGCGGCTTGCTCGCACAACGCACCGTGCAACGCCGAGTGATCGCGATGGCGGAATATCCGCGTCCCGGGGCTGATGATCAGATCGATTTCTACATCGCCGAGAGCAAACCGGGCGCGGTACTGAAGCCCTATCACATGGGAGATCAACCCGGAATCACCGTGCGTGCCGGGACGACGGAGGAATGGACGATCGAGAACTGGACCAACGAGCTGCATGCCTTTCACATTCACCAAGTCCACTTTCGCGTGCTCGAGGTCGACGGTGTGCCAGTCGCGCACCCCCCCTTACTCGATGTCGTGAACGTTCCTTATGCAACCGCCACGGGATATCACAGCAAGGAAGGCCCGATCCGACCGGGCCGCGTGCGCATCAAACTGGGCTTTCCCGCGCGGCTGCAAGGCGACATCCCGTTTCACTGCCACCTGGTCGATCACGAAGACAATGGCATGATGGGCGTCGTACGGGTGTTGCCGGCAACCGGCGCAATGAGTCTGGAACCCTCTTCCAGCATGCAGTGATTTGATCGGTCGCCCGTTGACCGTGTAATTTTTACGCTGGCTGAAGCCACCCGGGTATCGCTGCCGCATCGGATCTCGATTTGGTATTCTGCGGCTCCAAGACAACGCGCGTCGCGTGACACTACATCTCGGGGGGTGCGGATGGCTTATGTCCGATAGCGCAACCATTGACGGCGGCCGGGTCCGCATTGGGGTGGAGCCGAGGCGCGCACGTCAACGATGCGCCACCCTGCAGGGGCTGATGACCCTGCTGCTGGTAGCGCTCGTCATCTGGGGAACACCACCGACCCCCGCGTATGCCGCCGAATATCCCGAGGAAGCCGTCAAGGCCGTATTTCTGTACCGCTTTGCAGGCTATGTGACGTGGCCGGCCTCGACGGGCAATGTGCCCCAATTCACCATTGCGGTGCTGGGCGCCCAGGATGTGGCTGAGCAGCTCAGGCAGTTCTTGCCGCAGCATCCGATATCAGGCAAGCCTTCGCGAGTCTTGACGATTGGGGGCCTCGGCCAACTCGGCGACGCTCAGATGCTCTACATCGGTCCGGGCTTCACCGGCAAGTTGAGCACCGTCATCGGCGCGCTGAAAGGTCGACCGCTGCTGATCGTGACCGACCAGACTGGTGCGCTGGAGGAGGGAAGCACGGTCAATTTCCTCATCGAGGAACAACACGTGCGCTTCGAGATCTCCATCGCCGCCGCCAAGCAATCCGGTCTTCAAATCGGGTCGGGTCTTTTGGCGGTCGCCGAACGGGTTAAGACCGGCGATCGGCGCGGCACCGCAATATGCCGCCCGTTTGGCGAAAAGAATCCGCCTTGTTCTTTGCAATTGGCCACACACATCGATCGGCCACGCCACCGCGAGGGGGGATGATGGATCATCTCTTCCGTGCAATGCGCTGGCTTCGCCCGACGAGGCGGGTTCGTCAGCCGAGCGTGCGCCGCAAGCTCATGGCGGTGTTTGTGCGCACCACTGCGATTGCTCTGTGTCTGGCCGCCGTGGCGATGTCGTTGGTCGACATCACCGCTTATCGCAATGCACGGGCCTCGCAGCTATCCACCGAGGCGAGCATACTCGCCCTCGCGGCCGCCCCCGCACTGGCGTTCGACGATCGAGCCGCGGCGCAACGCAGTCTTGGCGCCTTGCGTGCACATGCCGCCGTGACGGCGGCTGCGCTGTATACCCCCGATGGATCGCTTTACGCCTCCTATGCCAAGGCGGGCCAACCCGCCCCAGCGCCGAAGCTCGCGAGCGCCGCTGACTCTGTCAGCCAGTCGAGCGAGGAGGTGCGACTGACTCAGCGCATCACCGAGAACGGCGAGGCACTCGGGACCATTTATCTGCGAGCCCGTTTCAATATGGCGCCGCGAATTTTGACGTATTTCGCGATCACCCTGTTGGTCACGCTGCTCGGCGGCATTGCATCGGTGGTGTTATCCACGCCGCTGCAGGACGCCATCTCCACACCGCTCGATTCGATGACGCATGTCGCCAGCCGCGTGGTGGATGAGCGTGACTATTCGCAGCGCGCCGTGAAGCGCGCCGATGATGAAATCGGTCTGGTCGTCGATGCCTTCAACCGCATGCTCGATGAGGTGCAATCGCGCACCCGCGCGCTGGAGGCTTCTGATACCGCGCTGAGAGAAGCGGATCGCCGGAAGGATGAATTCCTGGCAACGCTGGCTCACGAGTTACGCAATCCTCTGGCACCGATCCGAAGCGCGGCCGAGCTGCTGCGCTTGCATGCGGCCGATGACCGGCAGCGAGACCGCGCACGAGAGATCATTTCACGACAGGTCAAGCGAATGGGACTGCTGCTCGATGATCTGCTGGATGTCTCGCGCATCACTCAGCAACGATTGGTCCTCAAGAAGGAGATCGTCAGCCTCGCCGCGGTGGTATCGACAGCTACCGAGACCGCGCGGCCTCTGATCGATTCCAAACAGCACACGCTGAAAGTGTCGCTGCCTTCGCAGCCCGTCGAACTTGAGGCCGATCCGCTGCGACTGTCTCAGGCTCTTTCCAACCTGCTGCACAATGCCGCGAAGTATACGGATCCACGTGGTCTCATCAGGTTGACTGCCGTCGCGAACGCGGACGAGCTTCTTATCGAGGTGTCGGACAGCGGGATCGGGATCGATCCGAAGGTGCTGCCGACGGTATTTCAGATGTTCACACAAGTCGATTCGCCCATTGATCGGACCGAAGGCGGCTTGGGTATCGGACTGGCGCTGGTGAGCGGACTCATCGGCTTGCACGGCGGCAGCGTCGAGGCGGTGAGTGGCGGAGCAGGACAAGGCAGCACCTTTACCATCCGACTACCGGGACCTCGTATCGGCCGGCGAGAGTCTCACAATTCGGAAAGCAGCGAAGCGGCTGCCACAGCGAACAGCCCGAGCTGCAGAATCCTGTTGGCCGACGATAACGTCGATGCGGCCGAGAGCTTGGCGCTGCTCATGAGATTGTGGAATCACGACGTATCCGTGGCGCAATCTGGCTCGGCCGCTCTGGAGATGGCGCTACGCGATCGGCCCGATATCTGCATCTTGGATATCGGCATGCCCGGTATGAGCGGCTATGAGGTGGCCCGACATATCCGCAGTCAACCCTGGGGACGCGAGACCGTGCTATTTGCGTTGACCGGTTGGGGTCAATCCGACGATGTGGATCGCGCCAGGGCCGCCGGCTTCGATGAGCACATGACCAAGCCCGTGGATCTGGATCGGCTGGCGGCGCTGTTGGCGACTCACAGCGCACGTCTCAACGAAGCGCCTGTGCTTTAAAAAACGGCGATGAGAGGATGAAGCAATGGAGGTCCACATGCGATATGTAGCCGGTTGCGGCCTGTTGCGCGCCGCATGCGGAGCATTGTATTGCAGCGTGCTGCTTGCCAGCTACGCCGTGTCCGCAGCTGAAGATGCCTCCGCTCCAGCCCCCTTATCGGGAGCACCGGTGCCTGTCGAACTGTCGCAGATGAGTCTCGAGCAACTGATGAATGTGCAGGTCACCTCGGTCTCACGTCGGCCGCAGAGGCTGATCGAGGCAGCGGCGGCCATCCAGGTGATCACCAGCGAGGATATACGTCGTTCTGGGGCGTCGAGCTTGCCGGAGGCATTGCGGCTTGCCGATAATTTGCAGGTGGCGCAGATCAGCGCCCACGACTGGGCGATCAGTGCGCGCGGCTTCAATGCCGATCTTGCGAACAAGCTCCTGGTGCTGATCGATGGGCGAGCCGTGTATACGCCGCTGTACGGCGGAGTTCTTTGGAACGTTCAGGATTATCCGCTCTCGGATATCGAGCGCATTGAGGTCATCAGCGGACCCGGCGGTACCCTGTGGGGCGCAAACGCGGTCAACGGCGTGATCAATATCATCACGAAGTCGGCCCAAGATACCCAGGGTCTGCATGCGGAAGCGGCCGCAGGCAATCAGCTGGACGACCAGGAAGAGCTCAGATATGGAGCGGAGCCCGTCGCAGGTCTCTACTTGCGCACCTACGGTCAATACACCGGTCGCGCTCACGAGGTCACAACGAGCGGCGCCAGCGCACTCGACGCGTGGCAGGTTGGCCGAAGCGGATTTCGCCTCGATGACGAGGCCACATCGCGCGATCGGCTGACGCTGCAGGGAGACTTCTATCACGGCGTCGAAGATGCCGGCGGTCTCGGCCAAGAGGATTTGTCGGGGGGCAACATCCTCGGCCGCTGGACGCATTTTGCGCCCAATGGCTCATCCATGAGCCTGCAGCTTTATTACGATCATACGTATCTGCGTCAGCCGTATGCCGCAAGCCCGGCCAACCCACCTTTTTACACCGGCTTTCCAGCCACCGCGCTCGCGGATGAGCTGAACACGGATGACGCGCAATTCCAGTATCAATTCACGGCCGGCTTGCGCCAGCAAATTGTCTGGGGATGGGAATATCGAGCAACGCAGGAGCTCGACCAAGGACTGTTCGTGCGTTTCCTGCCAACGCAGCTTGACCAAAGTCTTTATAGCGGCTTTCTGCAGGATCAGATCCTGCTGGCGACCGATCTGTCGCTGATCGTGGGATCGAAAATCGAGCGCAATGACTACACCGGTTTCGAGTTCGAGCCCAACATCCGCTGGCAGTGGAATCCGCAGCCGCAGCAGCTGCTGTGGGCCGCGGTGTCGCGCGCCGTGCGTACCCCCTCGCGTTACGACCGCGATCTGCTCGTGCCATCGGGCCTCACCAATGCGCCACCTCCCTACATATTTCCCACCGCGTTCCTGAGGGGCAGTGAAAATTTCGTCTCCGAGACGCTGATCGCCTATGAGCTCGGCTATCGCGCCGCCTTCGGTTCCCAATGGTCGGGATCGCTCTCGACGTTCTTCAACGACTACAATCATCTGCGCAGCACCACGGCAACGGCGACGACAGCGGACTATCCGTTCCCGTTTCCGGTCTATTTCCAGAACAATTTGCAAGGCACGACCGAAGGCCTCGAGCTCAGCGGCACCTATAAGCCGCTCGAGGGATGGCAGGTGCATGCAGGCTACGATTTGTTACTGGAACACTTGCATGTGAGTCCCGGTCAGGTCGATGCCACCGGTGCGCTGAACGAAACGGCCGACCCGAAAGGCCAGGCCTTCCTGCGCTCGAGCGTGGACTTGCCACGAAGCACGACTGTCGACGCTGCCTTGCGATGGGTCGACACGCTACACATCGACAACGGCCCCACCGGAGGACCCGTCGTAGGGACGGTGCCGGCCTATTGGCAGCTGGATGCGCGCCTGGCCTGGCAGGCGACGCGCAATCTCACCTTGTCGCTGGTGGGTCAAAACCTGCTGCGCGAGTATCACGTGGAGTATGGCTACCCGTCGCCGGCTCGCGAGCAAATCGCGCGCAGCGTGTTCGCAAAATTTACGTGGAGTCCGCGCGGTTCACTTTAGTCAAGGTGCCCGGCTAAGCGGCCGGCCCGCGGGCTTGGCTGCGACCTTCAGACCGCAATTGGACGCTTGCTCATCTGCGCGTGGGAGCCGGATGACAAAACCCTGTTATTCCTGAAATATCAGTTTTTGCTGACGGCACACACCGCTTGGCGCCCCTTATTCGTGAACCCAAAGTTGCGGATCATCTTCACCTAATTCATCTGGTCGACGGGAGATGCGCGATGTGCGAGTACTTGATGATAATGGCTTACTTGCCTTGGATTCGCCTGCAGGCTGACCGTTTCTTTACGCAAACCTTGCAACGAACCAGCAAACGAGGACGCGGTCAGCCTAACCGTCCACTGGAGTCCGGCCGACTCGCAAGCTGCGCAATACCGGTGAATCTAAACTTACCTGCCGCGAGGAATGGCTGAGGCTTGCGCTGCCGTCCCTAGCTATTCAGCTTGCGCCCCATCGAGGTTTGGAACAACATCCGTTCGAATTCGGGTTGAAACTCAAGTCGGCCTAGGTCAAAGTCGATAAACAAGGTTCTTTTTGCGTTCCGGCCCACGCGCTGCCGTACGACCACTAAAGCCTCATGACGCCCTGGGATCCATTCGACGTACCCTACGACATCCATACCAACCGCGAATTGGAATTCATGCTCAGGCGGGGGAAACCGCTCGCGCACTTTTGCGATGCCTATCCGCCGGATCCC
>Ga0116227_10004880_pt1 | contig 28743 bp, 20 predicted proteins | sample S1TSphgellanicum_FD_89693 | JGI IMG/M metagenome (GOLD analysis project Ga0116227, IMG submission 89693) | Host-associated microbial communities from peat moss isolated from Minnesota, USA - S1T2_Fb - Sphagnum magellanicum MG | ecosystem: Host-associated > Plants > Peat moss > Unclassified...
AAAAAAAAAAAAAAAAAAACCACTCAAAATGCAAACATAGTTCATGCATAGACAATTCATTTAAAACCCCATTATTATTATTATTATTATTTGTTTAATTACCAAAAAAAACCATTTAAAATGCAAACATAGTTCATGCATAGACAATTCATTTAAAACCCCATTATTATTATTATTATTTGTTTAATTACCCAAAAAAAACCATTTAGAATGCAAACATAGTTCATGCATAGACAGTTCATTTAAAACCACGCCCCCCAAAAAAATTATTAAAATAAAAAATAAAAATAAAATAATAAAATAAAATAAACAGCCTAGTCCATGCATTGAGAGTTCATTGAGAAGAGAAAGTTCATGCGAGTTTGTTGGCTCTCGCGGAGATGGAAATTGGTTTGAAGGAAGGAGCATGTGTTGTTGTTGTTGGTGAAGTCGCGGAAGAAGAGAAGAAGTTGTTGGGGAAAGAAGCTGGCGGTAATGGAGTTGGCGTCTTTGATGGATACGATCCAGATGCGTTCTCTTTTTTTTTAAAAAATTCTTCCTCTTCCTCTTCCTCTTCTTGTTCTTGTTCTTCTTCACCGGAATGAGGAGATTGGCGCTATCTCGATGAGCTCTTGATCGCTGTAAGGCGACAGATAGACAGAGAAATAAATAGAGACGTAGTATACGAGGTTGCTGCGGTCTGTGGAGTGAGAAAGCAGTTTTAGCGGGAATTTTTGAGAGCGAGATGATGGTGGCTGCTGTCGCTGTAACAAGGCAAGAAGAAGAAGAAGAAGAAGAAGAAGAAGAAGGCAAGAGCTGCTGCTGCACAGAAGAGGAGGAGGAGGAGGAGGAGAGAAATCAGCGAAGGAGTTTGTTAGAAAATGTGTTGCTGGAGAAGAAGAGTAGTATTAAGCCGGTGGCTGCTGTTGTGAAGAAGAAGCAGAAGGGGGTGGTGGACATAGGTGGCGGCTTTGAGAGACGAGCTTGGAATCTTGCTGCTGCTGCTGCATCGTCTGAGGAGGACGTGAAGAAGAGTTCCGCTTTGGATAATAACAACAACAGCGACTCCTCGTCGTCGTCGTTGCTGCAGGTGTCTTTGTCGCTATTGAGCTCTGGAAGAAGCTGCTCCTCTTCCTATGTGCAGAGTCCGTCGTCGTCAATCGATTTGTCGTCGTCGTCTCCTTCGTTCAAATCGAGTCTCAGCAGCAGCAGCAGCAGCAACTGCGGTAGTAGCTCTCAAGAGCGAGAGAGCGAGGGCGAGAGGTGGAGAGAAGGTGGAGGAGAGGGCATGAAGAAGCCCGTGACGACGACGACGACGACGACGACGACGACGAGCACTGCAGTGGATGCAGCAGGTTCAGGTAAGCAGACTAGTGACGAGGAGGAACCACGACGGACAGAGCTTACGAGAGATGAGCATAGCGAACAAGCAAGGAAAAGGGAGAGCGAGAGAAGAGAGAGTGAAAGCGGCGTGCTGGCAAGAGAAGACGAGGAGAAAGAAAGAGGGAATAATGATTTCAGAGATTCCGGAAGAGACAGCGACAGAAGAGACAGTAGTCGTAAGCTCAGCGGAAACAGAGCAAGCAATGGGAGCGATTCCAACGAAAGCTCCTGTAGCAGCCTGGGCTATGGCGGCAGCAAACCTCACAAAGCAAACGACAAAAGGTACCACATGTTCTAGTAGATATTGTCAAGAGCTTCCAATGCTCAGCCACTGCCCTACCCTTCTCCATCAACACTTGCAGTACCGCTGCCACGCCCTGAATTGATCACAATTGCAAACCTTGCAACTGAATTTGAGATGCACTTATGGTTGCAAGGATCTTTCAATTGTCTTAATGGGCAACGTATGTCTGTCTGTTGTTGTAATTTTGTACTTTTGATTACTGCCTCTTCTACTCTTCTCTTCTCTGGTGTGAGGATTTGTGTATGTGACAACCATCATCTTAAGCAGAATGTTTTTTTTCTTTATGTGTTTTTTGTTTCACTTGTAAAAGGTGGGAGGGGATTCAAGCAATCAGAGTGAGGGATGGATCACTGGGATTGTCACACTTCAAGCTCTTGAAAAGGCTTGGCTGTGGAGATATCGGTAGTGTATATCTTGCTGAGCTTCGAGGCAGCCATAGCCATTTTGCAATGAAGGTGAGGTACCTTCCCCCTGTTCTGTATTGAAGTGTATGTATGTATGTCTGTATGTATGTTTTCTTGGTTATCTTGTTTGTATGTCCGATTCCAAGTTCTGGGTGTGGTGGTAAGTTTCATATGCTGCCTAGAGCTGCAACAAGTTTTCATGATGTATAATGTAAAACTGCAGGTGATGGACAAGGGCTCACTTGCTAGCCGCAAGAAGCTTCTCCGTGCACAAACTGAGAGAGAGATTCTGCAGTCTCTTGATCATCCATTCCTTCCAACACTGTATACACATTTTGAAAGCGATAAGTTCTTGTGTCTGGTCATGGAATTCTGCTCAGGTGGTGACCTCCACACACTAAGACAACGACAGCCTGGGAAGCACTTCTCTGAGCTGGCAGCAAGGTGAGTGACAACTTCATATTTTGCTTTCCCTCTCACAGAGTGTCTCAGTCACCTTGGGACTTCAAAGATGATGAGATTTCCCTGGGCTAGAAAAATCTAACCACACAGACTTGTTTTTTTCTTCCTTTCAGGTTCTATGCAGCTGAGATCCTCCTTGCCCTCGAGTATCTACATATGATGGGTGTGGTTTACCGGGATCTAAAGCCTGAGAATGTGCTTGTGCGGGAGGATGGCCACATAATGCTCTCTGACTTTGATCTCTCACTAAAATGTGCAGTAAGCCCTACATTAGTGAAGTCATCTGCCGGGGATTCACATGATGGTGGCCGGAGGGGGGGTGTTCCAGGGTATTGCATACAGCCAGTATCTTGTGCTGAACCATCATGTGTGGGTGGCATCCAAGTGAGTGGTTCTCCTTCCTTCCCTTCTGCTGCAAGCTTCAGGTCCTCAAAATCTTCAAATCTGACCTATGGGTTTGCACTGACTCATTGAATGAGATACAAAACACTTCATGTGTTTTCTATGTTTAAGTACATTAAGAAAGTTATGTACAAGTATTTTTATTGACTCTCACTATCTGTCAAACAGTCATGTAGCACATCACACATTGTATTGAGTAGGATACTTGTTGTAAATGGTCACTGAGCTGTATGTCCTTTCTATCCAAACCAACCCTCTCATGTTGAGCAGGTTTCCATTGGTAGAGTTCAGCATGATTGTCCAGATTTGTGTGCTTGATTGAGTATCTGTACTTAACATATTGCAATTTGTTTATGCACTGCAGGTGTCAGTTCCATCCTGTGTAGGTCCTGTAGGAGCATTGTCCTGTGTTACACCATCATGTTTTGTAATGAAATCTTCACTCCCCAGCCTCTTGCCAAGTTTTATGAAGAAGAAGAAAGATGCAAAGAATGGGAAGGCAGGAACATTGAACGTGAAAACCACAAAGCCAAAAATGGAAATGGGATATCTGGTATGCATTGACCTCTTTGGGTCTTTGACCAATTGCCCCAAGTGCTTGATTTCTCTGTCATCTAGCAAATGAGATGACAAGCAGGGTTCTTTGTTGTTATATGCCTTTGCAGCTGTGTGATACTCCTAATGCTCCCAGATAAATTGGCACAGGTAACTTCCCTCCCAGAGCTCATTGCAGAACCAACAGGGGCACGATCAATGTCATTTGTGGGTACCCATGAATACTTGGCACCTGAAATCATAAAAGGTAGATAAACCAACTCCAAATTTTTTGCATCTGGATTTTGTTGTCATCTCTTGAAAAGACACTGATTTTGCATACAGAGGCATGTTACAATGAAGTTGGGTCTCTCTTCTAGTCTGAAACAACAGGTATTTTTGTGATGATGACAGCTTGAAATTGTCAGGTGGTTCAGCAATGTCCAGATGTGTTAGTGTCTCAATGGCCCCCAACAAATTGTTTGCTTCTGAACCTGCCCATACTGAAACAGGTGATGGACATGGCAGTGCAGTTGATTGGTGGACATTTGGAATATTCTTGTATGAGTTATTATTTGGGAAGACACCTTTCAAGGGCTCTGGCAACCGAGCCACTTTATTGAACGTGGTGTGGCAGCCACTCAAATTTCCAGAGTCTGCAACTGGCCAGGTTAGCTTTGCTGCCCGGGACCTCATTAGAGGACTTTTAGTGAAGGAACCACTGCACCGCTTAGCATCAAAGAGAGGGGCAGCAGAGATCAAGGCCCATCCTTTCTTTGAAGGTATGTCCCATCTTCTACTCTTTTCAAACTTCTGTCTCCTATTTCAGAAGGTGAAGTGTACCAATTGGTAAACATGAGTAGTGTATTCTGCATTCTGCCTAAGTATGTGCGATGACTCTTCTCCACCCCACCGTTCATCTTTTTCCCATTTGTCTGCAGGTGTGAATTTTGCTCTAATTCGGTGTACATCTCCACCAGAGGTACCTCGACCTTTTGAACTTAGAACCCCAGCAAGCAATTCAAGCCCAGCTGAGGATGTCTCAGCAAGCGAAGGAGCCAAAGTGGCCAGCCAAGACTCCATGAGCTCCTCAAGCAGCACCCTGTCATTCTCAGGCCACAAGCTAACTACTCAGAGTCTGCAGGCTAGTGAGAAGGGTAGTAGCAACAGGGCTGCAACAGAGTCATCTCACTCTTCAGGAGGGTCATATTTGGACTTTGACTTCTTTTAGGGTTATGAAAGGTGAATGCAATTAAGTGGAGTTCAAGCTTCAAGCTATCTTGATGTCATCTGCTTGGTGCACTCCATATTAGGTAACAAGGACATGAGTCCATACCTGCCCATTGCACTGTTCTCTATCCTATTTCACATTTGATATACCAAAAAGAAATCTGTAATCCAGATTTCTGTTCCTGCATAGTGCAATTATTTGTCTTCAGTTTTGACAGCATCAGACAGTTTCTGGAGGATAGCAGAGTACTTGTACTATCAGAAATGAGGGGAAAAAAGGAACTGATTTTTTCAGTTGGATCTTTTTTTCTTGCTCAGGGGAGGAAGAAGGCTGAAACAACCATTCAACAGTAGATATGTGTGGTGATATTTTCCACCCAAATAAATCGCTGGAGCTGTCAGATAGTTTTGCTTTCTTACATGTGAAAGTTGGTGAATGAGATCAGCTAGCTTGTGGCAGCGAGTGGGGGGTGGGGACAGGGAGTAGTAAAAAAACAAATAAGTTATAGAATTACACTGCAAACCCTTGATATTTGAACCATAACTGATGATGCAACTGACACAAATGTACGAGTGGTCTCTTTCTTTCTTTCTTTCTGTCTGTCTTTGCAGTAGTACGCAACAATCCAGGGGGCCCATCTATCCAGTGGTTGGAACATGCACCTGACATTATCGCACCATGGGTGTCCTGTCGCACCATTCATCAATCAATCAGGTGTGAGATGCCTACCCTTTTGCCTGCCTGCCTGCCTGCCTGCGGGTGGGTGTTCATATTTGTCATGAACCCAAATGCCAGGGATTTATGGTGTGTAAACCCTAAACCCTAAACCCCATCACCCACCAGTGTACCATCCTTATTACTTGCTTGAGGATGAACCACAAATGAGTTACCAAGGTTGCAACTGGTGTTAGCTGGTTATTGAAAAAAAAAATTCATAACTGTGAGGTAGGGTAGGGTTCTTTTGTTTTTCCCTGAAAGGAGATTTGGTGTTGGTTAGGTTATCAATATCAATATCAAAAAACATTTCGGTGTTGATTACATTCTCAATATTTTTGGGGGTAGTAATTGGTGGTTGTGCACAAGGGTAGGTTATCAAATAACCAGTTGATAACCAGTAGGGTATAGGGGCTGGTTATAGGGGTTTAAACAATTTTTTTAATTAAAAATCATTTTCCTGTTTTTATATTTTATCATAAAAATGTGAAGTGTTCTAGGATTGATAACCTACTTGGATGATAACCAGGTTGTCTGGGTAGGTTATTAGATTTTCAAATTTTAATAGCCTACTCGGTTGGTTATTAAGTTGGTTAGCTTATTAACCAATGATCCAAAAAATCAATAACCAGCTGGTAGGTCATTAATACCCGAATTTATAACCTGATTGATAACCGGTTCAAAACTCAGTAGCCAGTTAACACTGGTTGCAACCTTGGTAACCTATTTAGTAAAACCCCCCTACTTACCCCTCAAACTACCCAGGTAAATCACCTATGCAAGTAGTTGAGTCACTTGGTGACTACTAGGTAGGTAGATGAATGTGGATGGTCAGCATGTAGGTAGGTAAGTAGTTGAGGCACTTGATGGCTATTAGGTAGGTAGGTAGATGCATGTGGATGGTCAGCATGTAGGTAGGTAAGTAAGTAGTTCAGGCACTTCGTGGCTACTAGGTAGGTAGATGCATGTGAATGGTCAGTACTCTGGTACATTAGCTTAACCGGATGCAAAACAAAAAAGGGTACAATTTCCTAACCCTAAACCTGAAACCCCATGAATTTAGGTATTTGTCATGGGTTTAGGTGTTTTTCAGGTGCAAACCCTAAACCCTAAAACCCATCAATATCACTTGCAACCAACATCTCACCAGAGTGAACCACTAGCATGCATGAACACACCATGCAGGATAGATGGACAGATGGATGAATGATGTGTGAACAGAAAACAAATTTTTCTGTTGTATTACTGTCCTTTAGCTGACCATGGTGGTTAGCTATACACTAACCATCCACATGTATCTAGTACCTACTTCCCTAACTACATAGTAACCACTTACATTCCCCTAACTACAAAGTAACCACTTACATTCCCGAACTACTTACCTATGGTACTTACATCAGCTTACATAGGTAGTTAACTAAGGTAGTGTAAGGTGGGAATAGGAGGGTTTATGCAATAGGTTACCAAAGTGGTTCACAACTGAGTCTTAACAAGTTCCCAATGGATGGTGTGGTTCACAACAGAGTCATAACAAGTTCCCAATGGATGGTGCACTGGCGAGTACTAAGTCACAGAAAGCACCAGCAGAAATTGTTATTTTCAAGTGTCTCTGGATGGCACACTATCAACTGGAATTTGTCCTCTGCAAATTGTCGGGCAGGCATTTTGAAAAATGAAAAGCCCATTGCAGCAAGTGTTTCATTTTTATTTTTTAATGCTCCATCTCCTCTTCTTTTTTCTTCCTTTTTTTGCTTTTTTTTCTTTTTTTTTCCCCATGATACTTGATGGGGGTGATACTCTGATGGGTATCGCAGGAAATATGGGAAAAAAAAATTGGCTGGAGCTTTGAGGTCCTTAAAGAGATGGAAGAATTTGTTTATGGCTAATGTACGGACTGAGCCATATTGTGACAAAGTTGAATCAGATCGGGTTCTGAGGGAAGAAAAAATCCCAAAAAAAACTTGTGATTTGTAACAAGCTGTTTACTACTACAGAAATGACAGATAGGCTCAAGGCAATGTTGCAGATTCCTCCTTTGGGTGCCTGGGCTGCATTTGTTCTGTGGTCTCTCCCATCAAGATGAGTTCCATGTAAGGTGCTAGTGCATTTTGTCAAGCCCGGTGCCATATTTAACTTGTTGGGCTTGGTTAGTGCTTGTCATTGCAGTGAATAGACATTTTGTAAGTGGGTAGCATGCCTTCTAACAGACTCTTCACACAACCCATTACCATCTTAAGGTTTAGGGTTTAGGCTTTATTTCATCTTTTGATAATAACTGTTAAGATGGTAATGGGTTATGCATTACCAGCTTAAGAAAGTTTAGGGTTTAAGTTTTATTCCATAGTTTGATACTAACTCTTAAGATGATAATGTGTTGTGAATTACCATCTTAAGGTTTAGTGTTCAAAGCTTTATTCTATCTTTTGATAATAACTCTTAAGATGGTAATTAATGGGTTGTGCAATGAACTTCATCAAGTCAATAACAAACTCTTACACTAATAAAATGTTGGTTCACCACACAATGTGTCACCATCTTAAGGATTAGGATTTATTCCATCTTATGATGACAAATCTTAACACGATAATGGGTTGTACAGTGAATCAACATTTTGTTAGTGTAAGAGTTTGTTAGCTGGCAGGTTGCCAACTTATTAATGCAAGCTGAACTTGGGGGGAATGAATCCAAATTGTCAAGTTAGAGGACAAGATTGAAGTTCAGAGTGTTCAACTACAATCATCAGCAAATCCAGTAGCCAAATCAAACAATTGTTGGTATTTGAGCCAGCAGCCCATATTACAAAAGCTGAACTTGACAGATATATTGAAATATATGTATATATATATATATATATATGCAACGTTTCTGAAAATGATATAATTAGTGTCAAACTGGCCCAGGTACTAACTAGGGTATCCAAAAAGCAAGAGAGAAAAACAATGCACTGTGACAAACATGATCAGATCACCAGAGACTAACTAACACCAACAAAGATTACAAGGGGTGTATCACACTGTCACCTTGCCATTTACATGAAAAAGTATCTTAAGGTGAAAAGAAGAATTATGGAAACTCAAATACTTTACCATGCAAAAATATAATCCTTCAAAAACCCTCTAAAAGATACCAAAATCCTTCAAGGTATTATAATTCTATAACTAATCTCAAGTTTCAACACAAGCCAAAATATCATCTTTCAAAAATCCTCATATAAAAATACTAGACCTATTATTACCTAGTGGCCAAAATCCTTCAAGCTACTATACTCTATAATGAATCTAAACACAATATCCTTGCCTTGGTAGGCGAGGCCAAAAATTGCCACAGTTTGGACAGAAAGTAGCAGGCCAATAAGATGGTTGTCAGAATGGCAGTGGGACCAATAACCCAGTTAATTTGACCTACTAATTAACCTACATTTTTGGTCATGGTTGTTGAGCCATCTCCAAGGAGTAAGCTTAGGGTAAGGATGCTTCCATGATGAACAAGCAAAATTCAGGAATTTTGGCTCCCCTCTTCCATTTAAAGATGAACCACCACCCACACTTAGTTCTTTTTCTTTTGGGGTGGTGAATTCTCAGGGGGACCCAAAAAAGGGAATATTTTGTTGCAAATTCTCTGTTATACTAGGAAAAAAAATTCCAAATTTTTGAGGAAATTTTTTTGAGGAAAGTTATGAGGTTTGAAAGTAGGAGGGGTTAAAAAAAGAAGGGGGAAAAAAAAAAAAAAAAAAGTGTTTTGTAAGTTGAAAAGCCTTTTTTTTTCCTTGTTATTTTTTCATTATCCTTTTCCTTTGTACTTCAAAGATGATTTCTAGAGCTTGAGGTAGGGCTCCCATAATATTTTAAATCACTCAAAATGAAGCACACATAATGAAGATATAAATAAGTGTCCAATCATAGGCAGGTGATCGGTGATGGCCTGGTTTACCATAGATCTTTCTTGGGATGCTTTGGCTAGGCTAATGATGCTAAATCAGAAAATTGAAGGACAAAAACTCTGCACACAGTCACACCTCTATTACCATTAATTCAACCACCAGTAACAAGTTAGAGAAGCAAATCCAGCAAAGATTTGAGAAGCCTAACCCAAGACTTTCAAGACTTGGGGCTGAAGTTCTGGGACGCATACAAACTTGCTTATTAGAACTAAGCTGACTTATTTACATAAGTATATACCCATCCACTAAAAGTTGATTAGCTGCTCAAGTGATTGATATATGAACTGCATTATGCTTCAATTGCTCTGATCAGCCTTTACATGTACATGCTCCAAAAGCAGGGCTTATCTTCTTTTGCCTATTTACACACTGATTCCTCTCCAATACCATAGTACCCGGGCCAATTCAACACTAACTATATTATTTTCAGATATTCCAATGAGTTTTTGAAATCCAGAAATTTTTTTTTTAAAAAATAATTGAAGGAAAATAAAGAACATGGTGGAATATATTGGAGAATATATCATTTGTCGAAATGGAATCCTCAAAATTATTTATTTATTTATTTATTTATTTGGCAAACATGTGTGGAAGAGGCCAATGTACTACAATATTATCTGCAGTTCCGTTCCAATTGGCAATAGGGCTGATTCCATACCCTTATGCGGTAAGATATATGGTATATGTATATCACACTATAGGATGAAATGGAGTTGGGTGAGGTTTTTGTCAGGATGAACATGCAATGGATGAAAAGTGAAAAAGGTCGACGAAAGCATAAAGTGACAAGAGAGTGGGTAATTGATGTAGAGCTCTAATGGAGTTTTCTTCTTTTTGGTGTCTATGTGTGGGATTGTTTGTTTCATGCAAGTTTATCGCAATGGGAAACTTGTGGTGTTACGTTTGTGTGAGTAATGTCAAGGTGGCAAATGAGTTAGGTTTTTGTTTTGGAGTTCTTGATGACCTTTGGTGATGGTGGGCTTAGCATGGTGCTTTGGTGGATGATTCCAAAAAATGGGCGCACAATGGAGAAGAAAAGACCAATTGTGCAAAGAGCTAAATATCTTTTCTTTGGAGTTAGAGAGTTTTGATATGTTGATGCAGTAGAGTTTAGATGATTTGTTTTCTATTATGACTATATAGGAAGGATGCCCACAATTATAATTCAAGTTTCTTTGATTTCATTTCTTTTTCACTATGTATTGGAGTCTAGAGGTTTGATAGGTGGAGAGTAAAAACATGAATAAAACAGTGGACATGGTGGAAATGATAAAGATCATTAAGGGACTAATGGGCTTGTTTGAATAAGGTATTAGTGTTGTAACTTGTGGGATATTGGGAATGTGGGGCAGAAATCCAAAACATGTGCATTCAAGAAGTGAGACTCACAAGTTGGGAACTTTGAGAGGGTTAGTGTTGCACCATTTTGGGACTAGGGAAAAAAAGGGATATATGTTAGTTGTGGAAATGGCTAAATCTTTATTGTCAAAATTTCTCAAGTGCATTTGTTGGGTCATGTTGGGATATGAAAAAGAATGTTGTTAATTGATGCCAAGTGAGACAATGATAACCCAAAGAGAGGTGGTTTGGAGGGATTTGGTTCACAAGATCTACGATTTTAACATGTTTCTTTAACAATTAGACCTTTTGATCCAAATTAGGAAGCAACTTTAGTATTGTTGTTGTTGGGAAACAAAGTTGTATTGCACAAGGACTTGTGTTAATGATGTGATTATGTGAGTAAGAAGGACTGCAAGGGCTTTTTGTTGCTCAAATGTGATTTTCAGTGAATTATATTCAAGATTTAAGAAGATTCGTTGAGGTATACACATCCTCTTTTTTTGCTATAATACCTCCCACCACTGATCAACAAATTCTACCCAATTTTTTAATATATTATTGATTTTAAATGGTGCAACAACCCCACTTTGAATTTTATGGAAATTTGACATTCAAGTATATGAATATAGGGTCACCTCATTATTTAGAATATTTAGTGGTAACCTAGTGAAGTGAACAACTTTAGATGTTGAACATATGCAATGTTCAATTGTAGGGAAATTTGGTAGTGTCAATCCCTTTTGTTATTCTCCACATGACCCCATTCAAAAACACATTTTTAATATGAAAAAAATGTTGCCTCATATTAACAACTCCAAAATAATCATAGATTTACTTTTTTTTTCCATCTGAAAACCATGGTAATCATGACAAGTTGTGTTAAATGACTTCAATGAATGTTAGGATATTCAAGTTTTAAATCCATTTAACTCAACTTTAGGTTTTGGTAAAAGGTTGAAAACTTTAAAAATGAACAATAGGTGTGTCAAATCAATAATTTTGCAAAAGATTATTTTATTTATTATATCTTTTTTTTTAATTTGTAATAAAATCAATTCATTAATAAAACTTACTACCCGTATTCAAAAAATGACACAATTTTAAAATTTTGAAATTTGATATCTTTTAAATGTGTGTTTTAGAATATCAAAATTCCAAAAGTCCTTCACCACATGTAAATGGGGATAGGGTGTATATGATGTATGAAGCAAAGTTATAGTTTATGGGTACATGCAAACTACAATGGCTTGATATCGGTAGAAATCACATTCCCTACAAGTCCATACAAGATTTTTTAAAATTATTCAAATGGACATGGTTATCACTTTAAAAAATGTTATTATTATAATCTTTGAATAATACATGTTCAATCACCTACAACCTTCCCAAATCTATGTGAAAACTTATATTTAATTTTGTTGATGCCATTTTTAAATTTGAAAGTCCTAAAAGGAAAACCCACAAAGTCCATAAGAATAATGTTCCATGTAAAACTTTCAAAAAATATGCTTTTGGTATTAAAAAAATTGAAAAACAAACACATATTGCAATTCATATGAACTTATGAAAATATGGTCAAATTTTAATCATTCAAAAGACCTTAATTATTAAACAGTTAAGGTTTTCAAAAAAAATGTTCCTCATATGAATTTATCATTTTGTACTACATTATATATTGAATCCCAATAACAAATTTGAAATGTGAATCGATATAAAATTTTCCATTTTGTGATGTTATAATTTGATGATCAATCCATATTTTTTGATTTCAAAAGTCCATAACTACTAACAAATGAATTTTTTTATCAATAAATAACCAAATGTTCTCTTCGTAATGAAGTTATTAATTTAAATCCAGGTCTCAATTAATAGATCTATGGATATATTAATCACCATATGCATTTGAATAAAGGGTACCCAAGGAAAAACCATCATTTCATCACAAAAGTGAGCCACCATAGCTTGCATCTACCCTTATCAATTATTTTTAAAATGAAGCCTCAAGTAGTGAACATATTTTGGTTCGATTTGAAATTGTGATTGTTTTTCAATATGAAATATATAATTAAGTAAATATATACATACTTTTCAATTTTCATATTTACAACAATGATTAACATTCAACATGTGTTATGTGGGGCTACTATAAACATATTTAGTGACAAGTTGCACAAAATCTCATTCAAAAATTCCTTTTTTATGAAAAAATGTTTTGGAGCAAAAAGATGCACATTTATTTTAAAAAGTAATCTTGTTGGTTTCTTGGAGTGTGTTTGGATCCTTCTTGAAAGTTATTTAATGTTGAACATTAGTCACAAACATCATGTGTGTATACATGAAATGATAATATACCCTTTGCTTTTGCTTTGCAATAGAAGGTCAATTCTACCAACACCCCCAAGTTGAACATGATATAAATATTTATTACTAGATTACATGGGCTCCTTGGGATTTGACTAATTCACCCTTTAGGGCTCATGCATGGAGATTTTCAATATGCTAATTGAGAAGGATTGGGCTTTTCACCCAATAGATTAAAGGTTGAACTTCCTTTTGAAGGTTGATAACATTTAAGGGTTATAACAAGAAAAAATGTGGTTGCTTAACGTTTTTCAAGGTTTAACTCCCCAACATTCCACATGGATTTCAAATGACCTTGGATGTCTTTCCACTAGGTTATTGTAATTAAATATTTTACCACAACTTTCTATTTTGTTTGTTCCAACAAGTTCTAGGAAGGGTAGTGGAAAAACCTTCATAGAACAAAGCTACCTATATTTTTTTGTAGAACAATTTGCATCAAGAACAATTTGTATAAAGAATATTTTGCATTGAAGAGCATGTGAATGGAAAGATATAATGAAAAGATTGAACAAAGAGAACTTGATGTTAGTTTGGTATCAACGAGTACCCAACCAATATATATATATATATGGTTGTTTAAGCCCGTCACAAAAGATGAACACCAAAGTATTTTGGAGCATGAAATTGAGTCACTAAAAAAAACTACAAAAGAAAATCACCTAATGTATAATGCAAAAGTGTCTAAATGGTTGACCCAACAAATTCAAAGCAACTTTGCAAGCAAATCACAAGATCAAACAAGAGCCAAATCAATAACAAATAAGAAATAAATCACACATGTGCACAAGTGTAGGACATATGTCAACTAGTTTCAACAAGAGTTATGACCACCGGTCATGGCAAAAATGAACAAATACCATGGTAATAGAACTAATACTCTCCATTTCTTGAAAAGTGCTTACAAAAAACTAGGATGTCTTAGTCCTTACAAAAAATTGGAAGAATCAACATGTATGATTGGTTTACAAATTAAGAAAAGTTAAAGCCAAGTGGGTTGAATTAAGCACACAAGCTCACACTAAGAAATAAAATTTACCAATCTTTGAGAATCACCATGCATTAAGAGATTTTATTATAGCCATACTACAAAAGATGAAATAGGCATGACAACCCCTAGCAATTTCTATTGTCCAACCTAGGTTTCATGGAATGATCAAGTCTTTGACCCCTTATGTTCTTTGTGAGAATACAATTAGTGGGTTTAAAGTTATTCAAAAGTGGATTCGTCAATTCATGAAACATTGCATCAATTGGACATTTAAGGTTAGTAATACAACTACTAGCAAACTTCCATCAACTTGGTAATAACAAGATAAGTTTGTGGCTTATTGTGTTGTTTACATAACCAAGGTCTATGACATCGCCCTTTCACTTGTCATCAATAGTGATCAAATTGGCATCCATTTGGTACCTACATCTAGAGAATGGAAAAATAAAGGTTCTAAACATATTCATGTTATTGGCATAAAGGATAAACAATAGGTGAATGTGGTAGTTTCTTCAGTTGTTGCAAGAGTACTACTATCATTGCAAGTCATTTTTACATGCATTACACATAGGACATTCTCACCACACAATTAAAGAGGGGTAATTTATATGACAAATGGGTGGGATTTCACTTATAGTGAGAACCATTGGTCAAACTTTGAAACCACCAAGTGCTTTGTGGAGAATATCATGGTTCTTTATCACCAAGCTCAAATTTAACTATTAGGATTGTATACACATCCAAAATTGGTTTGTTTGTTAAATTGTTGGAGTGTAGTTCAAAATTGAGGATGATTTTAGGTGGGCTATGATGGTAGTACTAGGGGGTTTGTGGAGGTTGCATTAGAGTAGATCTCGTTTAAATGTTTTTTCTCTTGGGAATTTGAAGTATAGACAAGGTAGAGATCAAGGCCATGGTACATGGGCATAAGATAAAGATCACATGGGAAGTGATATTTGAAATGTTTTAGTTGCCCAATAAAGGTCTAGACATAGAATGGCCAAGTCCCACATAGTTAGGGGTAGCAAAAATGTGTAAAAAATTGGTGGATGAGACAATATAACTAAGGAAGGAGGGTTGGTTTGTCATTAAGATGAATGGAAGGTATGTCTAGAAGGTAGGGATGATACTTTAGATGGCACAATTGAAAAACTATAAAACCTATTATAGTAAGACAATAGCCTTGTTCATCATGGAAGCAAAGAATGACAAGGAGGTGAATTGGGTAGGAATGTTATTTTGAAGCCTAAAGCTAGATATGGAAAAATGGTTGCTAGGATGTAACATGCCACCCATTTTATATGTTGCCCAAATGGTGGAAATGTTGCTATAAAAATGGTTTTTGATTGAAGGACACCAACCCATAGGTTGGTATGTGGAGGTAGGTTGTGAAGAGGATGAAGGGGGATGATTTCAACTAGCTGTAGGTAACCCTCCCCCCATCACTTTTAAACCATGTGCTCGAAGGTTACCATGTTTGTCAATGATAGCCTATGGTTTCTACACATCCCTTTACTTAATATGAGGGAAATAAAATATCAACTTACTACTTCCTCTAGTAGTAAGAGACCCACCATAGAGGGGGAGGTAAAGAAGAAAACAATGTAAGATCAAACAACTCGAACCATTTCTAGGACAATACTTTTTGTTACAGGCTATAGTAAACAACTAGGGTACCATCCCCTCCCAAGCATCAACACCTGATAAGAGGGTGTAGCCAGAAGGATAGGAATCCCCCCCCCCCCCCCAAATACTAATAGGTGGAATATTTTTTCCAACAGATGGTAGATAGGTGCAAACTCCACCCACTAGGTCACATATTCCAATTAAAACAAATTTTTTGATGTGGAGAATGATTTAGATGAAGGGTGCCTTCTTGAAAGTTTGACACGGGATGGTAAGACATATATAGTACCATCACTTTCACCCACAATGGGAGGAATGGTTCATCCTACTAAATAGCCACCAAAGTCAATAAGTTCTACACAAATTGACCCCAATGAGATTCAATTAAAGGATGTTTTAAAGGATGAAAGGATGGATGTGTGATTAGTGTGGGAAGAAACCATTATGACCCCCCTAGAAAGTAATGGAAAAGGGGGCTATTGTGGCCCCATAAGAGAGGAAGGAAAAGGAGGAACTTGAGATGGCCCAACCAATTATGCAAGGAGGAGGAGAGGGTGTAGAGCATTAGGTTGAAGGTACTACCCTATTTGGCATACCTGATGAGTAGATGGAGGAGGCACCATTAGGGTAACAACTTACTACCCATCTTGCAAAAAGTGGGCAAGGAAAGTATTTTGGTAGGAAAATGATTAACAAGTAGATGGTAGTCCATCCTAGGATCACCCAAAGTCAACAAACAATGAGGGTATAAGAGGAATCTTAGTGATAGGGAAGATCAAGAGTTGGAAGAATAAGAGGTACAAAGACAAAAAAAAATATTGGTGAAATTTCACCAACTAACAACAAAAAAAAAAACCAATGCAACTTCTATAAAGGATTTTTTTTGAAAACTTAAAAAAAATTCACCATATTTCTTTTAAAGAAACAATTTTTTTTTTCCCATATAGATAGTGAGTCCATGTAGTTTGCTTAGACTTAGGTAGGACTTAGAAAAAATTCTATTGACCGCCTATGATAGTTGCCATTTAATGCAAATTAAAGTTGGGGATCTTCACCAATCCACTTACTTGCGGAATTTGAAAAAAAACCCTATACAGAGAATGTTCCCCTACCCCTTCCCAATAGTCTATTCACACCATACTATCAAGTGAGGATGAACACCTTACTATTAGTGGGCAAATATTTTTAGTGATTAGATCAAGTGGTAGTAAGAAGAGATCCATAACAAAGGCCATTTATGCCCTTAAGACTTTAGTGAAGGTATTGGAACATAGGGCAATAGGTCTAGAGATAATAGAGGAGTATATGGAAATGTTGGATAGGGAAAGGGTGGTTGCCATTAAGGGGCAACAAGAGGCAAAAAAAATCCCTTAGTTATCTTAGAAAGGGTAGTTGAATTGGAAAGTTATTTCTATGAAGAGAAGGAGAGGAATGACGACCTCGACTATTGATTGGATTGGACATGGGACATGTATACACAACTGGAGCAAAAGTGTAGGAGGTAACATTGTTGCAAGCTCAAGTGGTCAAACTAATGGTGGACAGTAAGGACCTTTGGGAGGTAGTTGACATGTAGATTGAGGAAGGCCTCAAGAGAAACTACAGTATAACCATCATGGAGGAACATTTGAAAATGGAGAGGGTATACAAGGAAAAGTTATTGGATAGGCTGAACTAGTTGAATGATGGGGTCTTTACCCTTAGGCACTAATAGGGTATCTAGGGGGCAAAGTAAAATTAGAAGGAAGATGTCCTACAATAAAAATTATGGTTGTCACATGATATAGTAGCTAGCGTGCATGCTTAAACAAACTTGTTCACAAGGATGGTAGTGCCTGAATTATGGGACCAATTGCTACAATGGAAGTGTTAGGCTTTGAAGGTGGTTGTGGTAGATGCTAGGTTGGCCATATATAATATTTTCTTTAGGAAGCATACCCTCCTGAAGTTGGAAAAGTGGCATGGCAGTAGAAGACAAGAAATAAGAAAGCTATGTGGAATGGGTTCAAACAGGAGCCCAATGCCATTTTGGATGTTGCAACCCTTTTTACACTAATGGATGAAGTAACCTACCATCGACAATTGACAACATACAAGAGAGTTTTCCCTTATTTTAGGGCTAATGGTGCCTTACTTAACACATTTAATAGCTTTGATGGCAATAACACAAAAAAATTCCCCAACATGGGTTTAACTTCTAGCCACCAAGGGCAATTATGGGTCTAGATGAAGACCACAAGACCTTTAAAAACACAATTATTGTCTCCCTATTTAGGATGGTAGGCGATAGCACATCTTCAAAATTTCAACCCACATAGTAAGGATTATAGGGACGAAATCCAAGGTAGAGGGGCATAATGTTAAGGGATAAAAATCTTTAAATTAGTTAGTGCCATTGGCATCCTAGTAATTAATAATTATCAATGGTAGACTTACCATCCTTTACCAAAGGAGTGAAGTTAATGGGATTAAGTAATTCATGTTAATGAATGGTTGGGTGTAATCCGCCCGATCACCTATGAGATTTTTAGGAAGGGATTAGGATAAAGACCCTATTTTCATGGGGTCAATGTGAGCCTAGTTTGGCTTTATGCAGAAGGAGGATTATAAGAGAGTTTGAAATATTTTTTAACATTCGATAAGTTTGTAGTTTGGAGTTGAAATGGGAAGTTTTCTCTTGGAAAGGTGTGTGGTGTAACACTAAAGAGGAAGGAGTAGTTTGGAAATATATTTGTACTTGTGTGTTATTTCAATGAAAAATGGTTGAAGAACTTTCATGTGCTTTGTGTGGGTTTATGCTATTGAAAAATGAGGAAGGTAGTAGAGTTTAAGCTTCCATAATGTGTTGTTACATTTTGTATAATAGTTTTGTGTTTCTTATACAAAAAGTGGTAAGAATGTATACAAGATTTTGTGTGCCATATGGCTTTGCTATGCCTTTATGATTTGGGTTACACTATAAACTAAGTCCATGAAGATGTAAAAGAACTTATAATAGCTTCCATTGCCTTTGTTTCAAAAAATATATATTTTCCATCTTGTCACAATGGACTTGACATTAAATTACAATCCTTGCACCTTCAATGGGGATATGTACCACAAGTTTTTTTCAAATGTTTTCCTTACCATTCATTCAAAAAAGTTTCCAAACATGTTCCAAGTGCTTCTATCTATACACATCTAGCAAGATTGACAATGCATCAATTGACCATTGTATCAATCTCACATGTCTTTTATTGTGTTAGGGTAGATTGGGACAAGCTATAACAACTACACTAGCAAGGAATAAAGGCATTATAGCTTCAAATTCTTTTGCTTGAGAATGGAAAAAATTAATGTAAGAGAAACTCTTTAGAGGAGATGACGACTTGGGATGTGATTGTGTCACTTTGGAAAAGATGGAGAATTATGTGAAGGCATAACCCAAACTATGGACTTATGTGAGTTTAAGGAGAATAAGGTTCATTTAGTTAAATGTCTATTTTGGGCTTATTGAGTTTGTGGGATGATAGTTTATGATTTGGGGATGGTGGGCAATTCCTAGCAAATGTTCTGTACCACTCTAGCCCCTCATTGGGTGCTACACCATCGATTATTGTTCAACAAATGGAAAGTGTGCAAATGCCATTTCCTCTACTTGGAATCATATGCCATAGTCAGAGGTATGGGGGCAAACGAATCATCAACACTGGTAGCAAAGACAAGTGTTTATCCATTTGAACTTCTTCCAAACAACATTGTGTTTCAACTAAATTATAGTAAATGATAGTGTCCAAAAAGGTAGAAGTCAAAATGGTAGAAACCATTGAATGGATAGGATTGACAATGGAGGACTAACCTTGTTCCAAACCTTGGTAAGAATTAAAACGGAAGACTTTTCTAGTCTCTTTTTTGATTGCAAATGTATGCGGATAGAACAAATGTTCACTTAACAATAGGGAGGAAATAATATGCTCATTGCATTGTGATTATAGTAGGGTGGAAAGTGTGTCACAATAGAAACTATGACACAACAAGGACAAGACATAGGATAGACTCCTATGTCCGAAGGCAAATAAATATGAGAGGTTAACAATGAAGGATGGATATATATGTTTAGTTTTTCAACTAATAAGTGCTACAATGAATGGTAAAAATTAATGAATTTGTTTTTTGAATATCTTGTTGAAATATAAACCAATAAGGAATGTAAGATTTTAAAACACTTTCAAAATGATAGTCTTTCATTTGGAGTTCCAAAATCTTATTAATGTCATATTTTTTTGTATCCACATCTTATATACTTCCTTGTTCTAAACCTTTCGAAATTATTAACAAAATTAATACGGTTGTTTCATAAATGCAACCTTTTTATGAAATTTTTGAGGTTCTAACATTTATTCATTAATTCCATAAAAAATGACATTCATAATATTAAAACTTTATACCATCATGCTAAACATATTTTATTCTATTTGTGGTTAAACTATAATTTAATTTAAACAAAACCTTGTTATTCATATCAATTCCTTGATATTCCTACACAATGGGACATGATTCCTAAACCATGTTTGAAAACACTTAAAAAACATATTTTAGTCATCATACTTTTTTAACATATTAATTTTAATTTACACTCCTATCTAATGAATAAATAAAACCGATACATCTTGTAACTTATACAAGTTATAAGAATCAATGCAAGTTGAGGTTCAAAACCATTTTACAACAAAATAGTCCTTTCATGTACACCAATTGGGATTGAACCCTAGTCGGCAATTATACATGGCTTTATTGAATTTATCTTGTATTCCAATTACTTGAAGAGCAGTAAGGTGGATTCGGGTTGTCCCTGCAGCGCAAACTCTTGAAGCCAAGTCAGCCATCAGATGGAACCTTGTTGTTGTTACAGAAGTCTAGTGCATAACCATGTGATATCATAGCAGTTCATCCTCAAAAGAGTTTTCAGAACAAGATCCCTGGTAAAGTCCGAGCTATACCTATGTCAGAGTCTCTGGGGACCTTCAGCACAGAGTTTCAAGCTTTGCTTGTTCTCACCCTAGCCCCAACATATGATGAGCTCTAGCAGTCATAAGCAAAGTAATAGCAGCGGCTCATAGCCAAGGTTTTAAGAAAGTTTGCCAACATGGCATTCATTTATACCATCATGATCCAGGTCTCACCAAATGGTCATTTATCCGATATAATTGGCAAACGGGAGAGATTCTGCTGCATCATTAGGACCTTTGTAGACTATTTGCTAGAGCTTATCATGTTCTACATGCCAATTGCATGCATTTGAAAGAGTAATTGCCCCTAAGAAGCACAGGGTGAAGGGTGGAATCTCTCATGAGCCACAATTAGGTGTGTCAGAAGGGTTTTTACAGAGACATTTTGCTGCAGACGACAAGACTAAAGATTTGGGGGGCCAATGTCTGAAACAAGGTAAGCAATGTGCTCATGAGGGGAAAAACCAATATGCTTCAGTACTTACTGTTGTTGGATCCTCTTCTACAGGAGAGGTAGATCTCAACCCTTGAAATGGCCAGCATGCTGCTGTGGAAGAATTACTCTCTACCAATCGACACCACTGACTGTCGGCCACATGTTGTAATATATTGGCAGGCAACTAGCTAATGCTTCTTTCTCTTGCCTTTTGGCTTCTTACCTTTGCCCTTTTTCTTAGACTTGCCAGCTCCTGCTTTCTTCCCCTTGCTGCCTTCGCTGTTGAAAAAAGCATCTCCTCCTGCCCGCTTCCGAAATGAAGTTTCTTTAGGGGCTGCAGATGGGGGCTTCACATACAGGATGCCTCCCTTGAATGTTCCCTCTGAGGCTTGTAGACCTCTCTGTTCTGTCCTTTTCCGAAATGTCAGCTTTTTCTCTCCATTCAACCGCTTTGCAGGTGCTGACCCTACTTCATATCCCTGGAATTCCATTTGTTATGCAGAGTTAGAAATTGCATTCACTCATCATTTTATGCAAATTATTTTTCATATTGTCATTTACATCTGAACACAATTTGCAAATAACCCTAGTCAATAGCTCCATCTTTGAATGCCACTATACTACTCTGAAATTCTCTTCTATCAGTTCCTTGAGGAGAAAAAACAACTTGTAGCTCTTCCAGAACATTTTAATCCTTGTTCACCTTGTCAATTCTTTCCTAACTGTCTCTGAAACTGACCAGCTCCATATACTTTTCTTCCTTTGCTTTATCTTTCCATCTTTCTCACCTTTGCCCTTCCAGGAAAATCAGAGGGCTACCTGAAAGGCTGAAGAGGCAGACAAGCTGAAGTACCTGTGAACGATTTTCCTCTTCTAACTTCTCCCGCTTCCTTTTTATGTTCAAACCCATATTTATGGGCATCTTGAAGCTCTTCACAGGCTGATCCCAGTAAAACCAAAAGCCATGAATCCAAAAGCTGGTCAGAGCAACAACTGAAGTATACATTCTAACCAACAAGCAAGAAGGACATTTGCAAAGTGAAAAGTTCCATCCACTATTGCACTGATCTACAATGCTTCACAAAAGAAAACATCACATCCCTACTGTATCACTCCATAACTGTTCTGCAATGTTGGTTTCTTTCACAATGCAAGGGCGGTGCCCTCTTGACAAGGAAAAGAAAATCCAGAAGCCAACAGAAAATTTCACAAGGGAGCTCAGTCAAACCTTTGCACCAAGAGCTACAAGTTTTTCCTGCTCTTGCTTCTTGTGATCCTTCCAACTCAACGTTGAATTTCCTAAGATCAGGCCCAAACACAAAAAAGAGGCAAGTTCATTTGCTGTTGAGGATAAGGTTGAATACAAGCTTAAGTGAGAGCTTCAAAACACACTCTAGAAAAGGAAACCTTGAAAGTCACAAACCAACTGTCGATCCTAAAAAATCTGTTGTTGCACACTGGAATTATAATCCTGCACGTTGGCTCTCAGCTCTAAAGTACAGCAAGCAAGTGGGATGAATTGGTACAACAACTGAAGCCGGCCAGCCAGCCAGCCAGCCAGGCACACACCTAGTTGCTCCACTTCTTTCAAGATATTCCGGAACTCCATTGAAAAGGCCTCATCATTGTCGTCTTCTTGAGATGTTGCTGCAACTGGAGCAGCTTCTTTTAACACATCAGATGCCTTGGGAGACTGTGTTCATAAAAAAAAGAGATGCAACAGGTCAAGCATTTTGTACGATGTGTGTGCTTGCTTGAGAGCCACTGTCTAGCTTGCTCAGAACATAGTCTTGACATTTGAAGGTCAAGCATTTGGTCTACTGTTTTCAGGTCAATTGTCTAGCTTGCCCAGAATATAGTCTTGACAATTGAAGGGTTGATGAGAGGGCTAGGGTTAGGGATAGGAAATGGGTGGAAAGAAAGAAAACAAAGAAAGTTTTACCATGAAGAGTCTCCATTCTTTAGCAGATGCTTTGTTCTGATGAAAGCCTCGAGCTCCTCCACTACTACCATCATAGATGATCACTGGCACATCATCATTATCATTATCATCGTCTATGCTGTTCCTGCTCTTCTTCATGCTTTGCAGTCTGCTACCACTGCTGCTGCTGATGCCACCTTTCTGCTTCTGCCCGACCATTCTCTCAAACACAATGATCTCCAACAACGATTATCTAAAACCAAAAGCATCAAATTCATCAGAATGCTCCACACACATTCTCAAGCACATTCTCAAGCTACAATCATTATCCCAACAACAACGCAAAATTCTTCCGCAATTCCTTCCTTGAGCGCTCGCTGCCTTCTCTCTCTCTCCTTCCCACAATTAGGGTTTCTCTCGTTCTCTTTCTTAGGGTTCAGTGTTTTTCTTAGGAATTTTTGTTAGTAGCCAAAAGTGGCGATCGTCCAAAGGAACCTAGAGGTATTTTTCTGGCGAAATTTTTCCAAGTGCCGATTTAAAAATTCTTTATTTATTTATTTATTTTTCTTTTCAAATTGGCGAAGATTTAGTGTTTTCTATAAAAAAGTTACGTCGCCAAATTTCGATTTAAAAATAAATAAATTGATAAATTCTATTCTAAGTTGTTGCAACAAAAGTACCCAGCAATATAAGAAGGATGCTAGATTTTTCCTACTTTCGTGTTTTATTATTTTAGCCAAATCTGGCTAAAGTATCGTATAAATGATCGGCACTTCACCTACTTCACAATTTAAAAATTAAGAAAAAAACAAAACTGATGGGAACATGTAGAAAATGGTGTGATCATCCCCCAGAAGATTTAGCCAAATCTGGCTATAAATTTAAAAAATAAAAAATAAAAAATAAAATTTTAATCATCCTTCTATATTTTTGAGTACAACAATGACGGGTTTAAGAATAAAATAAAATAAAATAAAATAAAGGTTTTCAGTTATTGTTAGTTGGTTTATTGAGGGTTTAAAATTTAAAAAAATAAATAAAAAAAAAATTTAAGGGGGTCTCTCATAAGTGTGCTTGAGAAAATTTTCACCACAAGAGCCCCCAAAAAACACACACACACACACACACTACTAACCCAACAATGATTTTTAATTTTCCTTGGGAGAAATTTCATCATTTTTTGACAAAGAAATTGGCAAAATTCTGGAATTTTTTTGGTTTTTTTTTTTAATTTTTATTATTTTTGTGGTGTAAATTAGACTAAGTTCTTTAATCTTTTGTTAAAATTTGCCAAAATTTTGATATTTAAAAAAAAAAAAAAACCTAACTTCCCCCATGCAATTGTGCAACCCAACAAGAACTAGTGAACAAGAGAATGAGAGAGTAAAAAATGCATCTCGGCTTTTTAACATTGGGTGCCACCTAAGATGCCACCTAGATTTTCATTCAACATTGACTTAATGTCAAGTGTGAATGCACCTTTAGTGTAAAAATAAAAATAAAAATAATAAATAAATAAATAAATATATATATATATATATATATACACAAATGTATGAGTTCTATAGAATAATAGGCTTGTGCCTAGGTGTGAAAAATAAATAAAATGTGACCAATGAGATTATTGAAGTGGGAACTCGAATTAGATTGTTCAAATGAAAGCCCCTCATGAATAAGGGGTGGATTCAAGTAGTTTCACAATGTTTAAGACCTACAATGCAAGAGTTATTGAATATTGAATAAAATTTTCATTTAGAACTTAATAAAATCAAAATTAAAAATTTCAAAAAAAATTGCGACCATGCACTTTTGCTATTATTGGAATGGCCTTAATGAGTTAGATTTTGTGGAAGTGATTTCTTAAATTTTAGACCTAAAAATGTGGTAGATATTGAACATAAGGAAGTTTTTTTTCAATGAAAATTCAACTTTTATATTATATTTTTTAATGTTACAAGTCAAAAAATTGATGTTGAAAAATATATAGACAAATCAATTTTTAAAAGATGAAAAAAATATTTCTAGGCTTTTAGCTAAGATGTTCAAAAAAATCGTGTTTCAAGATTACATGCCCATTCACCCATGTGTATAATAAGACCAAATGTTGGGTATAATGGCCATATGTTAATGCTAGCCAAATTTGTTGTTTATCATTTCCACATTTCCCCAATAGCCAATCTTAAAATCAATTCTAGGTGGAAATCAACATCTATTTAAACTATCATTCTCATTATCAGGTTGGATTTGTTGACATGTTTTTAGCTGGCTATTGCTTGGCTATTGCACTTAATGTTCAATATACTTTTATTCAAGGGACTTAGGATTAGTAGTTAGCACCCATTCACAATCCCCCCAAAACATTCCTTTTTCTTTCAATATGTTGAGATGTTGCCCATTTATATAATAAAAGAAATGATGTTTTGTGTGTCTATTTGTGTCATCCAAACCTACCTCATTCGTCTCTCTCTCGTACCCACTTACATCTATCTATGGTGCAAAAGGTAATTTGTTTTGTTTTGTTTTGTTTTGTTTTGTAACTATGAGATCCACCAAACTCGAGGCATTTTAGATTGTGTTCTTAGTCTCTTTGGAAAGCTCTTGATGAAGAACGGTGCATTGACTTGGTTTCATGGCTTTTGGACTTGTGGTGTAAAAGTTTTTGAATGTTGAATTTTTTAAAAATTAAAATTAAAATTAAATCATAACTGAGAATTTCAGAAAATTTGGGATGTGCCTTTGGTGTTGTTGGAAAGATCTCAAGGAGTAGGATTTAATGGAATATATTTCATAAAATTTGGACTTAAAATGAGAGAGATATTGAATTTTAAATGATTTTTTATCACCAAGAATTCAAATGTTGTTGACCTTGCTATGGTAGTAGGCAAGGATAGATATATCATTGTGATTAGATTCATTATTAGAGTATATAGTAGCTTAAGGGATTTTGGCCACCCCCCAAGGTAATAATAATAGGTCTATATATTTTTATATGAGGATTTTTTGAAAGATAATATTATTTTGGCTTGTGTTGAAACTTGTGAGATTAGTTAAAATAGAGTTATATAAATATCTTGAAGGATTTTTGGTTTCTTTTTAGAGGATTTTTTTTTAATGAAGATTAATATATTTTGGCATGGTGAAATTAGATTTGAGTTTTCATAATTCTTCTTTTGCCTTAAGATACCTTTCAATGTAAAATGGCAAGGCCACAATGTAATTGACACACCCCTTGTTGTTGTTGTTGAGGTACAAAGTGATAAAGGTTTTGAAGGCAGAGAGACACCAGAACTGACAGAGATTTGATATATAGATGTACATATATATACACTTTGGAACAAAACCCAAGAATATAACACTAGTGAAGAAGGAGCTAGTACTAACTCTACTAGCTCATGCCCCCATTGAGCTTTAGAGCTGCTGGCTTTGTATTTCTTGTCCTACTCTATGGATTCTGGATGTTTTAGCGATCACCCAATAAGCCATCCAATAGGAGGAGTCCGCACAATGACAATAGTTGTGAATGAACCCTAAAACTTTCATACTGACTTAATTGTGAATGAAACCCTAAAAATTGGTAACAACTTAGTCGTTAATGAAACCCTAAAAACTCGTAACAACTTAGTAGTCGTTAATGAAACTCTAAAAATTCTATCGAACTAGTTGTGAACAAAACCTAAAACTTTCATATTGAATTAGTTGTGAGTGAAACCCTAAAAATTCTGTAACAACTTAGTTGTGAATGAACCCTAAAAGTCCGGAACGACTTAGTTGTGAATGAACCTTTAAAACTTTTGTACCAACATAGATGTGAATGAAACCCTAAAAGCCCCTATAATGAATGACATAGTTGTGAATGAACCCTAAATCAACTAATGGGGATGACAACATCAAGTTTCTCCTTTGTAACTTATCATGTTTTTTATACAATAAGTTGTTTTCTTTTGGTCCCATAGCTAGTAGGAAGGAAGGATAAGGGGGTGAGACCACTTAAAGCTAAGACCATAGAGCTTAGTAGGTATCTTGCATGGCCATATGCAGCTTCAAATAAAACATCACATGCATCATCATGAATCAAAAGGACCCATGGAAAAAATAACAAAAGATTTTCAATTCATAATAGACAATGATATTTTTGACAATTTTGCATATAGGCTAAAGGTGGAACTACATTTTCCAATTTTTACATTTTCAAAGAATTTCCCTCCAAAGCCTTTGATATACAATAATAATAATAATAATAATCATCATCATCATCATTTGGGGTGATGTAGCCAAACTGGCAATCATCAACAGGAAGACATAGCCAAATTTGGCTATATATTTTTTTTAAAATAAAAAAAATCCTTAAATATTTTCACTAACTACTACCTGCTGGAATCTGTTGTAAAAAGCTGGCGTTTAATTATTATTATTGAAACCTGGCAAATTAAGGCTATGTAAAAAATCATAATTTATGATACATTAAAAAAGATACATAAACTTGCCAACAATGAAAAAATTCATTGTGAAGCTGGCCTTGAATTTTTGCAATTTAACACAAAATGGCAACGACATGGGTTCGATTCCATTGAATGATGACATTGTAAGAAAGAGAAAGAGCGAGTGAGGGAGGGAGCGAGGTGCACAAAGCAACCAAGCGAGTGAGCAAGGTGCGCAAGCAACCAAGCGAGTGAGCAAGGTGCGCAAGCAACCAAGCGAGTGAGCAAGGTGCGCAAGCAACCAAGTGAGTGAGCGAGGTGCGCAAGCAAGCAAGCGAGTGAGTGAGGTGCGCAAGTGAGTGAGCGAGTGAGCTACTTATTGTTTAGTCAAAGGCGCTTTGACATGATGCATGTTTGGAACTCTTCAAATCCAATCCTCTGCAACACCCCGTACACGCTACCACTTACGAGTTACAAAACGATGACTATGGTGTGACTTCATCACGACCTGACAATGGTTTTATTTAATGGCGTCTGTCTGGCCGCAAAATCCCCGATCCAGCAGCAGCAGAGACAGGCAGTTGTTGCAGCAAAGAGTTCTGGGCTTCCGCCCTTCTGCCAAAGAAAGAGTGGGCTTTGCTTCTTCTTGCAATCAAATCTTTGTTCAATAGGGGTACGTTCTACTACTACTATGTATAGTACCCCACCACTCGCTCACTCACTCACTCACTCCTAACCCTAAAGTATAATCCAAAAAAATTATTATTATAAATTTTTGGTTTTGGCCCCCTTTGTGCTCCGTACCCTAACCCTAACCCTAATTCTTCCGATAACAATAATCACAATTTCTTTTTTTTCCGGTAGGGATAATCCAACAACTTTCATCGGGGGTACGATCAAGTCAGGCAATGTAAAGTAAAGTCGCCGCCTGAAGGCAAATAACCCACGGATCAAAGTACCCGATCCAAGTACTGGATCTCCGAGATATCATAAGAGAGAGAGAGAAAGGGGCTCTGGCATGTACATGTGACAAATTAAATGTTAATACACGGAGAGGTCAGACGGAAGTGCGGGCATTTGTTGTTGTGACGAAACAAATGACGATTCAAACTTCTTTGAAAATACCCTAATCCTTAAAACCCTAAACCCTAATCCTTTTGAAACCCTAAACCCTAAAGCAAATAGAACAAGTCAATTTGTCAACAATCTTTGAATGCAACAATACTTTCGGGCACTCTAAATGTCGGTCCGGAATCCTTGGGTCACGCTCTAGTGGCACGTACCAATGGCCCATCCCCACCTTGATCC
>Ga0116227_10004881_pt1 | contig 28737 bp, 31 predicted proteins | sample S1TSphgellanicum_FD_89693 | JGI IMG/M metagenome (GOLD analysis project Ga0116227, IMG submission 89693) | Host-associated microbial communities from peat moss isolated from Minnesota, USA - S1T2_Fb - Sphagnum magellanicum MG | ecosystem: Host-associated > Plants > Peat moss > Unclassified...
AGAGGATGATGAAGCTGGAGTGATGGATGAATTTGCAAAGCTTGATTTTTCAACAAGAGGAAAGAGGAGAGAGAGAGGATGATGAAGCTGGAGTGATGGATGAATTTGCAAAAGCTTGAATTTTCAAGAAGAAGAAAGAGAGGAGAGAGAGAGAGAGAGAGAGAGGATGATGAAACTGCAGTGATAGATGGATTTGCAAACCTTACTTTTTTAGAGGAAGGAAGAGAGAGAGAGAGAGAGAGAGAGAGAAAAGGGATGATGAATAATCCCTACTAAACTTTATTAAAGAAAAAGCACAAATCTAGAAGAAGAAGGGCAAAAAGGCAGAAACAAAAAGGGAGGATGATAAAAGCTAATGTGATGTTCGCTTTTCTGGTGGTGCCTTTTTCTCTTTTTTTGGCTCTTTTTCTACAATTTTTTTGTTTGTTGTTTTGTGAACTTTTTTTTTTGTGGAGATGGGTTTTGCTTTTTGAGCACCTTTTTTAGCTTCTTCTTCTTCTCCTTCTTCTTCTTCCTCCTCCTCTCCTTCTTTCTTTCTTTCTTTCCTTGCTTACTTGCTTGCTCATCATTATCACATAGCATTCAGATAGCATTTCAGATAGCATTCGCGGACGTTCCAGTTGCAGCCACGCAACAAACAAGCCCACCCTACCCACAATGCCGATTCTCATGTGGTTGGAGAGTGCTGGTTGAGCTTCAAGCTGCTTTTTCTCCCTTTCTTAGTTCTCATGTAGAGCAGTAGCAGTTGTAGTTGTAGTAGTAGTAGTAGTAGTAGTAGGAGGAGCAGCAGCAGCAGGACTAGCACTAGAAGCAGCACTAGTAATATTGTAGTTGGAGAAGGAGAGGAAGAGGGCCCGGAGGACTAGAAGAACAACTTGGACGATGAGGACTGATTGTTTTTGTTGTTGTTGTTGATCCGAGGAGAATGTGGTTGTAATATTTTTGGCAGGAGTGCAAGCTGGGAAGAGCTAGCGAGCGAGCGCCCAGCATGTACTCTCATCATCTTCATGTGCATGGTTGTTGTCTCGGAGCTTCATGGACTCGTAGTAGTGGCTCCAGTGGTTCTCCGCTCCAGGAGCTTTCAGCTTCAGGACGAAGGTCGACAGTGGGAGGCGGCGACGTCGTCGCCGGGCAACAACAACTAGTACTAGTTTCTAGCAGGAAGCTTTTTGCACCAGAATCATCGTTCCTGAGATGCTCTGCTAGTAGTACTACTAGTAGTAGTAGTGGAGCTCCATCGTCATCGTCTCCTCCTCCTCCTCCTCCTGCTCCTGTGGTCGGTGACAATGCAAAGAAGATTAGCAGCCGCACTCAGGTACTAGCGTTTTTCCTTCACATATCTACGCAGGAAAAAAAAATGTAGAATCCTTGTTCAAATTTTTTCCTAAAGCATCGACGACGAGCAATTCTATAGCTCCTCGCGGTGGTCGCGGTTTCTTCAACACAAGAAGAGGTGAATTGCTTGTTTGGGAATTTCGCTCACGCGTGATCGATCGAACGTTTCATGGATCCATGGTGTCGATGAACCACCGGCCGAGGACCTGCCTACTGCTGCTGCTGAGCAGCATGCATGCATGTCGGAGATGATCGGACTTGGTCTCACGATTTCCATCAGCACACTTGCATCACAATCTTCAGATTCATAACAGTTTGGGTTTTTGCTTGCTTGCTTGCGGGTGCGTGCAGAAAATCATGGAGAAGCTGGTGGGTGCTGCTGGCGGCAATCAAGCTGGAGGTGCAGGAGGAGCATCTTCTTATGAAGCATTGAAGAAACTGGATCAGCAATGGCTACAAATGCGCTCTATGACCACGACCGCGCAAGGTACGCACACACACGCACACCTCCTCGCAGCAAAAGCTTCATGGACAAAACAAGCTTCGCAGCAATCTCTCAACTTCTTGTTCTTGTTCTTGTTCTTGATCTTGTTCTCTTTCTTCTTCTTTTTCACACATGTGAATCTCTCTCTTGGCAAGGTTTTGACAGCAAGAACTGATGGAATCCTTGATTGCTGATTCTGTTTTTTCTTTTGTTTCAGTGTCAGGGTCAAGACCAGAAGTAGTGACGCGGTGGCCAGGTCCATGGGGGGGGGCTGAGAGTAGTAGTGCTGCAGGGATGATGATGATGGCAACAAGGAAGAAGCAGAGGAGCCAAGAAGAAGAAGAAGTGTTTGATGCAGTGGTTTGTGGAGGTACATTGGGAGTGTTCCTTGCCACAGTTCTTGCTCTCAAAGGAATGAAGGTGGCAATAGTCGAAAGAGGTCCTCTTCGTGGGGTACCATACCTACCATACCTACCACTCCTCAGCTTTTCATGTACAAACTTTGGCTTTCCATTTTCTTGCTTATGAACATCATCATCACTTTGTCGTTGCTGCTGCTGCCACTGCCTTTTTATGTCTGTCACTTCGGTTGCTGCACTTGTTTCTTTTGTTGTTGTTGTTGTTGTTATTGTTCTTGCAGCAGCAGCAGCAGCAGCAGTAGATGTGTGTGAGTGTGTGTGTGCCTTGAATGCAGAAATCTTGAGAATGTTTTTCTTCTTCTGTTCTATGATCAATCTGTTTGGGTTTTTCAGTTGATGATCTGAAGACTTGGTGGACTTGGTGGGGTTGTCTGTCTGCTTGTCTGTCTGTGGGTTTGTGGATGTTGATTGTTCTTTTGGGACATCATCAGCGTGTGCAGGAATGGAATGTGTCAAGAAAAGAATTGAAAGAGCTGGTGAAGATGGGTGTGTTGACTGACGCAGAGCTTGAAGATGTGATTGCGGTCGAGTTCAATCCTGTGAGTTTTTGTTGGGTTTGGTTTTTTTACCCATCACTTTTTTTGGTGTATCTCTCTTGACAAATTAGTACCTTGAGCTCACTTGTCAAGAACCAGCATCCCTGTGCTTGACAAGCAAAGTATCATCATATCATATACCCTAACTGCACTTGACAAGCAATGCATCATCATATCATACCCTAACTGTGCCTGATGAGCAAAGCATCATCATGAATACCCTATGTATGCTTGACAAGCAAAGGAATCATCATAACCTACCTGCACTTGACAAGCATCATTGGACCCTGTGCTTGCCTTCTTCTTGTGCACCAAGCGCAGCATCAGTATACATTGTGCTTTGGAACAATGCTGATGGGGATTGCTGAACTTTTTGGGCCTTTTTTTAAATTTTAATTCTTCTTTTGTGTTGTTTGTTTGATTGTGGAGCAGAGTCGTGTTGGGTTTGATGGAGGAACGGAAGTGTGGGTGAAGGACATTCTTAATCTTGGAGTTTCGTTAGTGTTTTCTTCCCCATCACTCATTGTCATGTTACCTTTAATTGTTGTTGTGGAGATTTCTCTGCAACTTCATGGATCTTCTTCTTTTTGATTGATCAACTTTTGTTTCTCCTGATGAAATCAGGCTTCTTCTTCTATCACACATCTAAATTGAAAAAACCTTCCTTTGATGTGAAAATACTGATCTAGTTCAAGGGATATTATGTGAGTGCAATCTGCTTCTGAATTTGAGTCTATTTTGGTGCTTGACAATTTTGCAGGCCAGAAAAGCTTATTGCAATCTGTAAGAAGCGCTTTCTGGGTGCGGGAGGTGTGGTGCTCGAAGGCACGGGTGTCTCCAAAGTGAATGTTTTTGATGATGCAGCAGTAAGTTGTTGTTGTTGACTTCCTTCCTAGATGATGCTCTTCTGTTCATTTGAGCATCAAAAAAAAAGAGAGAACTTTGCTCATTACTACTGTATTCTAACAAATATTTCAATTTGCAGCAGTTTTCTCCTCTTATCCATGAAATTATTTTCTCTTTTTGGGTGCTACTCAAAAGTTCTGAGATTTCTTTTTGTGTGTCATCTTTTTGTACTCTTCAATGCAGGTGGTGCTACTTGATGATGGAACGACACTTGTATCACGGCTGATTCTTGATGTCATGGGTAACTCATCTCCTATTGTGCGTCAGGTAGGTCTTCAGTGTCTAAAGAATGTGTTTTTTAATTAGTGAGTTGTGATGGGTTCTTCCAAGTCAAGCATGAGAGCCATGCTTGCTTGCTTGGGAGAAAGCATGAACATTCCAAAGCAAAGACTTGGTTTGTTGAATGTTGCAGGCTTGGGGGTGGCATTGCATGGTGGGGAGCAGATACGCTGGGGCCAACGACCTGATGGGGTGTGCCTTGTCGTAGGCACTTGTGCACGGGGATTTGAGAATAACAGCACAAGTGATCTTATCTATACCAGAACACCTGTGACACAAGTCGGCAGCAGCAAAACACAGTACTTTTGGGAGGTGAGGTTTTTTCCCCCCTTCTTCTTCTTCAATCCTTCTTCATAAGCACTTGCTCCCAGGAGATTGATCTGAAGCCAAAGTCTATTACATTTTTTTGCCCCTCACATGTTCAACAAACTACATTATATATAAATTGACTCATGCTATTGAGGGCAATAGTTTTTCCCAGTTATGTAATTTCAATAAACAAATGGCTAATTAGACTTGTCCCGATGCAGGCATTTCCAGCTGGATCAGGACCCAGAGACAGGACTACATATATGTTCACGTATTTGGATGCAACACCCAATCGCCCATCTTTTGAACAAATGCTTGAGGACTACTGGGATCTGATGCCACCATATCAGGTCTCTCTCTTGCTCTCTTTTTCTCTTTCTCTTTCCCTCCTGCCCACTCCTGACTATGACCTATACCAGAGGAACAAACAAGGGGGTGGGAATTTTTCAATGTAATTTGTGAAACTGAATCTTGGGTGTTGTTTTCAGTCCAATTTTTGCAAGGTTCACCTAAAAGAGTAGCAATCTGAGAAATTGGGAGTTTTGAGTGTGATGAATTTTTTTCATTGCATGAATGTTCAATAGGGCATTAAGCTTGAGGATGTGGAAATACTCCGGGTGCTGTTTGGTTTGTTTCCAACCTACCAGTCCAGGTTAATATTTCTGGACTTCACTGTTTGTTGACAGTACTTCTGTGATGGAATCTTTTTTACACATCATCAGTGAAAGACTCTTTGGAAAAAACAATTAAGTAAAAATGGTGTAGTTAGTTACATGACCAGTTTGATGTTGTTACTGGAACAAGCTTTGAGCATGGGTTGTTTTTCATTTTTCTCTTTGTGCAGCCCATTGCCAGCAGCATTTGATCGGATCTTGCAGGTTGGTGATGCAAGTGGCATCCAATCACCCATTTCCTTTGGCGGGTTTGCAGCTATTACACGGCATTTGAGCCGCTTGTCCAGTGGTATAATATTTTCCCTTCTCCTTTTTCAGGGTTTAGGGTTCAGCAGGTGTGTAATTCTTGTGTACTCTTTTTTCTAAGCTCGAAAATTAGTTGAATGATGTGAAGTAAATGAATTTGTATCTGACTGATGCAGGACTCATGGATGCATTGGAGAGTGATCTCTTGGACAAAGAAAATCTGGCTCTTCTTAATCCATATCTGGTGGGTCTTTTGATCTGTTTTATTTCATTGCCCATGTTTTGTTTTCTCAGCTTGAGAGGGGGAGATTGAAGCTTAAAACTGCTATTTGACGCTCTTGTGGTTTTCAGCCAAACTTGAGTGGAGTGTGGATGTATCAGCGAGCTATGTCTGTGCGGCTTGACATCAATCCATCTCCAGATTTCATCAACAACCTGCTTTCAATTAACTTCCAGTGTATGGAGGTTAGTCAAAACAAGTATTAACTACTCCTGTTTTTATTTGCACTACTCAAACTTCTTTCAGGAGGTGGGTTTTGATTTTTTTTCTAGTTTGTAAAGAGCACAAGCCACAGGGTCCAGGGTTAAGGGTTTAGGGTTCATAAACAGTTTGCTTGTTTCAAATTTTGATGATGCTCTTATTACACTTCTGCAACTCAGATTTTCTCTTTTTTTTTTCAATTTTGATTAAGCACCTTGTGCATCAAGCATCTGACTATTTGTTTTTGTTCTTACTGATTTCTTCTCTCGGTGCAGAAGCTTGGGGATCCAGTCATTAGGCCCTTCCTGCAGGTGGGTTGGTAATGGACATTCAAATCTCCCCAATTGCTCATCAGCTTATCTAGCTTAGCTCCAGTTTCTTTGCAGTGTTCTTTATTCTTGCTATAAAAGGCTCCAACACTAACTAAAACATGTTTTGTCTGTTGGTTGGGTTTTTCACAAGCAGGATGTCATCCAATTTGTTCCACAAGCAAAGCTGTTAATTTCAATTATGGTGAACAAACCTCTCTTCATACCACAAATTCTACAACAGGTACAAGACTTTTGTTTACATTTATGGATAATAGAAAAGCCAATCCAAAAAAGCTTATTTCCAAAAACCACTGCGAATGCAACCATAATGACAGTCCCATGTGCATTCAAGTGTGATCATAATAACAACTTATGTACACATTTTGTTTTGTCAATTCTGAAGGTTGGGTTCCTCCCTCTATTGGACTGGACACGGCATTTTGTTGCACTTGCAGCATACAGTGTACTTTGGTTGGCCATTGCTCCATCTCTCTTGTGAGTTCTCTTTCTAGTCCAGCACTCACTTGGAGAAATTTGCCGAGTGTATTTTGGCGGGTACCTTATACTCAAGAATATCCCTATTAGAAAAGAGGATGGACATTATGCCTACTTAAGAGTGGGAGGGATCTTACACTTACTTATAGGTGTAAGATCCATCCTGCTCTTAAGGAGGCATAAGAACCATCCCCACCCTCCACATAACAATCTACATATGTTTAGGTTCGGGACAATTTTCTCCTTGATGCTTTACAATAGGTGGGTCAAACCCAATGGGTAGGGGACATTCCCAAAATGTAGGTGTGGAGTCAGCTACTGCCTCATCTAAGCCCCTTATTTTTGTGAATGCCCACACCCTGGGGTTTTACCCTACACTTCAATTGTCCTTGGTTCAGTGTGTGCAAGTAGACTGGGGTATATTTTGAGCTGGGCTACATGACAGGAACACCCATTCTTTGTAGATACATCAGTAGAATGATTTCGGTTGAGTACCAAAGCAAAATCTAGGCTTGGACATAGCTTGTGTTTCTAGCTTGTTAAGTAGTAAAGAGATCAGTGCAACAATTAGGTATCAAAAGAAAATGCACATCCAAGGATTTAAGAGAAAAATTTGCAGGGGTTTTAGTTTTGGGGTTGGATTTAATATTTTTGGCAACAAATTTCAGGTCATGGGTGGAAAGTCTGCCAAAGGAGAAACAATATGTGTGGAGACGGCAGCTTGAAGCATGGCAATATGGCTCTGGCTTCGATTACAAGGGTTAAAAACTCACCACATCTGGGGATTCAACTCAGCACTTTGCAATTTTTCGCAAACTTGTGTACTGGATTAATCTACTAGTAATCCAGGTCCTGAATCTCTCCATTCAACAGCTGAAAATCCTATTAAAAAAAAAAACCTACTTGTGGAGTTGACAAGTGTTGTCATTTCCAACATGAGAAAAAAGAATTCCAAAAAAATGAAAATGGAAAAAAGAAGGTGGGTCAATTAACATATGAAATGCTGATCTATTCAAACAGAAGTTAGCTTGTTTCACCTATCATATCAAACCAGAAGGGGGGCGATAAATCGAATGCTGTGTGAGCTCTTGCTTCAATATTATGGGCCAGCATTTGAGTAGGTGAGCAGAAGTTTTGGTTGCAAACTTGACTGAATGAATTTAGATCAAAAGGGGGAATGCTGCAGTCAAGAAACTAGTGAAATCCGAAACTATTTTACTTGACAATTACGTGGTATGGAAAAGGCTGAATCAATAAACCATTTCTGTTGGAGGATGCTCCTTCAGTTTTGGTGAGGAGGTCTAGTTGTGGCTTCACCCCTTTGGTGCATGGTGCAGATGCAGTTATCCTTTTAGTTTACTAAGCGCAGCTGGAGTTTTTTGAAAAAAAAAGACTCTTATTTTCATGATGATGTTGTTGAGAAAAATAAAAGTCCTCAATGCGGTTTTTGTAATAAAAGTTCATTATATAATGAACATGGGAGCTCGATTACCTTGATGCTCCCAGAAGTTTATTTGGAAGTTTTGTGCCAGTGAGTCATCCCTTGGGTTTCTTTCAGATGGGAGCTTGATTAACTTGATGCTCCACGAATTTTATTTGAAGTTTTTGTGCTTGGGTTCATCCCTAATAGGTTTCATCACTCACAACAAAATTGGATCAAATTTTGGGGTCTGGATATGGTATTGAATTGTGTCCTCCTTGTGAACTACCTACTACCCATATGGGCACACCTAATGTGAAGAGTTATGTATGGTTGTGGGTTTCTACATCTTACCTTTGGCTTGAAAAATGCAACATTTGTGGGTGGGTAATACCCAAGGTTGAATGGGAATGTGCACCATGATGTATGGATGGTGGGTGGACAAGAAACACTTTTCAATTGGGTTTGAGTTCATTAGCTAACCATGGTGAACAACCCACTCCTTGATCTATTTCATAATTGACTATTGTGAGAATCTTGACAACTTGATTGACTATCAAGTCACAAGTTTATGAAGTAACTTGTTACCTTCATTTTTACAAGAATATTGACTATCAAGTCACAAGTTATAAGAGCAACTCCAACATAAGAACGACTCTAGCAATTCCATTGCAAACCACTTGTTACAACTACAATAACATCTAGTTTCAACATATGTGCTTCCCCCTTCCCCACTCATAGATATTATAATTTACACTTTATTTTCATTAGTTGGTAATAAAGCAACACATGGACCAATCGTGGTGGTTGATTAATGAGCAATAATCAACTTCTTGTTGATGATGTCCTAAAAGCATTAACGTCCTACCATGAAAGGCTTCGAAAATCCACACCATCCAATAGCATTTTCACAAAAGAGTTTTTTTTTCACACCATAGTGGTTAAGCGCTCATCCAAATAGTGGTGTTGGCAACCTTTTTCAACAATTATTGGAGTTGTTCTAAGTAGCTTCATGTGACCATTTTTATTACTTACTTGCAACTCGAGGTATCACTATCAACTTTCAATGGTCCTATTTTTCCATAATCATATTGCTTCTTGGATGAAAACATCATAACTATTTTTTTCAATTAAAATAAAATTCGTAATACATTCATTTCGAATATTTCATGACAAAAATGACAACATATAAATACTATATTAAAAATGCACAATACTAAAAAATTACTGACAGGTTGTTCAACTAACATTGGGCTAACATTGTATGGCAAGTCATCTCAATTTTCACAATAATCTCCCAATAGTTAGTAATACCCAGTAATTGGCTCAAGGCCACTAATTATTGCAATATAATCTTGAGGCAAGACCAACAAGGCTATTTGTAATAACCAATAGCCTCTTGTCAATTACCTAGTCCATAACCTTTTGAATGTATCTATGTATGAAGTAGCACATATTTATTTACCTATGAGACCTATTTTCTACTTAATAGGTTATCAAGATGCAACCTTCCATTAACTCAATTGGAGTTCATCCACAACATAGTCATTAGAGGCTTCCATTTGATGGATGGTGCACTAATGGTTGTTGATCCATTCTTACCTAACCTTTTAAGGTGATTCCTACTCAATGACCTTCATAAGGGTTTCCTCATTGTATATTACATTTACATGTAATAAATTATATTCATTATATCAACTAAAAAGTTCATTTTACTTCCATACAAGCATTGAAACTTTGAATATCATTATAATTCTTACATAATGATGTTTCTCAAACCTTTTGAGAATAATTTAAAAGATGGACAAACTTCTAAAATTGAATAACATTTTCCCATCAACACATGAAATATGGTTGAAGGGAGGGTGTAAATACATACCTACTTACTTTTTTTAGCCAAGTAGCCTCTTCAACAGGTTTAATAAAACATGTAGTAAACAATTTGTTAATATCTTATTGGACAATGGTTGCATAGTTGGGATTTAACCGGTACCTTGCTTGATGAATAGGTGGTATCAATGTGTCCAACTCAATCCAATGTTGAGCTACGTCAAGTGGTATTCCTTTCAAATCTTTGTAAATCCAAGAAAAAATGTCCTTAAACTCCTTTACTAATTCAATCAGTTGATGATTGACATCAGGTTCCAAATTTACACTGATTTTAACTTATTGCAAGTTTTCTTCAGAACCCAAATTGATCTTGGTCAATTGTTCTTCTTTAGTGACAATCCATCCTGTAATGCAAAGGTTTTGAACTATGATTCGAGCAAGCATTTCGTTAATCTCCATTTCTTTTACTTCAAGTTGGAAAAACATCTCTGGTAAATGTTGTTGGAAAATATCAAGGGGTATAACTATCTTATTAGGTTGTGTAAGCACAAATTTAACAAATACATTAGAAAAATATGTGGCTCAAACACAAGTTCAATAGGTTTATTAACATGTTTGACTAAATTTAAACCTGTTGATGTAATCAATTTAACAAGTTGGTTTGACCAGATTAATGTAGGAACAGCTATGGTTATTATTGAAAATAGTCATGGTTCTATAGCAAACATCAAATCCTCTTCTTCATCATATATTCCAAAATGGAAATCATAACAAACTAATATTTTTGGACATTTGGTTGGTGCTCCAAGTTTCTTAGTAGCAAGTATGGTTTTGATTGTATCGGCTCCTTGTATAGTAATAATGTTACTGCCCCAATCATGAGACATTTTAACATCCTTTAGCCAAGGACAACCTAACAACATAAAATAGTTGGAGTCTAACACATTACTTTGAATTATAATGAAAGTCATTACATAAGGAATTCCATGAACAAGAATTTTAAGATCTTTAATCAAACCTAAGGGTTTTGTAATGGTTTGATCAGCCATATGTAAGTTATGAAGTGCAAGTTTTGGTTTTGACAAACCTAACTATACCCTCAATTTCTCCATAATAATATTAACTCCAAAACCACCATCTAGAAGCACGTCTTCAATGAAGTTCTTCCCTACTTGAACCTATATTATTGCCATTTGATGATCAATGGCAACTAATGTAATTGTCGATTTTGGTAAAGTAGGTTTTGATGGTACCGGGTTAAAAATGTAACATTTGATATCATGGATCACCCGCAATAGTTGTCCCAAGTTCAATGTATATTTGGTTTCTAAGACTTGTTTATTAATATCTTTTAGAATTTCTTCTAACATCTTTTCTGTAGTAACCTATTTTAAAATGAAAAATTGTTAATTCACTTCATCAGTTTGATTGCTTATAGCTAGTTGAGTCGTGGTTGAATTATCAGGCAATTTAACCCAATTATTTTACAATGAACCTTCATTGATAGTAGCAAGTTGTTTTTCAACCCCACTATGTTGTAGTTGTCTAACAATTTCAATGAAAAAATCTCGTAAACACTCTTCTTGTTGCCATTCTTTAGCCCCTTTAGTTTTAACTAGCTCCCTTTCCTTGAACACTTGTTGTTTTGATTATCGACTATGAGTGGTAATAACAGCTACTACATCAACTAGCACATTGTCAATTTTAAACGATTTATGTGTTGTTGTGGCATTCGAACTAATATGTTTAATTCTGAACATGTTTTGTACTTCAATTTTTTTGGGGCATTCTTCATATCTATGTTCTATGTTAGAACAAATTATATAATGATAACGAACAAGTAATTTTCTTGATTTAACAAGTTGGGTTTTTGTTCCTACTATAGGTTTTGTAAACTTAATTTTAACAGTTAGCACAACTAGTATTTATCTTTTCCTATTATGACAAGTTACCACTAAGTGACCGGTTTCACCACAATTGGTATAGGTTAATGTTGATTTAACTGTAACGATTAGTACTACATGTTTAACTACTACATTAACCTTTAGTGTAGTTAGTAGAACATTGTAACTCAAACTAACAAGTCCACTTTCCTCACATACTATAGCAACTTCTTTGTGTTCAATTAAAGTATTTCTCTTCATACTTGCAGTTGCTAATTTTAGGTAAAAATAAACCTACAATGAAAAATGTGGTGAAAAAAACATTTGTTGCTGTAACTTGTAGACAATTAACTAATTTCAACAAGTGTTCATAGTAAACCTCAACACTTTCGACAATTTTTTGTTGTATGTTACGCAATTGCATGTAGACCTCCTCATTGTTCTTTATAGTTATGAATCGCTTGCAAAATGCTTGCTCCAACTCTTCAAAAATGCAATTTGGATGGTCTTGAACGTAGTTTTCATCCCATTTAAAGATATTATCCTTGAAAGTAAAACCAAACAAGTTGATGATGTCAACTTCAACTATTTCACCATTAATTTTAATAGCCTTCTTGAATACTCTAATGTGAGCATTTGGATCAATATCTTTGACATAAGTTGGGTATTATAGCTTCTTGTATGGCAGCTTGGTGGCTAGTTTTAAAAATGTTGCATAATAGGTGGTTGATACCATGGTGGTATTAACGTACGCAAATTAAGTGATGGCCATCCAAAAGATCCAATAGGTGGATTGAAGGGTGGCTCTCTTGACGAATTTCCTCCCAGTGAACTTTTTTAAAGTGAATTTCCAAGTTGTCCACCATCTGGTGGTTGGTGATCAAAACCTTTGGGTATATGAATTGGTAACTAGTAGTAATTTGTACAGTGGTTGGCACTGTGTAATAATAGGTTACTAATTAGGTTGTCTATCCTTGTTAATCACTAGTTGAACCATTGTAGGAAATTGATTGCCAATAGAGTATGGTATATATGTTGGTGGTATAATAGGTGTTTAGGTACTGGGTACACATTCCCAAGTACATAACCTGTATAATTCTTAAAAATTGAAGAATCAAATCCTTTTGTTTTAATTATATTTGCTCGATACAAACTAGGATCTAAAGGCACAAAAGGGGGTATGACATTATACGACATTGGGTATGTTGAAGTAGGTAGCATATTGGTTTTACTCGGTACAATTGGTGTAATAGGTTGTCACTAGATTGTTTGATAATTAATAAATATTGTTGTATGAACTATACTAGGATTCATGGCTTGAGTTTTTAATATAGACACATTAGGTACTATTATTGTAGTGCTTGGAAGAACAGGTTGATGAACATTCATCACCTCCTCCTTAGGTAACTGCCTTAATCTATCATCAATAAATGGGCAGTAATTGAACAGGTGCCCCATTTGATAACAAAATGAACATGTTACAATTCCAACACCTTGGTTTCCTATTAAAATTGGTATGTGATGTGGAACTTGTGATCTTTCATTTGGACCAGATATTGATCTTGCTAACCAAGTGCCTTATGGATAAATAATTCCTTGTCGAACAACTATGGGTTTTGCTTTGGGTTCAACAAGTTTTACATGTGGTATAGAAATGGATTGATTACACGGTCTTCGGTCGACATGATGAAGCTACTCCAACCTGTTGAGTAGGTGAAGTTGTTCCATCTCCGAATTAGTGGGTACCAAATGAATGTTGGTATGTGATGGTTGGTTTTGAAAACCAACAAATGTTGTAATTGGTGTAGATGCACAAGTTCTGGGTAGATTATAACTTGGGGTTGCAGATCGCCATGGTTGTTGAATAGATACAACCTCACTTAATAGCTGAACAAGTTCATGATTGTCATCATTAAGAACATTCACCACCTTCGATTGGGTTATTGTTTGTAGTGTTTGTTGATGAGTGGTTGAGAGCACTATTAGGTCTTTCTGCACAATTAGTTTTGCTACATTTTGATGTTTATTCATTACTTTTTCCCCTTTATGTTGCATCCATGTTTGGTGCATTCATAGGTTCATCTCCCATAGGTTGCAGTTGTTGTTCATATTGTTCTTGTGCATGTTTCTAAATAGGTTGATGTCTGACCTATTCTAACTATTTTCTAAGACTTTTAATAATTACTCTTGACATTTTATGAAATCAATAGGTTCTAAGAAAGCCCTTGCATTATTTTTGAACTATTTATTTATTTATTTAGAACGACCCCTCCTAACAATCAAAAGTTTGTATAAAACTTCTTTTACAGATTGGGCACTTATCTATTTTTAAAAACTCTACACTAACCTCACCCTATTCCTAAGGTTTCCAGATTAAATCAAGATCAGAAACTTGAATCCTAAAATATACACAAAATAAACAAACATGTGATAAATTAGAATTTGAAGCATGATCACTTTTCAAACTTGATTTATTAAACTATTAAATTTAATCAAAAATTCTAAGCGTGATTGCTTCTAAATTCTAATCCACTCCGTGGTTGCGAAATGTTAATGGGGTTTTTTCTATTCCCATTAAGGTTAATTCTCTTCTAGAGTTTTTAACAATAGGTCCCTAAAGCAACAATAGGTACATATAACACACAAAATAAAACTTAAGCTACTACAAATCCTAAACTAACATATACACATATTGTTCAAACTTGAAGGAAATAGGCTGAAATAAAAATAATCTACATTCCATAATTGAAAAGTGAGACACATAATCATGAATGAAATCCAAAAGTCCTTCATTAGATTTGTCCTCCTAGTCTTATACTAGCCAATTCAAAGTACAATAATCATAATTAATGATTATAAACAGCCATTAGCCAGTATCTAGATTAACAATCCAAAATTTCAAAAAAATACACCCTGCCTAACTACCTATCCAACTACCAATTCTATCAAGTTTAGGTTTTACCAATTATTTGTTGACTAACATGTCAACCTATCTTCTTAACCTAGTCATTACCTACCAAATTTAGTTAATTTGTTAGGTTAATACTACAAGTTAGGTTAAATAATAGGTTATGACACTTGTTAAGTTCAACAACTTGCTTATATTATCAACTTGTTACCAAATCTAGGTAACATAATGCATTTACATAAATATCATATGGAAATCCATCCTTGAGTATTTGACATCCAAAGTCTTACGAACTTTCTCATGCATTTGCCTATGTGAGTATGAACTTTGATTATATGTGATGTTAATATTATGAGGTGAAGTTAGTTGGGATTGAAATTGTTGGGTCTATGTCATTTGATAACACATGGGATGTAAAGCTTTCGGCTTAACACAATGTTATGTGAAAAATTGCTAATGATAACTATTAGGTTCTTGTGTTTGTCACAAAACAATCACAAGTAGCCAAAACATCACAAATGCCACTTGTTGTAGACATGGGAATAACTTCATAATAAAGACAAATCCACCACCCATGCCAAGTATGTGGGCCTTTATGAATGTCTATGACATTCAAAATGTTGGGCAAGTTATCCCCACCCGTAAGCATGAAATCTTGTAAAAGGATGATTTATGAAATGCCACCACATGGGCCAATAATTATGACCAACCAATCAAAGCCAATCATTTAAAAAAGTGGTCCTTCTAGAGAACATTGTCTTTTATGAATATTTGCAAGTCCGCACTCAATTTCACTTTATTTAAAACTTAAACTTCATCCAAAGCATTGTTTATAGACCATTATATTAATGTTGGTGGACATGTTCCATAATCATCATGAACATAGAACATGACATAAGCTTAAAATACATCTATTAGAGCATCTTTGTTGCATTGTTCCAAAATGACCTATAGGGCAAAATTTGGATGACTATTATTGTTTGAAAAATCACATTGCATTACAATAATTCAAATTATCTAGTGTGATTATATCGCAATTTGATGTAATGATCAAATTTGATTATGTATTTCACAATTTTGATTAACTATCAAGATTATTATAATTGATTTTGATTCTTTTGCACAAAATGTAAATTAGAACCACAAACCATTTTGCATTATCACCCAAAAAGGTACAACCCTAACCCTAGACCCCAAATCTACCCCCAACAAAAATCCTCAAATCTTCATATCTTCATATATGTTGGATTTGAAATTTTATCACTTTGCACAAATGTAAACTAGATAGAATGTAAACCATTTTACAATAATTGCACCCAAAAAAAAAAAAAAAACCCTAAAACCCAAAACCCTAATTTACCCCCCAAAAAATCCCCAAATCTTCAAATCTTCACATTTGTTGGATTTTGGAGTATTATTTTGCACAAAATGTTGTCCAGAATCCTGATTCTTCTTCTTCTTTCTTTTTGTTTTTTGAGCGGGCAGAGTTCGGGCATCCCTCTTCTTCTTCTTCTTCTGTTGTTTTAATTTTCAGTGGGCAGAGTTCGGGCAGCACTGGCAAGAAGAGGATGATGAAGAAGAAGAGTATTGTCGCGATCTTGTTTGCAAGATTCATTTATTTTCGTGTATATTATGATCATATGTGCAAGATTTCGTGAAGGAAACCATGAACAGCAAAATGGGTACTGTTGAAGAAAAACAGTTCAACAAGAACACAATAATAATTCTTTTATACAAGTAGAAACAAGTCTCTCTGTCTGGCGGAGGAGGAGATTTGTAAACGAACTTGGGAAGAAGAAGAGTTTTGCAAAGGAAATTTGAGGGAGGAAAGAAAGAAAGAGATTCAGTACCCATCAGTCTGATGATGAAGAGGGGAGAGACGAATCATCAGCATCATCATCACCATGTGATCAATCCCTCCTTCTTGTGTTTTTGGTTGTTGTTCATGTTGGGATGGATCAGCAGGAGCAGCAACAGCATTCGGTGTAATGCTCAAGAGGAGGAGGAGAAGTTCAGATTTGGTGCCAGAGTTTACAACACCAGTTCAGTTGCTGTGAGTGGGAAATTGAATGTGCACTTGGTGCCTCATACCCACGACGATGTGGGTTGGCTCAAGACTGTGGATCAGTACTTCATTGGTTCCAATAACAGCATTCAGGTCTCATCATTGCCTTGCTTGCTTGCCTGCCTGCTTGCCTGCTTGATTGCTGGATTGATCCATTTTGGGAGGTGAAGCTGCTGCTCTTGAAGAAGCTCTTGAAGCTGCTCTCGTAGTGTTAGGGATCATGGTTTTGCTGGATTTTATTTTTTCCGTCTCTGGTTATTTTTTGCTTCTTGTGTTTTTGGCTGTGAAGAAGTTGGAAAAACTGTCATCAATTTGTCAAATTGGGCAAATGGGTCATGGGATTTGTGTCATAAATGTTGCATTTTAGGTGAAGCTCCTGAAGCTCTTGAAGTTTTAGGGATCATGATTTTGTGAGTTTTTGTTTTGTTTTTCCATCTCTGTTTTTTTTTTTTTTTTTTTCTTTTTTTTTTTTTTTTTTTTTTTTTGGCTTCTTGTGATTTTGCTGTGAAGAAGTCAGAAAAACTGTCATCAATTTGTCAATTTGGGCACATGGGTCATGGGATTTGTGTCATAATGTTGCATTGCTAAGACCCAAAAGCCAGTGGTAATTCATTTTCTTGCATGTTGAAGTTCATGGGGGAATGAATTGTTCAGGTGGGTTGGTTGTTGTTGCGAATCGGAGTAATTCTAAGATTTTTTTTGCCCCCATCTGACATGAACTCACTCTGCATTTGAGATTGCTATGAATCTACCTGCAAGACTTTGGGATTGGATTTGTCAAAAACTCCGGGATCCTATTGAGTTGTGAAACAATTGGGTTGGAGTTTTTGTTGCTACTTTTTTAGGTTTAGAAGTTTGATTTCTTTCTTTTGCATGTGTGTGCCTGAGGAGTAGTCTTTATCTGTTGTTCTCTTGAAGGAGAACAGATGATGATCCTGCACAAATGGGAAAAAGGAAAGTAGCCAGGGTGGTTATAGAAAAGCCAAGACAGATGAGTGTGACATTAAGACAGAAGTTGGATTTGAGTTTGCACTATTGGGTGCATTTTTCGTGCCAAGAAAGAATATCAAGATGGACTTCACAAGAAATTCATGACAAGTCTTCACATTTGTTGATGTCATTGTTGCCCACAGAGTTGAGTACCTATGATGGATGACAAGGAAGGAATGGTGGCAATATTGGGTGTAGGTTGCAGCAGTGCAGTATGTATTGGATTCGGTTGTGGCAGCTCTGCAGGAGGATCGGAACCGCAAGTTTATTTATGTGGAGCAGGTTTTTTCATATACCCTGAGCTCACTCACTCACTCCATCCTTCATGCTGTGCTTTAGGTTTTCTAAAATACCTAGTTTCTTTATTTGGAGGAACCTAAGTAGTAAGATTTTTTCTAGTGATTTTATTATGTGTGTAGAAAAATCAGGAGGGGGACAAGAGCACTATTTCCTTTATACAGAAACTAACTTGTATTAGTAATAACTTGGAGTTGGGTGGGAGTTGGTGGCACTTGCCAGGCCTTTTTCCAGCGATGGTGGAGAGAACAGACTCCAAGGAAACAAAAGATTGTGCAGAAGCTTGTGAAAAGGGGGCAGTTGGAGTTCATGTAAAATCCAAGAATTTGCATCCAATATCTGCTGGATCCAATTTTGCATTAGGGCTCAAGTGCTTCATTGATTGATTGATTGAGGAGTGAGAGACACTAAACAAACAAATTTCTCCTGATTTGGTCTCCTGATGAGGTATGGGATTGTGGATGATTTTGCAGCAATGGTGGATACTCTATGCATGATGAGGCTGCCACTCACTATGTTGACATGATTGACCAGACAACACTTGGGCACCGCTATATCAAGCAACAGTTTGATGTCACCCCCCGCATCGGTTGGCAAATTGATCCTTTTGGTCACTCTGCTGTTCAAGCCTACCTCCTCGGTGCCGAGGTTGACTACTTACAGCCTCAGTGCCTCGTCCCAGTTGACCAATTTTGTAGAAAACTTTTGTATTTTTGGGGAAATTTTTGGTTTTCTTTTTGTTTTGAAGATGCTGCTGCAGAACCACTCTGCATAGTCCAAATTTTGTAAAATGGATTGGGTGCCAATCTGGTGCTTGTGCTGCAGTTGGGTTTTGATGCCTTCTTCTTTGCAAGAGCTGACTATCAAGATCTGCAAAAACGTCGCAAAGATCGGACCATGGAGGTGATATGGCAGGGCTCCAAATCTCTTGGGTCATCTGCACAGGTACTACAAACTGTCTCAAAATTTGCATCCCAAAATTTTGCAGTTGCAGATCAGATGTTGCTGATGATCTGGGTTGCTGTTTTTTGCATTGTGTTTTGGAGTGTAAAGAAAGTCCAGAATGAATTAATACATCTTATTTTGGGCAGATCTTTGCTGGGGTTTTGTCACATCATTATGAGCCACCTTCTGCCTTCAACTTTGACATTGACTCCACAAATCCTCCTTTCCAGGTGAACTGTGGTTCCAGTTAGTAAAATACCAAACCAGAACCAGGTCTGATTTTTGGAACTGGTTTTAGAATCAGAATTTATTTGGGGATGATGCTTATATACTGCAGCGATGTCATGTAATTTGCAAACTTTTTGTCGGAAAGAATCCTGACTGCTTGCTGTTGGGTACAATATGCAGGATGACCCACGTCTCAGTGACTACAATGTACCCGAGTTGGTTGATCTCTTTGTTGAGTATGTTCAAAACCAGGTACATAATGCTGCATTTACACAAACATCAGATTCAGGTTTGTGTAAATGCAACTCTCCATTTAGCTTGTCCTTCTGGGTTTAGGGTTTAGGGTCCTCCCACTTGATACCCATTTCAGCCTCTGCCAGATAATATGGACTGTTTTGCATTGAGTGATGATGACACAGAGCAAGGAGTTTCGGACAAACCATCTCATGTGGACAATGGGTGATGACTTTGCGTATGAGTATGCCAACACATGGTTCAAGCAAATGGATAAGCTCATTCACTATGTGAACCTGGTGAGAGATCTGTGCAATCGGATGATCAACAATTCCTTTTGTCACCACAAATTTTTTGTAAAACTGTAATGAAAATCTGTCATGGTGGAAAATTTGGGTTCCAATCTGTTATAGGTTTTTTGCAAATCTGTCACAATGGGAAATTTGGTTTCTCATCTGTTATGAGTTTTTTTGGTTACTACAGGATGGCCGTGTAAATGCGCTCTATTCCACACCATCTATCTATTTGGATGCCAAATATGCAGCCAATGAAACATGGCCTCTAAAGACAGGCGATTTTTTCCCGTAAGCCAAAAAGAGGACTTGTCAATCTTTGTTTGTCACCAAGTTTGGTTAGCTGATTCTTCTAATTGTGTTTTTGCACTTTTTTTTTGTTTCCTCAAAAGCCCAATAGCAGCACGTTGGTGCTAAATGTTTTGCAGATATGCAGACAAACCGCATTGCTACTGGACAGGATACTTTACCAGCAGAAGTTCCTTGAAGGGATATGTTCGCAAGCTCTCTGGTTTCCTTCAAGTAAGTTCCTCCAAGTTTGATGATGTCCTCTGTTTGCACCTTGTACCATACATTTAAGGTTTTTCTGAACATGATGGGTTGTGCAAAATGTGGAAAATGTAGGCAGCGAGACAAGTGGAATTTTTGGTGGGCAAAAACCAGAGAAGTGGGGGCCCCAATACCGATAACCTAGAAGAAGCAATGGCACTCCTGCAACATCATGATGGGGTGAGTGGCACTGAGAAGCAACATGTGGCAAATGACTATGCTGAACGATTGGCAGTTGGATCTGTTGAGGTGAGCTTGATTGCTTAACACATTCCAATTAAACCTTTTTGTTTGTAAAAGAACAGATAGCTGGCTGCTGCAAGTGGGGAACATCCTCTCTGTCACCGTGCATGACAATTAGATCTTCAAGTGGTACCTTACCTTCAGGAACTGACTGATCCGTAAATTGCAGTATGTTGCAAACTTTGGAAGCAACTGTCCAGAGACTGATTATGGCAGACATGGATTTTGCAGGCAGCAGAGGTATTCAACAGTGCCCTTGCTGTTCTACTTAGTAGCACACCAACACTTGAGCGCCCACACCAATACATCATGGGTGGTGGTACAAATGTTTCTCTTGAGCAACACAGATTACTGCAAGAACAAGAAGACATTGCAAGAAAGAATCTGGGAAGTGTATCTGCAGCAGGCTTGAAACTCGAACAGGTACTATGCTTAGCAAAAAAGAATATGTATATTTTTTCCACTAATTGGTTCTTACAGCTACCTTCTTGTATCTAGCTTTCCATGAGTTGTTGCATTTTCCTTTGTTGTTTTTGTGATGATCCAATGTTGCAAGGTGTCAGAATCAACATATATTTGCTAGGATAATGTAGTCTGGTAATGCTTCTGGGCCAGGTTTATGTAGCTTCCCATGTGCACTAACTGGAACATGGATTTGGTGGATTGGGTTGAAGGACAAGAGGTTGCATTTCTATGAATAGGATTTGACCACTCATTGCTGATCACTTGTGCAGTGTTTTCTGCTGAACATCAGCTATTGCCCAACTTCTGAAACAGAGCTTCCGTTTGGAAAAAGCTTGGTATGTCTTTTTCTTCTTCTTCCATCAAAGTTGACAACAGAAGTGGGTTCTCAAACTCTAATTGCATGCTTGCACATGGAACAAGTTGAATATACTCTTGGGTTTTATGTTCAAGTTTTGCTGACAACAATCATTTTGTTGTTGTGGGTTTTTGTTCATCCCCAAAGATTGTGGTTGTGTACAACCCACTTGGATGGACTCGGGAGGAATACATACGCTTCCCGGTGAGAAACCTTGTTTGATTGTCCATATCTCTGCATTTTCGCCTTGCAACCTGGAGGCAGCTTTCTGCAGCATTCAGTCAGAATTTTTTACATTGGTTGCAACTGCAAAAATGGGTCCCTTTTTATATGGGCATGCTTACAAGTTCATGCTTCCACTTTGTGTCAGTGAAAGTTTTGATGGGAATGGTGGAGATGGGTAACAGGTTTCAAGTGCTGCATTGGAGGTCATTGATGGGGCGGGCAATTCAATCCCATCTCAGCTTGTCCCTCTTCCGAAGTCAGCATACCAATTACGCAAGTTGTATACAGATGGTGATGATGTGAGTGTTGCTAACAACAGTCTGCCACGGTTCCACCTTGTGTTCTCGGCTGTTGTTCCTCCCCTGGGCTACACAACATTCCGAATTCACAAACCATCATCATCATCTACTACTACCAGTCACCCTTGTGCGTTTCTCAGCCTGTGCCTCTTTTTGTCAATCCATCACATTTCACCAAAAAAACACACTGGGATGGTCTTGTGTCTTTGGTCTTGTTGCATGGTCTTTTGATGCAAATATAGGATGCTTCACACAAAATTCAATGGAGGTCATTGGTGGGCCAGATGTTTCCATGGAATCATCTACTGCAGAAATGCTACGTGCACCATCTACTGTGCAATTGACTTCAGGCCAAATAGAACTCAGTTTCTCTGGGACAACAGGACTCTTGACACAACTGCGCAATGCAAACACAGGAGTATGTTATTGATTGATCGTCAACCTAGCTGTGCAGCAGCAACAGCAGCCTCCCTTCATTGTTCTACTCTCTCTGAATCTGTGTGATAGCACAATTTTTTGCTTTTCTAGGCATGTGGGCAAGTAGCCCATCTGTGTTAGCTGACAAGTTTGTTGGTTTGGACAGAAAGCAACAGCTCTGCAACAATCATACTGTTGGTACAATGGCAGTGATGGTCGAACTGCTGAAGACCCATACCAGGTACTAGAAAGGACTGAGCATTCTCTCACAACAACTCCTCACATTTTTATAATATTGCATCTGAAGAAGAGGAAGCTCTAGTTCTTGAGTGGGGGGGACAGGAGTCCAACTCTGATGGGTGCAGATCCGCCTTAAGAGATCTGTAAAAATCAACCTTGTACCAACCAAAATTAGCACTAAATGATGTTTTTTTCTCTCAAACAATGATGGTAGGCCAGAGAAAAATCTCTGAGCTAAGATGGGAGGATCAATCCAATTGATGAGATGTTGTTGCTTCACAATTGGTTTGGATGCTTCACTGCTTCCTGTGCTTCTTGTGTTTTTGACTGCAATATATAGGCATCTGGAGCATATGTTTTCCGACCCAATACCTCGACTTGTTTCCCATTGAAGAGTACAGATGAATCTGTGAGTATGACAAAGACCCATCTTTGCTATGCAAATGTATCTGCAGATTCAGATAGCATTTGATGAGTAATGTATCATGCATTTACAATGGATGTGCTTCTCTGATGCTGCATCAGGGGTAGTGCAGATGACAGTTTTCCGAGGTCCACTTGTGGAAGAAGTGCATCAATCATTTGCTCCTTGGCTTTCACAGGTGGTTTGGTGACCTTCTTTTTCCCTTCTACAGTTTTAGAAGCTTTGCTACAATTGTCTGAGATGAAGCAGGAAGAACTCCTTACAAATTACTGAACATGTGTTTGGGGTGAGCTCAAATTGGGTCTTGCAGTCTTCTGACACAACAGGAACCTAAAAATGATTCCCCCAAAAGATTTGCTTCTTGTTATTTGGCACTTCTTCTATTCACAGACCTTAATGGGTTTCTTTCTTTCAGGCTCTTAACATTGAACACTCTTGCAGGTGATTCGGATCTATAAGGATGCAGAGTATGCAGAAGTTCATTTCACAGTATGTCTGGATATTCTAACTTCCCAGTGCATCCTTCAGAACCTAGTCTAGATCAGTATTCTACTGAGATAGAGCATATGGATGCTCTCATGGGCTTGGATGTGCTCACATGCTTGGGATGCTTGATGGTGTGGGTCACACCTAAAGCCTAAACCCTAAATTGAACAGGCTTCTTTTCTCTTTATACTGCTGTATAAATCATTGACGTTTTTGTTTTGTGGAAATTAGTGTACAGTACATTATACTCAGTGACTGACAGACAGACTGATTGTTGGGTGGGTGGGTATTGAAAGGTTGGTCCTATTCCTATTGATGACAGCCTTGGCAAGGAGGTGGTAACCAGATTGACAACTAATCTGACAAGTAATAAGGAGTTCTATACAGATTCGAATGGTCGTGATTTCCTCAAGCGGGTAAAAATTTGGTGCTTTTGTTTCCTGCTCACAAAATCATCTGCTGTTGAAAACACTTTCACCAGGTGTTTCAGTGTGCAGGTTTTGGATTGTTTTGGGTGACACTAGATTGAAGAAATCTGATGCCACCAGTTACCCCAACTATCTGCGCCTGAGGAATTTTTGGGGTCTTGGGGTTGATCTTCTTGCATTTGTTTGCAGGTGCGAGATCAGAGGACAGACTGGGACTTGATAGTCAAAGAGCCTATTGCTGGCAACTACTATCCGGTGCACACTCCTCTCAGCCTGCATTTTATGGGTTGAGGGTTGAGGGTTTAGGGTTTAGGAATGGAGGTCATAGGAGGAAGACAGTGAGCATTTGTTGCAGCTAAATTAATACAAGAAGATGCTGCCTATACCTGTTTTGCAGCTAAATTTGGGAATTTATCTGAAAGATAATACAACCGATCTTTCTGTACTGGTGGACCGAGCAGTGGGTGGATCTAGCATTTCTGATGGTGAAATTGAGCTTATGCTGCACAGGTACATGGCATGCATCTGAGAGAAAAAAGCTAGTGGTTCACACATTTACAAAAGGCTTGAAATTGCTGAATTATTTTCTGTTGCTGCAAAAGAGTCAGGTTCTGTCAAAAATGGACTGTCTGTTGGGCAGGAGCTTGAAACCATACAGCAGTGAGGATAAAAAGGGGAAAAAATTCCATTTACAGTTAATGCTATTTTTTTCCCAGACGCTTGCTGTATGATGATGGACGGGGTGTGGGAGAGGCACACAATGAGACAGTGTGCAACAGCAACGGTGAATGTGAAGGCTTGACTGTATGTACACCCAGTTTGCATATATTCCCTCAATAGTGTAGATTTTTTTCCATTTTATCCACAGTCCTGTTGAAATCACTGCCAGGTTCTGGTCTCTGGTTGGTTCTCTTGCCAGAAAACCCTAAACCCTAACCCTTCACTGAGATAATTCTTAAAACAAAGTTTGCTCCATTTTGAAGTACAGATCTTTGCTGTAATGTAGATGATAGCATACATGTGCATCCTGTTGTTGAATGCCTGAAGTATGTGACAACTGCCATGGTGTGGTATGGGAATGGGGCTGATGTACAGGTGCAAGGAACATTTTACATCAATATTGGTCCTTCAGAACAATCTGCACAATGGCGCCGGGTGCATGGGCAGAAGGTCTTAATGCCTCTACAGTTTGCCTTCTCCGTGCTTGAGGTACTTGGATCATTGCTTGAATTATACAAGATCACTTTTGTCTTCTAGCATGTTAGATTTGAGAATGGAAGTCTGTCTATTTATCTAGTTTATGATAAGAGATCTGCAGATCTTCTTACACATTTTGCAGAGATATCTGTTGTGGAGCATTTTGCACAACGCTGACTGACACTGGTCTGTTCTTTGTGGTAGGATGGAAATAGAGGCGTCATCCAATCACCAGAGTTTTCAGCCATGAACCCACACTATGAACTGCCAAAGAATGTTGCAATTATTACTCTTCAGGTAACAGCAGAATCATTCCTTCTGGGATAGATTCTCAATGTGGGTGGGTTCATATAGTTCATATGTGGAGAACTCTGCCTGTTGGTGGAACATAATGTTGTAGCAGCAGTAGTTCTTGCTCCTGAGAGCAGCTAAAAAGGTCAGAAATTGTGCTCCAAAGATGCTTCTTGAGCTGGGAAGGTGGTTTACTTCAGCTTATATCACATCTTTTGACAATCTTGGCAATGTGTGGTGCAGGAGGTATATGATGATGGTGATAGCAAAGTTTTGCTTCGCCTGGCCAACATTTTTGAGGTGCATAAAAACATCTTATAACACTCTTCAATAACCTGAAAATTGTCTTCAGAGTCATGGTGTTCTGGATCTGTGTTTCCAGGTTTCTATGGGGTTGGTCATCCTTTTGTTGCCAGCTTGATATGCACTATGAAACGAGTCCCCACCAATTCAACAAAGATCTGGGTGGGTTTCATTTCATGCAATCATGTACTTTGTGGATTTGACAGGTGGAAGAAAGTGAGATCTTGTCTAAGAGTGCCACAGTTGATCTACAGGCCCTTTTCTCAAACCGAGAGGTGAGTGGGCTTCTGGACAGTTTCCTGCATCTTTGTTCCGGTTCACTTCGCTTCATGCACATCAGAAGGTGTCATGCTTGGAGGAATAATTCTGCACTAGTCTGTTCTGATTATTATCTTGTCATCTTCAAGGGACCACCACCATCACCACATGTGAAGCTGCAAGTTTGAAGTTTTTTTTGTTTGTTTCTTGATTTGCAGATAGATGAAGTTGTGGAGGTCTCTCTTTCTGCCAATCAGAAAAAATCTGAAATGAGGAAGAAGTTGCAATGGCGCATTGAAGGTGCTGCTGCAGCTGGTGACAGTAGTGACAAAAACACTCCTCATGGTGACCCAATGAAAAAAAACACTCCTGGCAGAGACCCAATGATCAAAAACAGTTCTTGTGGAGACCCAATGATCAGAACCAAATATACGGTTGTACTTGCGCCTATGGAGATCAAAACATTCTTGATTGAGTTCTGAATTGTGTCAACATGGGTTTGATAGTTTCATCACTCAATCGTCTTATTGAGCCTCCTGTTTGCTGCTACTTGTACACTGTTTTGTTTTATATGTGTCGGGCTTTTTGAATCTTGATTGGGTACTACTATATGCAGGTTCATTTTATTTTTTGGAGTTGCAGTTTCCACACTGCTATCTTTTTGAATCAAAATCACTTTGTAGGTAATAAGAGCTTGGTAGTCATTTTTAGCTCATAGTCAGAGCTGTAAGTTTTTCCACAATGATTTTGCTGCAATTGAGGATAGAACTCAGTTCAAAATTCTTCAATTTTTTTGAACCTGCTGTTGTGCAAGAAGGCAATGGTGTTTTGAATTTGTGAAGGAAATATGAAGTTGGAGCAAAACCTATATTCACTTTTGGCTAAATCAAAGAAAAGCCCACATTCTCCTGTGGCCTTAACAGTAATGACTCCACCGTATGAACAACACCAAGCATGTTTAACAGGAACAACACCACATCATGTAGGAGATACAAGACAATGTGCTATTCATTGTGAGGAGGTGAAAATCATTGCATCGTTGATCAAAAATGGATCAGGAGAGGTGGTACTTGAGGGGACTAGCTACTTGATCCCCTATGTCTTGATTGAAGGAACCATAGATGCAATTGGTCTTAATAAAGATGCTCCCATTCCAAAAGATGACTCCAATGTAGTGGACATGGACATATGCGCCATTTTTGGTTTGTCAGCACCTTTTGATAGCCATGGCCCAGTTACTATTGGTTTGATAGGTTGCATTTTAAGCTCACCACATTGTTCAATTGACTAATACCATTACATAATCCATGAGCATATGAATTTGTTAAGCATATGTTTGAAACACATATGAGTGGAAATGGTAAGTACTAATTTCTACTTTGGGATCTGTATTAAAACTGTGATCACATAGGTAATCAAATCTACTCCTGAAATACATCATGCAAAACTAAATATAAACTACAAAAACATAGTATCGAAATACTGTAGTTACAACAACTTTTTGGACATGAATTCCAAGCACACTTGCCAACATATTGAAAACTTCATATCTCTTCTTACTTCAGAAAACTATTGTACCTCCATTAAAAAATTTAAAAACATACAAAAACATACAAGGATCTAGAATCCAAATGGAATGGGAAGTGAATTCAAAAGTTTCCTTACAAAAAAATTCAAAAAAAAGAGAAAAAAGCAAGTAATTTCTAACCTACTCTAGCTTATCATCCCTTCACATTATGGTGCTAAACTAAGAATGCCACTAGAAAGCAATTTTACAACTATTAACATTTGTAACCCTTCCTTATTCACCAAATGAAACCAAATGTTAGGTAGCTAAATATGTTAAGGGTTTTAACTTTAAATCTAAGCTAAATAATTATTTTATTTTTCAAATTTCACTTATGCAATAGTTTATAATAATTTATGAAAACTCAAAAATAAATATAATCAACTTCTTTGATAAGTTGTTTTGAATTATTGAATAAAGAGATGTTAAATGAGCTAGCAATAGAACTTGTCATTAGGGAAATGTTAATTTTCAAACATTGTTCAATGGATTCCAAGGAAATCAAGTGCCTTTTCCAATGGTGGGCAAAACATGAAATCAGGTTTCTTATTGTTGGTTTTTTGACCCATCAAATCTTAAGGATTGTTGGGTCACAAATTAAAATTTTAAAAAAATTTATGAGAATACTTACAATCAAAAAATTTAAAAAAAAAAAATTTGTGAGAAAAATTGGTCAAATGATCTTCAAATTTATTGTAAACAACCTTTCAATTTGGTTGAGTTAATTAAAAAGAATTTAGATTTTCAGGAGGAGTAAAAAGAACTTGAAGGTTCTTTTGAAGGGGATGAGCTTTTGGACATATAATGTTTTTGCAAAATTTATTTAATTTTCATTGAAAAAAAAAATTTGGAAAAAAATAATACAATTTTTGATATAACAGAACTTTTGATACCCGTTGTCTAATAACCATGACTGAAAACCAACTAGTATGAATTGTTTTAGGATCAGCAATTTGAAACTTGATGAATTTTTTATTTTTTTCAATTTTTTCAAACCTTGCATGGGTCTATTGTTGAAAAAATAAAATAAAATAAAAAAGAACTTGGTCAAGTATTTAAAATTAATTTAAAAATATAATTAATAATTTTTTATTTACAAAAAGGTCCTGAAACTGGGACTCGAAGGGTCTCTACAAAACGAAGACTCGCCCAACGCTGGTTCAATAGTGACTACACCACCTCGGGAACATCGCCATGCAGAGAGATTTCAGTACACATTCTTTGTAACAATTCTGTGAAAATGAACTTTTCATCTTTAGATCATACTAGTGTGAACCCTGTGCATAATGCACAGGTGTGTTATTTCAACAATGTTTGGTTGATGTTTTTGGTTTTTTAAAAAAACTTTTCTTTTGAAACAACCGTTGGGCCCCCCCCCCCCGGTCCTTCGCATTTCCCGCTCCGGTTCTTTACCTCGTCAAC
>Ga0116227_10004882_pt1 | contig 28736 bp, 16 predicted proteins | sample S1TSphgellanicum_FD_89693 | JGI IMG/M metagenome (GOLD analysis project Ga0116227, IMG submission 89693) | Host-associated microbial communities from peat moss isolated from Minnesota, USA - S1T2_Fb - Sphagnum magellanicum MG | ecosystem: Host-associated > Plants > Peat moss > Unclassified...
AAAAAAAAAAAAAAATATTTTTTTTTTTTGCAATTTTTTTTTCCATTTGTTTCTCCCCCCCCCCCCCCAAAAAAAAAAAAAAAGATATTTTATCTCTTGTTTGTTGGAGGGTTGGAGTTTGCATGAGAGTCTCTAATCATCTTTCAAGATATTATTTTAATCTAATAAATAAATAAATAAACTCTGTTGGGGAATTTGCTTCATCCATCCAGTCCAGTCCAATCCAATCCAATCGAGTCCATACAAGTGTCCAATGTGTGCATAACTGTTAACCCTAGTTTTCTCATCCTGGTCACCACCCAGCCATTGTCCTCTAATAATCTGCCATGTCACATGTGGTTGCATTGTCACATAACCTGCTTTCGGGGGGGGGCTGAATCGCCAATGTGTCTCTTCCTGATTGGACATCGCATACTTAAGATGCCCATATCTTATGCCATGTGTGGATGGAATGTCATCCATATCCATTTCTGTGTATGGATGAAAAATGATTTGCATCTACCTGCTCAACATGTTATGGATGTAAAGGATGTTGGTTACATCCATTACTCGCCTCAAGGCTGTTGGATCCAACCTTAACACTCACATACCTCTCACGGCGGTTTGAGATGCCATAACCATCTCAAACACTAAGTCTTCAATGGCATATGACTTGGATCTTGTTGTTAAGTGCATTGTTAACATAACATTGAATCCACACCAAAAAAAGCTAGATTTTGCATGCTAACGTTAATGTTATGTAAAACTTGATCAATTGAATGTCAATCTTAACCACATCATAAAGGTATGTCATTCCCTCTTCATCCCCATTGCACTTAGGCACTTAAACTCACCCTCCCTTCGGCACTAATGTAAGAATGCAAACATTATGCAAAGGTCTGATATTACATCAATTCAAATGTTCACTCTATTTTATTACAACAATTCAAGTACATAATTTACAAAATCATTGTATCAATATGACATTTAATTTACATTATTATTATTGAATTTTTACATTGTGTAAAGAAAAATTGTAGATCAAAATGCATTTTGTCAACTTGCACACTTGTAACAATTAATTTGATGACAAATACAAAATCATCAAATCATGTAAAGCATAAACAAATAAATCCTAGAACTCTAAATTCACATGCAAATCAAATGTTGAAAAATTGTGTATGCAAACATGATAAACATCAACAATGCAATTCATAGATTGTCAACTCAATTACAACATAACAAAGGGGTGTGAACATAATAAAAGGAGCCACAAGGTGTGTCACAATCGCTTAAAATTGTAATTTTATATCTTTGAAAACTCACAAGAAGAGCATAATAGTAAAAATTGATTTTTTTTTCTTTTTAAGTTTAATTATTTACAAAGTTTCATTGTTCAAAACTTGATGCAAATTGATGATGTTCAAAAGTCCTTTTGCATGTTCAAAGCAACTATCACAATGGTTTTTTTTCAAATGTTTAGTTTATTTATTAAATGTGTGCCATTCTTTCTCAACATTGAAAAGGATATTAACATTGAAAATTATAAAAGAAAAAACATTTGAAATTGTTAAATTTCATTTTTAAATGCATTTGAACATATTTGTTTCAAATGTGTTTTTGACCTTGAAAATTATGAATTTTGAAAATATGTTTGTAAAAAAGTTATTCATTTTTGTGTTATTTAAAGTGTGGATGCATTATATATAAATGATATAGACCAAGATATAATAATAAATAATTTATTCAAAACACAACTATAAACTAGGTATAAAAAATGTATAAATTAGGAATATCAACCAACACAAGAATGCCTTATGCCAAATGCAATCCTTGGAAAGGATTTTAACCTTGTAGCCCGTGGCTCTTTTTATTGCATTTGCACCAAAAGGGCAACATACAATACTTTCAAACACAAAGTTAATTTATAAAATCAAAGCAATAAAATTCAAACAACCCAATTAGACAAAGTCTAAAGTTTTTACATTTATAAATGTGAAGTAGCTCTATATATTTCCACATTTATGCATATTATAAACACATATTTACACACGATTATATTTATTCATGATCATAGACTTAAAGACTATCAATTTGAAAGGCAACTCAAGGTAATCACTTTTTGTATATTTACTTCATGAAACATGTGGAATAAAAGGGTATTTTTTTGTATCATATGAAATAATAAAATCTTTTAAATATATTTTACTAAAAATGAAAATGGGCATATTCATGGTTAGGGTATCAAAAAGGGTTGTCTAACCAAAAAAAATAAAATTGCAAATGATTATTTCAAGATTTTATAGTATTTATTGCCTTATAATTATAGTGGATCATTGTATGTCTATAACTAGAATGGTGTCATTTTAAATTAATTTTTAAAAAATCTATAAATATATTGAATACAATAAAAACGTCCTTTTGAGTCCTTTTAAATAATTTGAATCCTTGTCTAAACTTCATATTTATTTTTAAAAGTTAAAAAAATAAATTATATAATATGATTGACTTCAATTATTTTTCATGGATAAAAATGGTTACATTTACGTTTAGCAATTTGCATCAAATACATTTTATGAGATCATACAATATGGTACAAGAATTTTGAACGTTACATAATTCATTCTAAAAGGGTTGCAACAAAAAGAACTATTTTTTTGGCCATTTGGTTGATTGTTTATATTCACTAAACTTAAATTTTGTGGCCCAAATGCAAGTCACATGTGTAAAAAATAATCATGCAAGAAAACATGTCAAGTTGTTTATAAAAACTTATGTATTCATTTTTTGCATTTTTGGATTTAAAAATATATATTAATACATAATTATATACACATGTGAAAAATCACCACCACCATATGAATTATCATAATTTTAATTATCTAAAATTTCACATTAAATTGATTCTAAATTTTGTATTTGGTAGAGAGCCAAAACAAAATCCTTAAGTCCTATGTCCAAAAGGTGGTACCCTAACCATGAATATGCCCAAATACTTTAAATAGATCTTACATATATTTTTATAAATCAATTCTAAACACACTATTTACATTTAAGTAAAACATAAAATTTCTTTGTTTCAATAAGTTGCACCTTCTATGTTTTTACATGCTAGCTATTTGAAAAAAAATGGAAATGGGTTTCCTTGGAAAGAGAATATAAACTACAACAATGAAATGAAATCTTGGACACTTTAAAAAAATAAAATGTTGAAATATTGCAAAGCAGTCCAATCTACACAAACAAATGGGGAACTATTTATTGCACTACACCAGTGACCACATTGCAACCTTTTCAACCAAACCCAAAAATGACAATTGTTTTTTTCAACTACATCTATAATTAAATAGTCATATGAATCATTAAGTTTTGTTTGTCTTAAACATAACAAGAAAAGTTTGATATGTTAGATTAAGTTAAATTTCATAAACATAGTTAAAAAAACCATTGACCTTTATGACTAACAGTGACTCAATCTCCCATGATGATGATTTGGTATGCCATGTGATAATAAGGTGTTGTGACTATAATCAACATCATGACTCGTGCATTAATTTTTAAAACATTTCATTTATTAATTAATAAAAAATACCATTAATTTTTATGACTAATAGTCACTTAATCTCCCATGATGATGCGATGGCATGCCATGTGGCCACAAGGTGTTGCGATTATAATCAACATCATGACTAGTAAGTGTAACAAGACACAATACATGCAATTATTATATGAACATTGTAATTCTAAGTTCCTATTATCAAACAATAAATTAACACGTGAAATCACAAGAAAATTTACAAAACCCAAAGATATGTTGTTATGCCCAATATAATCAAGACAAGTGACAACAATTAGTCCCATCACACGACTAATAATAAATGTTTACATTTGCTAATGAAGAAAATGTCAAATAAAAATTTGACACATGGGTGCAGCAAAACACAATACATACAATTATTAGCTGGATGTTGCAATTATAAATCCCTAGTCATCAAATAATAAATGAGCACATGGCATCACAAGAAAAGATTCAAAACCCAAAAATGCATTGATATGATCAATATAATCATGACAAATGACAACAATGAATCTCCATTATGTGATTAAAAATGAATGTTTACATTTCCAAGTGAAAAAATATCAAATAGAACTCTTGGCACATGGGTGCAATAGAACACAATATGTATGCAATTATTAGATGAACATTGCAACTATAAGCTAATGGTTATCTAATGGTTGATTCACAAATGGCATCATGGATATCACAATTGGAAACATAACCTATGTAGCCCCTAAATAAACCTTTATGTAACCTAAACAATCAACTAACCTAGCTTAGGTAGCCTTTAAATAACACATAGGTAGTTTAAATAGTTTTTAAGTAGCATAAGTAACATAAGTTGTCCCTAGGTAGACCCTTTCAAATAGGGCTTTATGTAATTTAAATAACCCTTTGGTAGATGTTTACATAGTCTAAGTAGCTTAAGGTTGAATATATCACTTACGTGGGTTTAAAAAAATGTTTATTGAAATGTGGTTACATTTTATGTTACATAAGTAAAGTTGGTGCAATGGTAAGAACTTTATCTTTCATGGAGGTGATAGGTTCAAATCTTTAATCTTGCAATTTATTTCTTTTATTTAGGATGATACTTTATGTGGTTAATCTCACCTAAGGTGTGGAGGTTATACCATCTAGGTTCTTAGTTAACCCATTTTTTACCAAGGTAGCATAGTTTAGCTTATATTCTAGCCTAGTTAATTTAGGTTCTAACATGTAATCATATATGTTATGCTTAGACATAGTGAATTGGCTCAAACATCTACATATTTATCAATCCTTAACATCAAATAAAAAGTTGACAACTACATTTTAAACCCATTTCACTCTTGGTCATTTGCAACCCATATTGAACATGTGAATTTTGACAAATGTCACTTTTACAAGAAGACATCCTTTATAACACATAATGAAGTAGGTTGACATGACATCTACATCAATTTACATCTCACATCATGGAATTTCATGACAAGGAATTTCAATATTATCACAAAATAAGAAAAGGCTAGTGTATAATACAACTAGCTTTCATAATTAGATATCACACCATTGTCCCTTGCAACTAATGGGTGACATGGGTTTAACAATTCATAAGTCATCAATTGCACATGTCCTTTGCAACTAATATTTAATCACAAATGGAAGTCATAAAACCCAAAATGTATTGTAATGTGAAGATTACCAAAAAAATCATAATTACATGAATAGCATGGCCATAATACAGAATATTGGAACATGGCCACATGAAAGATAAATCAATTTGGGATTGCCAAAGCATTTCACCAAACTATATTATGAAATGATTGATATGTCCATGGATGCGAGGCCTTACATAAATCCTTTTCACTTGTAAGACTTCATGAAGTTGAATATGCTCTTAATAGTTTGCAACCAAGGGCAAAGTTTGACACATCACATTGTCATTTTCCTAAACCATTTTGATTTCTATAATGATTTTTTGTTTTTAAAATTAATATTTCATTTATTCATTTATATTCGTACATATATGCACATTGTGAATTTTAATGTTCAATTTTTTTTTCAATTTTGTGGTTTTGAAAGTTTGGTGATTTTTCCAAAAACATTAGTGTTTATTGTTGAATTTACATTTTTAAAACCAAAATTTCCAAGAAAAATTTGTCACCAAGTGACCAAAACTCACCCCAAAAAAAATCCTTATGTTAATCAAAATTTGGACCTATTTTGAAATTCATAGACATTTCCTTTTTAAACTTTTCCAAAAATGTAATTGTTTTCGTCAATGAGCATAGGCACAATTTGGGAATTGTGCTTATGACTTTGTACAATTATATTTCTTTTTAAAGTAGATGTTTATGACATATGTTTAGGGAAATTTTTTAATAACAGTGTTAATATGTATATATTGAAACTATTGGTTTAAAATTGAACATGTTATGAAAAGTATTCATCCAAAGGCAATATGAATAAAGAATGATTTTTTTTTGTTCAACTTTGATTACTTCTTGTAAAGCACATGAAGTAATATATGTTTGTATTGGTTTTTAAAAAATGAAAATTTGGGTATTGTGATGTCCATCAAGAATTATTGGGATTTTAGAATTCTTGTGCATGTAGGAACATCCTAAAGGACCTAAAGGAGACATTTAGTGTAAAGTTTGGGATCTACATGCATCAAACGACCATTTTTAGGGGGGTATTAGATAATTTTCCAACTTATTTTTTTATCACCCTATTTTTATCTAACTTTTCAATATATACATATTAAAGCCACCCCATATTAATTATAATCCATTATTTGATATTATTACATACCCTATATTATAATTAAATTGATTATTTGAAAAAAAATGTACCCTATTTTTAAACTAATTAACTTATAATTTCTACCCAACAACCAATGTATTGAACCCTATATTTTTACTTGTGTATTTTTTACTAATGTCCCCCCTGATAGGAACATGATATTTTGAACATTATCATCCTTCAAGTTTTATAATTATTTTATTGTATCTGCCAATTAATCAAAACCATCAGTTACAAGAATGCACAAATAGGACAAAAATGAAATTTAAAATTTTTAAAAATTATTATGTATATATATTTTTATTATTTTTTATTTTTTAAAAATATTTTTTCAATTCTTGAAAAACTGCCTTAAATGGTTGATAGTGTATAACCCAATCATATTTGCCCCCACCAAGCATTACACTAAATGACAACTTGAACAATTTTAGCAAAGACTAGTAAAAGCTTTCATTAATAAAAAACATGGTTTTTATGATTACATAAGCAACTATTTGTAATCACTTATACCACTAATGACTACACGTGACTCCATGATTTTATAGTTCAAAAGATCATGTTGTTTATGTCATTAATCAAAAACCTTGGGCATGTCACTTTCATTTCATTCCAAAGGCATGCAAAAAAATACATGGTGCAACTTATTGGAAAAAAATTAAAATTGAAATTTACTTTAATATAAAATAAAGTTCCCATAGTTCATTATGAGAGTGTACTCAAAATATACTTAAAATATGCCATTATTTTATAGCAAACTAAAAATAACCTTTTATCTCAAATGTTTCTTATAATATATAAAAAGTGACCTCTTCGAGTCAAAAACATGGCATTGGTCACCAATGTCATTTGCAACTACAATTTCTATGCCTAGTCTACCTAGGTGAATATAGGTTACTTAGACCTACCTAGGTAAGCTTTCAAAAATTCTAGGTAGGCTAGCCTAACCTAGCATAACTTAAACATGTTAAGTGAACCTAGCCCACATACTTGATTTAATTTAAGTAAGCAAGCTAGCTAATAAAAAAAGGTCAACGAAAGATGTGTCATATTTTTCAAAATGACCATTAAACTTATAGTCATAATAATAATCATGTTATCATACAATCACACAATTGTAGTCACATAAATGGAAGCAATTACTGTTTGCATATGGATACATGCTTACGTTTGAACAATAGTTGCAACATGTCATAGTCATAAAAACTATGTTTTGGTGTAATGCCTGGAAGGTGAAGCATTATTATTTTTAAATGATTTGATTCAACATTGTATGGAGGTTGAAGAACCATATGGGTGCATCAAAGAGGGTGTTGTTTGGGGGGGTATTATGTGGGGGAGCTTTAATTTTCTCACCTTGTTTTCAATTAAACTTTTAATATATGTGCATATTTAAACCACTCTAAATTTAAATGTTTGCATTAAATTTTGGCATAATAAATTTATTCAAATTTTAGTTGTAGTTGGAGGTGTGAAAAATGATGAAGGAAGGTTTCAATTGTGTACATGATTAATGAAAAAATCATACTTGAAACGCTTAAATTTAATTATGGAAACAAATCAACAAATTAACATTTGGGTACTATATCACATTTTAGATGATGAAACCCATATTTGGATCAAACAAAGTCATTACATTTGGTTTGTTTTTATGGGAAAAAAATACATAGAAAAAATGAAGTTTTTGGATTTCAAAATCAAAGTGCATTACAACCCAAATAACTTGACCATTTCAATGTTGTTGCATTTGGGCCTTCATCAACTCCTTGTCCAAACCAAACAAATACCTCTTTCATTAGTGCTACCTCTTTTATTTTGAATCTTCAATATAAATTACATCATTTCCATCCTTAAAAACCATCATGCACAAATGTAAATTGTTAACAAAAAGGGATTGATAAAAGACTTGAGAAGGTAATTTTTTTTATAAACCATTAGTAGCCCAATAAATGCCTTAAATGTATAGGTATTACTAAAAAAGGTGGAGGGAAACCTAATGTCATTCCACATTCCTCCTAGTGATTTTTGTTTTCAAATTTCAAATGTTGTATCATTGGCTAGCATCCCAAGAAGGATTTTACATTAAATGGTGACAATTTCTTAGAACTTGTTTAAATAGTTTTTAAATTGTTACAAAACTAAATGCAAAGTTCAAATGTAGCAAAAAAATTCTTGAATTTTGGCGATTTTATTCTTCAAAATGGGAATATTGTGATAAAATATTCCCCTTTTAATTTTGCATTTTTCTTTTTGGTGAAATATTTTGCATTAAAAACATTGATTCGTCCACATTCCATTCAACATGTTTTTAACATTGTTCCCTAGCCAATGTGTTTATCCTTATGTTATCAATGTATTTCACCTACTAACATACTAACAACTAATACATATTATTAATGCATACTTTAAATTAGTTATATTAGGATTTTGAGAATAAACATAACCCTATTATAGAACAAATTGATTTTTTTTTTTTTTACACAATAACCAATATATGGGACCCTATAGTTTTAATTGCATGATTTTCAATTTTAAAACAAAAATGAACCCCACAAACAATTCAACTTATTGCCACAAGTCTAATTGTAGAAATTGGACAAGGTAAACAAGGCATTCAAAGATTTTGCATTCCAAAGAAAATGTGTACACTACCAAACAACATGTGTAACAAATTTAGAATAACTAACTTGATAAACCTTATATAATCTTGAAATAAGTGGGGAACATAACTTGGGTCAAAAAAAAAACATTTGCATCTCACATGAATATCATGGAAACAACTAAAAAGGGCAATGCAACACTTGTGTTATCAATTAATTGCATACATCACAAACTTATTAACTTCATTAGTTTGTTCAAAATTTGCACAAAGTTTGTTATTTCATGGGTTCATTTTTTTGCACATGGATGTTGTGCATTTAAAACATGTATGATACATGTATAAATAAGATGAAATATTTTCAATATATTTATGTAGTACATGAGGTTAATTTGCAGAATGAAAAGAAACAAGTGTGAATGAAATAAAACATTCTATAACAACTAAAATACTTCAAACTCTATGAAAAAAAATTCAATAAGTTGCAAAGAGGAATGATTTGAATGATAATGGGTGTCAATGAAGTGATGGGTTTAGAAATCCAAGGACATTTACAAAGCAATGTGCAAGTTGGAGCACATGAATAGAGTTATCATCTTAATTAGTTATCAAATACCAAATTATTAAATTGAAATAACTCAATGAGGAATAAATTTAAAGACATATAACTCAAAGGTCAAGGTTGAAGTTTAGATATGATCATAGAAGCATAGTGGTGAAACATAAACAAAGAAATTAAACTAGTACTCATACCTTGTTGCTAGTCAACAAATATTCAATGTCCTTATGTAGAAAGTAATTATCTAAGTTGCAACAATTGAGTTCCCAAGACAGTTATCAACCTTGAATACCAATTAAAGTATCTTTCGTTTGATGTATTTTAATCATGTTTGATCAATTATTTTGTGCACCTTGCATTATTTCAATTTCAAGCACTCTTATTTTTCATTTTCTTGCATTGTTTTCTAGTTTCTCCAAGTTCTTCCCTAAATATTGACAACAAATGATAGGAGATTTTGTAATTATGTAAGGTGGCAAAAATTGCCAAAATTTTAAAACCCAACACCTTTGAAGAATTGTGTCATCTTGCAAATTTGACATTTGTTAAACAATAATGTCATGTGAAAATTTTCCTATAAACCTTGAAAATTAACATAATGTAAAAGTCAAAGAGAAGGTAAACCTCAAATTAATCCATGTGACAAATCTTGCAAATGACAAGCATCAAGAACTTACATAATAAAAAAATGCAAATGTAAAAAACAAGTGTGATGATGTAAAAATAGAAAACAAATGGACAGTGTAGGTTTTTGTTGTTGAACAAGAAAAAGAATTGCTTCTAATTGTTGAAAAATTTTGCATGACAAAATGCAATCATGATGGGGGGGAAAAAAACAAAAAAACCATGTATGTGATAGAGATGAAGTCAAGCATGAGCAGCATCAAAGAGATAAATATTGAAGTCCACAATCTATTGTTACAATATATAACTACATGAGAATGGAATTAACAATGTACATAAAATGGAGAAAGATGGAGCAACATACAACCTTGAAATGAAGTGTAAGGCAACAATTGATTAGAAAAGAAGTGATAGTATCAACTTTCAAGTGCCATGAGTAGGCTATTACAAAATAAAATGAAAGCACACAAAAAATGAACATGAAGTGAAAAGGTAAAAAGTAAAAGAAATGTCTAAACAACATAGAAAAATTCAACAATGGTATACGTACATCAAATATCAATAGTTGTTTGGTGTGGATGACATCAAGTATTGTTAGGGTTGGTAATGTTAATGTTGTTGGTGTTAGTGCTTGCACCAATGACACATACTAGGTTAATGGTGTTAGGTTATTATTTAGTAATATACCTTAGAACATTAAATGTGGCTACCTTATAAGTTCCCCAAATTGCATAAAGAATGAAAATAATTATAATTAGACAAGTAGACAATTTGATTATAAATTATATAGTTCATGGCCAAAAGATATCTAACAAAAGACTTCACACATAATTTAAAATTTATCTTACGCATCATCAAAATGTCACATGAACACATATGAATTGTTTTACATCAATTAAAATTAGATCACCTAAAACCAATAAAAATACCTAAATTGATGAATTTAATTGTTTATTTCAAAATGGGCATAGCTATTTCATAATTATTGATAGAATTTTATAATTGATTATTTGATATATGTTATAAACATGAAAACTATCAAAGCCAAAAAATTACAAATGTGCATAAAAGTACAAATTATATCAAAACAAGCTTAAATTTAAATCCAATCATAGACAAAAGATGATAATCTAAATAAAAGTCATGAAATATGTAAAGTGTAATCCCAAGGTGGACACTAGTAAAAAAAATGTAAAAAATAAATGAGTAAAAATATAGGGTGCAATATATTGGTTGTTGGGAAATTTTATAAGTTAATTAGTTTAAAAATAGGTTACATTTTATTCAAATAATTGATTTAATTATAATATAAGGTACGTAATAGTCTGAAATAATGATTATAAGTAATATAATGTGGTTTTAATATGTATGTATTAAAAAATTAAATAATATAATAGGGTGATAAAAAATAGGTTGGACAATTATCTAATACCCCCCTTAAAAATGGTCATTTGATGCATGTAGATCCCAAACTTTACATTAAGTGTCCCCCATGGGGGTATAATTTATTCATGACATGATAAAATTAAAAATACGAAACAAAATGAACTAGGTTGTAATGTAATATCATCTTTCAGACTAATGTTAACCAAATTGAAATAATGGAAGGGACTATTTTTATTTTTATTTATTTTGCTCCACTTAATTTAAGGATTAAATTTTCCTTATTGCCCACCATCCAAAAACATTCTTGATCACTTTTTATAACATCTAATTATATGGAACAATAATGGACGATGGGGAAGGAACTTCATCCAACATGGATGAATTTTACCCAATTAATTATAATAATGACCTATGTTGATTTTCTTATAAGACATCATTTGTGACAATGTTTTTCAAATAATTTTTTTTACCATCCAAATTGATGGTGCATTTTAAGATGGGTTCAAGTTTAGTTGCAAGATTAAAGCATTTGAAAGTCTTGTTCCATGAACAAATGTCGTATTGGTAATGTGTAATAGTCCATAAATTATTTATACCATTTTTTCAATGTATTTTTCACTCTTTAATTTCTAGGTGTTTAAAGCAATCAAACTATTGTTAAAGGAGGATTTCATGTTACTAAAGTATTTATTTTGTTCCATCAACAGATTCATGATGTGAATTTTACCAATGGATAAACCCTAAACCCTACACTTAAACCCTAAACCCTTTTCCAACATGTTTTTGAAACATGGCTTCAACCATGCCTCTTAGTGTTATAGATTATTTCCATTTCAATCCTACATGTTGTAGGCAAGTCTATACACAATAGAAAGTGACTTGATAATTCTAACAAAATGATTAAAAGTAGTAAACAATCCTTAGTTTGGAAAAATTGACTTTGTTCAATGCCACCTGAAAATTGTTAACTTGAATAGGTTAATGTCAAAATAAAAAATTATTGGAATTATTTATCATTGAACAAATCAACTTCTTATTCCAAGTTGTGAAATCCATTTGGTGGAACATGAATGACTTTTAAATTGTGGAGTTTCCATGAGTCCCAACATTTGGGTTATAGACATGATAGTTTGGATTTACAACCTTTGATATAAAGGGAATTGAAAATTAGTTACAACCATGAATGCAATCATTTTTTCATACACTCGATGATTGAAATGCCTAAGTAAATTCAAAACAATTAATTTTTTAGGGAGTTGAATATTGGGACATCGTCCAACATGAAAATCTATCATTGAATGGTCTATTAATTTTAAAATAGTACTAATTTATTTTAAAGTTATTTCTAGATGGGTGGCAATACTTTTATCATCATCATCCTAGATAGAAGACATTTAATTGCGTACATGAATAAATTTAAAAATGCTAAAAAATGACAAAATGGAATGAAAAGAATGTTGAATAAAATGTTCATGTAAATGTTGTGTTGCAACTCTAAGCTTGTTGAAGGCATAACAAGCTCACAAACCAAACAACGTAGTTTAGCTCAAAAGGCAATGGAAGAAAATTTGCAATTAAGAACATCCATCAAGTTTGAAATTTCTTCTTATTATATCATGTTTGGTCAATCACAAATGATTTAAAATGTAATTTATAAAATTATCTAGTAAAATTATATTACAAAATCATTTTGTGGATATTACATTTTAATATATTTTGTAATATATAATTTTACTAGATTAAAATATATTTACCAACCAACCAACGAAGGTGATTAAAAATTGTAGAATTAAAAGGTTACCATCAAGATATGTTATATACATACCCTTGTATTTACCCATGTATTTACCCAATTGCATGTCTATTTGGGTCCACATTTTTCTCCCCTTTGGCATAATAATGTTTAATATGCTTTTTGGAAATTTGTTGATTTCCATATGAGTTTTATAATAATAAAAAAAGAAAAAAGAAAACTATATAAGGAATTGATAATAATAAACTAACTTATTAATTCATTTATGAATTATCATGGTTTTGTGATAAAATTTTACTAAACACATTTTTATCAACTTAAAACAAAGGGTAATTAAAAGTGTTAGAACAAAAATGTTACCATCCGGTTAGGTTATAAACTTACCCTTGTATCTAGTATATACCCGGATATACATGTATATATTGATTGGCCCCTGAAGACAAACCCTAAAATAGGGCAGCATCCTCACTGCAGGATTTTGACGAGGAGAGTTTTAGGGTTAGGGTTTCATTTCTCTTCATGCCGATCGCTGCGATGCGATGGGCTTTTGTTGCTTGCTGCGGAAGGGGGCTTGATTCTTCGTTACACACGCCATCGCATCCGCCGCAGGTCAGAAAAAGCTTGCCATTGTCTACCCTTTTAGCCCTTTCTTGCATAATTTTTATTATTCCTTTTGATTTTTCTTATATGTTCTCCCTGATCTTTTCTCGAAAGTTAGGCATGCCTCCTGCAGTTTCTCTCCAGGCATTTTGTGTCTCCGTTGTTGTCGAAAGAAATTTGTATACCCGACTCTTCTCCTTTCTTGTGGGGACTCGCAAAAAATTTTGCTATCTCAAGATAGCAAAGAAAATTGCATATTTATCTGCCACAGAAGAGTTGCTCGTAATTTTTTTTCTTTTTTTTCTTTTTTTTCCTGCTCTGTTGCGATGGCAAAGGGGTTTTAGGGTTTGGCGCTTCTTACATTTCACATGATGAGCTGGCTTCGGGATTGTAACAAATTGTCACATTGTCACATTGTCACATTGCCACATTGCTTGTTATTTCAGCTTTAGAAAGAATCCTTTTATGCTACAGCAAAATCTGGTCGGATCTGGTTCGTTGAACAATTTTAGAGCTGACATTTTGTCTGTGGAGTACTGTGACAGTTATGGCGTATGATGCAGGATATGGGGGGCGTGACTATGGAGGTGGCTATGATGATTCTTATGATGATCGGCCAGAATTCAGAGATGGTTTTAGGGACTTGCAACCCCCAGAACCAGGTTTTGACAGTACGAATTATGTGCCTGATGTGGTGAAGTCATTCGTTGTCTATCTTTACCGACACATTCGGGAGAAGAATGTCTATGAAATACATCAGATGTATGAAGGCAGTTTCCAGAAACTGAGTGAGAGGTTATTCAAGCAGAGCTACTGGCCTGCGGTGGAGATGATTGCCCCCTATGTCGAGAATGACCATGTGTTTTGCCTGCTTTATAAGGAAATGTGGTTCCGGCATCTGTATGCTCGCCTACAGCCCACACTCGAGCAGCGATGTGATTCTTGGGACAATTATTGCAACCTTTTCCAGGTCATTCTGCATGGAAACGTGAATATGCAGCTGCCAAATCAGTGGTTGTGGGATATGGTGGATGAATTTATCTACCAGTTCCAGTCCTTCTGCCAGTATCGGGCAAAATTGAAGCAAAGGACAGACCATGAGCTGGCCTTGCTGAAGCAGGTTGATGAGGTATCATCTGGACAACCTCTTGCTCACTGTCTGCATATTTTGTACTCAGGTGATATAGATTAGAAAATTGTACATCACTAACCTTGACTAGTGAACAATCTCTGTGTGTTTTTGTGCAGGTCTGGAATGTTATTGGAGTGATGAACTACCTCCAAGCCTTGATCGAGAAATCAATGATCCTTCAGATCTTGGATGAGGAAAAGGATGGCAATGTTACTTTTACAGCCACTGATGGATATGATTATCATGGTGGAACAAATGTGCTCAAAGTACTGGGTTACTTCAGCATTGTGGGTTTGCTCCGTGTCCACTGCTTGTTGGGAGATTACCAAAGTGGCCTCCGTGCCCTTTCACCCATTGATATCAATCAGCCTGGAGTTTTCAATACTGTTATTGGCTGCCAGATTACCACAATCTACTACTATGGATTTGCTAATCTCATGTTGCGAAGGTATTCCCCTTCATCCGCAGTTTTGCTCAATGCCTTGTTGAACTGTATGATTGTATATATTGATATGTCTGTAGATTCAACAACCCTTTCAGACCTGCCTTCTCCTTTGAGGGGATTTTTCTTTGTTCTCACATGCTGTAGATTGCGTTCAGGTATTTGGATGCAATCAAATCCTTCAACCAAGTCCTTCTATATATTTTCAAGACCAAGCAGTATCACCAACGGTCATCACAGTATGATCAAATTTTGAAGAAGAACGAGCAGATGTATGCTCTTCTTGCCATCTGCCTCTCACTCTGCCCTCATCCAAAGTTGGTTGAGGAGAATGTGAATAACCTTTTACGGGAGAAGTATGCTGAGAAGATGCTACGCATGCAACGCAGTGAAGAAGCAACTTTTGATGAACTATTTTCCTTTTCCTGCCCCAAGTTTATCACCCCGTCCCTGCCCAACTACAATGAACCCCTTGTCAACTTCAATCAGGTATGTAGTACCTGCAAACTATGTGGCAAACCACTATTTTTTTCATCACATCTTAGGTTTCTGTAGGTGTTATCTACTACTGAAATGTTTTCCTGTTGACCTTATTTTACCCTTCCCAGCTTGCCCTATTGTCTACAGGTGGCTCAACCAAATGATGCCTTAATATTTTCTGCTGTGAAGGTCTTATTCTTTATGGGTCTAATTTTTTCAGTCCTTGTTCTCTTGCAGAACCAGGAAATCACATCCATCTTTGCCCTCTTTTCAATAGACTATCCTGGTCTGACTACAGGCATCATATTGGAGCTGTGCAGGATGCTTACAGGCTTCAGCTGAAGCTATTCTTATCAGAAGTGCGACAACAGCAGCTTCTTTCTGGCATTCGGAGTTTCTTGAAGCTTTACACCACCATCTCGATTTCCAAGCTGGCTTCATTTATGGATGTGGATGAGCCAACTCTGCGGTATGATTGAGCTTAACCTCTACACTTGAAAGAAAATTATCACATGGAAATTATACTGAAGTAGTGCTTCAGTCATCATGTCGTGTTGTGCTCACCTACTGTATGGTACCACATGCCTCACAAACATGGTACCATGCAGTACCTTTTACCCACCTGGGTCTTTGCATTTGTATGGAGTGTCTGCTGATTTTGATTGCTGGCAGTTGATGTTCTCTAATGTTCTTGTGCAGGGTTGCATTGCTCATGTACAAGCATAAGACACATGTGATCAATGATGATGGCAGTGTTCTTTCTAATGCCGATGTGGACTTCTATGTTGCTGATGTGAGCAATTCATCTTTCCACTGATCAGGCTCTGAAAAGATTCCATGCACTTTTAGTCTTTGCTGTGTATCTAACAGGATGCATTTCTGAGTGCAGGATATGGTTCATATTGCTGATACAAAAGTTACAAAGCACTTTGGTGATTACTTCATCCAGCACATCTCAAAGGCATGTAATTTCTGTCTCCTGTGATGCTTTTGATTGTAGCAAACAGATTACAAGCTCTTAGTACTGGACACAAATCTGCAGGTTGGTGGTGATTCAGGTGCAAGTAATGTTTCAAGTAGATTCCATCTTGCACATAGTTCACTCAAAATGCTTGCTGTCCTCCCCCACTAGCTTGATCGTATTGAATGTTCATAGTTAATCCAGTGTCATACTCGAGGTCAATGAGTGAACCAGCTGATATACAAGCAAAGCTAGAGGCCTGAGTCCATGGTGAGGGGAAGTAGTCACTGCGTGGTTGAGACTGTAAAGATTGTTGCCTTCAGGCATGTGTCCCTTCTGCATTGTTTTGATATTTATCATTAGTCTCTTCCTGGTTAGTTACACGTTTCTGACTTAATTCTGCATGAATTGTGACAGTTTGATGAGATTATCAATGATCTGGACCAGGTTCAGTTGGAATGAGGAACTGGGCAAGCTTTAGCATAGTCTTAGTCAGAGATCATTATTGAGCCCCTAGTGTTCAATAGCTTCCTTCCAATTTGCGGAAGAGTAGAATGTAAACAGTGAATTTTTGTAGCTGCAATCTTCAGTTCTACAGGAGATTTTTAATGGAACCATCTCTAGCATCTCATTGGGGTTGCAACACAATTGCTTGAGATTGATGTTCCTGAAGCATTTCTGTGTACCATCTTGAGTGGGAGCCAACATTGTGGCCTGAGTTTTTCTTTCAGTGCAATATAAAGTGTAACCCTAATTCTGCTCTCCCACCCTCCCCCACCCCCCTCCTTTTCTGTTTGCATCCTCTTCTTGTAGCAGAACCCCATTTTCCGGTGTGCATTTTGAATGTGTACTGTGCAAAATTTAGCACAGCCAATTTTTTCAGTGTCTATGAAGGTGATTGAAAATTGATAAAACTAATGGACTGCTTAAGAACATTGCCACCCATTTTTCCAACTCCTCCCTTTTGGGTCTAGGATAACTAACATGTAACTTGACACTGGAAAAAAGCCTGAAGGTGTTGATCCTTTCTTGGTATAGTTGCAGTAGAAATTTATTTGAATATTATCCCATTGTGAATGTGACCAATTTGCAATGCAAAGAAGGTTTTCCAACCATCTTAGTGTTCAGGTTTCATGGGAAGATCTCCCTATCTGGTACACAACAGTGGAGATACAGTGTTCAGGTTCAATAGAAAGTTCTCAATTGGGTACTACAAAAATTGTAGCTTGGAATTAAGCGTGCACATTTATGCAAGATCACCTGCTGGATACATTTATGCAAGATCACCTGCTGGATCTAAGATACCTCAACTGATGACTCACAGCTAAATTGTTGGTCTGCTTCGTATCCTGATTGAAGATGGTCCCCCATTGTGGAGTTGTGTAAAACCTAAGGAAAAACATACTAAATTCACTTCAGGATTCCCCTTGATGTAGGAAGCTCTCTCACAAAACAAGCTAGATCCCCAGCAGACTGCATGTCATCCCAGCATTTTTTATTGCCTTTCAACTAGGTCAAGCTTCATCACTACCCATCCACAACCCACTTAAACCCATGACGCCCTTCTGCTGACCAATACAGAAAATAGTTTGAGAGCAAACTATTGGTCACTTCACATTCCTTGATATACCTCACCACAGGAATGGCAACAATGTTCAGCTAGCAAACTTTCTATCTAAACAAAACACCACAAAAAGCTCCACCCAAGAAAAATACAAGTTGGGTCTATATTTATTACTGTAATCTCTTCCGTCACATCATACCTCATCTCATTGGAATATCAGTGTTCTCAGCTCCGGGCAACCAGTATTTTCTTTTCAATGGAGTAGCAGCATATGAGTATAAAGGCCACCAAAATCCTGCTTGATTGTGAAAGTAGGCAGCTTTGGCCAGTAACTTAGTACTCCCCCGTCTTCTATGTTTGCCCGGCAAGGATCAACTGAAACTTGTGTTCCAGTGTATCCAGTATCAAGAATACAGATATCATGTTCTAAAGATCTTCATCATCCACAGGGGAAATTTAAGCACATGTTTGTACAGATAAAATACTAATTCCTACCTGTCTAAAAGAGAAACTCAGCTGCCTGAGAACAAAGTTTCGTGACAAAAGGAGCTTGTGTAAACAGTGTTAAGGGATGAGAAAAGGAGGAAGTAAGAGGCCAAAACCATGATCCATTCTCAAATTCCCCTGACCTGCAATGGACTTACAGGGAGTTTCTCAGCTGGGTGAAGGTTGAGAACTGCATTGAAAGGAGGTTTCACTACCCTGCACCTGAACCCCTTGACACTCCCACACCCCTTCAGCATAAGTGAGAAGAAAACTGGAATTTCTACTTCTGTGGACTAACACACTGCTCTGACCGAAATGTTGATGGGGATAAGAGGCGGACAATGAGATCTTCAAACCTTCGAGCTCCAGGCCCTGGTCGAAGGACACTAGATTCACCTCTCACTGAACAAGGATCTATATGAGGGTCGGTTCCAATACACCAACCACCAGGTGTGAATTTTCCTATTGGCCGCTGAAGAAGGGTTTCATCAATTTTATCAAGTACAGGATCCTCACGATCAAACTTCCTGGCAAATGCAGCACCACTTGCAGTCATGTTTTGGAGGTCATCCACTGTGAGAGACAGTGGGTGCTGTTTTGGTGGTGTGTCCCAAGCAATGTAGTGCAGGTCGTGATTTACTGTCGTGTTACGAAACTCTTGGCTGTTGCAAAGCACTGTGTGAAAGTAACCTTCTGGTGACGACACAAAGTTTGTATAATACATAAGCATCGTGCGAGGTAAATTGTCATAACCATGTATGCAGTACTCCATAAATGAACGGGTTAATGCTACCCATGCTGAACCTGCAACCAATCCCACATTATAAGCTGAATGGGTTTACAAATTCTGTTTTGACATGATGTGAGATAACAGTTGCAAGCTGTTTTCACCTGACGTCACAAATGAGAAACTTGATGAAATAGACAGATCTAAAGGCATTTCAAACTCAATAAACAGGGGAAAAAAAACTGCACTTATTCAATATCAGGCTACAAGTGTAGTAAACGTGTCAACCAGCTCACTCTTACTCAGGGACCCAAGACATATATATATGAGATTGTAAAGAAAACCCCATGATAACTAACACTTGGCAAGGTAACAAATTTTCTGGCAAACCAAATCCAACATAATTGGGTACATCACAGCAATGTGAATGTCAATCACAAAGCATCCAATATCATCATCATGAATGGATGATGATGATGATCACTAGCTGCCACTTATCTCTGAATACCACTGGTGACTACTTGGATGTAGTCTGTCTGCTTTAGACACATGCCCAAAACAGGCTTATTCAAAAGTTTTGCAATCCGGTGTACGGATCTCAAAGCACTCACAGGAAGTATTCATAACAGTAGCTACCCATCTCCTGGGATTTTTCTCCTGTATGGACCCTCTCATCTTATAATGGATAAAACTAGAATTTCAATATACTTCCAAGTTTGGAGAGGAGAAAGATACCTGTAAACAGCCGGAAAGCAGTGGGTACTGCTCGTCTCTGAGTTGCCCAGAATATGTCAGTCTTCTTGTCCATATACAGACCAGGGTCAATTATGATAGGTTTTGCTCGTTGAAATCTTCCAAATCCACAACGAAAAACACTGTCAGTAAGTCTAATTCAGTGGGGTGGGATGAATTTTTCTTTTGTCAGAGCTACTGCTAGATATGTTGGAATGAGATAACAATGAAAAGTCAAGCTCATGAATTCATAAGCTAAAGATGCCCAACATTCATATGAGGCTGCAGAGAAAACTCCAAAACAACACTTTGAGGGCACCCATTGTGCCAGTTCAATCAAAACCAAAAACAAACATGCCAACTCCAGACACAGAAAACAGATGGCTACTCCACAAGAGGACTATTTCCATTTGAATGGTAAAGAAAAGGAAAGTCAAAACCACCCCAGGTTTGGACACCACAAAATCTTCAAAGGGTTGAAATTGAAATCATCAGGGAAAAGTGAATCATCCAGGCTTACTCTTTCCAGCCAATGTCGCTTGTGTGCTCGATGAAGTTGAGGTCCTTTGGCAAATAGGAGAAAACATGAAGAAGATCTATTCATTCAAGGAACAAGTGCGTTAGACACTGAGATGTTTGTAACCCTAAACCCCTATAACCCTTCTGCTCAAAGGTCTCAAATAATTACATAATTTTCTGTGATGTGAGTATGGTGCAAGACCCAAAGATTGGAAGGTCCTAAATAAGAGGGCCACAAGCTTGATGAGAACAGGAGACAGGTTGAGGAGAAAAAAGCACAGAAGGGAGTAGGACAGAAGTGCAGCAAGTCATACCATCTTGAGTAATGAGTGGATAATCAGATGCACTTAAATTGATGAACCAATCCCAGTTTTCACTTTGCCGGAGCAAAATGGCAGCTCCATGAAGGGTTGCTGCAATCATGGTCGGACCACGATATGTAACCAAATTAGCCTTACCGACCACGTACACATTCTGGGCTTCTGTGAAAGCAGGTTGACTCTGCACATACCGTGCAAGTTCGATCCTCTCCTGTGTTGGAGCCTCAAGATCGAGATGAAGAAGGTAGTAGTTCCGCGGGTGATAAAGAGCTTGTACCACTCTTTGCATCCGGGCACCATCACCTTTGGTACCAGAGATCAAGTATGCAAACCTTGGGGGTGGTGGCAAATTTTCCACTAGTAGCTGTTGTTCTGATACTTCTTCAATGAATTGCACATGTTCTTCCTCCTCCCGCAGCGGCAGAAATCGGAATACAGAGCTTTTCGCACCACCATGTGACGATGACGAAGCCCCCAGGCTTACAGTTGCAGCAAGTAACAAAGCTATGGAGATGAGAGTGCTTGCCACTAAAGGCAAAAGCCATTTTCTCTCCATTGTTGCCAACCAGAAAGGCACTTGCATTACTTTCTTCATTCCATCCACTAACTAGATTGATTTACTTATGTCTGGAAAAAAAATCAGGGACGGATTTTCCACCAGATCTCTTCAATGGGTTTGAGGAGCTTCTTTGTGCAATAGTTCTGAGCAAGCTAAAGACAGATATCTCTCTGGAAGGAGGGTCTGACAAACACTATCTAAGACCAAACCCTAGAAAACAAGGATATCAAGACATCATGCCAAAGACAAATGTAACGAAACCCAAATGACAAAGAATCTGAAGCTAAAAATCTATTAGGTGGTGATAAGCATGTGGAATGACATCAATGCAACTTATTGAGAAGAGTTTTGTGGGTAGTTCCAAATTCTTGGCAGCAGCATCCACTACATACATTCACTCCTCAAGGGAGATTGGCCTGTCTTGAATGCATGAACAACTGTTGTTACCCAAAAGCCAACCACCCACAACAGAGAAGCATGAACAACAGGGGAACATCCAAAAAACAAAAAAACCACGTTCAATATGAGAAAAAAAGCTTGAAGCACAAAACAGACATAAAAGCCCAAAATCAAAATTAAGGAGGAGAATATGATGAGAAACGAAAAAAAGGAAAAAGAACAAGAACTGCAGCAACAACAAAACTCACAACAACTTCCAATACTGCATTATTCAAATAAGCATTCCACAATCCAGTTGACTTGACTCTTAGTGCTAAATCTCATAATGATTCAGACTTGAGGGGATTGGACCCTCCCCACATCACATCCGCCGACAAGAACCTGCCTCCCCTCACGAGACTAGCTATCTATGTGTCAAATGCAAATGGAAAAAAGCGCAAGATGGGTGCGCTCTAAATTAGAGCATCTGAAGATTCTGAGAGTGAAGGGAGTATTTGGTGAAGGTTAGGAAGCGGCAGCGCGAGCGAAGGATTTATTGAAAGAAGCGACGAGAGAGAGAATCCCCATCGCCATAGCCGCCGCTGCCGTACCCTACCTTCCCCCATCCTTTGCGCTCTTGTGGCGAGGTTTCCTCCTCATCTTTTACGTATGAGCTGTTCTTTCTCTGCCCTTGCTTGTCTTTCCTTTGTCGCAACTCTCTTTCTTTTAACGCCGGGTTTACAGAAGCGCTGTGCGGTTATTTCTGCCTTTTCTCATAACCGGCGGTTCCTATCCATGAGGATTTCCGGGGGGTCCAAGCACCGTCGCTTCCGGGTTGCGACGGACCATCGGATTCAGAGAATCGCCGGTTCCAATTATTTCAGGGGCTGGCAAAGAACTGGCAAAGAACCGGCAATTAGAAGGAGACGTGTTTTTTTTTGGCTATAAATGACAAGTGAATTTTTTTAAGTATTTAAGCATCATTTTATATTATTGGCTAACTACTGGAATCTATTCTAGAATTTTGGCTAGAATTTTTTTTGGCCTTTTAAATTTTCTGATGGAGCTGAGGTCGCCATCATCGACAAAAAGATTAAGCCAAATTTGGCTATAAATGTCAAGTGAAATTTTTTTAAGTATTTAAGCATTATTTTAATTATTGGCTACATACTGGAATCTATTCTAGAATTTTGGCTAGAATTTTTTTTGGCCTTTTACAGCATGTAGCCACTGCCCACGCTCAAGGCTTAATTAATATTGAATTTTGTAAACAAATATAATCTTGTATTGTATTTTAACTCGCTCTAAAATAATATCGTTTCTCAATATTCATTATCACTAGTGTGGCCTCTGCAATTGGCCCAAGTGTGAACCCATTACAAAATAGGGAAACTCAACATGTGAACATTGTTTTGCAATGTATGTATTGAATGGTAAGCCTTCAAGTGTTACCACGTTCTCAACTGATTTTTTCCTTCCAAGACCTGGTTTTTTGGGAAATTATTTGAATTTTCAGGGGCAGAAAATCACTTAAAAATCAAATATCTCCCACCTTCGAAATCCAAAAATCTTACTGAATAAATTCCATTAAATCCTGCTCATTGATATCTTTCCAACAACACCAAAGGCACATTCCAATTTTCAGCTACGATTTACTTTAATTTTCAGTGAAAAATTCATTCAATATTCAAGAACTTTTGCATCACAAGTCCAAACACCATGAAACCAAGCCAATGCACCCCTTCTCTTCAAGAGCTTTCCAAAGAGACCAAGAATGTGATCTGAAGCATCCCGGTTCGGTGGATCTCATCAGTACAAAACAAAACAAACAAACTACCTTGCTTCATAGATAGATTTCAACACTCAATTTTGATGGAATTTAATAGATATTTTTAAGAAAAAATTAAATTAAATCATTTGATCATATGAAAACAATTTCCAAATTTGCCAGATTTGCTTCATAAGCTCCAGGTAAGTAGTCAAGAATATAGAAGGATCCTGTTCTAAAACAACTTTATATCTGGTTAATAGCCAAATTTGGCTAAATAATAACTTTTCAACTAGGTTCAAAACATTTTCATCATTTTTTTGTCCCAATTTCAGCTTTCAGGTGGGGTTGGAAGGAAAAAAGTTAGTAACTTAACTTGGGCCAGAGTGAACCAGCACCCACCAGTGCACCATGAAGGATGAATGGTAAGTGGTCAGGAAACAATTTTCTGTTCGGATCCAATTCACTAACCAACCATGGTGGTTAGCTCAGTTCCTTTTTTTTTTCCTACCTACCTAAGAACAACCCACAAGCAGGTTGTTAGTAGGTAGGTAGAAAAAAATGCCTTTACCTATGTATGAACCATCTACTCACCTAGTAGTTACCTATTTTCCCACAGAATTGGTTACGAAGGTGAGACCAAATATGAACTCAGTTGATGTTCATCCACAACTTAGTAATGATAGACATCCAGTGGATGGTGAACTTGGATGTGAGAAATATGTTTGCAGGGTCAAATATTGACCGTTGGTGGAGATCCTGTTCACCACCAGACTCAAATGGGCCTGAGAGATGCCAGTCTCAGTTCCAGGTTTATGCCTATCTCATGCTCAATACCCATGACCAGGCCACTATGAAAGCATTAGAGCATCTCCAGCAGTGCTCAGTATGTAATCCTCTGAATACAGTATATATTTTTCACATCCAAGTTTAGTTATGTACTCTCTCTCTCTTGCAACCCCACCCATAAAACTGAAACTGGGAGAGCAAATACGTGGGGAACTAGTAATAGCAAACCACCTGGACCAGTCGTTATGATGGGCCAATCAGAAACACTGAGCACCAGTTAGATCCAATTTATTACACTCTTTTTCTGCAGGTGCACAGCAGCGCTGCAGTGCCTTTTGAACCAGCCACGTCAATCATGCTGAGCCCAAAACTATTTTCCTGAGCCAAACTGGCATAATAAGGTGGATTTTCTTCATTGCACAGGATCGCATACCGAGCACTGCAGGGGATGCTCTTTAGTATTGATCCAATACCAGGACCAGGCTGGTATGTAAGTACTCACTACCAGAATGAGGTTGGCATGAAAGTACTCAATACTAGTACCCAACTGGTACATGAAAAAGGTACCATAATATCATTGCAAACACTAGTAATTTCCAGCTGTAGAAACTTGGCCATTATTTGGTAGAATAGAATTATTTGAAGGGCAATTTAAACTCCCCTCAAAAAATTATTATTTAAAAGTTTATAGCCTAAAATGCCCTTTGGTTTAAAGAGTTATCATTAATCATCATCAGCTTGGTTTCTCCCTCTCAAGGGAGCTGACCCATGGTTGTTACCAACACACCAAAAAAAAAAATCCAGTGCACCCAAAGTCATTAGATTTTGAAGATTTTTTTTTCCCCCCCCTGAAATCACCATATTTAGACAATAGGTTATCATTAAGTCGCCAAAATATAGTAGGATTCTTTAAATCTTTTCTACTTTCCTCTCTGAGCTTTCGCCAAATATTTTGGCTAATTCCTCTTGTGGGGATGATCACCACCAGCGTGGTGGCTACACCACAAAACTGTAGGAAAAACACCAATGTTGTGCAGTTATTTTGTGGCTTTTTAAATAACCGGCGGGTTCTGGTTCTTTAAAGTTTTAGGAACCAAAGAACCATCAGTTTGAGCTTTTCTCTGAAAGATCGAAACTCAAAGAACCTCCGGTTCCAATTATTGGGAGCAACTTCAAAACCAGACAACCGCCGGTTCTGTTTAGTTCAGGAACATCAACTGAATGAACCCACTGCTTTGGAACACAGGGTTTTGAATTATTTATTTTTCCCCCAAAAGAAAAACTGAGAGAACCAAGGTTCTATACATACCCAAAAAAAAAGAAAAGAAAAAAAAGAACCGGGTTTCTGTTATGTTTCACCCTCCGGGTAAATGTTATGTACCTTGTGATAACCGGAGGGTACTTGGAGCGGCCTCGTCTTTAAACAGAGACCCGCACAGACACTGGAAAGAACCCGGCACTGCGCTGGAGCCTTCGGGGCATGTGGGTTGAGAGTAGGCACCGCCAAGCTTTGAAGACGACGATGATACTTAGTACTGAATTACTTTTTCAGCTGCTGCTGCTGCCTGGGGAGTCAGTAGTCAGCATTCGACAGGTGCTTCCCGAGCGTACTGGAAGCTCTTCTCCAGCTACTAAGTTAGCCTACTACTACTACTCCCCCAGAGTCCTGACGTCCTGAGGTCCCTGACCTCCTGACGTGATGACTGACGTTCATCAGAGCCACATGGCGAGTAGCCACAGTAATGAGAACCGTTAGTCAAGTGCAGGAAAATCGCGTCGCACCCCCCCACAACACGTCGCAGCATGTGCGCGCCTTCAAAGCTTTTTCCTTTCGAGAAGTAGTAGTAGTCTTCTAGTGCGCCCGCGCACATCCCACCAGAATCCGGATCTCCTTTGTCTAGGACCCGGCGGGTCCATGTAGCACAGGCCTTCTTGGGGGAGGGAAGCTCATGAACTTTTTAGGGCTTTTAGGGTTCCATTCTCTCTCTGAATGTTTGGGGATTTTTTTTATTTTTTTTTTAATTTTTTTTTAACCTTGTCGGTTATAGTATTAGAAGCAGAGGGTGGTGAATAGGCCCATGTATAGCCAAAAATAAATAAATAAATAAATATTGCATTCGACCTCCAACTTTTGTGTACAAATATGTTATGATCAATGAAATTGCTGGATTTGGTAGTGGTCTGAATTTTTATTTATTTTCTAAGTTATCTTGAGTGTACTAATGATTAAATGTTGTAATAATAGGGTTTGTTAGGTTTGTGGGAATTTTTGAGGATAAAATGGAAATGGTAAAAAAAAGGACCTTTATTTTCAATTGTTTATCATAATAGGGTTTGTGTGTATGTTTGAAGATTTAATTTTTTTCCAAGTCAATGGGATTGTTGGATTTTGTGGTTTGAATTTGTTTTCTTAAGTTATTTTGAGTGGACTAATAGTTCATTGTGTAATGGCTATTTAGTCACGTGTGGTTCTAGCACATTACTTGTGCACTTTGTTAAATGTAGTTTTAAGAATGGGTGCTTCTTTACGACAATAAAAACTTGATCTACATCAAGTTCTTGTTTTCAAAGTCACTCCCATTTCTTTGTGTTGGTTCCAACTTTGCACATGAACTCACTTCATTCACTTCTATTGAGGGATATATTGTCCTTCCCATTGGTTCAAATCATTTTTTCAATGTGGAGATTTTGCTCATTTGATTGCTTTCTTTGTTGTTCTTCGAATAATCTAGAGGATCCAACAATAAATAATAACTTTTTCTTTTCTTTTTTTGTGTTTGTTTTGGATTATGTTTTGTAAAAGAAAATGATTGTTTTTCATTGGGGGGTCAATTATAACAATTGGCACATGTGATGGTCATTTAAATGGTCTCATGGAAAAAAAAATTCAATAGTGGGTGTTACAAACCAATTATTTAATAGAAAAGTTTCATTGAAGACATAATTATAATTTTCAAACTAGTCATGCAAGATGATGAAACATTAAAAAGTGAGTTGTGACATCCCTTTTTGAGAATAACTGACCACAATAAATGTAAAATAAATAAACATGAAAATGCGACATGACAAAGGGTAATAAAAAGGATGCCTCTCTTTGAAAGGTTAGAAAAAACTTGCTAAAGATATTAAAATCATCAAAAGTTGCCAATGTGCTTGTTTGTCATGCAACCAACTATGTGAAGAACATAATTAATTATTGAGACAATAATTCATTGGGGAGTTCAACAACCAAACCAAATTGTGATTTTGTGAGAATATAATTAGCACAAGTCAATGTTGGGTGTGGTAAACATTAATACAAATTTAAATAAAAGGTGTGTCATGAAGACCACCATCATCCATCGCCTGCATCATTGATTACATCAACACAGTCACCTGCATTATTGCTTGCATCATTATTAATTATTAGTTAATTTTTAATTCACTTTTAGTTAGCTTTTAAGTAAATTTTAATTAATTATCAATTAAATTTTAATTAAATCCCAGTTATATCTTAATTTAATTTTCAATTAAGTCTTAATTAAATCTTAGTTAAATCTCAGTTAAGTTCTAGTTATTTCATAGTTAAGTCTTAGTTAATTCTTAATTAAATCTCAATTAAGTTTGAATTAACCTTCAATTAATTCTCAATTAATTCTTAGTTAATCCTTAATTAACCCTTAGTTAAGTTTTAATTGACTATTAATTAGGAAACTTCTCAAAAAGCTTCCTTGGTCGGTGCACATATGGAAGTCGCTATGGAGATTTCTTTGAACTAGATCCCCAATGGAGTATAATTTGAGTTAACCTTTAGTTAAGTTGACTTTTAATTCATTATTAGTCAGGAAGCTTCCAGACCTTCTACCACTAAAAATCTAAACCCACTAAAACACCACTAACTACACTAAGTGGTGACCTGAGGTTGTCACCACTAGAGGATGAAAAAAAATAGTTAACTTAGAGGTTGTCACAACCCGAGGATGAAAAAAAATAGTTAACTTAGAGGTTGTCACAACTCGAGGATGAAAAAAAATAGTTAACTTAGAGGTTGTCACAA
>Ga0116227_10004883_pt1 | contig 28735 bp, 28 predicted proteins | sample S1TSphgellanicum_FD_89693 | JGI IMG/M metagenome (GOLD analysis project Ga0116227, IMG submission 89693) | Host-associated microbial communities from peat moss isolated from Minnesota, USA - S1T2_Fb - Sphagnum magellanicum MG | ecosystem: Host-associated > Plants > Peat moss > Unclassified...
TCCCAAGGACGGTACAGCGATGCCGAACCTCTGTTTATTAAAGCATTAGAACTCACGCAACGGCTACTGGGAGAAGCCCATCCCGATGTCGCTTCCAGTTTCAACAACCTGGCAGCACTCTACAAATCCCAAGGACGGTACAGCGATGCCGAACCTCTGTTGAAAAAAGCATTAGAACTCCAGCAACGGCTGTTAGGAGAAGACCATCCCAATGTCGCCACCAGTTTCCACAACCTGGCAGCACTCTACAAATCCCAAGAACGGTACAGCGATGCCGAACCTCTGTTTATTAAAGCATTAAAACTCCGGCAACGGCTGCTGGGAGAAGACCATCCCGATGTCGCTACTAGTTTCAACAACCTGGCAGCACTCTACCGTAGCCAAAGACGGTACAGCGATGCCGAACCTCTGTATAAAAAAGCATTAGAACTGCGGCAACGGCTGCTGGGAGAAGACCATCCCGATGTCGCTACTAGTTTCAACAACCTGGCAGCATTCTACCGTAGCCAAAGACGGTACAGCGATGCCGAACCTCTGTATAAAAAAGCATTAGAATTCACGCAACGGCTGCTGGGAGAAGCACATCCCAATGTTGCTTCCAGTTTCAACAACCTGGCAGAACTCTACGAATCCCAAGGACGGTACAGCGATGCCGAACCTCTGTATAAAAAAGCATTGTCAATTGCTGAACTTAGCTTAGGAGTAAATCATCCCACTACAGCCACTATCCGTAAAGCTCTGAAACTGTTGGGCGATAAACGGGACTCTAAGTGAGTGAACGTAGTTTCTTTTGTTAAACGCTTGTTCGGCTATCGTGGTAATTAGAGATGATAAAAACCGCTCTAGATCTAGCATTACACCATTGAGCCAGAACCATCAATTTTGGATGCAAGGATTTTAGATTAGAGAGAAAGCAGGGCACAAGGGAGAATATTGATCTGTTCTCTTCTCAATCCAAAATCTAAAATCGGGAAATCTACAATCTAAAATTTTTAACTCAAGCCCCAACATAAAGGTATGGGGTTAATCTAAAATCCAAAATCCAAAATTGATTGACCTTGGCAATATCAACATTAAGGCTTAGTCATGAGCGAAAATCGCCCCTCTAATCCAGAAGAAATTTTACAAAGTATTCTTCGCAATGTTCAAGTAGGCGGCAATCTAACTACTGGGGACATTACCCAAATATTGAATCTGCTGGTCATTATTCCACAGCCTCAGCGTTGCTATCCCCAAGAAATTCCTCACAATATCCCTCCCAGTGGTGCTGTGCAATTTGTGGGACGCGCCACAGAACTGGCAAATTTGTCTACAATGCTGCAAGCTAACAATCAATTGGTCACTGCCATTAATGGTATGGGTGGAGTGGGCAAAACAGAGTTAGCAACCCAGTATGCTCTGCTTCACTTATTACTTAGCACTTATTCCGGTGGCATCTGCTGGTTAAGAGCTAGGTCTGAGGATATAAGCTTACAAGTGGTAGAGTTTGCCCGAATTTATCTAGATTTAACACCACCAGAAGATTTTGATATCCTCGCGCAAGTGAAATACTGCTGGCGAAATTGGTGTCAAATAGGTGATGTGCTGTTAGTGGTGGATGATGTCACTGATTACCAGCAAATCAAACCTTATTTACCGCCCCCATCTTCTAGGTTTAAAGTGTTGATGACTACGCGCCAAAAGTTGGGTTCATCCATCAAGCAATTACCTTTAGATGTATTACAACCAGAACCAGCGTTGGAGTTATTACAGTCTTTACTGCTAGAAACACCAGAGCGAATTGAGAGAAAATTAGATGAAGCAAATCAGTTGTGTGCGTGGCTGGGGTATTTACCTTTAGGTTTAGAGTTGGTGGGGCGGTATTTGGCGCGGAAACCGGATTTGTCTTTATCGACAATGATAGAGCGATTGACGGAAAAACGACTAGAACAACCCGCCCTTGTGAACTCAGAAGCCGATATGACAGCACAATTGGGAGTGCAAGCAGCCTTTGAATTGAGTTGGCAGGAATTAGCAGAGTATGATAGGTTATTAGGCTGTTTACTGAGTTTATTTGCTGCCGCACCCATACCCTGGAAATTAGTAGAACAGAACCTAACAGAAGAATATCAGGGGGGGTTAGAGGAAAGTCGGGACGATAATATGTCACTTTTGAAGGTGCATAATTTGAGTGCCTTGGCAATGAGGTAGTTGAAAGCCCGTAAGTAGTCATGCAAAATAAACTGCACATCTAATTTAGACATCTCCGACAATTAATATCTGCGTCTTGCTGCATCAGGGTTTCAGGCTTATTTTCGGAGATATCTTTTGTCTATGTTCCTTATCCAGCGAAGAATACAGATTTTTAAAATAGGCAATTAATTTTGCACAGGTACCTAGAGCGTTTTAAGCCATGAGTATAAATACTCCCTTACAAAGGTGACATGCTCCCCCCTAAATTTCTGTAGTTACCTGATGAAACACAGACATCGGATTGTGAATTATGAATACTATCAACCTGAGCAGATTTGCTCAATTGGTTCCGGTTCTGTCGAGTCTGCTGTCAAGCAAATAGGAATACGTAGCATGATCAGACTCCATTGTGAGAACAATCCCCAGTCCATCACTCTCACCAGTGGGGAGATTTTGAAACACACCCCCTTGAAAACGCTACAATAAGGGCGAAAAGTGCAATCCAGATTCCCATGTCTCGTTGGTTCAACACCGCAGGTTAAGGGACAACAGAATCAATCGGCCCCCTATCCCCTGCTCCCTACAAGAACTGTCCATCGCGTACAGCCACTGCTGTATCTGGATAATCACTAAACACCCCATCAATGCCTAAACCAAAAAACAATTCATATTCTGCTTGAGGATTGCCTAAACAGTCCCCAGGTAAAAAGCAGTCCTCATTACGAAAAGTCCAAGCATGTACTAGTAAACCAGCAGCATGAGCAGATGTAACTAGAGAAGTTGGTGCTTGCAATCTACCCTCATGATCTCGAGGAATGAGCAGATTTTTACTCACCCCAATCCCTCTTGCATATTTAGCAATTTCCTCTAGGCCTGATCTTGTAGCTAAATCCCTATATGTGCGAGGATCACCGCTAAGAACAAAATCATGCGGTCTACCAGTATCATCCAGCAATTGCACCAAAGGTAAATCGGTTTTCCTCCCTAATTCTTGTAGATTACCAACTTCAAGAGACTGAATAAAAATAGGTGCTTGCTCCCCTTGGTACCCATTGGCTGCTAAAGTTGCCAATAGGGGATCTTCTAGGGATAAGCCGAGAGCTTTAAAATAACTTGGGTGTTTAGTCTCTGGGTAAATGCCAATAACCCGACCAATTTCCGTACTTTTACCCTTGGCTAAATCAATAACTTCTTGGAAACTAGGGATGGCCAGACTTCCATCATATTTAGTATTGAGCGATCGCAGTTGGGGAAGTCGCTCTTTGGCTGTTAATATTTTCAATTCCATCAGGGTAAAATCTTCTGTAAACCAACCTGTTATGGACTCCCCATCAATAATCTTGGTGGTTCGACGGTGAGCAAATTCAGGATGGTTAACAACATCCGTAGTTTGAGAAATTTCGTTTTCATGACGAGCAATTAAAACCCCGTCTTTGGTGGCAACTAAATCTGGTTCAATATAATCTGCTCCCAGATCAATAGCTAGTTCATACCCTGCTAAAGTATGCTCTGGACGGTAGCCACTAGCACCTCGATGAGCAATGACAATGGGTATTTTGCTGTCCCCAGTGCTATTCATTAGATATCTACGACAATTAATATCTGCGTCTTGCTGCATCAGGGTTTCAGGCTCATTTTCGGAGATGTCTATTTTAGTCTAACTCTAATGATGGATGCAGAGATTTACATTAAACTAAGTAACCTAGAAATAGACATATCCGACAATTAATATCTGCGCCTTGCTGCGTAAGGGTTTTGGGCTGATTTTCGGAGATGTCTATAATAGTATGTCTAGGGCGGCGTTACATATTTGCGGGATGAATTGACGGCTGCAACAATTGAGGTTTGGTTTCATACAGAGCAAAATCATCCTATGATTAAGCAACGCCGTCTAGGGCTACTAACACCAAACCTCTCACCCTAGCATAGATCTTATGATTCAGCCTGAAGTCAAACGCCTAGAAGAACTACGGCAACTGCTACAACAAGCTAGCTACGCCTATTATGTCTTAGACGCACCTATAATGGAGGATGCAGTCTATGACCAGTTGTATCGCGAATTACAACAACTCGAAATCCAGTTTCCAGAACTGATAACTCCCGACAGTCCGACTCAGCGGGTAGGGGAGAAACCTGCGACTCAGTTTATCTCTGTGCGGCACAATATTCCCCTTTACAGCCTGGAGAATGCCTTTGATGTGGATGAACTGCAAGCATGGGATCAACGGTGGCGCCGACAAGCACCAACCCCAGATGCTGGAGAATACGTATCCGAATTAAAAATTGATGGTTCGGCTTTGGCACTGACCTACCAAGACGGCATCCTTCTTAGGGGTGTAACTAGGGGAGATGGAGTAACAGGTGAAGACATTAGCCAAAATGTGCGGACAATTCGCTCCATTCCCCTACGGTTGAATTTTCTAGGAGAACCCTTAGAAAAGGTCGAGGTGCGGGGAGAGGCATTCCTCCCCTTGGAGGTGTTCAAGCAAATCAACGATGAAAGACAAAAAGCTGGTGAACAGTTATTTGCTAACCCGCGCAATGCCGCAGCTGGTACTCTAAGGCAGTTAGACTCCCGCATTGTGGCACGACGGCGGTTGGATTTTTTTGCCTACACATTACATATTCCGGGGCGAGATGATACTAGTATTGCTAATACCCAGTGGGAAGCTTTGGAGTTGTTATCAAAGATGGGTTTTCGTGTCAACCCTCACCATAAGCTGTGCAATTCCCTAGGGGAAGTTGCTGCCTACTATCAATATTGGGATACCGAACGCCTAAATTTAGCGTACATGACCGACGGAGTGGTAGTCAAACTCAACTCCTTTAAACTCCAAGAACAGCTAGGATTTACCCAGAAGTTCCCCCGGTGGGCAGTGGCTTTGAAATACCCAGCCCAAGAAGCACCTACCCGAATCGAAAATATTGCGGTGAATGTGGGCAGAACTGGGGCACTAACACCTTTAGCCCTGATGCGTCCTGTCCAACTGGCAGGAACCACGGTTTCCCGCGCCACCTTACATAATAGCGATCGCATTTCCCAATTAGATATCCGCATTGGGGACACGGTAATTGTTCGCAAGGCAGGGGAAATTATTCCGGAGGTAGTTAGGGTACTCACAGAACTCCGTCCCCCCGATGCCCAACCCTTTATTATGCCCTCCCACTGCCCTGTCTGTGGTCAACCAGTGGTACGTGAGTCCGGTGAAGCAGTAATTAGGTGTGTTAATGCCTCCTGTCCAGCAATTCTCAAGGGAGGAATTGAACACTGGGTCAGCCGTGATGCCTTAGATATTAAGGGGATGGGGGAGAAATTGGTGCATCAACTCGTAGATAAGGATTTGGTGCATTCCGTAGCTGATTTATATAACTTGACAATAGAAAATTTATGTGAGTTAGAAAGAATGGGGCAAAAGTCCGCTGAGAAATTGGTGCAGGCAATTGCTCTCTCGAAAAATCAACCTTGGTCACGGGTACTCTATGGTTTAGGTATCCGCCACGTTGGCAGCGTTAATGCCCAATTGTTGGCGGAGAAGTTCACCACAGTCGAACAGTTAGCAGCGGCAAAGCAGTCGGACATTGAGGGGGTTTACGGTATCGGTGCAGAAATCGCCCAAGCTGTTTATCAATGGTTTCGCATTAATGCCAATCAAACTCTAATTACTCGATTGCAAGGGGTAGGGTTGCAGTTAGCCACCACCATTGAAAACAGCCAGATAGTTCAAAAGTTAGGGGGGAAAACCTTTGTAATTACCGGCACCTTACCTACCCTAAAGCGGGATGAAGCCAAGGCTTTGATTCAAAAAGCTGGGGGCAAGGTAACTGATTCAGTGAGTAAAAAAACAGATTATTTGGTGGTTGGAGAAGAAGCCGGTTCTAAGTTGGAAAAGGCTCAGGCATTGGGAATTACCCAGTTGAATGAGGCACAGTTGTTGGCACTGGTAGCTGAGTAGAAATGAGTCATTTATGAAATAGCCTGGCACAATCACTCAAAATTGAAAGATAATAACAGCATATACTCTACCTCAATCAAAACTTATGGTTAATATCATCCGAGGCGATGTAAATAATAAACCAGTCTCATCTAAGAGACTAGCTGAATACTTTGAGAAAAGACAAGATATTGATGGTAGTTTATATCTAGGATATCCCATTATAGGAACATCTCAAGGTGGTTATCAAATTGATGCTCTATTGGTATCGAAAAAGCATGGTGTAGTTATTTTCAATATTATTGAGGGAGCTAATACTAACATAGATATAGAAGCGGCGGAGGATGAGAGTTTTAATAAGGTTCAGTCAAAACTTCTGGGGAATCCCAATCTAACAAAAAAAAGAAATCTTATGGTGGATATAGATGCATTGACGTATGCACCTGCTTTGACTGTTCCACCAAATAATGTTGCTAAGATAATAACTAGTGAGCCTCAACTTGATGAACACCTAAAATCTCTCAATTGGCAACATAGTGAGGAATATTTCACCAGCCTCAATTCAGTAATACAAGCTATAACCTCTATCAGAAAAAGGAAGCAACGTAATTATGTTAAAAAAGAAGATTCTAGGGGTGCAAAACTTAAAAAACTAGAAGATTCTATTGCGAATTTAGACAGGGAACAGAGTGCTGGTGTAATTGAAACCGTTGAAGGTGTCCAGAGAATTAGAGGTCTTGCTGGTTCAGGTAAAACAATAGTTCTAGCACTTAAAGTTGCATATTTGCACGCTAGCCATCCTGATTGGAATATTGCTGTTACTTTTAATACTCGTTCATTGAAAAATCAATTTAAGCAGTTTATTAATACTTTTACCATTGAACACATAAGCGAAGAGCCAGACTGGGAAAAAATCAAAATTATTCATGCCTGGGGAAGTCCATCCATTGAAGGAATTTATTATGAGGTGTGTAAAAAACATAATATTGAATTTAGAGATTTATCTGCTGCTAAGAATCTGATTAATGAATCTGGTCGAGAATTTGATGCAGTGTGTGAAGAAGCACTCAATAAAATTACTTGCTTTGAACAGTACTATGATGCCATACTAGTTGATGAAGCCCAAGATTTTTCTCAACATTTTCTCCAAATTTGTTACAAAATTTTGAAGCATCCAAAAAGATTAGTTTATGCTTATGACGAGTTACAAAGTCTCAGTAACAAAACAATGGGATCACTAGAAGAAATCTTTGGCAAGGATACTAATGGTAATCCACTAGTTCAACTTCAGAATAAACCAGGAGAACCCAAACAGGATATAATCTTAGAAATATGCTACAGAAACTCAGGTCCACTTCTAACCTCTGCACACGCATTAGGATTTGGAATATATAGACATGAAGGACTAATCCAGATGTTTGACGATGCTGGGTTATGGAGAGATATTGGTTATGAAGTAGAGGCAGGAAATCTAGTTGACGGACAGTATGTCAAACTAGCCAGAACTAATAAGACCAGTCCAGATTTCCTCAAATCTCACTCAGATATTAACGACTTAATTATATTTAAGTCCTTTAACAATAACCACGAACAAGTTACATGGCTAGTCAACGAAATAGAGAAAAATCTTCAGGAAGATGAATTAAAGTGTGATGATATAATGGTTATTCATTCTAACCCTGTGAGAACCAGGCAGGCTGTGGGAGAGGCTAGAAATTTACTATTTGCCAGAAAAATTAACTCTAACTTGGCTGGGGTAACAAGTTCGCCTGATGAATTTTTCAGCAACGAGGCAATCATTTTCACCAGTATTTATAGAGCTAAAGGAAACGAAGCTTCAATGATCTATGTTATGGATGCTCATGAATGCTTCTCTGGTCCAGAACTTGCTAGGAAACGAAATATCTTATTTACTGCAATGACAAGAAGTAAAGCTTGGTTAAGAATTCTAGGTTATGGTGAAGAAATGACAGGTTTAATGGCAGAATTTGAACAAGTCAGAAGCAGAAATTTTGTTCTGGAATTTACTTATCCTACAGAGGAAGAACGTAGGAAAATGAATTTGATTAATAGAGATATGAATCCTAAAGAGCGTAAACGCATAGATCAAACAAATAGAAATTTACGGGAAATGCTTGAAGCTCTAGGTAATGGAGAAATGCACAAAGAAGATTTACCACAAGAACTAATAGAAAAACTCAAGGAGTATATTCTTTAAACATGACTAGTCACCAATAAATTTTGAGAGAAATTCAGAGAATTACTGGAAAATTAATATCTATTGGTCTATCAGTTGCACAAAATTTCCCCACCACAGCTTTTGTTAGAGATAGTGGTCAAATTATTGCCTATGAGGGTATACAGGATTTGTCAATAGCACTGAAGAATATTGATTATAAAGAGATATACGATGAGTTAGAGAAAGGTAAAAACTACAATATCAAAATGGTTGATGGAGCATTAATTCAATTTTTGTATACTTATAAAAGATCTGAGTTAGTTGCACACAGACTTGCTTTTTTCCCATCACCTTATTTAGCAGAATTTCAGAATAACCCGGAAATTTATCAAGAAGACGCAGTATATGCCGATATCATAGCGAAGAACATACTGCCTGTACCCATTAGATTTGACTATGATCCAGATAACCATCAAGAATTAGATCATCCAAAATGCCATCTCACCTTGGGACAATTTAAAAATTGTCGCATACCCGTCTGCTCACCGATCACACCCTCTACCTTTATATCCTTTATTCTTCGTCACTTTTACAACACTGGGTATAGAAATTTTACGGAAGATATTAACTTTGCAACCCAACTTTTTGATGAAACAATCACCATCCGCGAACAGAAGGTGTTGCATATGGCTATTTGTTAAAAGTGTTATTACACAATAACTTCCCAATATTGATAAATTATGCTACATTCGTTTTTATAACGTAACCTTAACAAAAAGATCTAAATCTTTACACCCAAGGAAGCACCTATGAACTCCAAACTCAGCAAAACAGTCGCTCTGTTCATGGCCACTGCAGGTCTCCTAGTTAGCGTGCCAACTCTAGCAGTGCCAGGACCAAAGCCAGCAACCACTATTTCACAAACAAACAGTGCAGGTACAATCGTCGATGTTGCCAGTGCCAATGGTTCTTTTAAGACCCTAGTAGCAGCTATCAAAGCAGCCGGTCTTGTAGATACACTATCTGGACAAGGGCCATTTACTGTGTTTGCCCCCACCGATAAAGCATTCAATGCCTTACCAAAAGGAACTTTACGAAAACTCCTCAAGCCAGAAAATAAAGATACCCTAGTTAAGATTTTGACCTACCATGTTGTCTCTGGAGAAGTTTATTCTCAAGACATCAAGCCCGGTCCGGTGAATACAGTGGAAGGACAGCCTGTAACTATCCATGTCAGAAAAGGTGTAGTGACAGTGAACAATGCCAAGGTAATCAAAGCAGATGTCAAAGCCAGCAACGGTGTAATTCACGTAATTAATAAAGTCCTACTACCTCCCGGGTTAAAACTGTAAGTTTCTGCGATTTAATCAGTCCCCCTGTGTAGAAATTTACATTTCCAGGGGGTCGTTATTTGGAGTTGACCCGAATATCATCGATACTAAGAAAGTCAAAATAGTCTTCTAATTGCATTGTCTACTACATCGTCATAATAAAAGAATTTTATCGCATTTATGCTGAAGGATAACACCAATCTCCCTGAAGTTAAAAAGGGGAGCCAGCGCGATCGCTCATACTGTCAATGCCTTGATAAATCTGTTCATTTTTCTACCCTGTTAAAAAGTCGGTTGCTTGTACCTCAAAGCATTTTTTTCTACGTATAAAGCCGTATACTATAAGTATCAAAAAATAACTGTGTTGCCAAGGGAATTTCCCATTCTTCAAGAAAACTTCATCAATTCGCGTTAAATCGACAGATTTTCCTCGTTACTTGTAATATAACCATATTTAGTTAAAATTCTACCCTACTGAGTTGCGTGGCATCCAAGGGAACTGTACTTATGAGCATATTTAACTAAATTCATGTTGAATATACACAAACTCACTTTTCCTGTGTAGGTAACAAAACTTGGGACACCATCTCCCCACCGCAACCCACCTTCAAGGTGATCACCTGGGCATCCAACAAGCGATCGCCACTCAAAATTGCTCCTGTTCCGGAGTTCATAGCATACGCAGGAAAACAAGCTGCACTTAAACTCAGACGCAACGCCCTCCCCTTAGCAACCCTGATACAGGTTGCTTGCAGTTGAATTCTCGTGACACCCGCAGTCTTTTCCCGACAATGGACATAACCTTGGGTGAAATTAAACACCCTGCCATCAGCATCCACCTGGGATAGAACCGCACTCAAATCATAGCTAACTGCCTCCGTAGTCACCCCAATTTCCACCACCACACTCCCCACCAAGACCAAATCCGCTGTTAGGGGTTGACTAGTATAGGTTAAGACATCTGAACGACCATCGATAGCTGATCGCTCAAACACACCTGGGGGTATTGCTCCATGACCACCCACTGCGGGGACTGGTCGCCAGGGGTCGTGTACTAATACATCAGTAGTTTTGACATCTGGGGGTTGGGGGTTGAGGGTACCAGCCTCTTCCCGAATGCTACTAAGTCCCGTGGTCCCCAAAAAGTAGGATCTGTAGTTAACCTCAGGCCAACTAGGAAAGCTGCGCCACAAATTACTCCCCATCTCAAATAGGCAAACAGGGGACTCGTGAAGCAATCCTGTGTCAATGCCCTTGAGGAACTGATCAAACCAGCGTATTTGTAGTCTATCCACAGGACTACTAGCATTGACCCCAAAATCTACCATTCCTACCCGACGTCCCCAGGGTAAATGGGCCCAGGGTCCGACTAATAAGTGTTGAGGTGTACTGCTACGGGTTGCCATCTCCTGATATAGGTGGAGAGTCCCTCGCAGGTAGGTATCAAACCAGCCGCCGATATGGAACATGGGCAAATCCACACTTTGGAAATAGGTTTTAGGTGAAAGCTGTTCCCAGTACGCATCAGGTTGGGGATAGGCTACCCACTGATGATAAAAGGACTCTGGGGCCAGTTGGTGGAGAATGTCCGGATTATCCACGGGTAGATGGCGAGATGCCTGCAATAGTGCTTGATAAGCTGTGTGATCCCGGCGTAATCTCGCAGTTTCTGCCGCTAATTGAATTGCCCAAGCCAAATTAGTTTGGAGACAGAAACTACCCCCTTCGTAAGCCAAATCTGTGTATAAATCATAGCCAACCATTGCCGGACAAATTGCCCTTAAGGCAGGGGGTTGGTTAGCTGCGGCATATAGCTGAGTCATTCCCTGATAGGAAAAGCCATACATCCCAACCTTGCCATTACTTCCCGGGAGATTTGCTGCCCAGTTTACTGTATCCTCACCATCGGCAATTTCGTTGACAAATAACTTAAATTCACCCTCAGATGTGCCCCGTCCCCGCACATCTTGAATGACCACAATATAACCATGGGCAGCATACCAAGTTGGGTGGGCATAGACTACAGTGGAAGCGATCGCCCTGCCGTAGGGTTGTCGCATTAGGAGTATGGGAAATTCCCCCTCGGTATGGGGACGGTAGATATCGGCGTCTAGGCGCACACCATCGCGGGTGTGCATGGAGGCTGTTTGTTTAGGCATGGGGATTTAGAAATCTTCATGGGGCATCAAGGTATCCAACCGCCTCAGTACTGCCATATCCTCGGCGTCTAACTCCTCGGGAATGCCGCTCCGAATTAGTTCAGCAAAGTCCTCATTCGGCACCATAATTGTCAGTGTGTACAAGCGACTATTACCCGTATTTCTAATCAAATGAATCCCTGTGGGTGGTACTAATAAACTATCGCCGGTGGTAATAGGCACCTTCTTACCATCACAAACTGCTATCCCTTCTCCCTTGAGGACAAAAAACATTTCCACTGCACATTGATGGCGATTTGGTGGTGTTTGTCCCCCGATATCAAAAATTTCTAAGCAACAAGTTAAGGAAGTATTAGCATTAGCTGAATCAAAAATAATCGCTAACCGATTGGAGTCATGGGGATTGATGCGATATACTTGGCAGTCTTTGGGAGATTTAATAATAGGAATTACACAACTAGTAGTGTACATTTATCCTCTCCTCTTAATTTGGGTTGCTAGAGTGTTTTATTTAATGCCGTAAAAATGGCTGTTGTATCCGTCACAAAACCAAAGCACTGTTTCACATTGTACAAAGTTGCTAGCCAGCAATATTCTGGTGAGGTTGTAGCGGTACAGTCTTTGACTAACACGCAGTCATACCCTAAGAAGTTGGCATCACACAGGGTAGCTAACACACATTGGTCGGCATTAACCCCAGCAAAGAATAGTGTTGTTGCTCCCAAGTTCCGCAGAATACTATCTAAAGGAGTATCCCAAAACCCGCTCATGCGGTATTTATCCACCTGGATATCTATCCCTAGTTGAGGAAGTTCATCTACTACTGCTGCACTCCAACTACCTGCCATGAGTACCTTTGCACCATTGCTAGGGAGGGGATCTCCCAGGCCTACACCCCTACCTGTGGGATTGTAGACATGGTGCAACCCAGCACTGATATTCAGTAAGTCAGCACGGTTTCCCCAATTGAGCCAAATTACTGGCACACCCACTGAACGTAGTTCCGGCAGTAGTTTTTGCAATGGTTCAATTGGCCGCCTAGCTGGGGTGACATCTACACCGATATGTGCTAACCAGCCATCGGGGTGGCAGAAGTCGTTTTGCATATCAATGACGAGAATGACAGCTTTTGCCAAGTCCAGATGTAGGGTTTTAGTTTCTGTCAATAGAATTAGGGGTTGGGGAGTCTTTGGTGTACGAGTAATGTCTGCGATCGCTTGATTTACTCTCCAAGCATTTGGCACAGTCCCCAGTGTCCGAATAGGCAGATTCATAAATTTCCGCGAATATTATTGTTTACTTTGTAACGCGGAATTTTCCTGGAAAGTCAATTACTTAATTAAGGTTAAATGTTGTGGCAGTTTTTCCCAGAGTTCAGAGCAGGCAGCTACAGTTAAATCCTACAATTTGCTACTATATCTACTTAATAAGTAATCTTAGGAAATATTTAAAGAAAATTTATATAATTCCCCAGGAAGTCCTAGATAATTTAAAGGCCAGAAAATATTATTAGGACCAAAAGATGACACCCTTGAGCAATACCCATTTTCAACCCTTCATCTATCCTCCCAGCTGCTACTTTGGTGAAAGTACACCAGAAAATCTCGCCTTCAACACTAAGATCCAATATCTTGCCCAAAAGATTGCCTATATTGGTGGTCTAGAAGCATCCGGTCAACTGTCTTCTAAAAAGGCTTATAAAGAAATTAAAGCCCAATGGAAGGAATTTAAGCAGTTTAGGAAAAAACTCAAGGAAGGTAAATATTTAGAAAACTTAATGAGTAGCAAGGCGTCATCTATGTGATTATTTATGATCTAGGCGGGTAGCTTGTTCTAGAGCAGCTTTCTCCCTAGCTCTACGCGCATAAGGTTGTAACCGATCGCGCTCACTGCCTGTAAGAATGCTCAGGTTTTCCAAACTTATCCCCCGCATTAACATTTCCACACACCAGGTATGTTGTGTCTGAACTATCATTGGTGGTTGTCCTTGGGGAGTTAACAGTCCCCTAGTCCATATTTGCCAATGTTCCAGTAGTTCGGATTCCGAAAGAGTCTGACATCCTGGATTCAGGAATATACTAGAGTGTGTGTCTTTGCGGCTTTTGAGCCACTTGATCAGGGGATTATTGGTATAAGTCCCATAGCGTTTACCTAAAATCCATTGGTTCACTGGCACCTGACGGACAGAACCTGGAGCGATGATCTGCAAAAAATATCCTTGGGGATCATAGATTTGCTGCTCCCGCTGCAAGTTAACTATTTCTGTCACGGACAAGCCAGTACTAAACAACACATAAGCTAAAGCATAATCTTGGCTTCCCAGTTTCCGTCCTTGGTTCAAGATCTCGTGGACTAAACCAGCAGGTAAATCAGCTACCTCCCCAATGGGGACTACCCCTAATTCATCTGTAGGTGACATAGCTCCGTGTAAAAATAACTTAACCAAGTTCTCCAAAAAATCATTCCGGTCTTCCCACAGTTCATGAAATTCACTAGTAAATTCAATTACTGCATACCCTAAAATCATCCCATTGAGCAAACTGGCTAATTTTTCTGCGGGTAGATAGGTGTTAAAGTGTCCCTGCTCAACGACGCTGGCTAAATATTCGGCCACATAGCGGTTGGCTTCCGTTAACCCCCTACCCAATGCACGACGATTTGCCGTCGGGTACTGATCTGCTTCTCCCACCACAGAACGGACAAACTCTGGCACCCGTTCTAATGCCTGCAAGCTATCACTTGCATAATCCTTCAAGGCTTGGTAAATATTCCCTGAGGGAGTTGCTCGTCGCACTAATGACTCCCCTAAATTCTTGAAAGCTGCGGACTCTTCCAACACTGCCAAGAGTAATCCATGCTTGTTGCCAAAATGCCGGAAGAGGGTCACTTCGTTGACTTCAGCCCTCTCTGCTATTTGGCGGGTTGTAGTAGCAATGACTCCCTGGGCAGTAAATAGTTCAAGTGCAGCCTGGATTAGACGTTGACGAGTTGAATTAGTTTGGGAAGACATAGAATAATGCAAGTTATACTTGCATCAAAAGAGGCGAGTTGTTAGGATGAAAATGTAAGTGATACTTGCTTATCACTTTATAACCCATCCCCCAAAAATTTATGAGAGTAAAATCTTCGGCGATAGCTTCTGAGAGTAATAATGGAACGCAATTAAATTGGATCAATGTAATATTTTTTACTATTTTCCATATCATATTCCTTTTATCCCCTTGGTTTTTTTCTTGGTCAGCACTGGGGTTGCTGCTATTTCTCCACTGGCTTTTTGGTAGTATTGGAATTTGCTTGGGCTATCACCGCCTACTGAGCCACAGGAGTTTTAAAGTACCACTATGGCTGGAATATGCGATCGCCTTCATTGGAGCCTTAGCTTTCCAAGGGGGACCTATTTTCTGGATTGGTGCCCACCGTCAACATCACGCTCACACAGAAGACATTCACCTCGATCCCTACTCAGCCCAGCGGGGGTTTTGGTGGAGCCATATGCAATGGATTCTCTGCCCGCGTTCAGAGTTCTTCGATCAGGAACGCTACTACAAATACGCACCTGATTTAGCAAGACAACCATTCTACTGCTGGCTAGATCGCTACTTCTTGCTGTTACAAATTCCTTTGGGTTTACTACTGTATGTCTTAGGTGGGTGGTCTTTTGTGATTTATGGGATGTTTGTCAGGTCGGTTTTACTTTGGCATTCCACTTGGTTAGTAAATTCTGCATCTCACCTGTGGGGCTATCGCACCTTTGCCAGCAACGATGGAGCACGGAATCTGTGGTGGGTTTCCCTTATCACATACGGGGAGGGATGGCACAACAACCATCATACGTACCCACAGATGGCGAAGTCTGGAATCCAGTGGTGGGAAATTGATCTGACTTGGTGGAGTATTCAATTTTTACAAACCTTAGGTCTAGCAAAAAAAGTAATCTCAACTCCCCCCACATCTGGCCTCATGGTGAAGTAAGTAGTGAGGGTGACATTGACACCAATGAACCACTGCCACTGGGCTGACCGATTTTGGCTGCCAGATCACTGTAGGAAATCGTTCTCCATAGGCTGTTAATTTTGTGCGTTTTTGGGGCAATTCCCCGAAAAATTATTAATGTTACCGTTGTTTATGGGAAAGCCTCTGGAGGGGTGGGTATCATCCTTCACCTCCGGTGAACTCAGGAATTATTGAAGGGTTTGGGCAGAACTGCATCTGCCACCAAACCCTCAATAAATCAGCAAAATAACCCAAAATCAACCTCAAGCAACGTTTCAGTCCATTGGTTGATGAGTCCAAACTCCAGTTTGTAAGGTGGGCAGCTTATTACTGATAAGTCCGCTTGTCGATAGCGTTAGAGATGCGCTAACCCTGTTAGAGGAGAGAATTGCAGAGAATGTAGCGAAATTGTTAGAACAAAGGTAGATAAAAGTGAGTGGCTGGATAAATCATGAACGCTTATAAAACCTACATCACCATTGCAGATCCAAAGCTGTTAGTACTATCTGATTTACCATTTCAAGCAGGACAGAAAGTTGAGGTGATCATTTTAGCAGAGGATAATCAAAGGGCTACTTTAGCAGAAGAATTAAAAAAGTTATTCAAACATACAGACAATCCATTGACAGAGGAAGAGATAGCAGCAGAAATAGAAGCTTATAGGCGGGGGCAATGAAAGTTATTATTGATACTAATATCGTAGTCTCTGCTGCTATAGCTGATAAAAAAACTCTGTTAAATACAACTATTATTTCCCTATCTTTTAGTCAGCTTTTAGTATAAGTGCCTAATCCAAAATCTAAAATTAATGAGGTCATCTGCCTGACAACAAAGTCTGGAATCCAGTAGTGGAGTATTCAATTTTTACAAACCTTAGGTCTAGCAAAAAAAGTAGTCTCAACCCCCCCACATCCAGCCTCATGGTTAAGTAACCAACGCTTTCGCTCCAACCCACCAGCATAACCAGTGAGGGTGGCATTAGCACCAATGACCCGATGACAAGGAAGGATAATTGCCACTGGGTTGACGGAGTTTGCCAAGCCGACGGCGCGAGCAGCCCTGGGGTGACCGATTTTGGCTGCCAGATCACCGTAGGAAATAGTGTTCCCTATGGGAATACTTCGCAGTGCTAACCAAACTCGTTGCTGAAAGTAAGTCCCCCCAGTACTTACAGGAATATTATCTAAGCTGTGATATTCTCCTTGGAAATAAGCCAGAACCTGGCTGCTGAAACCCTGGGGGTCTTGCACATTCTCAAAACTGAAACTGCTATAGCGGCGTTGAAGTAGTTTGAGCATCCTTGGCTCAGAGTCGGCAAAATCAAGGGCACAGAGTTTCTCTCCATCGGAAACAAGCAAAATTGTGCCAATTTCTGAGTTGATTTTGTCAATTAGTAGTTTAATAATCACAAGGCTGCAGCAAAAATCTGTTGCGCGGTAAGGTTGAGTTGGGGAAATGTTGGGGAGACAATTGGGGTGTTGTTCCGGAACGATGCTCTCACATACTCCCCATCTACGAGTTGGCACACAAATAGTGCAGGTTGTTTAGGATTGCCAAGGAAATCCCGTCCACCCAGTGCGGCATAGTCGGCTATCCAATATTCAGGAATCCCCATCTCTTCATAATCGGCAAATTTTTTGTGGTAGTCATCGCGCCAGTTAGTTGAGACAACTTCAATTACTAGAGGAATTGATGCTCCTTGGGTGACAGTTGACTCCTTTTCTCACAGCGGTTCCTTAGTAAGATTTTTAGAATTTACCAATAAGATATCTGGGAAGTATCCAGAATCTTTTTGAGGCGGTTTGACTAATGCAGTCTTAGGAAGTAGATAGGGAACTCCGCTACTCCTAACCTGCATAGCTAATTCTAGTGTTAAAAAACTTGTCACTTTTTCATGTTTCCCCACTGGTTGCGACATTTCAATAATCACCCCATCATGTAGCTCGTATCGCTTACCGTCGTCAGGGAGCCACTTGATAAATTCTTCATAGGTGACAAGTTTGGATAAGGTATGGATCATAGTAACGCCTCTATACGGATTTAAATTTACTAGTACACAGGGGCGTAACTTTAGATAGGGTTATATAGCCATGAGTGGTTACATTAATCTAGTTATTTAGACTATAACCGAATTTACACCGAGGAGTACTAGAGCCTAAAGATTAGATTTTCTTGTGGTGGGAAGGGAGTAGCTTGCTTTGATTTTTAGATGGAGAAAATTAATCCCAAATCATAAATTTTTCATAAGAAACCTCGGTAAGTGGGAAACGAGGGTGGCTTCAGAGAAAGAGAGGAAAATGACTCGGCGACTTTAGTCGCAGTCAGCATTGTGTGTAATCAAGCAATTTGCACCTCAAATCCAGGGTACAGGTGCATCACATCTGACTCCGATGTACTCTTTTGGAATTGGAAGCACAAAGAAAGATATCAAATTAAATAAATCAATTTCATCTATCCTGAATGCGGACATAGATCACACTTCCCCAAGAAGTCAATTATGAAGTGTAGGGGCAGAGTAAATTATGAGCACAAAACCAATTCCCATAAGCATAACTTAAATAATAGGAAATACTTAGGGCAAATATAGCCAAGATAAGGGGAATGACATTACTAAACTCCAGTTTTCTTTTCTTGAGTATTTCAAAACAAGATATGGGAATAACCAGGGGCCAGAAGATAGTCGTGATTAAAAACATCACAAAAGATAAAAATTGTTCTTCTGGGGAAGAAGTAGGATGACGGAAGGAAAACCTTAACCAATTGGTCAAAAAGTAGCTAGTCATTAGTAGGTAAGTAATAACCAAAATAAGTAGCAGCTGATTCACTGTTAGCACTCCTTGAGCTGTGCTTCTAGGCATTCAGTTGCCAGCATACTTAGCTAGTAGCCTTGTTAACATCTGACGACTGAATCATGACTCTGCCTCTGTATAACACGTTTTTTCAGATATTGGCAAATAAAATGTATTCTAGGATTCATATTTCGTGTTGGATTCAATCAGTCCTAAATTGAAAGTTCTCCCGGAGCTTGCCTGATGCGAGGTTAGTTGAGAAATCACATTTAGGCTTGCTGTGTGGTAACTCAACCTTCAACACTAACCTTGATATGCTATTTAATTATTTAGTCTTGAGAATGATCTTGGGGGAAAAGGTAGGCAATCGCTGCACAACCAGATACAATCAGTAAACCAACTAACAATCCAGCTAGGACAAATGTGGGCATCTTGCAAACACCTGATTTTGAATTGAATGGAATTCAGGCAATGTTGCTGCACTAAACATAACAACTAAGGATGACACAGTCATGAATCCCTTGTGTCAATGTCATGATTTCAAGCTTCTCCACCTACAACTACGTTCCGAATTCGTAAGCTAGGACCACCACAACCCACAGGCAACCCATTTTGTCCACCCTTACCACAACCTCCGGACTCATCCCAGTAAAAGTCATTACCAATTGCTTCAATATCTGCCAGGGTTTGGAAAACATTACCTGAGAGGGTGACATCTCTTACAGGTTCGGCAATTTTGCTGTTTCTAATCATCCATGCTTCTCCAGCACTAAAAGTAAACATCTCCCCATTAGTCATCCCACCGAGCCAATTGCGGGCATATACGCCTTCCTGGATATCAGTAAATAAGTCTTCTATGGACGTATTACCTGATTCAATCCAAGTATTTGTCATCCGGACAAGAGGTGGAAAATGATAGTTGAGACACCTAGAATTACCTGTAGGTTCTTCTCCCAATTTGCCGGCAGTTTCCCGCGAATGCAGTCTTCCGACTAAAACACCATCCCGAATAAGTTGGGTTGTGGTGGCAGGTGTACCCTCGTCATCGTAAAAATAGCTACCACGGTGTCCTATATGGGCTGCACCATCAAAAATTTGTAATTCTTGGGGACCAAAACGCCGACCGATGGTCATAACCTCTAGTAAATCAGGGTTTTCGTAGGCCATATCAGCTTCCGAAAGGTGTCCAAAGGCTTCGTGGACAAATAGACCGCTCAGAACTGGGTCAATGACTACGGTGTAGGTATTACCTTTCACAGATGGTAAGGATAGGGCCGCTACGGCTCTTTGGGCAGCACTCTTAACTTGGACATCTAGATTAGTTAAATCCTCGTATGCTTTGCGAGAGCCTGTGGTTTCCCGTCCTGTTTGGACAGTTTCACCGTTTCTAGCAGTAGCAGCAAAGCGCATTTCCATATCTACCCAAGATTGCTCAATTAGAGTCCCTTCCGAGGTAGCAATGATAACTTTTTGGGCACTGTCGCTGTAGCGTACTGAGGTAGTGGTAATCAGCGAGTCAACACCCCTGAGTAGTTCAGTATAGCGATCGCACAGTTCTTTTTTCTGCCGGAGGGTGATTTGACGCGGATCAGTACCAGTGAGGGGTAGTTGGCAGATAGCTTGCACAGGAGTGATAGGAGCCAGTACCGTTTCTTCGTCACCCACCATCCGTGCTGCAGCGATGGCTTCTTCGATTCGTTCTTGAATGGTTGCCAACTGGTTAAAACTACTCAACCCCCAGCCACCTTTATAACAAGCCCGAATATGTCCACCAATAGAGATACCTTCGCTGAGAGTCTCTACCTTATCACCACGTAACAGGATATCAGTTCCTTCTAATTCTTCCAAGCGAATCATCAGGTAGTCTACACCAGATGAGTAGCGATTGATGATGTCTGAGAGCAAATTTTGAGTATCAATAAGTGTAGTCCGCATTTCTCAATCCCATGACTATATTTTATTTTCTCCTGATTTCGGCTAGCTTTACCATTGGTAGGGATAATTCAGTAAATCAAGCTAAAATATGTGGTAAAGGTGTTATTGATAACTATTCTGTCAAATCTGTGGCTGGAATTATTTGAGGTAGGGGTTTTAGCAAAATAACAGCCCCATTTTTTAGTCATACCCTCAGGAATCCAAAACAGTATTAGGTGCCATTGCCCTTGTGAGGCTAAAATGTCCGATACATCTGTCACCTGCTAAAATGATGAGCATATGCATCAACCCCAACTGCCCAAACGCCCACAACCCTGACAATATCCTGTTTTGTCAAGCCTGTGGATCAGAATTATTGTTAGAAGGACGTTATCGAGTAGCTAGCATCCTAGGTGGTGGTGGCTTTGGTAAGACTTATGCAGTGCGTGATGCCCGAATTAACACGCTCAAAGTTTTGAAAGTTCTGATCAACAATCATCCCAAGGCAGTAGAGCTATTTCAGCGAGAAGCAGAGGTTTTAGTTCAGTTAAATCATCCTGGTGTCCCTAAAGTGGAACCGGACAGTTACTTTATCTACTTTCCCCGAAATAACCAACAGCCCTTATATTGTTTGGTAATGGAGAAAATTGAAGGACTAGATTTACAGGAATACCTCAAGCAAAGAGATTATCGTCCAATTGAGCAAAAATTAGCCCTCCAATGGTTGACGGAAATAGTCGGTATTTTGCAACAAGTTCACAGCCAAAACTTTTTTCACCGGGATATTAAACCATCAAATATTATGCTCAGGGCAGATGGGCATTTGACCCTCATAGACTTTGGCACAGCAAGAGCAGTAACAGGGACCTACATGGCCAAACAAGCTGTAGGGAAAGTGACAGGAGTCATTTCCCCAGGTTACACCCCCACAGAGCAAATGAATGGTCAAGCGGTCCCGCAGTCAGATTTCTTTGCCTTGGGGCGTACCTTTGTCTATTTGCTCACAGGGAAAGAACCTTCTGACCCAGCAATTTATGATGCTTATGCCGATGAGTTACGCTGGCAGAATTTAACTACGACTAATCTGTTACAGCCATTGGCAGAGTTGTTAGATCAGATGATGGCACGTTTACCCAGCCAGCGCCCACAGAATACTCAGGTAATTTTGCAAAAGTTGGCGGAAATTCACACATATTCGCAACCCATCCCACCAACAGAACTTACCCCACCTCCAGAACCTCCGAAAGGATGGACGAGGCGACGTTTAATCAAAGTAGCTGGTTTTGGTGGGATTGGTCTAGTTGGGTCATTCCTGCTGTATAGATGTTTTCCCAAGAACAAATCACTATTAACCGTATCCAGTATCGGAGAAGGTGACTATAAAACCATCAGTGAGGCCATTGCCAGTGCCGAACCAGGAGCACGCATCGTCGTCCGTCCAGGTACGTACCAAGAAAGCTTGATTCTGAACAAACCACTAACAATAGTTGGGGATGGACAGACCACACAAAATATCATCATCGAAAGTACAAACGCCAGTTGTATTTTTATGCAAACAGAGCAGGCAGAGGTGAGTGGACTAACCCTGCGTGGTCAGATAGAAACCAATCAGAAATACTTCACTGTCGATATTCCCCAAGGGCAGTTAGTGTTGACAAACTGCGATATCACCTCCAATTCACTGTCATGTGTGGGTATTTATGGTTCCACAGCCAATCCAATTATCCAAGGGTGCCAAATTCATGACAGTAAGGAAGATGGTATTTTGATATATAAACAAGCCCAGGGGAGAGTAGAAAACTGTAATATTTTTAGTAACAGCTTATCAGCGGTAGAGATTAGAGAAGGTGCAAATCCTCTAATACAAGGTTGCAAGATTCATAATAGCAAGGAAGGCGGTGTTCTAATTGACCAAAATGGGCAAGGGAGTGTAAAGGACTGCGATATTTATAGTAATGCCTTACCAGGTGTAGAGATTAGAGAAGGTGCAAATCCTGTAATTCAAGGTTGCCAAATTCGTGACGGGACTACAACGGGTCTGTTTGTGCATAAGAATGGACTGGGAACTGTGGAAGACTGTAGTATTTTTGGTAACAAATATTCAGGTGTAGAGAGTAGGGAGGGAGGCAACCCAACGATTCAGCGATGTAACATTAATCAGAATCAGCAATATGCCGTCTATATCCACGATAATGGTAAAGCTACGGTTGAAAATTGTAACCTAGTAGGTAATATGAGTGGGGTTTTCAGCATTGATGCTACTTCCGTAGTACAGCGTAGCGGCAACACACCGATTGATACAATTAAAAAATGAGCTACTGATGAACAATATCCCCCAACCCGGACAACTAGCACCAAAGTTTTCCACTGCTGACCAAAATGGTAACCCAGTTACTTTGAGCGACTTTTCTGGTCAATGGGTAGTCCTCTATTTCTACCCCAAAGATGACACCCCAGGTTGCACCACGGAAGCCAAAGACTTTACTGATCTGTCTAAGCAGTTTCAGGAAGTAGGGGCGATAATTCTAGGCGTAAGTCCAGACTCGTGCAAATCTCATTGTAAATTTATTGATAAACATAACTTGTTAATTACCCTTTTGAGCGATCCTGAACATCAACTCACAGAAGCTTACGGGGCTTGGCGATTAAAGAAGTTTATGGGTAAAGAATATATGGGGGTAGCACGTTCAACTTTTCTCATTTCCCCTGAACAAGTTATTGCCTACACTTGGCCTGATGTGAAAGCTAAAGGTCACGCCCAACAGGTTTTCAATAAAATACAGGAACTAAATTAGAATAACTAGACTCTGTTCACCTAGCTCTATGGGATTTTAAGATGTCTGAAGAATTTGCCATTGGCAGTAAAGTTCGTGTTGTTACCCTACCCCCATACCTCAAAACTGCAGAGCCGATGCCTATACTCCGTCCTCCTGATGTAATTCATCTTGGGGAAGAAGGTATAGTCATGGACAGGCGTCCCGGGGGATATTGGGGTGTCCGTTTTGCCAAGGGTGTCTTTCTTTTGGATAGTCAGTACATTAAAACTGTGGGTAGTTAATTTGCTGCCCACACCCTATAACTCCCTTCCTATATGAGCATGAATCGGCTAAAAATCTTGGCTCTACCGTACTTGTTATGCTAAATTAATTGTTCATAAAAGGTAACTCTTAACAGGAAGGGGAGAAGAAATATGATTATTAATATTATCAAAAAGCTCGAAAATTAAAATCTTTTCGCTGTTAAGAGTTCTCTCCGCTCAACTTATAAATTTAGCATAAAATGTACCGAAGAACCAAAATATTTTTATTATTTAACTTTTTAGTGCCCGTAAGTTTTTTTATTTTCACTGTTTACTTTATGCCAATTGGGCAAGTTTTTCAATTCGATCCCAGTGATGAAGGAATTGAATTGATTAAAGCCATCTTGTACTTAGATGGTTTTCCCATGTATACAGAGATGTGGAATGACCAACCTCCCTTTTCAACAGCTATTTTAGCATTCTGGATGGAGGGATTTGGTAAGTCAATCTATTCTGCACGGCTTTTAACATTATGCTACTCAACAATACTTGTATGGTCTTTCTGCCAGACTTTACGTATTTATTTGGGGAATTTTATCGCCATTGTAGGTACTTTATTATTAATCATTTCTTGCAATTTTTTAAGACTTAGTGTTTCTGTGATGATTGGGTTGCCATCTCTAGCAATGGTTATGCTATCAGTTTTTACATTAGCTCTATATAAACAAAATTGCGATAAACAGTATTCTCAGTTGTTAATTTATATATCGGGGGTGTTTTTAGCAATTTCTCTCCAAATAAAATTATTTAGTGCTTTTATCGTGCCTGTAATTATATTTGATATATTACAATTCAATTTTAAAAAGCACTTTCAACGTCAATTAAAGTGGAGTCTATTTTTTGATGCTACTTTATGGATAATAGGTTTTTCTACTATCTACATATTAATTGGTATTTTATTTAACTCACTAAATTATCAAGAATTACTAAAAACCCATTTTAATCATAGTGTCAAAGCCGCTTTTAGCAGAGGAAATAGTCTCAAATTAACCTTGTCGTTCTTACTGCAAGACTTTGATTATTTACTTTTAGCTATTCTGGCAATTAAAACTATTATTCAAAGAAAACAATGGGAAAATACTCTACCGATAATTTGGTTAATAACAGGTTTTATAGTTTTACTTAATCACCGACCAGTGTGGTATCATCACTATCTTTTACTTTCTATTCCTTTGACTTGGTTAGCCAGCTATGGATTAACACTATCCCTTGATTTTTTTCGTCAGTGGAGATGGTCTGATCGGAAGAATTTCTCAAAAATCACCGTTTCCAGTTTAGCAGGAGGATTAGCAATTTTATCGATTTTGTTGATTCCAGTGAAGTTAGGAGTAACTATTTTCGAGAATCATGAATATGTGGCGCAAAGTCAGGATAACGTACAATTTGTTAACATGATATTAAAGCATAAAGAATCTACCAGATGGCTCTTTACAGATTGTCCGATTTATGCATTTTATTCAAGTTTACCTATACCTCCGGAAATTGCAGTTCTGTCTGATATAAGAATCAAGTCAAAAACCATAACCCCTGAACAAATTCTGGCAGTTGTGAAAACCTATCATCCTGAGCAAGTTCTACTATGCAAATCTAAAATTATTCAGAGCTATTTAGCTAGTTACATCAATCAACACTATTTGAAAATATATACAAATCATTTGGGTAGTCTTTATTTAGTCAAAGAAATATCCCCGTCAAAGGACCTCTACTTAACAAAGTAGGTTTTAACCTGCGTCTCCACCATACTTGTTATGCTAAATTAATTGTTTGTAATAGGAAATCTTAATATTGGCGAGAAGATATCTCCATAAATAATGTGAATAAATAAGCTCTGTAAACCAGTTATGGCAAGCTTATTTGGATTTTTTGCATTTATTTGAATAGTGATAGATGCTGAAAAAACTGATTAGAAATAATCGAGGCAAGATAATTATTAATCTCATTTAAAACCTCGAAAATTAAAATCTTTTCACTGTTAAGAGTTTCCTCTCCTCAACTGCTCAATTTAGCATAAAATGTACTGAAGAACCTAACCCGCTAACTTATGATATCCCGTCGCATTTTTACCAACATATTATTTACCATCTGTCTAGCCCTAATCAGTTGGCTCAATTTTCCCTATGCTGCTGATGCTCTTGGTGGCAAGCTACCAGCAGTTAACCAACCTGCACCTGAGTTTACCTTGCCAACTAACACTGGCGATGGACAGATCTCCCTTTCTGACTTGCGTGGTCAGTGGGTAGTCCTCTATTTTTATCCTCAAGATTTCACCTCTGGTTGCACCATAGAAGCCCGTCGATTCCAGCAAGACTTACCCAAATACATTAGTAAAAATACACAAGTTATAGGGGTCAGTGCCGATGATATTGACTCCCATGCCAAATTTTGTGATTCAGAAGGACTAAAATTCCCTTTATTAGCTGACACAACTGGTGCAGTCAGTAAAGCTTATGGTTCTTGGATTGGTTTTATCTCCATGCGCCATAGTTTTATCATTGATCCTCAAGGAATTTTGCGTGAGGTTTTTGTGAAAGTTAATCCCACCATCCACAGTACAGAAGTGTTAGCACGATTGGAACAATTGCAGTCAGCTTCAAGCTAGCGCCCCTTCCCTACCTGATAGACTGGGGAAGAAGTCGATTAATTAGGTTAGAAGCTTTGTTAGCAGCAGTGCTTTATGGCCAAGAAAAGTTACATCTAGAAACAGTCACTGATCCCACACCAGGGGTTGGTGAAGTGGTAATCCAAGTAGGGGCAGCAACTACCTGTGGTACAGATTTAAAAGTTTGGCGGCGTGGTGGTCATGCCAAGATGCTCAAACCACCAACCTTGTTTGGACATGAGGCAGCAGGAACTATCGTCGCCTTAGGTGCTGATGTGAAGGGTTGGCAACTGGGCGATCGCGTTGTTGCCAATAATTCTGCCCCCTGCAACCAATGCTTTTTTTGCCAGCGTCTAGAGTACTCCCTATGTCCCCATTTGACTTGGAATAATGGGGCTTTTGCTCAATACCTGAAAATTCCAGCTTCCATAGTGCAGCAAAATATGTTGCCAATTCCCAATGAGTTGCCTTTTGCATTGGCAGCGTTGACCGAACCTCTAGCCTGTGTGCTACATGGGATTGGGAGGACTGATTTGAAAGCTTGTGATCGGGCAGTTGTTTTAGGAGATGGGGCAATTGGCTTGATGTTTGTAGCAGTATTAGCTCATGGCGGAAACGAGGTAATATTGTGGGGTGGAAATGACCAGCGGTTAGAAATTGGCAGGAAACTCGGTGCAACTCAAACTTTTAACTATCATCAAACAGCCGACATCCCTGGTGTGATCAAAGAACTCACCCAAGGCTGGGGTGCAGATGTGGTAATTGAAGCCACTGGTGTCCCCCAAGTTTGGCAACAGGCAGTGGCATCCGCCCGTCCAGGGGGAACAGTAAATCTATTTGGTGGTTGTCCCAGGGATACAACAATTACTGTGAGTACCGAACAGCTACACTACAACGAACTGACTTTAAAGGGCGTATTTCACAACACTCCCAAGTATGTCCGGGCCGCCTTGTCACTTATCGCCAGTGGGAAAATTCCCTGGGAGTTATTGATTAGTGAGGAGCGATCGTTGACAGATTTAGCCCAGGTATTTAACGATATGAAAGCGCGGAAGGTGATTAAGGTAGCATTGGTGCCTTAAATAGAGAAAAAATCATGATGATTCAATTAAATTCAAATTTACTAACTGTTGATAAATTTAGGCACAATTAATGGTTGGTAATTGGCAACTTAATTGCCGAAAGAGAATATATTGACAAACACAAACAACCTGCAAATAGAAGAGGAATATCAAAGACGGTAAAACAAATATTTTAGGCTAGGGATACCACGCCATTGAATCAAAATCTGGGGAATATTAACTCCTACCTCAAAAACTGGGCAAACTATAATCACCCATTGGCTGTTAATATCCAAGGGGTAATAATAGCGTCAGTTTAAATCAGACAATGTTTGAAAAATCACAGTGTAAATTTTTGCTCGTCCCCTTGTCTCTACTTCTGTATTGGCTGACAGGAGTTCCTGCCCATGCATTACCAGGGCAAAGTACGGAGGAAGTTGCCGCCTGGATTCAAGCTAATCCTACACTGGGCCCCAGCAGTGGCAATAAATTATTGGTACAGAGGAGTGATACAGCCGCTCTGCGATATACTTTTCAAGCTTCTGTCTTACCACCAGGTCAGGCAGAATTTACTAAAGATCACGGCAAAATCCGTACTGAGCGCATTAGTATGTACGATGGTGTTAATGGCATCACCCTCGTTCGCCTGCAGCAATCCCTACGGATGATATATGGACTAGATATTTATCAAGACTATAATCGTGCTCCTGTGATCTACCAATATCCTAGCCAGAGTACGATTAATGCGGCCAGGATAGCAAAAACTCCGCTGCGGGAGGCTTTACAAGGAGAGTTACGAGTGGGCACCCGCTATGCCTACTGGGTGGAAGTCGCCCAACCCAAAACGGGTAAGGCTGTTACTGGTCAGATGACAGTTTTACTTAAGAGTGATCTAGATAAGTTAGAAACAGAACTGCGGAATCGTTAGCAAAAGAAAGTTTTCAGACTTCATCCCTCGGTTTATCTCCGGTAGGAAGGGTTTGCCATGTACCAGAAAAAATACTTTCAGCAGCTAAGGAAATACGCAGTAAATCTTCTCTCAGCAGAGGTGGCCAATCAATGCCTGCTTTCTGTCCAGCAGCAAATAGCTGTTGGGCTTTAATCCCTAATTGATATAGGGCAAAAGCTAATTCTCTGTCTAGGTTAGGGGCTTCTTTGAGGGCTTCAAACACCAATTTCAACGCTAATAACGTTGAGGTGATGTGACCAGGAACTGGTGGTTTTCCTTGCCCCAGACGGGTTAACAGGGCATTCGGATTTTCCTCAGATATTGCTTGGTCTATGAGGAGTTTGCGAGCTGTTTCGTAATTCATGCCTCCAGCTTACCGTAGTTTCTGGTATAATAACGCCTTTGCCAACTAACAAAAACCCCCCCTAGAATTTAGGGAGGGTTTTTGCTGTATTATTAACCTGGCATCGAGCTATTGTAGCGTTCAGCGACCTGAAAACTATCGTTGCCGCAACAGCGTTTCACAACTGAGTTCGGGAAGGAGTCAGAGTGGTTCCACCGCGCCATAGACACCAGGA
>Ga0116227_10004884_pt1 | contig 28734 bp, 33 predicted proteins | sample S1TSphgellanicum_FD_89693 | JGI IMG/M metagenome (GOLD analysis project Ga0116227, IMG submission 89693) | Host-associated microbial communities from peat moss isolated from Minnesota, USA - S1T2_Fb - Sphagnum magellanicum MG | ecosystem: Host-associated > Plants > Peat moss > Unclassified...
CCCGGACATTTGTTTTTTTGTTTTTGTTTTTGTTTTGTTTTGTTTTTTTTTTCTGTGTCTTTTTTATTCTCGGGACCTTTGTTTTTTTTTTTTTTTTTTTTTGTTTTTTTTTTTTTTTATTTTTTTTTTGTTTTTTTTTTTTTTTGGTCTTTTGAGGGTCTCCAAAGCTTTCTTCTTCTTTTTCTCTCTCTCATATTAACTTCTTCTTCTTCTTCTGATGACGACTTCTTGATTGATTGTTTTGTTGTTGTTGTTGTTGTTGCTGGTGGTGGTAGAAATGGTGGATTATTATATTCTGGACCAAGAATTGATAATAGAGTATAGATTTCACTCTAAGCAATGAAAGTGAAAGGGAAAAAGAGAAAGAGAAAGGAAGAAGAAGAAGGTTCAACTTGCTTGTCGGTTTCTTGTTCGTTTCCAGTTGGATTCTTATTCTATTATTTCCTTGCTTGCTGATGATCATCGCGATTCTGTTGCAAGCTTTTTAGCAAAAAAAAAAATTTAGACAAAACAAAACAACCGTAATCATCTTCATAATAATGGATTGCCGATTATTGCTGTTCGTGCGGTTCAACTCGATTTTTGAGACCAGATAGTTTGTTTTGTCTTGTATGGGAAGAAGTTTAGTAAACTGAAGACTATTTTTGTTTTGGTTTTTGTTGGTCTTTTGGTTTCTTGGTGGTAATATGAGAATTTTAGTTGTTGTATGAGTTTTGTTGATTTGGAGCTCTGACAAGGGGCCGACCGGGGGTGAGCGATGGATTCTCCGATGAGAAAGAGTAATAGAACGGAAGAAGATTGTTCAGATTTTTCAAGAAGGAATAAAATTCAATGATGTACACGTATGGAATCGATTGCTTCAATCTCTGCAAGTGCTGATCTGTTGAGAGAATTGTCTATTGAACATCGCGGAGATGTTTGCTGAATTGAATGATATAGATCTCTGATCTTGCAAGCTTGAATCAGTCTTTGTTGTCGTCTTTCGGCGGTGACCAGTGCAGTGATTCAGACACTGTCGCGGAGTCTGATGAGATCAATGGCCCGCTGCTGCTGCTGCTGCTGTCGTTGCTGCTGTGCTGCCACAGTGCCTAAGTCGTCATTGTTGCTTCCTTCCAAGAAGAAATCCTTTGGAGAATTTACACGATCTGACGAGCTGCAACTTCTCCCTGCTGGACACCAGGCGCGAGAATTCCGGCATCTTCACGTCGCAAACATCTGACATTGATCTTCTTTCACAGCTCTGATCTTCTCTTCTTCTGTCGCAATTGCTGTCTATGCCTTCCTAACAAAAGGATTGTGTTGCACAACAAGTCCGTTATCGGAGGGAGAGGAAATACTACTACGTCTGAGATCCTATTGTCAATTCCGCCATCAGTTCTTCCTTGAGAGGAGAAAATAGTACTACAGTGCTGCAAGCAAGCTCAAGCTCAGCATGCAACGGCATGCTCAAAGCCGAAGGGTGAAGGCTCGACGGCATGAGATTCTGGCACGCCTTCTATGGCTTACTGGATACATTTGCGTCACCGTGGGAGTGCTCATGTCCACGCACACATTGTTTCCGGACTTGCTATCAATACTGCGTTCTTCTGGACACAAACCTGAAGTTCTTCCCTTGAGAATCTCCGAGGTAAGTACTACATTCTTTGCTCAGTTGAAAGCAGACGACAGATAGACTGTTGTCATGTGAGATCGATCTGTTGCAGTCCGACCTCCAAAACAAAAAAGTTTGCTGCTCTCAGTGCCTGAAGCAGAAGACTCTCAAATCCGAGTAGACATGAAGAATAGCCCCTGAACAGCAATATCTGTCTCTAGGCGCAACTCAGAAGACGAGGAGTCCTAGAGAGAAATTATGCTAGGATTGATGCTTGTTTATGTCTTGGCTTGTTTCTCTCTCTGAAGTAGCTCATCTTTACCACCATGAATTTAGGACCTGTCAAGCTGTTGCTGCTACAAGTTTGCAGCTTTCATTATGCAGAACAAATCCAGGAATATTATTGTGAGACTCCTCTTATAGACTAACAATGCATGTAATCACTATGTGACTCAATTCTTTGTGCCTGAGTTTCCAGATGGGAATAGGGAACAGGGTTTCTCTATTAAGCTGGGAGCAAAACTTTGAACCTCCTCATTTGTCTCGAACAACAAAGTTGGATGTCACAAATAGTGTTTGGAATTTACTTGCCGAGAAGGTGATGATCTCTAGACTGACAGACTTCTCATGCACATTCTTAATTTTGATCAAGATCCACTTCTAGACTGTTCCTGTTTGCTTTCCAGAAACTGTAGACTCTGATGGTTTGCTAGTCTTAGGTCATCAATTGAAAAGGAGGAGAATTTAGTTCAATGACGTTGCACATCCTACTGCATCAGAGCATCTTCCTACTGCATCTTCTATTTCACCCACAAGTTTGTGGATCCATGCTTGTTTGTTGGGCTTCAAGCAGCTCTGGAAACCTCCATCAGATCAAGGTTTTGTACCTTGTGTCGACCCAAGCCCCTCATACACCGGTGAGCACCGAGCAAATCTGTTCCTCGTGTAGACTCAGGCAGCAATCAGGCTATGAAATTGCTTCCTCAGAGTTACACTGCATTTTAAGTGGCATATATATTCTAGCTACACAACAATATTACCATTCAATTCCTTTGTGTTTTTCAAGTGCTTTTCATATTGATGAACATAGGGATCTCAATTTTCAAAGGCAAATTTTCTTGAGCTCTGTGAGATATTTATCTGAGCTGTTGCTCATTTGCAATCTTAAGCAGGTCCTGGCAAATCTAGAGGTTATCTCATGGTGGCAACTAATGGGGGACTCAACCAAATGAGAGCAGGGGTTGGGCTAATTCTCTGACCTCCAGAATTTTGCTGCAATTTGTTTTTTTTACTCATAGTTGAAGTTTCTTCAACTTCGTGGAGGAATGTTTAAAGCCACAAGTAAACTCTCTGGTTTTCCCTAATTGGGCAGTTGTTACATAAGCTTGGAATCAGTTTGGCAGATCAGGGTTTCTCCTCTCAAATCTTGATCAAATTTGCAGATCTGTGATATGGTGGCAGTGGCTCGCATATTGAATGCTACTCTTGTCGTTCCAGAGTTGGACAAGAGATCTTTCTGGCAAGATTCTAGGTGAGATTTGCCCCATGTGGTTGCCTTACACGCATTTTGATACCATCACTTCATTACCTATGCACTAGCTCTGCTGTAGGCAAACATCTAGAAAAGTAGGGTTTTAGGGTTTAGGATTTAGGTGAACCCTAAACCCTAAACTGTAAACTGTTGTCTAAAGAGTCACTCTATCACAAAGCCTCCTGAGGATCTGTACTGCCTACTGGTTAAGAGCTACAGGTGCATCAATGTGTCTCTAACAGCCACATGTATCACTTCGCAGCAACTTTTCAGACGTATTTGATGTCAATCACTTCATAGAGTCATTACGAGGAGATGTGCCTATCATCAAGATGCTTCCTGAAGCCCTCCATTATGAACCCAAAATTGTGAAGGAGTTCCAAAGCTGGTCCAATGTGAAGTACTATGAGGAGGACATTGCCAGTCTCTGGAGTAAATACAAGGTCTGTCATGCACATCTGCCTTTGGTCACTAGTCTGTGCTTATGTTTTTTCAAATAGCTCATAACTTCATCCATTTGTCTTGTTTACTGAAATGACCCAGTAATTCTCAGAATTGCTCCATGTTTTAGGCAAGGTGAACACAGCTATGGTCCTTCTATGGTTGAGCAGAGACTATTACTGCTCCTGATTGACTTCTATTCTCTGTGATTCAAATGAGTCATGAGAGTGGAAATTGAGGAAGACGTGGTGCCAGATAGTTTGATCTTTTTGTTTGGATGTTGTTTGAACTCCTCTAGATCCTCCATCATAGTCTTTGAATCAGCAATTGCAAGTGCCAAATAGTGGTCCAATAAGCTTGAAGTATTTTGATACAAGTATCCTGTGAGGTTGTCACTCATGGAAGGTTGTAGCCTCAATCTCTGGTACCACACTCAGCATCCAACCCTATAGTAGGCCCTGTTCTAATTTCTCTAGTGCCATAAGAGACAAAAATCCATCAACCTCCTGTACTCTTAGGCTTTGGTATTCACACTTGCCCCTAGTAGTTTTGAGCAATCATAATTACTTGAATCCTGTGCATTCCTAGTAGTCATGCTTAAGATGGTGTGACTGGCTATGTGGTGCAGATCATTAAGGCTGCAAAGTCAGATTCACGCCTTGCAAACAACAACTTGCCACCAGACATCCAGAAATTACGTTGCCGAGTTCACTATGAGGCACTTCGATTTGCACCTCATATTGAAGCTTTTGGAAAGGTACCCAATATTCTGCTTAAGCTTAATGTAATCAGTATCTCCAGAACCTAAGTTTCTGCTTAAACTTCATGGAATCAGTACCAGCAGGTATGGATTTCTCTGGAGGTCATATATGTATAGATATATTTAGAGAGGAGGCTTGGAGAAACTTACAAGATAAGGATTCTTAATTTTGTGAGCAGAAGCTGGTGGAAAGAATGAGATCAAATGGACCATTTATTGCAGTGCACCTAAGGTATGAGAAGGATATGCTTGCCTTCAGTGGTTGCACATATGGCCTCAATAAAACTGAAGCTCTTGAGCTTACAACTATGAGGTACTTAACATTTTCCTTACTATGGATTTGCTGTGTAGTGTCCATGATTGCTCTCTGTTTTTATTGTAGGTGTGCCCCTTCTGCAAGTTGTGTTCATGCTCCCTAGTCTAGGGATTGCTGACTTGGTTTCTGTGTTTTCAGACAGGATACACCTCATTGGAAGATCAAGAGGATAAATGCTGCTAATCAAAGATCACAGGGATTTTGTCCCCTCACTCCAACAGAGGTTGGAATATTCTTGAAGGCTCTTGGTTATCCTGAAAGCACTCGCATCTATGTTGCAGCTGGAGAAATTTATGGCGGCCAAGAGCGAATGGCTGGGTTTTTCTCTCGCTTCCCAAACATAATGAAGAAGGTGAAGTCAATATACACCACAATTACAAGTCTCTTCACAAGTAGATGAGGAACAATCCTCAAGACATCTGTTACTTCAACTTACAGCACCTGACATGCCATTGAGCTTATGGTTTTTTGAACTTTGAATTGACAACTTGAGGAGTAACCTTTGACCTGATGTTGGTTTATGGAGGCACTGGTAAATTTTATCTTACAGGATGTTCATTCTTGAGCTCTTGTACATGATGCTCCTGATCAAGCTTTTTAATGAATCTAACATCACATGAAGTTTCTCACAGGAAACAATTGCATCTACAGAGGAGCTTGCACCATTTGTGCAGCATGATTCTCAAATGGCAGCCCTTGACTACATTGTGGCAGTGGAAAGCGATGTGTTTGTGCCATCTTTCTCAGGAAACATGGCACGTGCTGTGGAGGGTCATCGTAGGTTCTTAGGACACCGCAAGACCATCAATCCAGATAGGTATGGAGGAGCTTTCGACCTCTCCTGTAAATTAAGCAAAGGAAATTTGATATCCAGCGCATGAAAATCCTCTACATATTACCAGGAACAAAGTGGTTAGACAAACCTGATTTGGGTATGGTACTTTTGAGTGTTTGCTAAGGCTCTACCAACTGTCAGCAACCATATTTAGTAAATGCTGAGCTCAATCAGGATGGATAAGGATATTTGTAGTCACAGTCACACCAACCAGCAGTCCTAGCTTTCTGCATGTGGGGCTAAATTTGGTGGGAATGACCAGCCAATTGAGCGTGTGCAGTGATAAATTGAGTGAGCTTGCAGTCAACTCACCATTGCTTGAGGTTGTATTGGTTGCAGGAAATCACTTGTAGCCCTTTTTGACAAGCTAAATGTAGGAGAGCTCGAAGAAGGCCCAGAGCTCAGGGAGCTGGTAACACAGATGCATAAAAACCGGTAAGTCAGGCTCATCATATGTAGCAACTCATTGACTTCAACATTGCTAAGAAGCATGGATATGTTATCCAGCATGCACTTAAAGTTCAATTTATTCTATTCTGCAAGTTAGTGACAAAAGGAAACTTGCAGGACACAAGCCTTGCCTCATTGAATGCTTTCATGGCATCATCATCACTGTAACTGTTGATCAAGTTCAGAGGATGGAGAGGTGCATGTTACTTTAAAAACATTGTGGAAAAAAGCATGAAATTTTTTCCAACTTTGTTCTTCCACAAACACCAAACTGCCAGTAATAATATCAGAATCATAATACTAGTCTCAGGCAACAAAATTATGTTTCAATGCAAATATATTTGTATGCAACACTAGTCCATTATGTTTTTGGCATGTGACTTCGTGAGTTTGTGACGTGCAGACAAGGTGCCCCAAGGAAAAGACATGGGCCCATCAAAGGGACCAAAGGCCGAGAACGGCTGCGCACCGAAGAGTCATTTTATACAAATCCCAGCCCTGAGTGCCTGTGCATGAAGCCAGGCAACCACAATGTGGACTCAATGTCCATTGCCACCATTGAGGATGACACTGTAGAAAATAATGTACACAACTGGGAGTCTCACTTGAGTAGTGACGACCACCTTGAGTGAAGGTTGTGGGGGGGGGCAGAGCTCTCAGCATACACAAAAATAACAAGTAACCATGTCTAGTAATTGAGAAAATAGAAACCAAATACATCCCAACAACCTCTGCAGAAACGAGACAAATTGCAGTCTACAACATCCAGGGATCATCATCATCAAGAGACACCAGATTGAAATGTGTCTTCAAGATGATTTCACTAACATCCATTGAGGAAAAGCCATAGTCAACATGTACAGAATGTGGAGTGTCTCTCTCACCTATTGAATGCCATACTTTCTGCAATAAACGGTTAATTTGATTGTAGGCTATCATTATCATCCACAACTTTGCTTCATTCTCTCTCGATTGCAACTGCTGGAACACTTTCAGTTGACAGTCTCTAAACTTCACTGTGCTTGCATTTGTTGTCTCATCATAGAGGTCATGGAAACATGTGGTGTAACAAGGAGCTTTGGAAGAGGGATGAAGAACATAGAAGAGAAGACAATGACTGGGTAAGCTCTTCTATCTGCCCCCTCCATCCCTTTTGTCCCAAGTCCCCTAAATCAATCTGCAACTCCAAATGTGGCTTTCTTTCTTTGATTTGCCTTCTTTCTCTTCATTCCTCCTAAGTTTGCAGGATTGCAGCAGATGTTTAGGGTTTAGGGTTTGCTTCATGAGCATCTGCCCTGGTCTCTGTCCTAGCATAATCTTCAACTTTCAACCAGTGTTACCAAAAACAGAGAATGATGTTTTTTTTTAAATGGTAAAAATACCAAAAAATACGTCGTTTTTTAAGGCAGAGCAGAAATATGTCATGGTGTACGGTATAAAAAATATTCTTATAAAAATTTTAGAATACAAGATCTCAAACTGAGGTCATTGTATCTTGCTCTACATTTATTCATCTTCATCTATCCATTCCACAAATTTTTCCTCATATTCTAGATCAAAAAGCTTTTTCTCTCAAACATAAACTACTAAATACATATACTAAAGTCAACCTATTACGTTTTTTGCTATGTATAAACTCAAATGTGCTCCAATTTCTTTCGCAGGCCAATGCTACAGTCACTTGACTTAGAACTTTAATTGCAAGGCTTTGTAATCGTGGAGTTTCAGATCCATAAGAGCTCCACCAGGTATGTGCAGGCATTTTCCTTGGCCACCGAAATGTTGCAGGGTCTGCAAAAAAGACCCTCCATATTTCTGTAATGAGCAAATTGTTTCTCAATGTTTGCTTGATCTCAAACATTTGGAAAAAACTTGTCATGGATTTTTCAAAAACCCATCATGATTTCTTTTATCTTTTTCCTGCCCTTTCCTTTGCCATTCTAGGTCCAAAACAATTCCTGCACAATGCATTGAACTATGCATAAAATACCATCGATCATTTATTATAGTAACAATTTCTTTATTCTTTTCTAATGTTAATCCATCCATTTCATTGATTTTTTCCATTATTTGATCATAATGTTCATAGAATTTTCCAGTTGTTGGTTTCCCAAAATCAACAAGCCTCATGAGATTGAAGATTTGGTTCAGTTACCTTCACAATTAAAGTTAAACAATTTCCAAATTTGATTGCTCAGAAATGCACATTCAACATCCTTTTTTTCATTTGAACACATCGAATTTTTCCATTCTGAATTCACAATCGTTTGATGAATTGGCCTTTTGACTTTTTGCAACCTTTCCAACATGATAAAAATTTGTTCCAAATCTAGTATTTCCCAATCTTAACAATTCCACGTTGTTTACCTTACTTGAAAATTCTCTAAACAATGCCTAGCTTTTATGATGATTTGTTATAAATTTTATATTAGTTATGGCCTCATTTACAATTTTATGGACCCAATCATTTTTTCCAATATCCTCCAAAACAAGATCAATGCCATGGGCTATGTAGCCATTGCAAGTAATATGAGGATATTTATCCTCTATGATCCATCCAACACTTTTGCAGACTTCTACATTATTAGTCACCACCTCTACCACATTTTTCACTTCCCACTTTTTCAATCTCTTCATAAATTGTGTCAGCAATATAAGTTGCCACTTTTGTCTTGCCAATTGAATCAACTGCTTGCGAAAAATAATCCCCTTTTGGACAAACACGTAAAATGTTTAGTACTAGTTTGTTGTCAACACTAGTCCAACCATCACATGTTATGGTACATCCAATTTCTTTCCAAGTTTCCTTCACAATATCCAAATCTTTGATCAAGTCATTTTTCACTTCTTTCAACAATGTTGTTCTCAACTTTTCATAACTTGGAAGTAAATACCGAGGATCGTAATGTCTAGCATCATATATCATTTGTTTGAAATGATTTGATTCAATGACATTAAAAGGAATCCCACATCCAATAAAAAATTTAGTAATTATTTTATCCATTTCTTCACCTTTTTTAATATTCCAAATTGTCTGCAGTTTGGGTTGTGTTAAATCAATGACTTTACTTGTAAATGTTTCCATTTTTCTTTTGCCCAATTCTTTTTGCTTCGAAGCTTTTGCAACCTACCCTTTCAATGGTTACAAGGTCTCTTGCATAATTACCAAACACAACTCTATGTTATTTGAAGTGCCCAAAAAATGTTTTTTAATTCTTGTGATTGATGTTGCTTTAAATTCTTTTACACAAAACTTACATTCCAGTTTGCAAGAACTCCCATCTTTTGTAAGTGGAGTTACACATTCAACAAATGTCCATTCTAGTGCTTTAGAAGGAGGCCATGGAATAGTTTTTTTAGAAATAAAAGAACAATTGTTGGGAGTAGAAGAAGAATTATTGAAAGACATTTTTACCAAACAACTTACAATAGAATTTTATGCAGGAAAATTAGCCATGTTGAGAGTTGTTGTAAAAAATTGTAATTATAGTATGAAGCACAGAAGAAGTGGAGGCCTGAGGCACACGCATAGTAGTGGCGTGGAAACGCATTGGTAGCTACACAATAGAAGTGTGGAGGCATTCATAACAGAAGCGTAAAGGGCCCAAGCATGCCATGCAAAAAACGCACTAAAAGGTGCAATTGTAAATGTAGTTGAGTTTGAGCAATGTAAAATCTAAGTTATGAAAATAATAGAAACATCACTAAACCTAAATCCCACAAGCCACCCATTATTTCGAAAATTATGTACAGTATCAAGGCAAGCTGGCTATTAAAACAAAGTTCAAAAAGAAAACAATCAACAAAAAAAAACAATATGTAATTTCCATTTTTAGTGAAAAGAAAGAAATTTTCGTCTTTATGTAAAAAAAACCAAAAACAAAAAGGGAGAAAAAACAAGATGAACAATAAGACTGTGAAAGAAAATAACAAGTGAAAATGAAAGTTATAAAAAATGAAAAAACGAAAATAGAAACACAACAAGACAAAGTGCACAAGAAAAAACTTTTAGTTTAACAATCAACTATCTTTTTGCTCTAACCGCCAATAATTAACTATCTTCTTCCTCTAGTCACATGACTATCTTCTTGCTCCAACCAGCTATCGTGCACAATCAACTATCTTTTCATTCTAGTGATAGGTCCTTTTATAATTCCTTATTTTTCTAGCTACAATCACAAGTCCCTCTTTGAGAATATGTGCAAAATGAAATCAAGCAATTGAAGCTTTGTTTTCTTGTCGCAAAAGGAAAAGAAAATAAATACAAAAGTTAAAACTAGAAAAAAATGAGAGCTAATGCCAACACTAGATTGAACATTTTAATAAATTATTCTAAATGTAAGTAAAAAACTTTCAAAATGATGTCTCGATCGATTCCTGCAACAAAGAAAAACTTGAGAATAAAACCTTTTTAAAGGTTGCCACGTGGTGTGTTTACATATTGACACATCACATCAATGTTACCAGATACCTTATAAGTTGCAGTTGTAGCTTTATAGGTGGCAATTAAATTAGGGTTTTTTTAAGGTCACATGTTTAACCTAAAATAACTATTTATTTGGTCATTTTCGAACAATGACTTTGAGTAAGCATGTACATAGAACCTTCTAGAACATTTTTGGTAACACTACTTCCAACCCCATGGCTTCCAAATCAATATGTTTCTTGCCGATGGTATCCCTTGCTTGCAAACCAAACAAAATGCATATACTCAAGTTTAGAAGCTCAAAACCATGAAATGCAAAAATAAAAATCTCAATTGAAGTAAATATGTGTTGTGCTCCAAGCATCCCTTCTATTCTTTCTAATGTGAGCTCCAAGTTACAACCTTCCAAGTCTTCCTCTTGCTTTTGTCTTCCATCTTTAAAGTTTTTAAAAAATATCTTCCATTTCTGACACACTATTGATACATGGAAAATATTTGAATGTTTCATCATATAAAAGATGTGTTATGAATCATGATCTTCTAGGAATTTTTATGAATGTTTGGTTAGTCATGTCCCCAAGAAAGTGTAGTTCCATGCATGAGTTTTAGGGAGAATATAACTAACAACTTAATATGGTGGTGTCAAATTGGAGGCTTTTGAACCAATAGACGCACTTGATGTTATAGTTTCATTCCTATGTGTTGAGATGAAGATGAAATTATATCTAGCTAGATATGGAGGCCATTCTTATGAAAAAATTGGAGTTTTTTACTAAATTTGGATGCCATTAGAATGTGCAAAAGGCCAGTTGATTAAAAGTTTTGAAGTACAGTTACATAGTGGTAGATTGGGATGAACTTAGAGTCACTTCCATTTGATATTGTGCAAGCATGCGACAAGGATAAAAACACTCATTGTTGTGAGAGAGATTAAATCATGGATGAAACTAGAAGATGAAGATGTTGGTAAGAGTTTTGTTTTGTGGTTTTTCTTGCCATGTGAAAGACCCATTAAACTTTTTTTGTTTTTTTTGTGCTTGATGATGTAAAATAATATTTTAAGTCTAAAATTTAGCATGTGGAATTAGATTAAATAACTAGTTCAATATATAGTAGCAATATGTACTAACCAAATGCTTACATGAAGGATGAATATTTTGTTGGCCTAATTATCCTCACATGAGATTGACTGAAATTTTTCAATATCAACAAAAAGACTATCACATTGTACACAACCAGCTTCATATGAATAAGTCGGAACCATCAGATGTAGATTTCATGTTTTGAATTGTCATTTGGATTGGTATGTTTTAGAGCTAGATGTGAAGTTCATGCATGGCTAGAATAACAAACTTTCAAACCTTATATTTCAAATTCCCTACATGACCGGTATGTTTCAACTGGACAAGTTGCAAGGCCCATTACTTAATCCCTCTCACAATTGCTATATTGTGGCTAGAAATTCATTGAAAAGGTTGCAATAGTGCTCACCCCTAACTAGGGGCAATAAGCTTTTGGTGAAAAGGTTCTTTATTTGCAAATGTTGGCTAACACTTTTTTACTTTCATATCTTGTTTGTAGCCAAATTTGGCTAAACTACCTCATGGATTTTAACCACTTCAGCTACATCACAAAAATGAAAAAAAGACAACTAGCCAACTACCAAGCTTTCAATTGCAAAGATGATTAGAAAGACCTTGGCAACTTCCCACCGATGTTTTTTTTTCATTTTTTTGAAAAAGTGTCATTGGCATTTCCAACCTTTGTTTATCGAAACATGTGGCAAGGAAGTGTTATAAAATGTATGACAATTGGTTGTAGTAGTTTCAAATGTGTGAAATCTTGGCTAGAGATTATTTTAATAGTACTTTGTTGGCAACACGAATTGTCACAATATGAGGGTTCTTATGCAAAATAATTGGAGACACAAGCAAGGAAAGTGCTACTAATAAAATTTGCAGGACAAAAGAGTGATACACCAATGAACATCAAGACTATAAACATGCAACTTATGTATAAGGAAAGATGAAAATTGTGCTACATACTTGTACATAACTTCTAACCAAAACTATGAGGACTAGTGTTTAAAAATACTGACATTTGTATGCACCAAAATAGAAGGAAAACACACCATGTGGAATGACTTAAAAGGAATTATTCACCGATGGGGGAGGGGGGGGGATTTGAACCCCAATCCCTTTAACAATACTCCTTGATTAGAATGGAGGAGGATATGCATAAGATAAACCACTTTAAAATGCCAACAACAAGTGCAATTTGTTAATTCAATTGTATGGTGATGTGTTGAATATACTATGCTAACTTCTATCTCAAAATAACAACTTGCAACTTGCAAAAACCCAAACATTTCACCCACAATAATTGAAAATCACATCCAAAAATAATCATATGAAAAAAACAATAAAAAATGTTGTGATTACACATTGATCAAACTACTATAATAGAATCCAACTTTAGGGATTATTACTTTCCCCAACCTACATTGCCTTAAAATTGATGCATAAGCATTGCAAAATGTGGTACAAAAATACCCAAACCTTGCACTGAAAAATGTGGTACAAAAAACCATATATTTGTGCTTGTTAATGTTACACAATACTAATACTACTACACAACAATAAATTGGCATTAATGCCATATTAAACTAGCCACCTATTCTTTTCCATATTGCAATTTCTCCTTTCCCCACTCCTTGATTGTTGTGTAGAAGGGGAAAATTTCCAACCTATAAAACTTTTGCACATACATTCAAACCACCAAGTCCAAATGTGTGGTCAAGCAATTGCAAAGTTTGGATTTCATGAAATTGACTTTGGAGAAAGTCTTTTCATCTTCCACAGTGCCTACAACCATGACAATAGTAATTTCCACTAGCTTCCAAAAATTTAACAACTTCTAAGCCACAATGACATTTGCAGCCAATTGTGCCCACATCTTAGTTGTAAAGTTGCAATCAATTGGTGGATGTAGGGCACTGGATGATTGTTGTTCTTCATGGTTATGGTAAAAAAAGAAGCTTGTTGGTCAAATAATGCACCATCCAGCAAACTAACAACCAAAATAACATTTGGGCTTTTTTATTTTGGGTGACAAAATTTTGCTTTCAAAATTGCCAAATGTCTAACAAAAGTGACCTTCACATCAATTGCTTCCCAATATTGGGGATAAATAATCTTGGTTACATTCATGAAGTCATGCATAAGGAAACACCTTGCAAGTTCTTTTATCAATTCAAGAGCTCCACTTGTACATTGATCCTTTATAAATTGCACATCGATCTCCCAGTCATCTTTAGTCACCATAAACATTACACCCATAGTGGCACATGTCTTATGCAACATGAACAAATGGCCATTGAATTGAAATGTTGCATACTCAACATTAGTCTATGGCTCCAAATACTAGACCCTGTGTAAGCATCACAAACATTTTGCACCAAGTCATTGAACATGGCAAATTGGGGCTGATCATACTTCTTCAATGGGTCTACATACATAACATATAGATCATAAGTACACAAAATGATAAAGGTCACCAAGTCATGAACAAAGGTATCCTTAGCCTATGGGTTAGTTTGGATAAACTTTGAACTCCTTCCAACGTGGGCAATACACAAATCAATCCCAAAGTAATGTCATAATCACACAAGAGTTCATAGTTATTCTTGGTAGATGCATTCCCGGCCATATCATCACCCATTTTAACAACAAGACTTTTATATTCAATTAGAACATGCTTGCTAGGTGCAAACATACTAACCCACTGTGTCTTAACATTGCGAAGGATTTTTAATCCTTTTGTTTGTAATATTTTTGCCAATTTCACATGCTCCAACTGCCCTTTAGGAGAATGAGAAGAATACACATACATGCCTTACATCAAGCTTTCAATTTTTGCAACCAATGGTAGGGAAGAAAAGGATTGGCCATGTATAGGATACTAGTGACAAATGGTGCATGTTTTTCAATGAGTTGCACTATCACCCCTATTTTCAATCCCTAAAAAATAATAACACCATTCACACCAAAAGAAACTAGTTTTGCTACCACGTCCCCTTCAAATAATCCACCAATAATAGTTACAAAATTCAGAAACATGGTCATTAGGTTGTTAAACCCACCTCCTTCAGTGACCTATTGCAAATTTAAGAGTATGGGTACCATGCACCAATTTTGAACCACATAACAGTGGATTGATATCCAACTTTGGTTATCCATTGTTCTAATTTCATCACAACTCAAGGATAGAAATCCCGCATTTTGAATGGCATGTTTAGTTGCAACCAAAACAACATTCTACATACAATTTGCCATTCCCCACTCACAAACCAAATATTAATGACAATGATGGTGGTCCAAGGGGATTTTTAAAGAATGTGCCTAAGGTACAATGCACAAAAGACAACAATCCAATAATGGAATTAAATAAGTACCTACCATTCCCCATCCATTGGAATCAATCTAATGCATCCTCATAATCTTTCCAACCTTAATAAATTGAAAAAACCCTTGCATGCACTCATAATCTGTTAGGGGCCTTGTTGCAAAAGATGGAAAAAAATAACAAATTGGAAGTATTTTTTCTTTTTCTTAGCCCTTTCTACATTCAACACTTCCTCGAGGATAGAATCAAGACCTATAATGCCATAGATGCATTCATTTTTTGTAGGTTAGTTATGAGGATTGGAGTAATACCCACCTACCGTCAACCCCGGTTTTGCATGCTTGCATTTTCTTCTTCCACTATGCTTGTAAAGCCCATCTAACTAGGGAACTAATAACTTCTCCCTCCATTCCACATTAATGCAAATCTTACACCACACATGGTGCATTTTTCCATCTTCCCCCATAATAACCTCTGCCCATGGGAACTTAACAACCCAAGCATCTTGAAAATGTCTTTGGACTTGCCATTCAAGTTTCCTCTTTTTGGAAGGTTGCACATCAAGGACTTAGACCCAAGTTCATTAATGTCAATAATAGTTATACTTGAACTTGGGCCAACAACTTATGGATCAAATGTTGCTACCACATTTTCAACACGTAGCATGTTTTGTGTTGTTGATTATAGGGTTGGAGATGAACCCAATGTGGCAAACCCACCATTTCCAAAAAGGAATAAGCAAAAGTTGAAATTTGTTGGGTTTTTTGGGGGTGCCATGGATCTAACAAATTATAATCGCAAAACTAACAAACAACAACAATTGCAACAATGGTTTTGGCAAACAATGTGAAGGCAAAAACTTCATGAAACTAACATTCAACATATGGGGGCACCTTTGGCAAAATATATGGCATACAAAAAGGATAGAAAAATCCCCAATTTTCACAAAACACATTATTGAAAATTGAACCTAAAAGGATGAATGCATACATGTGACCTTAAAAAATCTCGAGAATCCAAAAAAAAGGAGGAAAACATATTACAAAATCTATGTTTTACTTTGTGTTTATTTTGGTATGTCAATAATATCCATAATGTAAAAAGAGGATGAATGCATACATAAGATAACTTAATAGATCTCTATTATGGTTTGTGACTATTTTGGTATGTGGCTCCAAGTTAAAACTACTAATGTCTATTAAATAGACCCTACAAAATTTGCATGAAAACCATGATTCGTGTTCAAAACAACACATCAACAATTCAAATCAACATGGCAAGATCTTGGAATTTTACAATTACAACAAATCTTCAAAATACAACATACTTTATAGAAGCCATTAAATAGAAGATAAAATGAGGTGAAGTAGAAATGGTACCAACCTATATTTCAACAAACATTGATTGTTGGAAGACCCTCAGATTGGAACAAATTATTGTATTGTGGATGGGGATTTTTTTGACCTTCTTACATGCCACACACCCATTTAGAAGGACCATCCATTCTTGTAGACCTCAAAATTGGAAGTCAATAATTAAAAACCAACTAGCTCATTTTTGCTCAAGTAATAACTTCAACCTATAAATAATAATCAATGACATCATGAATTTCTAAATGTCATTTGCATGTGTTAGACATGCAATAAAATGAATATATTCACTTAGGGATACTACTGAATGTCATGTTGCACTAGGATTGGGTCTTTAAATTTACACATGAAAAGAATTTCAATTTTCATTAGAATTATAAAAGGAAGTTGTATTCTTGGTAACTCACAAAAACTAATGAAGATATGGTCAAAGGGTGGGAGATTAGTTATAATTGGATTTTTTTTTAAAAAAATTGCTTTGCAACAAGAAGGAGCAAGTTGACACCACCACCACATGACCAAAAACATGGGCAATCTTTGGTTTTGCTAAAGGGATCTCTTTAGGCTTTGACTCCCAATAATGTGAAAGAGCTTTCAAACCAACAAGTGTGTCTGGTGGAACTAACAAAAGGAGGCCAAGCTTTAACACCTTTCTTGGGAAGAACTATAAAATTAGTTAAATACAGTTGTGCAACATGCTTTGTCAACACAACAACAGATAGTAGTGCAACCAATTAAACCATCAACATCTTCAATTGTGGATGTTCAACAACAGTAGGTGCAATAAATATAACCTCATGATTTATATTTTTTTGGTTAATTGAACCTTTTCCAACCATCATTAAATGTCCAGCCACAAAATGGCATTGCATTTAGTATCAAACAATGGTAACAATTCAATTGCCTAACATCAACAACCTTTTTATCCAACCTTGTTAGCAAACACCTTTTTCAACAATAACCAAACCTTTTGGAATTCTATCTACAAGGAGCGACCCACCACCCCTTATTGAAATTCTAACGAAAGGGAGGCAAGGTCACATGCTATGCAAGAAACTATGCCTAATATAAACAATTGTTTTCTTTAATATTCCTAGGAATTGCAAAGGGATCAAGCAATGAAAGTGCATCCTTTTCATTCAAAGCATAAGTAGAACAATTGTGCAGTATCTAGGAACTTGAAGAAATGAACAACTTGTTAAAATGGTTCCTAGTTTTTGATCAACATGGTGGCAGTGGAGATGGTCCCACAATAATAATGGGTGTTGGTGATTTGAACCAAAACTCCAAAAATATATATTAACAAATGAAAGTGATCATTCATAGGGCCTCAATGGAGTTAACCAAATTGATAAGCATAGGAAAACCTTCACAAGGCATTGAATGACCCTTTGATGGGCAATCATAATAGGGCTATGTTTAAAAACACATGTATGTAAGTATTGGTAAGTAGCAAATGCCATGCATAATCATAGATGCATTGATGGCAATTGTTGATTGGCAAAATAACAAGAGTTTATTTAGACACACACTTAATGGTCTAGTGCCACAACATTCACTTGAACAAGTGAAGGTGTGTGAAAATTTCTTTCAAAGGGGGGGGTAACATAAACTTTGAATTATGAAAACAAGGCTGGTCTTTGGCCTTTCTACTTCATTAACTACAACAATAACACATTTGAGTGGGCTTGAGGTGTTACAACATTGTGTTAGAAACAACAATTATGTATTTTATTCTTCAACATATGCAAGGTCAAAAAGTCAACAATGTTGGTGCATGGAACAATGGTATTAAGCTAGAAATGCAACTAAATTAGAACTACAAATACCTACCCATGTTGCCCAAAATTCCTCCTATCCACTCATGCTTGTTGATTAAAGGTATGATGTTCTTCAAGTAGTCATGGTAGCTACCAATCACAACAACTACCAGAATCATGGTAATTATCAATCACAACAGTTATCAGTCACATGAGTTATTAACAAAAGGAAAAAAATGTCTCCAAGTGCTAAAACATCATTCTTTTTTTCACACACCCAAAAGTCCATTATTAAATTGATAGATGAAACGTCAACTTTCAAAGGTTTTAAAGAAGAAACCAACCTTGGTAAGGCTATGACACAAAATTCCAACAACTAGTTGTCTTACGTAGTAAACGCCACCCGCACAAACAATCTTGCTTCTAGACAAAAACACAATCATAACCTTTTATAAAATCAAAGTTCAAACCTGCAAAATCAAAACATTGGTTGTGCAATAATTCTTTTCAATAAATACATACTAAACTTTTTCCTTTTGAGTAGATTATGTGTGGGTGGGGGCCACAATTACCTTTCTTGTTTGGTTTTGCCAATTGAATTTATCAAGTGCTACTACCACTCCTTCAATTGTGCATTTTGCTTCACAACAAGCTTCACCACAACACGTTGAGCAATGACACATGCATTTACTTTGTCAAGACCTTGATTAATCATTGCCACGATTCTTCTTTAAGCTAAGTACTTTTCATCAAATAGGTCACCTTCTTTCTTCAAGTGGATAGGACCAAGTGTAGATCAAAATGTTTTCACAACAATCATCACAATGGTCCGATTTTGTTTGCAATCAGTTTGATGAAAAAATGGTTGCCACTATTCCCTCTAGTCATAGAAGAAACGACCTAAGAAGGTTGACAATCTTTGTCAAAACTAGAAAAAAATAGTAAAAAACCATTTGTATTGTGCCTTCTATCAACAACACAAGAATTTGTCAACAACACAAGAAACGACCTCCTTTGTTCTTCTACCCCTAAAACCCTAAAATGTCACAACCCAATTTAAGAAAAAGATTGAAAGCAAAAAATCAAACAAAAATGCACACTACATATGTAGAAATAAAAAACCAAAGAAGTTCTAGAACCCACTCTTTTGGCTAGCAATTAAGAAATGCACATTGCATATGTAGAAAAAGAAGCGAGGAGTTCTAGGACTCTAAAACACCCCCACTTTAGGTTTAAACCTAAACCTTGCCATAAATTTGTAAATCCTTCTATATCTACATGATTCAAAAATTTCTTGTTGGCCCAACCCCATTCAACTTCTAACTATCAAGTGTGGTGTCAAGGAATTGAATGTTGTTGCAACAAACCTTCCACCTAAATCAAAATTAGAACAATGTGCCTTAGGAAGTTGATCGTTGTTGTAATGGACCATGAATCAAAATCTTCCTACAACTAAGAGAACTTGATGGTAGAAGGAATGGTGTGAAACAAAACAAAAAAACATTCATTGTGAATGTCCAAATTGACACAAACAATGGCCAATGATCTCCTAATGAAGAAGTGTTGGAGAAGGCTTTTCTATAGCTCTTGTAATCGTAGGAGGCGACAATGGAAAAAGGTTGGTTAGTGCAAACTTAGTGAAAGGGATAGCAAACCCCTACTTTTTTGACAAATTTTTCAAAAAAAATCTTATTTTTTCATTTATGCAATTCACAAGGAGCTATTAGAAATTTCGCAAAAAAAAAAACGTTGCCTCCCACACTAATTAAATATTGTTTTCAAAAATATTGAAAAATTCCAATTGTTTACAAACAACAAAAAAAATGTGAAGGAAACTATGGAAATATTCAAAGAGTATTTTCTTTGTCAAAATTTCAATTAAAAAATTTAATTATTAATTAATTATTCAACAGTCATGTGTGGAATAGTGTTTTTTATTTTTTCATTAACAAATTTCCACCAAATTTCGACCTAAAAAAAAAATGATTTCAACTTATTACATAGGATTGTTGATGTAAAAAAAGGCCTAGATTCGCCAAATTTCATTAAAAAAAAAAAAAAAAGAAAAAAAAAAGAAAGAAAGTTCCAGTTAGTAGCCAAGAATATAGAAGGATTCTTGTTTTGTTTCTACTTTCATATCTAGTATGTAATCCAATTTGGCTAAATTATTTTCTGTATGATCGCCACCTTGGCTATAACACAAAATCCTTCAAAAATACTAGTGTCAAGGTACTACAAGGGTTTAAGGTCTAGGGTTTAAGGATCTCTTCTGCTCTTGCTGCAGTTCTTCCGCCATTTTCTTCCTTCTTGCGATGCCATCATCCACATTATTGCTACCTACTTTGGTGAGGCTTGTTTCCAGTTTCCAAGCTTAGAAGAAAGGAAAAAAAATTCCTTTTTCAGAAGAAATGGACACAGGAGTGGTCTTACCTCGGAAGCAAGCCGACTACATCTGCCGGGTCCGTTGCAGATTCTCTCTCGTAAATCAACTTTTTTTTTTGGCTTTTTGTAGTTGCTCTGTTTTCTGTTGATGGGTCGCTGCCAAATCTGCTATTCTCGTGCGTTGCTACTGAGAAGGCTATAGTACGCACTTACTTACTTACTTACTTACTTCCGCAGGTGTTGTGACATTGTTTCTTTGTTGCACAAACCGGCCTCTTAACGAGCTTCTCACCATGTTTCTGATGGGGCTGTATGTGTATGTATGTGTGTTAAACAACAGGATGAAAGATACTGCTTGAGTATGCAGAGATACAAGGGACAACAATACAGTCAACTCTACTTCTTTCGTCTCCATACAATCCGCCAGAATCTCCTGTCCCGAGTACAAGAACGATGGCCATCTCTTCCTGGTAATCAACAGCAAACTAGTTCCATGAAAATGAGAAAGAGATAGAGAGACGGATAGAGACAGAGACAGAGAGATGTGTTGATTTGTACAAGAATCTGCCATTGCCATCAGCTGCTAGGTTTTGTATTCAGATTTGCACAAGAAACATGACCCATCTCTTCCTGGCAATCAACAGCAAAGTGGTTCCCAAGAGATGCCAATTTGTATAACGGGTTCTTTGACTGTTGCAATCAGATGCTAGAATGCAAACAGAGAGAGGGAGTGTGTGTATGTGATTTCAGTTCTTCCATTTTGTGTGTTTTAGGGTTTAGGGTTCTAAACTGGTTCATGATCTTGCATTGATCTCCAATCAGGAAACTGTATCTGATATGATCTTTGTAAAGATATATATACAATGATATGATTTTTGATCAATCTCTCGCTTTTGTGTCTGGTGTGTTTTTTCAGTCTGTAAGGTACTAGGATTGGAGGAGGGCCAACTGTGTGTGGTAGTTGGAACCCTCTACAAACAAATGCAGCTGAAACCTTCGATTCTTGAGGAGTATTCCAAAGAGGTGGGTTTTTTTGTTAATTCCTTCTTGGGTTTTTTTGCTGTCAAAATGCTTTCATGCTCAGGTTTTCTTTGTTGTCAGTATGCATTCTTGGTCGGGTTTTTCTCATCAAAATGCTTTCTTGATGTTCTGTTTGTCTGGAATACTTCAAAACGTGAGTAATGAGATTGACTTTTTCCTTTACTTGTACACAAATGACTCAGATGTGGGATGTTCACTCTGTGGGAAAAAGTGTATTTGGCTTCATTGATTTTTCTGCAGAGATCTGTGGTGCCGCTCGCAACTCCAAGTAAATTCACTCACAATGATGACTATCTGATAATGGAGGATGAGAGTGGCCGTGTGAAGCTGATCAGAGATGCCAATTTGCCATCTTTCTATGTCACTGGTTAGGATAACGCCATTTTGGGATTCCTCAAGAAAGCAGTCTGATTATGCAACAGGCATTGCCTCCTTTAGCTACATGTGCACTAATATCAGTTGATATGTGGCTGCTGGTGAGAGAGATAAGGAATGAAATTAGTATAGTCATACTAGCATCACATGCTAGATTCTCATCCAAAACCCTAAACCCATAGAAACATCTGAGTGTTCTTTGCAAACAGGTTCATTCATTTTGGTTCAAAGTCTGTTGAATTGGCAATCAATCCTCTAGAAGTGGGACTAAAAGGATTCCCATGAGTGATAACACTTTGGTGTTGTTGGTTACAGGTGTTGTTGTGGCTGTTTGTGGTAAGGAAGAGAAAGATGGTGAGTTCTTTGTGCAGGAAATTTTGGAGCCTGGGTTACCACCTCAAATTCCACTTCCATCTGCTGTAAGCTCTGGTAAGGAAATTTGTTTTTTTGGGGTTTGGGAGTTCATGATCTGGCTGCTGCAAACTTTGAATATTTATGAGAATTTTTATAGAGAAAGATTTCTCACTTGTGTGCTTTCAGTGATTCTTCCATACCAACTTAGCTAAGAGCTGCAATTCCTATGAACATTTGATTCTGTCATTGTGAGCCTCTAGTATTACTAGATGAGGAAGAGCTGCCCATCCATGCAATCAAAGGAGAAGTGCACAAGTGTTGGTCAAGATCCTTATATGGAACCAAGTGAAGATTTCAATGAATGCTGCTACAATTCAACTGGGGAGGATTTTTAAAAAAAAATTGTTTCCATCTTCCTTCTTACATTTTGGATGTTGTGAGAGCAGACGAGGAAAAATTTGTCGTGTTTGCATCGGGGCTAAAAATTGGAGGAGAATCTACAAATCCTCTTGAACTGCAACTGCTTCTGGATCACTTGACTGGTCATCTTGGTGAAGAAGAGGTTTGATCTATGCCCCCAAATCAGTTTCTTGAGACTTGAGATTACAATTCTCAAAGGCAGGACCATGCACTGAAATTACAATGGGTGTCAGACACTGATGGTCCAGATGCGGTTTGTGTGATGGGGTTTGCACCAATCCATTAGTGGTATGGCAGGGATTGGCATATGAGCCAATGAAAGGTGTCATGTGCATTAATATACTGTAGGGATGGATGGGTTGTTACTTGATTCTATTCGAATCTTTTAAAGGCATGTGGATTTTCTTGATAACTGTGAAAGATTGACCAGGATTCAGAGCTGGATGGTGACTACAGGAGCAGAGTTTGAGTTCTCAGATTGTGCGTGTTGTCATTGCTGGAGGTTCTGTTGACTTGCAGACCAGCTTATCAAATGGCCAGGTGTGTTGAGATTTTTTTTCCCCCTGCATCTTCTGTTTGGTTGCCTTTTTCTCTTGGATTTTCTGTCTCCAATCCCATTGATGTAATCCCCTTCTTGTCCCCTCATGATCTTGTGTTGTATCTAAATTTGTGATGTCATCTACACCCACAAGGCTGCAGAATATCCTACTTTTAGTTCAAAGAGCAGGACAAATGATGCACTTGGTTCTGTGGACTGCAGCCGTTGTCAGGAAAGGAACAGACCAAGCTTGTGGAACCAATCAGAGAACTTGATCTGGCGCTAACTCAGGTGCCTATTCATGAATACTGTAAATGAGTGCTGACTCAGTTTTGGGTATAATGCAAACAAAATATTCATCTGAAACCTCATCTGGCATGGTGTAAAACCCTAAACCCTAATACCTGATTGCAAGAGTAGAAGACAGTTAGACAAGGGTGGACTACCATGGTAACATAAATGCTAGCAAGAAATTTCTGATTTGATGAAATGTACCGTCTCTTGGGTGGCAGCTTGCAGCAGCTATGCCTGTGGATATCATGCCTGGTCCCAATGATCCAGCTAATTACTCCCTCCCCCAGCAGGTAAACCACCTTACTGCAAGCTGTTTACTTCTACTACATAACAGATTGCCAATTTGTTGCACATAAAGTTGTGTGGAATTCCACCAGGTGGGTATTGCATGTATAATTTACAGTTTTGCTATTTCCATGTTGTAAACAAAGAGAATATCCCCCCCTTCCACACTCAGAATAGAGATGCAATTCAATGATCTGCTATAATACGTGAATCAAGCTTTATGTCTATTATAATACGTGGGTTTGTCTCAGATTGAACCATTGTCTGCTGTAATGATTGTTTGTGGAGTGTTTGTTTTTCCTTTCACCCAGCCACTTCACAGGTGCCTATTTCCTGGGGCTTCCTTGTACAATACCTTTGTCTCAGCCACTAATCCTCATCAGTTTGAGCTTGATGGTGCCTTGTAAGTTATCCACCTCCTATAAGAAAAAGAAAGTGTGTGCATTCCTTCGATCCAATCTAGTAAGGTGCTATTTTGACAGCACAGTTTCAAAATCCATGAAGTTGAATAGCTCAGTTTGGAAGCACTGATTTGGTTTGTTGTGAATTTAACTGTTGGGAACCTTTTTCTGGTTCATGGCCTTATATTCAACGTGAGGCTGTCCCTGAACCAAGACCAGGTTTCTTGGCACATCAGGCCAGAATATTGAAGATTTGGAGAAATACAGTGAGGCTGAAGAGCGCCTCGATTTTATGGAGAGGACTCTTGTGTGGCGGCACTTGGCACCTACAGCCCCTGACACTCTAGGTCTTCCTCTCTGCTAACTGCCACCACCTTTTTCTCAGTTTTTTCTTTTTGTTGATGCATGATTGTGGCTGACCTCTCTGGCAGTAGAGACATCGACCTATGTTACAAGTGGGTTTTTGTTTAGAAACAACTGTTGAAGTATATAGAAGTCTTGTTAACAACTAACATGGGGTGAGGTGCTAGCAGGGTGTTATCCTTTTACTGACAGAGATCCATTCATTGTGGAGATGTGCCCACATGTCTACTTTTGTGGTAACCAACCAAGTTATGCATCAAGATTACTCAAAGGTAGAAAATTCTTTACACTGAATGTGTGTAACTTTCTCTATTGAAACATATGACACCCGGTGGCACAAGCTTTCTTCTTTCATTTGATTTTCTTGCCTGGGATATATGATGAGGTAACATGAAAAGGAGAGAGAAAGAGAGAGAGACACAAACACACACACACAGTGAGAAATTGAAAGAGCGATTGCTAGGTAGACTAGTTCAGTCATGCTTCCAATATCTCTCTTTCAAGCCAAATGGGTCCAAGAGATTTCAAGCATAGAAGGCACCTTTTGTACTACTAACTAAGGTGGTGGGGGTTTTATGTTCCAGGTCCTTCAGGGCAGCAAGTTCGCCTTATTTGCATTCCAAGCTTTCAGGAGACAAGCTCTGTTGTTCTGGTAATATGTCATGACCCTTGCAATGTGTCAAAGTTGTCATGACGACTCCAGATGTGTTTCATCACAGTGGGGCCTTTCTGCAGATCTTTTCAGGGTTTGTGTCTCTTTTCTTGGCTTATGGTCTTCTTCTTTTTCACCTTTGGCTGGGGAGCAGGTCAGTCTAAAAACATGGGATTCTCATATCTTGACATTCTCAGCAAACTCTTTTCAACCTTGAAACTATGAGATATTTGCAGGTCAGAGAAGTTTTCTGTATTTCCATGAGATTATCTCATGCTCATACATATTAGGGATTTGCTGTTGTCTTCCACATCTTGGTGTTATTCTTTTTGTGTTTGTTTTAAAGTTTGTGTGCTGGTTAGGTTATCAATATTTTTGGTAATAACTGGTGGCTATGCATAAAGGCAGATTATCCAATACACAGTTGATAACCGTCAGTTGTTTTATGAAAAAAAATCAGTTCTTTATCATGAAAGAAGTTTAGTGTTTTAGGATTGATAACCAGGTCATTTGGGTAGGTTATTAGATTTTGAAATTTCAATATTAAGCAGTTAGGTTATTAACCGGTTATCAAAAAATCAATAACCGACTTTTAGGTTATTAAGAACTGGATTGATAACTGGGTCAAACTCAATAACCAGCCAACACTGCAATTGTCATTTTACCTTCAATTGTTGTTATGGAGATTTCTCTGCAATTTCATAGATACACGGTGAGTGACAAAGTCTTCATGCCAAGAAGAGACAATGGCTGGACTGTGAATTTGAAGCCAGATGGTTTAAGTTCCAAGTTGGCATTTGTGACAGACCGCTGGAAGTCATTTCTTCTATTTGGGATTCTCTTGTGATTGGGTGTGCCATCCAGAAGATGTATTTCTCAACTGAAAATCTCAGTGCACAAAATGTTCACAGCGTACAGACATGGAGACAAGTGTGACTTGTATGGCAAGTGTGACCTTTTCCACCCTTTTTTTCTAAGGAATTATTGTGACCTTTTTCTGTCATACACAACTGTCATTGAAGCAGAAGGCTCAAGGTTTCCTCCAGATTGTAGGTGAACTCCACAGATCAACAGGTGTAAATTTTTTGCGTACCAAATTGAATTGGCAGAAGTCTCAAAGTCATCCTCCAGACTATGAACTCCAGCTCAATGGGTGTCAAATTTTGCATACCAAACTGAAGCAGAAGTCTCAAAGTTTTCCTCCCAATTATGAACTCGGGATCAACAGGTGTAAAATTTTTGCATACCAAGAATGTTATGCATTTGAATCAAAATCCATGCGATGCTCAAGTGGTAAATGTCAGAACCATAGTGGGTGCCCCCTCCGAATCCAGGGTGCAGAGGTCAGCCAGTTGTAAACAGCTTCAACTCAGGGGGTTTCGCAATTAAAACAGGTATAGTTTTTGAAAAACATGAGGATTCTCTTTCTCTGTCTTTTGCAAACAATTGCTGCATTCTTGGGTTTCTTCTGAGGTGGTGTGCATTGAGGTCGTCAGAGTGCAACATTTATTTTAAGTAGGGGCAGAAATACTTGAACTTCTCAAGAAATTGAATTCTTATGAAAGCATTTTGTAAAATCATTTTTTTTTTGAACGCCTTCTTTTGCACCCCACTCTTTCTGACTTGTAAGTCCAACTTTGCTGCAGTAGGTGATGCTCCTTTCACTTATTTCACACAAGCTTTTTTGTTTGTGGGTATGTTGTCAAAGGTTCTATCTAAATCGCAATGCGAGAACAAAATTAGGGTTAGGATTTATGGGTTTTAATAATCATTGTTGTTTCAACTTCTCTCTTAATTGTTTGTATGTGCCCTGCCTGGCAACTAGTAACTCTTGTTTTTAACCCACCCACTACCCAACCCCAAAGGGTATGACTATGGTTAATACCCTGATCCAAGGTTTGGGTGAAGAATAGACCATGGTTAAATCTATGGAGCCACACCTTGCGGTTTGCTCCAATTTATTGGGAAGTTGTTATTTATATAGTTCATGAAATGCTTACCATATTATTTATTTATTAATGTGATTTGTGAGGCCATCCTATTAAAAGATCATATATATACATATATATTAAATATGTGGAAAGGTTGGAATAAGTTTAACAATATGAATGCCATGTGCACTATATTTATGGCATGAGTGGTGGTTAAGCTTTTCATATTTGGAATTTGCAAGCCTAAGTTTGAAACTATATGGTAACCCTTTTGAGTTCATAATTTAACTACTTTGGTTGAAAAGTAGGGTACCCTATTACCCAATTAGCTAAATTTTATGGTAAACCATAACCCCCTCCTTATTTATCCACACAAGAGTGTTTTTTTTTTTTTTAAGGGTTGCAAATTTTCATTTTTTTTTTTTTCAACAAGATCAATAGGATTTTCAACATGTACGAAGGACTTTTTTTTTGTGTCTAATAAAATGAATCTAATTTACAAGATTTTGAAATAAATAAATTACTTAATTGCCAGATTTTTACAACAGGTTCGATAGTTTAATTAAAATATAAAAGAATACATCCTTTAAAATAATTAAAATTTCAAATCTGGTTTATAGTCAAGTTAAGCTAAATTTTATCGTCTATGATCACCAGTTTTGGTTACATCACAAAATTGAAAAAAAAAAAAAAAACTGCACAATAATAGTGTATATGGTTGTGTGAATTGAGGCCCAGCCCAATAAGTTTTTCATTCCGTTAATGAGTTGAAATTAAAGCTTTTTTTTTTTTTTCAATTTGCAATTTCACCAAAACATTTACATTAAAAAGTATGTATCATAAGGCAAAAGAAGAATTATGGAAATTCAAATATTTCACCATGCAAAAACTATAATCTTCAAAAAAAAATCCTTTAAAAAGAAACCAAAATCCTTCAAGGTATTATTATAACTCTATTATAACTAATCTCAAGTTTCAAACACAAGCCAAAATATATCATCTTTCAAAAATCCTCATATAAAAATAGACCTATTATTATTATTATTATTATTATTATTACCTAGTAGGGGCCAAAATCCCTTAAAACTACTATACTCAATATCCTTCCTTGCCTAGCAAGGCAAGGCCAACAAATGTGGTGATCATCAATTAGAAGATATAGCCAAATTTTGTATATAAACAAGATATGAAGGTGAAAGACTTTATCATGCCTTGTGTATTTTTGGCTACCTATAGGAATATAAACCACAAATTTTTTTCCTGAAAAATCTGGTAATATTACTAAAAAACCCCCCACCCAAAAGCCTATTTTTTTAAAATTTTGTTTTATTTTATGTTTTAATGTAGCTAGGCAAAAAACACACATATGATTTGATTCATATGATTTGTGTCTGTCAGATGTACACACACACACACACACACACAAACACATCAAAGGGAACTAACTCTCTCATATCATATACTTTTTCACAGTAATAATAGACCTGGAAGGTAGCTAGATATGTCTGTGAGCAAAAAAGCATGAAGCCACCAGCCATCTCATAACTACTTAATTGTCAATTTGCTGCATGTGCTCCAACCTGGTTGGTGTCTGGGGACCCCAAAAAAAACAAAGTTTAGTAGGTATTAAAATGAGTGTTGTTGGTCTGGTGTTATTATATAGCCAAAAAGAAAAAAAGTTTAGTAGGTATCAAAATGAGTGTTGTTGGTCTGGTGTTATTATATAGCCAAAAAGAAAAAAAGTTTAGTAGGTATCAAAATGAGTGTTGTTGGTCTGGTGTTATTATATAGCCAAAAAGAAAAAAAGTTTAGTA
>Ga0116227_10004888_pt1 | contig 28718 bp, 24 predicted proteins | sample S1TSphgellanicum_FD_89693 | JGI IMG/M metagenome (GOLD analysis project Ga0116227, IMG submission 89693) | Host-associated microbial communities from peat moss isolated from Minnesota, USA - S1T2_Fb - Sphagnum magellanicum MG | ecosystem: Host-associated > Plants > Peat moss > Unclassified...
TTCGAACTATAAATTACGATTGCGCACCTCAACGTAACAAGTCCTTCACACCTCCATTGTCAATTTGATTTCGATTGAAGATCTAACCTTTTTTCCTTTGCTTGAAATTATGGCGTCGCGCATGGTCACATCTTACGGGCCGCAAGCCGCACAATCGAATGAAGAACCGCCTCCGGAGTCGTCTCTAGATCTTACCCTAACACAATATCTTCGCGATGAAGAACCCGAACCTGGAGAAGTGCGTGCTCGTCTTGAAGTCGAACCCCCTCGAGCCTAGTACTATCGTATTTCTCCGAACTTTCGCACCCTGGTGATCTTGCTGCAAGTTGACCCCGCTTCTGGTGACGAACCCGAGACTGTTTGTGAAGGTTGTTACGAAACTGAAGATACTTCTATCTTCGCATGGTCTTCAGTTCCTGGTGTTGGTCACTATCGTTGGTTGCGTGGTCCGATTCGTCGACTGCCTCCCAATAGCAAGGCGGACTACCTAGTTCGCACCATTCGGCGCATCTTAGATTTCCTGCAGTTGTGAACTATCACTAAGGCATAACTCAGGATTCTACATGTACTTGTAGCTCCTTGCTGAACTCATCCCTATTATAAATAAATGTTTCAATTATCATCAGATTCTTATTGCCATTAGCACATTATCATACTATCTATTTAATTGTTGAGTTGCCTTGAATTAACCTTATGTTTAATGGCTTGAAGATTATTCTACCTCTATTAAATCTTTCACCAACATCCTTTTGATTGCTTTAAGAATTTTTAACATCCTTGCTACTTCCTAAATACCATAACAAGATTAATGTTGTGTTGAACATCGTAAATTTTGGTGTCTACTTCTACCCCCAACCCTCTAGAGACTTCTCACCCCTAATTATGCAACAAAGTTTCTAAAGCTATGGTTATTAACCTTTGTTGAAGAAAAGAACTAATCCAACTCCTTAATCACCAATAACGCATTTCAGAAATAACAAAAAACCCCCTTCACACCACGCACACTCATCACCCCCTATGAAGTCGCTAAAAGCCCTTAATAACCTTACCCCATTCAAATACCCCTGATGTAACTCTTAAAAATTGAGACTACCGCACATGGTTGTGTCGGTATGGCTCACACATGTTGATGCAAAACCTGGCAAAACTAGTTATTACTTTACTTGAAAAACCATTTCAAAAATGGGGTTTGGACTTCATTAGACCAACCAAACTTGTAAGTAGACCGTCAAGGAATTGGTACATTTCAGTAGCCACTAACTATGCAACAAAGTGAGTGGAAGCACAAATGTTCTACACCAACATTATTGTGATGACTACCAAGTTTTTGTACAAACATATTCTTACCCGGTTTGGATGTCCATCGACCATTATCAATAACCAAGGTACCCATTTTGTTAATGATGTTATCATATACATTACTCATCATTTTATCCTTAAACATGTTCTAGTTCTACTGTTTATTATCCACAAGGAAACGATCAAGCTAAGTCTACTAAAAAGGTTTTTGGAACCTTATTAATTAAATTAGTTAATGAAAATCAAAATGAATGGGATGAACACCTATCCATAATACTATTTTCATATTGAACAACATACAAAGTTGGAATAGGTCACACACCCTTTCAACTTGTTTATAGATTACATCCATAATCACTTATAAAGTATTTGCTACCATTAAAAGGAATTTTGTTTTTTGCAACCAAAAAATCAATGACTAGATGTTCTAAACAACTATGTAATTAATTATAGTCATAGGATATTACTTCAAATCTTATGTGGAAAAAATTGTAGTCATATATTAGTGATGCATTTGACTAGTAGATGATGATGTGGTATAATAGGATGACATTGTTTTTTCATTGCAAGTTTTCATCCATATAACATCCATGATTGATGACAAAATGACTTCGATGTTTGAGATATCATTTGAATATGTGACTAGGATAAAATTATTTCAAATAAGAATAAAAAACAGGTCTATATTTTTTACTTGCTTTCCACAAAAATGAAATATTACTACTATACCATCAGCATGAAGCCATTTGTCTAGAACACAATGTAGACACCAGCCTGAGTGGGCCAGCATAAAGCAAGCACGCGCGTGTTGCGCGGCGTTGGCTAACTTTCTTGCTCTTCTTATACAATTATGATAGTTGTTCTTAAGCAACTACGGTTTTACTCATTTTATTGATGCTGGAAGGAAAGCAAATTTCATATTTTAAAGAACATGTAGGGCGTAGCAAACATTTTTTTTTTTCAGTGATAAGATTTTCTTTCTACCTTGTATGTTTTTTGGAACAATGCCATAATGTCTTGTGCCATAGGTTGATTTTTTAAAGAGTAATTAGGCTATAACCTTTGAGTTTACCAGAATATTTGCCTTGTGACATGATTGAGTATACTTGTGATATGCATAACAATTTGATTTTGTTTGGCCTGCTTCCAATGCTGCGTAGGCAATGATCATGATTAATAACTATGAAAATGATGTGAACACAATGATGTGTCATTATAAGAACAATATGGTCATATAATTATATATTTTACAATGAATATGAATACAAATGGACATAATAAATTATAACATGTAAATAACTAATTTGCTTTCATCCTGCAATAAAAGTACAATGACCTTAACTAGTTCAATAGGAAAACTTGGAATGACTTGAAGGCACTACAAATTGAACACAACTGGATGACTAAAAATTACAACAAGATGGAGCAATTTAGTGTGGAGCAAGACAAAACCATAATTGGTTTGGAACAAACCTATTAGGAGCAAAAGGAACAACTTGTTTTGGCTAACATATAACTAAAAAAGTAGACCTAGACCTTGTGTGCTCAAATCCAAGACTGTAAGGGGCAATTAGAATTAACAAAAATATAATTAAATAAACCAACCCAAGCCTTACCAATCAGATTGCATAATAGGTTGAAGGAATTTGAAGAGTTATTATTGGATAATACCTTGTTCAAGGTCCAAAATCAAGCTTTGAATCCAACAGGAATCCCAAAGGGAAAGGATGGTGGCAAATAGTGCAAACATTCACAAAGGAACAAATCCAAGAGAGTATGGAACTAATGTGAGATGATGAACATGTCTATTAGCAAGAACTACAAGTTTATCACATTGCCTTTCCAAATTTCAAATATATCCCACTTACTTTTGTATATGTTGAAATAAGAACTAGCACAAAAGTAACAGGTGCAACAACATCATCAACTTTAGGATTTGAACAAGGTGAACAACGTGTTATAACAACCAAACCAACCAATTTAATTAGAGGAGGAATTTGTTTAGAACTTATACATCTTCCGTTACCTATTGTGACCATTGTTATATTTGTTGACACTACTACCAAAGTGGGTGTAATTTACTAGTTTAAATCACTATAATACCTTAAAAGTGAAATAACTTCATTGCATTTTACTGATTTCACCTAGTGAAAGTTATTTCACTATAATATCACTATGTAGACATCATGTTTCATTTCTACTTAACATATTTCACTATTACAATTTATTATAGCAAATAGGTTTATTTTTATGTTTTTAAAAATATTCTATTTATGCTAGTTTATGATATACCCTATATTTAAGTTACTTTAGTTATTTTAACTTATATTTTATGTTATTATAGGCTATTATAAATTATTGCACCTTAAATTATTATATATTATTTTACTTTAAAATATCTTAACTAGTTTATCATAAGCTTTTAAATTATTTTAAATTAAATGATTCAACTAACTTTAGGCTATACTTTAGGTTATTTGATTTTAAATTAATATATGTTATTTCAAGTTATATTTTAAATTATTCAAGGTCATTTTATTTTATGTTATTATAAATTATTTTATCCTAAGCATAATAACTTAAAATATAAAATAATAACTTATGAAAAATAATTTTAAATACCCTACAATATAACAACTACCAATAGCCTATGATATTATAACATAGAATATCAAACAATAATTTATAATATAATAATCACCAATAGTTGTAATATAACATATAATAATCAACAATAATTTATAATACAATAACCATTAATAACCATTAATAAAATATCCACCAATAAAATGACCATTAATGGCTTACAACAGAATAATCACTAATAGCCATTAATAAAATAACCATCAATAACGATTAATAGAATAATCACCAATAGCCATTAATATAGTAATCGCGAATAACCATCAATAGCCATTAATAGATTAATCATGAACAACCATTAATAGAATAACTACCAGTAGCCATTAATAGAATAACCACCAATAGCCATTAATATATTAATCACGAATAACCATCAATAGCCATTAATAGAATAGCCACCAATAGCCATTAACAGAATAGCCATGAGTAGCCAATAATATAATAACAACCAGTAGCCATTAATATAATAACCACCAATAACCATTAATAGAATAACCACAAATAGCCACCAATAGAATAACTACTAATGGCCATTAATAGAATAACCACCAATAATTATTAATAAAATAATCATTAAAAAACATTAATAGCCACAAACAGAATAGGTACCAATAGCATTAATAAAATAACAACCAATAGCCATATATTATAATTATTTAAGATTGCCAAAAATAATTTAAGGTGAAATAATTTATAATAAAAAAAAATTAAGGTGAAATAACTTTCAATATCCACAAGTAATTTATAATATTTACAAGTAGTTTAAATTGAAATAATTTACAATAGCCAAAAATAACATAAAATAAACAAAAAAATTTACAATAGCTGAAAATAGCCTAAGGTGAAATAAGTTAAAATAGCCAAAAATAATTTATAATAACTACAAGTAGTCTAAATTGAAATAATCTACAATAGCCAAAAATAACATAGAATAGTCAAATTTTTTTATAATAACTGAAAATAGCCTAAGGTGAAATAAGTTAAAATAACCAAAAATAATTTATAATAACTGCAAGTAGTTTGAATTGAAATAATTTACAATAGCCAAAAATAACATAGAATAGCCAAAAAAACTTATAATATCTGAAAATAGCCTAAGGTGAAATAGGTGAAAATAATCAAAAATAAATTAGAATAACCAAAAGTAGCTTAGGGTGAAATAGCCAAAAATAACCAAAAGTAATTGAAAATAACCATAAATAGCCGTAAATAATGTAAGGTGAAATAATTTCAATTAATGAAAAATATTCATATAATAATTGAAAGTAACTTAACATAGGTAGTATTATTATATTAACAAAAAAAATCCATTTATTAAATTTTTTTTTTCAAAAGAATGGTCATTGAATGTTATTGAATAATGATATTCAACTTTTTTTTTGTTCAAATGATTTTAAACTTTCAAAAGGAAATAAATGTAATTATGTACATTATTGAATTTAAAAAAAAAGTAAAATTGAATCATTTCATTTGAACAAAATCTCAATAAAATATGAATTTTCAAAGTTTATGTTTTTGCAATGTTTAAAATGAAATATTTGATAAATAGTTTGTAATGTAACATATTATCACAACAAGTGGGGTGGCTTGATGGTAAAGGCTTTTGCCCCCATTCCAAAGGTCAAGAAATCAAACCTCATGGGTGGTGTCATGTGTTGTCAACAATGGTATGTTGACCGAATATTTTATTATCGAATTCCTAGGCTAGGTTCCTAGGTTGATTACATGGCCTACCTTACCTACATAGCCTAGGTTTTTAACCTAACGTATGTAGTGACACGTGTCAATAAATAATAGACTTTAAAAATAATGAAATTATCAATAATATTCTATATTAAATAATTAAAAATTAAATAATTTCCATACTAGTTAGTTAATTAACTAGCAAGTGAATGGTTTGGTAAATTTATATTTCACTTGAGAGTAATCTTGTTTCACTAGGTACTAGTGAAACAAATCATTATCTGTAGCAATTGGTCCCTGTTCATTAGGGGGTTAAACAATTTCATTAGGTAAAAATGTTCAAATTCACTCAAAAATCTAGTGAAACCTAGAATGAACTAGGATGCATTTCCTAAAAATGTGAGGTTATTGTTGAACTTGTTGTTACCCTATCACTAGTGATTAATAGTAGAACCATTCAAATTTTTATCTACTATTATACCCTTGAACCCACTTTAGATAGGTGTAGGTGCAAAAATCATTTTGAATTCTAACACACCTCATGCATTGAAGGTATTTGCTACGCCTAAAGCAACCTTTGTCAAAATATTTGTTCAATTGGAATCTATAGTAGGAACCGGTACCCAACTCATAGGTAGTGTTGAACCTATGGAGGGCACTAGTACTAATGCAATTGAAAAAACTATAGAACAACCTATCAAAATAGTTAGGACTGTTGATTAGACATAGAGCTATTATTTCGAGGACAATATGTAATTTTAAGGGTGCATAATGTTACCTAGATTTGTTTGTAATAGGTAACAAAATGTAATAGACATGTCAACAAGTAGTTAGTAAAATAGGTAGTTGTTAACAAACAATTAATTTTTGAAAAATTTGAACTATTATTCTATATATTGGCTAGTTACTATTTAAATGATTTATTAGACTATTTATTTTGAAATTAACATGTATATAAGTAGGACAAGCAAAAGAAAGAAAGAAACTTAGAACTTTTATGTTGTTTTTTTTTCTTCTCTTTTCAAACTTGAATGGAGAGCTTTTACATTTCAAACTTGCATTCTATTTTCTACAATTTGTGTATGCATTTTGTTTTAGAATTATGATTCATACATAGAATTATAATTTTTTTTGTTTTGGAAGTAAAAACTTCAAAGAACCCTAGTGAGAAACAACTAAAAATCCCATTAACACACCTCATAAAGCCACATAGCTTAGCCACTAGGGTAGCCTGGATCTGGTTTTTGACAACATTAGAAAAAAGAACCACATGTTCCAATTATTTCAAAAACCTCAAAGAACCTATGATTTCAAAGAAAGAACCGATTTTTTAAAAAGTCGTTTTATGGGCAGTTATCTGATTTTTTTCCATGTTTTGAGAACAACATTTGTATATCCAAACATGTTCTTTGATTTTTTGACAATTGGCCTGGTATCCAGGTGGTTTGTTGTATGTTCCAGTGTTGGGTGGTTATTATAAACTCCAACAAACAACCCCCCCCCCCAAAGAGGAATTCAGGGAGGTTCTCAGGGTTGATAACCATGATTCTCAAACAATCAAATACCCAGCTCTATCTCTGTGATTATTTTAAAAACCCTATTCTGATATTTAACTATGGTTCTCAATTTTGTTTTGAAAAAAGTGAAATAACTGCCCAGAAAACTGCCATTTCTTTGTTGATTCTTTCATGAAACTACACCCTATGAGTTTAGTTCTATATCACCCCTCTTGTCCTTCAGGAAGCATGTTGGCAGGTCTCGTGGATTTTGTCATCACCTGTACAATTGAGACCCTATACCCTAAATGGAGGTTGCAGGAATTTCGGTGCAAAGGTGCATAGTGAAATTCATGAAGAACAAATATAGACATTTAGCATTTATGGTGTACAGGTTCACAAAGCATTTGAGGATAACGATGCACTCTTTTGTGAATCTGCTGCAAATGTGATCATGAACCCCACTTATGACAAGCTTATTGACTGGATGTAAAGCTGCAAGGATATTGCTTGGTAACAGGAACTAGCTTTGGTTTCAACTTCTGTGAGTTGAGCTCGTTTTGGAAGGAGACAGACAACAGTAGCAATTCAGGGAGGAGCTAGATGACAGACTACCACAACAACAACACTAAGAGTATGTGGGATTGGACTTCACTCTTCATGTCAAATGGGAAGAAACATGGCAAACAAAAATGGAAAAAAAAAAAAAAAAAACCCCTTTGACAATTGATCAACTTTCAATTTCATCTTGGTGTACCTAATATCTTTAAGTTGCATATTTTTTGAAAGCGTAAATCTGTTTCAACATCAGGGCCATACCAGCATGAATAGCATATTTCAAGGTTCACAATATGATAACAAAGTTTCTTGTGTGACCATGTCAAAGATTGTTGAAAATCTGTCAAAGCTCCAATGTGTACCCACTGTACCTTTCACTGAGAGTCCCCCTGGATAATAGCTTCATGAGCTATTGGACCATGGATTCTTGGATTTTATGCATATGCTGAACATGATCACATGCAGGATTAATGTCATTGTCTTAAATGTAATGGTCACGGGTTTTGGTTTTGTGAACTTGAATCAGCGTGTGCTATGGTGAATGCAGAGGATGAAGAACTGGACATGTTAGCAACAAGGGCCACAAATAGGAAAAATGAAAAAAAATTGTGTAAATTTTTCTAACCAATCACAACCTTTTTTGGACCAATTGTGGCTTTTTGGGCCCATGGTTTAACAAATGTCCAACCTAAGTTGCCTTCTCCTTCAAAGATGAAGGGAGTTGCCTTCTCCCCCATGGAGAAAGGGAGCAAGTTACTTGGGGGGGAAGGGGATTAAGTCACCTTAATAAGCAACTTTCCTTAGGAGGCAAGTTCCCAAATATTTGACAAGAAGTATAGGGGGTAAACATTATCCATATATATATATATATATTTATAACATTGAAAAGCTCTTGAAACGTAGATTACTAAAATGAACTTGCATTCTTGATTTGGGGCTATGAGTTAAAAAATATTATGAAAGCAAAAGATGGGGCTCAAATTTCCACGTCCCTCATGGGAGTAAGTTGTTTTTTCCTTAAGGAAAAAGGGACTAAATTAATCTTCTCCTTGGGAATAAGTTCTTGAATGTTTGACAAGAAAATATAAAGGGTAAACATTATCCAAATCAAACATTCTTTATACCATTAGAAAGATTTGAAAACATGGATATCTAAACTAATCTTGCATTTTTTATTTGAGGTTATGAACTAAAAGTTATGACAAACAAAAAAGGCAAGGTTCAAATTTATAAATCCTTTTCTCCCACAAGGAGAAGGCCTTCAAGTGACCCCGAACTTTTGTTTTTACCATAACTTTTAGTTCATAACTTCAAATCAAGAATACAAGATCATTTTAGATATTTAAGTTTAAATAACTTTTTAATGGTATAAAAAACATTCAATTTGAACAAAGTTTACTTAATGTATTTTTTTGTCAAACATTCAAGAATTTGTTCCTTATGAAAAATTGCTCCCCATGGCAACTTAGTCCCTTTCTCCTTGGAGGAGAAGGTAACTTAAGCCTTTTCTCCCTATAGGAGAAGGGAACTTAAACATTTGACCCTTGGGTTTTTTTTTTGTCATAATTTTTAATTCATAACCTTAAATCAAGAATGCAAGATCATTTTAGATGCGTACATTTGAAAAGCTTTCCAATGGTATAAATAATGTTTAGTTTGAACAAAATTTGTCCCTTAAACTTTCTTGTCAAACATTTGGGAACTTGTTTTTTGAGGGAAGTTGCTTTTCAAAGCAACTTAATCCCCTTTTCCCTAGGGGGGAAAAACAACTTTCTTTCCCCATGGCATCTAGCTTGAAGAAGTTGTTTAGAGGCTATTTTTTCATCCTTTTTTTTTATGGAAAAAAAAGAGAATTTAAAAAAAGGTTTATACCTTCAACCCTTTGATTGAAGGGGCAACAATAGCCATTGGATCAATGTTTTTTTGGGGGAGATATTGTGTAAGAAAAATAATCCAAATGTTAATCAAAGTTTGAGTATGATAAAAAATTTGAAAATATTGTTCTTGTTGGGCATTATTTTGTAATTGTGTCAAAATTGGTGCCACATTTAATTGATTGTTCTTTTTTAGTGTTTGCCACATGTTTATGAGGTGGGGGGGGAGATTTGTGGCTCTTTTAAGCTTGAAAGGTGCCCTTTCAAGGAAAGCAATTCACATGCATTTTGGAAGCAATTTGAAAGGTTGTGAGATCACATTTTATGGTTTAATTCAAGTTCATCTTTATAATCAATGTTGAATTGAATGGAGAAAGTTTAAGAAGTAAGGAAGATGAGGAAAATATAGAGGAGGTGAAGAAGACCAAGCGGGATCTTTGTCTTGGAAGGAGATGTCTTGCTCTTATCTTATATGCTGCTTCTATTTTTGCTTACAAGTTTTAATATTCTCAACACTTTGGAGGGAGGTTCATGTGTTTGGGTTTCATTTTAGGGAGTGCTCTTCCACTTAAGGTTAAGAGGTTCTTGAAGAATTTATGGTGGGATTGTTTCCTAGACATATAGCAAATGAATAAATGTTGGAGTGAGGGCAACATTAGGAATGTGTTTGGATACTTGATGGCATAATGAAGAGGTAAAAGGGTTGAAAAAATATTGTTTAAAAGACTCTCCTGTACCAACCTGGAGTGATTATTGGAGAACTGAAGTTTTACAAGGAAGGAATTTGTGAGTTTAACACAATTCAGGGTGTGCATTGAGCAGGAAAAGGTTAAGTAGCAAGCTGGGTGTGTGGGTTGTTGTTTCATTCTTATGTTTGTTGTCCAATTGTTAGACGGTGGGTGATGGTGTGATCGAAGATGGTGACAAGGGTTTTGCTTGCTATCCATGAATGAAGTTGGTAGATAAGTTATGTATGTGTGGGTTATCCTGGTAGGTCAGATCTGCCTTCTAGGGGTGTGGGATGTGTGTGGGTGTAATATTGTCCTGTTTAATTGTTGTCCAGAAAATGGTAGCAGGGAGGAGCAAGTAAAGAGGTGAGAGAGGGATCGAGAGGAACAATCTGAGGAGATGGGACATGTCCGGGTAAACCCCGCCCCCCAAACACTATAATATTTTGAGTTCTTTAGTGGCTTACTTTAATTTTGTTTGGTCAGATTTGATTCTTCATTGGGCAGATCGAGATCATTGTGGCAGATTCGTTTCCCCCTGTTCAATAGCCCTGGCCTCGCCTGTCCTGCCCAGTAGTGGGTACCGTCATAGGTGCCCGGTACTAGGTCAAGTGACCTACCCAGGTTGAGAAGATGCCAGGCAATTGCTACAATTTGTCAGATGAATCAAACTGCAATTCTTCAACCTTTCTCACTCTTTCTCCCAGTACATACAACCTCAAAACAAACTAACTCTATTCCAGAGTTACTGGGTTCAGGGTTTAGGGTTTTCCTGCTGACCATTGTCACCTAAAAACCCATTACTCAAGGATTCAGGATTCAGGACTTGATTCTGGAAAAAGTTGGGTTACTTTTCTCTGCCATGCATCGGTCCATTTGTTCCCAAACAAGGAAAATTGTTATACAAGACAAAGTAAGAATCAAAGAAGCAAATTCCCAGGCATGTGTACGGGTAGTACAGGGCCAGCTTCAACACATGTCTGTCCAATAATTAATTAGCTTTGAAGATTCCATGACCAAAACTTGAATGTTCTTAAACATTCAAAAATATTCTCTCTATTACTTCACAAAAAAAGAATTCTTAAAAAATTTAGATTTGGAAATTTTCAACATTAATTAGTGTTGAACTGCCAATGTACTGCTGAATGTTCGAGAGAGATTGAGTTTCCTGCTACCTTATTGAATTCCTGAGTGTCTATGAGTTCTGGCCTGTACTCGATGCTGGAGATGAGGAAAATGCCAATGAGATAAGGACAAAAAAGGAAAAGGGCAACATGGGAGCCGGAGTGAACCAGCACCTGTGACCAGGGCATCATCCACTGGATGCGTGTCCTAACTCAGTTGTGGATGAACTTCAACTGAGTTAAAATCTGGTTTCACGTTGGTAACCGGTTCGGTAAGAAGTAGGGCTGGTATCCCCCAGGATAGGTAGGAAAAGAGGTGACGAATAGGTAAGATGATGAGGTTCATACCAGTGTTGGGCAGTTCTCCGGATATCTGGGTAATACCTGGCAGTTCCTGTTCTGGTTTTAAGAACCTTACCCTAACCTTGGCCTTCATTTCAATACCCAAACAAAAATCTTACCCTAAGACCTGCCCTATTCTAGGATCTGGGTTCAAGCCTGGAACCGAATGACTGTCATTTCCAAAACTCTGCATAAGACCTTGCACTAATGGGTGTATTTCCCAGCCCTAGGGTTTAGGGTTTTGGTTCCTTTTGCACTTTGCATGTTGCCTTCCATAGCTCCCCAAACATTGAACTTTCTCTTTTGCTTGACATTGTTCCCTCACTTTCTTTTCCCAGCCCTAGAGTTCCATTTGCTGCAGATCACATTACATTGATGTCATTGTTGTTTGTGATGCTTGCTAGTTTGTTGCATTGTCAAGCATTTTACTAAATTGCCATTGCTAGGATTTTTATTGTAGTTAGGTAAATATTTCTCAACTCTAACCTTTGTCCACTTTTTTTTTTGTTTCTTGTTGTTGAGGTTTTTGCTACTAGGTTTGTTGGTGAAGTTTAGGCTATTAAGCATGTTGAAATGTCTGCTATAAACTTATTTCTACTATTGAGCTTGTTTTTGCTATTGAGCTTGTTATTGAAGTTTTTGCTACTAAACTTGTTGTAAAATGTTGGCATTATCCTATTGATTGTCATGATGGTCATGATTTGTCTAAGCCTTAAAATAAGTCTTTCTTCTTCTTAGACCTTCATTGATCTTCAAGTTGCAACACCATAAATTTTTGTGCTACAATAATTGTAGTGATCATTTAGGTGGTGGTTGTGTTGGACCTTTTTTTGTTGTAATACTACATGAATCGTCATTGTCATGGTATTGAGATGGTTGTCATGTGCTACAATCGATTGTAGACAATCGATTGTAGGTAAATAAAATTTCTTTTTCTTATTCTTTTTGGTTTGTTTTTTTGCATTATGTAAGGTTTTTAGTTTTTAGTTTCTACTTTTTGCCATCACAATGGTTGTGTGTTGTAATAAAGCATCCATTGTTTTAGTGTCATTTTCATGGTCATCATGGAAGTCTTATGTGTTGCAACTTGCAGTAGAACATTAAAATTGATCATCATAGAGGCCTTGTGTGTTGTAACTGGCTACAAAACATCAAAACTCATCATCGCAAAAGCCTTATGTGTTGTAGTTTATAGCAAAACATTAGGTCTTGTATGTTGCAACTTACAACAAAATATTAATATTGGACATTGCAAAGGTTTGTGTGCTACAACTTGTTGCAAAACATTAGAATTTGTCATTGTGGAGGTTTTATGTGTTACAAGTTGTAGCACAACATTAAGTCTTGTGTGTTGCAACTTGCAACAAACTTGCATCAGACTTGTCATCACGAAGTTTTATGTGCTATAGTTTGAACAAAGCATTAGGTTTTGTGTGTTGCAACTTGTAACAAATTTGCATTAAAATTCATCATTGTGGAGGTTTTATGTGTTACAACTTGCAATAGAACATTAGGTCTTGTGTGCTACAACTAACAACAAAACATCAAAATTCATCATCATGGAGGTTTTATGTGCTATAACTTATAATAGAACATCAAGTTTCATTTGTTGCAACTTATAGCAAAACATCAAATTTGTCATCATAAAGGTCTTTTATCTTGTAGCTTGCAATATAACATCATAGCTATCATGGTCATTGTGGTGGTGATTGTGTGTTATAACTTGCAATGAAACATTTTAATTATCCTTGTGATGATGGTGCTGGTCATTTGTTCATCATTGTGTGTTGCAAATGCTTGCAAGTAAATATTTTCTCTTTGTCATTTTGTTAATTTCTTTCATTAATTTGTTACTTTTTACATTAGGAAGTTTTTCACCATGTAACATCTACTTCAACTACTTCCAACAACCCTAGGTGCTAGTTATTTACACCTTTAGGGTTATTAGAAGTAGCTACTTCCATCATGGATAGGATGTTGGTGAATTTTTGTAAGATCTATGTCCTAGTTTTTTTGCAAACAACAATTGAAAAAACAACTGTAAAGATGTTTTCATCGACAAGTGCCACATAACCTATAACAATTATTTCAAATGCCACAATACCTACAATAACAATAGTTTCATGTGATGAAGAAGATGACATTGATTCTATGTTTCAATTTGAAATTAAGTTTGGATCATAAGAGGCATCACCTTGATGTAACTTGGGAAACTCTACTTCCAAAGCTAGTGGCTAATCAAAGTTTATGGTCTCCTAGTCATTGAATATCAACTTATTGGGCACTTTATATGGTGAATAATGATGTAACAATGGAAGTTTGTAACCCTAGATGATGTGGTGTTTTATTTGTCATCTTATTCAATTGGAACTCATAGATGTGCAAGGAAAACACAAAGGGCTTGTAAACTACAACAAAAACCATGGCACAAATGTTTTCCAAAAACATGCTTGTCATCAACATCCAAATTTATAAAAGAAATGGGGGTTGTTTTTGCTATAGAAGGTTGCAAAAACTAAAGTGAAAAACAAAGGACAAAAAAGAGGAAAAATGTCCCCCCTTTTAAAACCACAAACTTTTTTGGTAATCAATGGCCTTACCACAAATCAAATCCATTATAACATGCATTATTTAGAGGATTGTTTATATATGTTAAAAAGGTTATTGACTTTTATCTCTTGTTGAAAATTTATGGTTTCAACATTTGGTTTTATGATAATTTGGGCGTGCACTATTTCCATCCTATCACTAAATGGTGATTAAAATGTTCCATAATATGGTGGAGAAAACCAAGGATAATTGTGTCATCCCTACACTTGCATTTTTTCTTACTTGTACATGTTCATTTGCCCTTTAAATGTTTTGTGTAGGCTTTGATACCTTTGTTATTGTTGTGAGTTTCATCAAAGCTTCATGGGAGCCCTGTCTTGTGACAATTGGGATTTTTGAAGTACATAACATTGTAGGTGTAACCATGGCAAACTATGTAAAAACTTTGTTGGATTCTTTTAGTTTACTTAACAAAGTAATTGCATACATAAAAAATGAAGGGTTTAATTTAAACATTTTTATTTTTGCATTGGTTTTTGTTATTTTTGGTTTTACCTTTCATCTAACATGCCCATTTGTAGAGTCATGTTTTGGGCATCCCATGTCAAAAGCAAAGTTCAATATGTTATTAACAACATTAAAGTCTATGTTGGATTTTTAAAAGTTAATGTGAAAAAAGTTTGATTTGCATTGTAAAAGACCATTACTTAGACAAAACCATTTGGTAAGGGGTGGCAAGAGTGGAAAAAATCTTGTATTGTTGCAAGTTTGCTTGCTAAGATGTTGAAAACTTTAATGAAAACAAGGTTTGCTTCTTGAGTCATCAAATTATAGGAAACATTGGAGTATTCGAATGTTATTTCCATTTGTTATGGATGGCAACAAACTATTCATTTATCTTCTAGAGTGCCAATATTTCAAACTTGGTCTATTGCTCAAGCCATTACAAATACTTTCCTTCCTATTGTGAAATTTTGTGTCTTGAATCAAAGTGCTAGTTATTAGTTGCTGTTAGATGCATTTTATTTTGCCTCGCCTTATGCATTGCCATAAAAGCTAATGTGGCTAGGGCCCAAGCTTTAAATCAATAACGAATTCATGTGGATTTTGATTTATAGTTCAAGAATTCAAGTTAAAGATGATGATGCAAGTTATCAATATTTTATCCCTATTTTTAACATTTGCTTAAACTTATAATCAAGCCAAAACCCATAACATGTTGGCAATCATGTTGGACCCTTGCTTCAAAAATATGAAAATTATAGAAGATTTTGTGGAAAATGTACATGCCTTTCAAATTGTGACATATTATGACATTAATATTGTGTGCCCTTTTTTATTACATGTGTTTTTTCATTTGAACCCTATTAGGGTAGCAAATAGCAAATCAATTAACAATAGTTCAAGATGATGACTTGTTTTTTGAGTAGATTGTATCAAATGATGATGCAATCATGTCCACCTTGAAGAATGGATTACAATTATATCAATAGTTGGTTGTGTAACTAGCTAAAATTGAAAACCTTTTAATTTCGTGGACATAACATGTTGTGCAATTTCCCCATGTCTTCTTTTTTGTTCGTTAAATACTTGGCATTGTGGGATCACAAATTGAAATAAGGCAAATTTTAATGTTGTAGCTGTCATCACTAACTTGAAGCAACTTAGGTTTAGGATGAGAATTTAGATTGACTCATTCTCATCATCAAGAACTAGCCTAGTGACGTTTGTGTTCGGTATGACGGACCTTTGAAATTTAAAGCCATAACTAGATTTTTTGGAAAAGGATTTTACTATGACAAAAGAACACAACAAATTGATTGAAGAACAAGACTTCTTTGAAGAAGATTCAAACTTTGATTTCATTTGATTTTAGGTTTAGGTTTTTTCTTTCATCTTCAATCTTTGTTTTTTTTTCTGTTAACATTTTTTTTGTGCAAGAATAATTCTATTATATTTTTTTCTTGGTGCATTTGTAACATTAGAATTTAAGATTGAAGATTTGCTTTGTGTTGTACCATAGGTATTTCTTTATGTCACATTTGATATTGAATTTCCTATGATGAATTTCCTATGGGTTCATTAATTAGGGCTAAGAAGTTGCGTGGTCTTTTGTATTAGTTATGTTTTGGAGCCATATGTATTTAGCTGAAATTTGAAACCTTTTGTGAGTTTTTTCATTCACATGCTATAGTTGTTGTCCTTTTGTAAGTGTTTTTGGGCATGTGCATTGGTTTAGGAGGTCAATTTTGTTCTATTTTGCAAGTCATATGTTTTCATTTGTGATTGGATTTGCCCTTGGATTTTAAGGTTAGTTGTTGATTTTTGTGATGGGAAGTCTATCCAATCCATTTTGTTATCATTTTTATGTGCATTGAGGACTTGTATCATTTGTAATGTTTAGCTAGATTGGAGCTATGGTTGATGATCTATCCAATGTCAAATGCCCAAAAGCCCAATTTTAAAAAAGGATTTGTCCCTAAATATTAAAGTCAATTGTCGATGTTTTGTGATTGGAAGTTTGTTTAGTCCACTTTGTTATCAACTCTCATGTGCATTGAGGGCTTTTGTCATTTGTAATGTTCAAGTCATGTGTTTGTTTAGCCTGATTGATGGTTTTTGTGATGGTTTGTCTAATGTCAAATGCCCAAATGCTCAATCATGAGGAAATAGATTGTTATAGATGTGAGTAGTGAATAGGCACTAAGGACATGATTGTTGCAAGTTAGACATAGTTTTATAACGTTTTCAAATTTTAAAAATCATTTCTTTCAAGTACTTGCCTTGTTAATGCAATAATCTTTTGTTTTTTTTTGACAATCTAATCCCTAAACCCTAACTGTTACTCAGACCTGACCCTTTAAAAACAAACTTAAAACCCTAACAACCAAGAATCCCCCATATTTTAAAAAAAACATCGACCTTAACCGAAGGTTCTGGATTAAAAAAAATTCAAATCATTAACCAAAGGTTCTTTCAAAAAATAATAATAAGAAGGAACCAACCCGGGACGTTCTCCACAAAAATAGGGAACCGCCCAAAACTCGTTCATACTTAGGTAGGGTTGTTAGTAAATAGGTAGTAAAAACAGCTACCTAGCTAATCACTATGGTTAACTAGAGTTTATATCAAGTGGTGGGTTGCGCGAGTACAGCAGGTGTAGGAAAGGAGTAATAGCAACAACCCAGCATGTGCATACCGTTTGTAATTATGTCTCATATCAATGCTGTCCCGCCCTCATCTGGAGTTGGAAACTTGGAAGTTGAGGCAGATCCCGGGTCCAAGCCCAATCACTGCAAAGTCTGTGACAATAGCAATGGGCGGCCACTCAGTGTTTCTTGCCTGGGGCTACTAAGGAGTGATCATGGTCACATGACAGTTCGCATGTAGAGGTGATCTTCTTCTAATCCATGCAGAGGTCGCCCTCATGGGAGAGCATGCCCGGTCTGCTGCCCACCCACCTTCTCTGTCTCTCTTCTTATCTCAGTTTTCCTCCCTTTCTTTCTATCAAGATTCAACTTCTTTCGAGCTCGTCATTCAGGTACAATGCCTGACTTGCCATAGATTTTGTACCATCTTCTACCCACCCACATATCTTAGTTCAAGGACAGCTTCAACTCATGTCTGTTCAGACAATTACTTCATTTTGAAGATTCCACGTTGAAAATAGAATATATTCATGAATATCCCCAAAAGATTCCTTACTTTCTTTTACAAAACTTTGTTCTTTGGAAAATTCTGAACATTTCTAGAAAGAATATAATTAGTGTCAAAGCTGCCACCCAATGTAGTAGGGTCTAATGGTAGGTATCCCAAACCCCAGCCTGGATCCACTCTGACATGGCTAACTGTAGTGAGTGGCACACCAAATTGGTGTTCATGAGCAGCAAGACTCCCATGGATGCAGTTGCTTTGGACAGAGTACAGAGGGTGTGGCAGGTAACCCATGTGAAAGTAACAAAAATTCCTTTGGAAATTTTTGAACCATATTACATTTTCAAATGGACCATGATTGCTGGAAGATGAAAATCTATGAGAAACACTGGAGACTGTATACCCCAATAGAGGCCTCAATGGGTAGTATCATAAGTATTTTAGCTTGGGGGTGTCTGAGTTACTATGCTTAACCCCTACACATGCCATTGACCATATATTTTGTAGTTGATCCCGGTGTAAAATGTACTTTAGTGGGTGATCTAATTGTCTGATCTTCCCCCATATATGTGCCATCTTCTTGAATCTAGATCAACTATCAAATCTAAATTGTGCCCATCTTTGCTTTGTCTTTAGCTTGTTTTCTTGAAGGGTATCCAAATTGGTTTCAGGTCACCCCAAAGTACCCTATCCTACTTGGTTTCAGGTCATCCCAAAATACCCACCCAGACCCTTGTCTGTAGAGGAGAAATGTTCATGCCTGCTCCTTTTTGTAACTAAAAGGAAAAATGGCAGATCCCCTGTGGATGTATATACTACAAGACGGTCTCCCCCCCCTCTCCCCGCCCCCCAACTTTGTGATAACAAAAATTTGAAAAATTTCCCCAAAATATTAGCAAAATTAGTCAAATTTACACTAACAAAATACAAAAATTTCCAAATGTTTTCTTGATTTTATTTTTGGTCCCAAAAGAAAACACGTACACACTACCTACTGGTTCAGATGGCTGTGATTTTGAGATTTTTAATGCCGCTAACTTTATGGTTTAAAAATAAAGAGTGGATTGGAGTTCCACTTGACAATATATTCACCAGGTTTTTAATATTTATTTTGGACAATTTAGGCCTCAAATAAATGGAGGATTTTGTAACTAAGTATGCTTGTATAGTTTAACTAAGTATGCCTATGGGGGCCCCTAGTGTTGTTGTTGGTGAATACACAAAGCTAAGTTTTTTCAAAGAGTGGGACTCTTTTTTCAAGCGTTGTGAAGATGACAACATGCATATTACATGGTTGTGCAATTCTTACCCAAGTACTTAGAAAAACCTACAAAACTTTATTTATAAACACACCATTGATTCAAAAAATGTACAAATGTAATAGAAAAAAGGGAGAATTTAAAGGATGTAAAGTTAGCACAAATTAAATGTCAAAATCTTTCCATCTCAATGATTGAACCCTTGTAATAGGTCTTTCCATCTCAATGATCGACTGCTTGCAATAGGTGAGCTTTGTGATGGGGGATGTGATTCGAAGGGGTGGAAATCGAGAACTAGTTAGGCCTACCATTGTCACCCAACTTAAGATGGAGGATGCTTGCATCCTTTGCAATGTAATTGAATTTTTTTGACAAAGACAAATAACCCAAAGAAAGAGGAGTGCCTTCTAGCCTTTTGAAGCTCCAAATGGCATTGGCACAATCGTATAAAAACACATCAACATGTTTGTGGTAAGCATCCAAATACCTCAATTGCTAGAGGGAGGAATTGATTAGTGGGGTGTCAATTGCAATAGCTCTTTTATTTGGATTGAGCTACATTGAAGGTAGCAAATCCTTGAGTTGTGCAAGATCAAGGAAGTAAATCTACAAGTGTTGGTTCAATTATGACAATGTGAGCTAAAGTGTGAGTTCCATCTTTGGTGAACACAATGTCAATTCGACAATGAGATGAGTGTGGCTAATGGAAGTACATGTAGTTGTTTTTGGCCCACATGGAAGCCATCATTTCACACAATGGCAACGAAAATGTTGCAAACTGCATCATGGGTTTTCATGCGTTCATTACCATGGGCACAACATAGGAGGTGAATACCCATAAGGTCAATAGGATGTGTGCAAACACATAGGGGAGGCTTGCAATTGAAGAATGTGGTAATCCAAGTTGCATCTGAAGCATTATGGAGAAAATTGGCGACTTGATAATTGAAAGGTTGGGAAAACTAATCAAACTATAAGCTAAATGTTCGCCTTAAAGCTAGAATATGATAAAATTTGAGCATGATGGATTTCACATATCTTATTGAAAAACATGAACTAAAGAAGGTATAATGGTGCAAATGTTTCAAAATGGAATCTTGAAGTCGAATCATTTGTTGCCCAATGAATTGTTTAAAAGGAAGAAAACACATGCATGTAGGGGTGATAAATGATCGCATGCTACCTTGAAATGCTGCTAGAAAAGGAAGGTGTTGTCGTTGACACTTGTTAAGGCTTCAAGAAGGAAAGGACATTGGTCGACCATAAATCTATTAATTATGATTGAAACTACATTGGCCCAATTCCTTAAATATGTTGCCAGGGCAATGGTGGTTGTCGGTATGAATCTGATGCCACCAAAAATTCTTGAGAGAAAGGCGTGTTTATAGGTTAGGGATCCTTTTAGGTTATCAAAGGACCTTAAACCCAAAAGGTGTCCAAATATTTGAAAAAAAAAGGAGTAAAAAGAAATAAGGGAATTTATGAAGGTGGAAGGAGGTGTGTAATGTAATAGATACGATGGTTGTTGCATGAAGTAATGAGTTAAAATCCAAAGGCTACTTAAACATTACCTAGTATAAGGAGAAGGTCAACATGTTAAACATCTTTTAGTAAGGAATCTTTGATGAAAAATGATGTCAATTATGAGGTGCCCATTGGAACTTCAAAAATTCTAATTTCTTTTGAGGATGGGGTGTCAAAGTGAAATGGTAGGTTGGAGGGGGACCCTGCTACACATTTCTAAAGTTGGATATAAAGATTTATTGTAACAAAAAGTAGGACTATGCAATTTGCACACAACCCACCAATTTGCAAATTTTAAATTGTTCATATCATTTAATATTTAACATTCTTGATAATGCACCCAAACAAATGTAGAAATGTAGAAATACGTCACACCATGTTTTCGCAACAATTACATCAAGTTCAAAAATTATGCTAGACTTACAAGAGTCATAACAACAACATGGAATGCAAGTGGATAGTTGGATCAGATCCCTCTAGATGTCACTCTCATGTCTATCATGGTCTTTTCCACATTAAAAATCTATTTACTCCCATGACCAGTTCCCAACAATCTTGATAAATAATCCTTGAGTAAGTTTAGAAAAAAAATTTGTGTGTTTTAGGTTTCCTAAACCCAGTTCAACACCCAAACATAAAATTCTTTGGAGTTCCCAACCTTGATTAGGTAAGATCTTTCAAACTTCCTTGGATTTCACTTTGCATTCCCAACACTTCCACTAGCCCATATTCTTAATGTCATTTGTTATTGACCAACCTTTAAATCCCCTAAAGTTTTTCATCACATCCACCATATCCACAAGTATCATATTTGCTCCATTACAAAGTTCTTAAATGTCGACTTTAGTGTGTAGTGGAAGAGTTTCAAAGTCTCTATAGAACTTCCATAATGTTAACAACCAAATGTCTGTTAAAAAACAAACATGTTTTTTTTTTAAACTACAAAAAAGGCTAGATGTTTAAATTTTTTTAAAAATTGTATTTTGTTGATTCCACCACCTTCCCATCATTAAATTCACTAGTCATCCTTCCTACCGAGCTCCCACCATCACCACAATTCATTAAACACAAGAGGACAAGTTGTTGTAAAACATTAAACTTCCCAATTCAACTCCACCATAATTTGATCCATCACAACCCAACAACAAATAAACAAACAATTCCTAACCTCTCAAGATCGGAAAAGGTCACCATCAACTGCCCAATCTTTTTTTTTTCGCATTCCAATGCACTATTTTTTCTCATTAATTCATCATCAAGCAAACAATTTCATCCATATTCCCCTTCATCCTATATTATCACACGAAGTTCGTTTTGAAAATGTTCATATATAAATGATGCAATTAAGGGGGGGCTTATGATGTGAGTGTCATTTGCAATGGATAAAAATAAACAAGAAGGGAAATGACTAACTATGGAATGTAATGCTTCAAAATGAATTAAAGCAAATAATGCCTTTTCCAAGGGATCACCTTCACAAGTTCCCATAGCAAAGGGGATGATTGTGACATTCCTTCATGGTTATGATGACTATAAAACAAGGGAAACTCAAATGCATAAAATGCATGAACAAAGGGGATGAGTTGTATGATGTTCCCACCTATTGCACAAAGTTCTTGAAATATGACCCCTCTTGACACCAAATTGAAGGCATTTGCCATGTTTAATTGGAGAACAACCCAATTGGGGTGAAGGTCTAAGGTGTACTTAATGCTATGGATTATTGTTTCACATTCACCCTTGGTTTTTACTTTAAATTGGTGCAAGGAGAAATTTGTTACAAAGGCATTGCAAAATTAAAAACATAAATCATGGTTTGTGAGTCGATTCAACATTTCCCCCATGGTAATGGGACAAATTCCATTTGAAGGCTTGGTCATGGCTAAGAAACGGGTTGCCCCAAAGACATGTATAATTCAACATGGGATGTGACTTTGTGTGATATGAAAAAAAGTTAAAACAATTGTGGGAATCCATTCATGAAATTTTCTAGGTAAAAATAATTCCAAAGGTGTTTTAAAACCATCCCATAAAACCCATTTCTAAATAAGTGTGACATGTGTTGGAATGTCATCTTGAAGGAATTAGTCGAAAATTCAAGGTTTTAGTCTAATTCATGGTCTTCCAAGAAAAGTGGGGAAAAACCATCTAACTCAAGATGTAGAATGGTGAGAATTGAAGTGATGTCAAAAAACATGGGTGCAAAATAAAATGGTGCCAGAATGTAAGTTGTTTGAGAGTATTCCCCTACAGATTCAAGAACTAAACTATATAAAAAATTGTTTATGAGTTAAAGGATCATGTTAAAAAGGAGACATTGAATTTGAACTTGTCATCAAAACTTGGGCCCGTAAAAAAATTCTTCCTACAAGTTTTCCCAACCACTTGCTAGAAAGTTGGCACAACTTTAGATGATAGGTTTACCCAAGGACCCACCATAATAAGCAAGTTGCCTACTACCCTAATACCTTTACCATTCCAAGAATAATTAAATTATTTTAGGAGATGTTGATTTTTTTCAAAATTAATTGGCTCACAATGTTAGAAGTTCTAGAAATTATGTTGTTACCTAATGTACATGGTCATTTCATTCATTTGATGTCTACATGGCTAGGTCTTTGAAAGTGTTGGAATTTCAGGAAATTCTTATTGCTAATGTTGAAGTGAAAAAAAATGAAATAAATTATATATATATATATATATATATATATATATATATATTCTAGAAGAAGATGCAAGAATATATCTTAATACCCATTGTAATGTATTCTCATTCCTTTTATCTCCAATGTGCCATGCCCAATGTTTTTATCATTTTCAAGTTTTTTGATGTATTCATCCTAGACAAGATTTAACATTACTTGGCAAAAGTTTTGTAAAAATCTAGCCAAAAAATTGCCCCAAAACTAAACACTATCTCAAAATGTGGCTAAATTCACTCCCACAAAAAACAAAACAAAACAAAACAATCTTGAAATTTTTGAGATTTTTTAAATGATAAATTTTCCAAAATTGTGACGAAATTCTTTTAAAAAATTCTGATATGAAAATTTTGCAATTTTTTTCCAGAAAATACTCATTTCCATGTGATTTTTCCCAACCCTTCTTAATCATTACGACTGCATATGGGGAACAACATCCAACCCCAACTAACTAACAATACAATCACACACATGCAAAGTACACCCAATGAATGTGCTCAATGGACCATGCAGGTTATTTGAATTACATGTTGCAATTTAAAGAACCTCTAAATTGCAACATGTAATTCAATTCTGCATCCCCCAAATTTTGCCAAATTTTGGACTGGGAAATCCGATTTTGATTCACGTAAAGGATTTTTCATTTTGAGAGAAAAGGTCCACATTTGCCAATTTTTGAAAACAAATTCTAAATAACTTGACTTTTATAATAGGTTTCAATAAGGTGCCCTCCAGGACACAGCCAGAAATTTCTCCATGTGCTTGACATGTTCATAAAGAGCTGCAAAAAACAATTTGGTCTAATTGGAGGGCATGTTTCCAAGTGAATTTTTTTCCCTCTGTGGAGGCATTCTGTTTTCGAAATGGCCCCCATTTTTTCCAGGGTTCTTTCTGTGATACCCGGTGGGTACCCTCTGTGCATCATTTGGAATCAAAATCAGAGCAGGTCTTTATGCTCAGTAAAGCCCTTGGGTTTTGATGCACACCCTGACAAGCTGGAAAAGGCATACTGCCACATACATATAACAACCTGGCACAACTGTGAAGTGGCAAACATAGACCTCCTTTGTCACTCTATCAAATTGCCATGTGCCATGTCACAGTTCTGTAGGACAAAAGTACAGGAGAAATTTCTGCCACCTGGCAAATCTTTGAGAAGTAGTTTTTATGTTAGTGACTGGTCTCCAGCAGTGCTGGCAAGGAAAAACAGGTGGATTTGGTGGGTCATCCATTAATGACTCTGCCCCTTATGGCCAGTTGCAACCAGCATTAGACGGGTATATTCATTTTTAACATACCAGTTGGGTACTGGTATTAAAGCTTTTTCAATTTAGATAGTAGGCAAGAACACGAATATTAAAACCTTTTTCACAACTTAAATATTTTGAGGGTGTCCCAGGTATGAACCAGTGTTGGCCGGATATGTGGAAAAGTCCAGATATGCACATCCATAATGGCTGAATATGCATGGAGTCATATCTGGAAGTTGTATATATATGTGTGTGTGTGTGTGTGCATGACTAGCAGAGGGGCATTTGCATGATATGTATATGTGTATCCGTATCCAATAGAATCTTTCAAGATATGCATGTTTGGAAGTGAAGGATTTGGGATTCCATACATGAATTTTCGTTGTGCATATGTGTTGTATCACTATGTGTATCTAGGGTTTAGGGGACGACAGATATGACGTCTCACTCATTACGAAGAGTGGGGGAAAGCTTTGCACCATCATTGTCAAGCTTTTTACTTTTAGTGCCTCTTCATCTTGGTGTCTTGTTCATTTGCTTTTTGTTTTGGCTTTGTTGTCTTGTTCATTTGCTTTTTGCTTTGGCTTTCAACTTCCTTAATGCTACTTGAAAGTTTTTACAAGTTTTTGCATAAATTCACTCAGGTGGATTCTACCTTTGGCTTTCAACATTGTTGGTGTTGCTTGAGAGTTCTTGCAAGTTCTTACATCAACTTATTCACTTGTGGATTTTACTTCTGGTTTTTGGCATCAATGTTGCTTGACAGGCTTGCATCAACTTCTTTTCATTGATGCGTGAGAGCTTTTGCAAGTTCTTACATTGGCCATTGATGTTGTTGGCATTACTAGGTCGAGTTTTTACAAGTTTTATTTTCATCAAGTGTAAATGTTTTCAACCTCTTTTCCAAGTTCTACTTTGTGTTTTGACAATCAATTGAATTTTGTATCTACTCATCACTTCTGAGCTTTCGACTTTGACTACATTTTGTTAGTGTTTTTGTCTCTAGCTACACTCACAATCATTTTGTGTTCATTCTACTACTTCGTTGAATTTCAAGTTCCAATTCATTTTATGGTTTTTTGCTTGTATGTGCATAGCAAGCTTGAAGTTTTAAAACTATATTGTTCGTTTGTTGGAAGTTTGTTTTGCTTTGTGTGTTCATCAGATATGAAGCTTTAAGGTTTTAATGAGCTAATTTCTTATGGGTGAGGCACTTGTGCACATCTTGGACCTATTCAACTCAACTAAAGTCTCCATGACCATAATCAAGTAAATGCTTACTCATAACACCCATCTTTGTTGTTCTTTTCCATTTGAGTATGCCATGTTCATGAGGTGTGGGAGTTTAAGGTTTGGTGCTCAAATGTGTGTTCTTGTTATTTGAAGCTCCATGTTTCACTATGCATTTGAAATTTTGAAATCTCCTTTTTTCATTATGGCTGAAGAAAAAATTCAAGTAAAGTTTGAAAACTTTTAATTCTACTTTTGGTCATGTTTATGAGGTATAATGGTAGTTTAGGGTTTGGTGTTCAAGTGTGTCTTCTTGTTATTTGAAGCTCCCTATTTAATTATGCATTTGAAACTTTGAGATTTCCCTATTTCATATGGCTGAAAATTGAATTTAGCTTAAGCTTGAAGAATTTTAATTTTGATTTTTGTCATGTGTTCTTGAGCTACAATGGCATTTTAAGGTTTGGTGTTCAAGTGTGTCTTCTTACTATTTGGAGCTTTACAATAGCTAAAGACGAAATTTGTGTCATTGAAAGCATTAATGGAGTTTATGAAGTTCTTTTCCATGCGAGCATAGTCCCCTTTTGATTTCACAACTTTTTTAATGTGGAAAATGTGCAATTAGCAGTAATGCAACAATGAGTTACTAGCAATGAAATGTATATTCAAGCTATGGAACAACAAGTTTTGCTATGGAAATCACATAGTAAAAAAAATATTTGCTAGAGTTTTTTTTGTTATACATGACAACTTGCCTATTGATCTATTGAATCCTCAAATGTTGAAGTGCATCATTTGCTAGTCCCAACAAACTTTTGTTAACATTTTAAACCAAGTTAACTATGTTATTAGAAATGGCTTAATCAATTATGGAAAAACTAATGGCATTATTCCTATGAAAAAACATGTTGATAATGCTCACCTTGTTTGCTTACTAAAAGAAAATCTATATTAAGTGAAAAGGTAATGGTTAAACTTTTTGAAATAGATCATAGTTGACAACATGGGAGGAAAAAGGTTGGGGCAATTGGTTCTACAATTTTTTTTTTTTTGAGTTAACACACCCATACAAAAATGTTAATGAAGCACATCAAAGATTTATTGAAGACCTTGTGATGTACATTTACAAAGGTTACATGCCTCTTTCAACATGTGAAAAAATCTGGCTAAGAAGGTTAGTATTGCACCAATGTCCCCACATTGTATTTCATTCTTGTTCTTCTCTTGTGGAATAGGTGTTTCTTATAATGGTCACAAAGACCATGGAATTACATGTTCTGCCACATCTAACATCAGAAGATATTATGCTTATTAACTTCAATATCTAGTTGTTTAGAAGTGGTGTAAATACATTTATTTTCATAAGAAAAAATCTTATCTTTTTTCACTACCAAAATTCACTAGGTTTTTAGCGAAGTAGGAAAAAATTGTATAATATGTAACTTGTATGGTTTTGGTAAAATAGGACTAGTTGATTAGGATATTTTTAATGAAATGTTTTTTAGTCATTTTGGATAGTAACATGTTACATTAGATCATTTCTAAAATTATGACATGGATATATGAGGTCCCAAGTTAATATGACGTAAAATAACATGCCATATCATCATACAAAAAATTTGGTTTTTTCTGTTTTTTTCATATCATGGAATCACGAATTGTATTTTGTTAATGACATGTCATGTGACAAAAATACATGCAATGCAAAATTTTAAGTTTAAAAATATATATATTTCCTTCGATTTTGACACCATTCACCATGATGCACACATGTTTGTAAATTGCATTTATACAAAATACATTCATGCACACATCCATGAAGGATTGAACTCAAGACCTCATCGAAACACACCAAGGTCTTCACCACCAAACCATTTCAAAATTTTAATAACAAAGGAGAAAAAAGTTTAACTTTATTGTGTTTGACATGAAATTGTTTAGGAAATTTAAATTTTGACATACATTTTTCTTTCAAATTTTATTCAAATGCCACAATTTAAAAAATGATCTTGAAGCTTATTTATTAATGTATAAAAAAATCATAATTACAAAAATTAAGTTTAAAGGGTTAAAAAAAAACTTGAAATTACATGTCATGAATAAATCTACAAATTTTTTTTTGTGTAAATTGATTTAAAATCTTTGTGAATTCAATTTCAATTCAAAAATGTATTCATTAAGTCTTTTACAATTTTATTTTCATTACATAAATATGTCCAATTTTTGTAGAATTACAATTTTTTATTTTCCCCAATATGATTATGTACAAATTATTTATTTATTTTTGTGATGTTGTTAAAATGGTAATCATCCATAAAAAGATTGCCACATTTGGTTATAGGCAAGTAGTTGGAAACTTGTTTAAATATTTCAATATTATGGTTATTTACTATATTTTATTATACAAATTAGTAATATATATTTAAAATTTGATTCAAAAAATTTTCTTTCAAATTTTTTTTTTCTTGATGTTGTTGTCCCCTTAAAATTAACAAAAATTGGCCATAAGAACAAACATTAATTAAGTAATCAATACAGCCATTTAATTATCAAGACCATATTTGTTTAACAAGATGAATCATACATTAATACAAATGATTAATTACACAACTTTGAAAGAAAATTGCAATGTATATTTTTTTTTGATGATGTAAGAATATGTTTTACAATTTTTTTCCTTTGTAAAAGTAAAAGCAATTTAAATAGTTGAATTTTACAACACGCGCCTCCCCCTCCCACCACCAAACAACTATTTTTCATTATTAAAAACAATTAATATATCTTATAAAAAAAAAAAAAAAA
>Ga0116227_10004890_pt1 | contig 28717 bp, 20 predicted proteins | sample S1TSphgellanicum_FD_89693 | JGI IMG/M metagenome (GOLD analysis project Ga0116227, IMG submission 89693) | Host-associated microbial communities from peat moss isolated from Minnesota, USA - S1T2_Fb - Sphagnum magellanicum MG | ecosystem: Host-associated > Plants > Peat moss > Unclassified...
CTAAAAGTGGGCTTTAAAAGTAATAAATTGGGCTTGTTTTTCATTTCGACTGACTTCGTCTCCCCCCCCCCCCCCCTCGGAACCAAAAAAAGAGAGAAATAAACCATCAAATGTGGTTCTCAACTCCAAAAAGTAGCCAAAAAAAAGAAGGATGTTTATAATGTTCAAATTCGACATCCAATTTGTAGCCAAAATATGGCTAAATCTTCCTATGGATGATTTGCACTTTCGCTCTACATCACAAAATTGATACAAGGAAAACTTTGTGGCTTATACAATGCAACCATTTGTATATACAATATAAGGAAGGATGCTCAAATCAAAATTGAAAAGGATCTTATTTGTTATCATGAGCCCAACAACGCCCATGAAGGCTCATAGAATACATCATAATAGGTTTCCAAGGACAATTTTATCAATAGAATTTTAGATAAACACTCAGATTATGATGATAGACTCCAAGGTCTTTCTTTACCTATGGTAACCGGTTTCATCACGATGTTGTTCATTATAGGTTTGTTTTGTGGCATTTACACAAAAAAAGTTGTACATTGTTGTGAGTCAATTTTTGTCTATTGCTTGGGGTTTCAACTTCCTCTTTTTTTTTCATAATTTTCAATTATATCAAAAATTGGGCATTCTTGAATTGGTTTAATTAAATCACCATTCACCTCGCTTCACTCTAAATGACAAATTTGACCCTTTTCGTTTGAATAATATGTATTTGGGTTTATTTGGGCTGGAGCATGTGTGTTATGTTGAATCAATAAGGCAATGCAACTAGAAACACCATTGATGTTTTTTGGGTTTTTTGCCATCAATGGTGTTTCTACCCTAAACCCAAAAAACACATTTGAAGAGGAAAATTGTATGGCACAAAGAGGATTGATCTATCTATATGGTCATTTTTACATAGGCATGTTATTTTTATTGTAATTGCATGTCAATTTGGAAGTCCTAGTGAAAATGGATCTTTAACCAACTAAGGTTTCTTATTTGTATTTTCTTGGTCTTGTATTTATTGCGTATGTTCAACAAAACATACACACCAGACTCGCAAGTCAGTGTAAAATGTACAACAATAATATTGATTAAACACAGAACAAAATAGTTGAGGTTATTACCTGGAGTTATTGGTAAAGTCCCGCGATTAGGGGGCGAAAACAGTCAGTTTCGGCATAATAGGGCATCAAACGCTTAACTGGGAATGAGAATTTTACAAAACGTAATAACTGGTACCCAGACTAGTAGTCCAGCAATTTTGGCAGTAAACTGCGTTTCATCGTGTCTTTCCTTTTTCCTGAGCTCCTCCACTGCTGCTACATACATTTTCGCTGCTCCTACCTGTACAACAACTATAATCACTCACTCTCGAACCTTGTGCATTAAATGCCTGAGTTTCAGCACTTCATACCCAGATTTAACAAAGTTTCTTTACTCTGCAGATACCGATGAAAGAGGCCATAAGGGGTGAAAGACGGGGTGAAGACAGGGTGACTTTATGGATAACTCTATTAACATCAATATTTTTTTTCTCTGAAAAAAATTTACCTTCCTTGACATCTTACAAGCTAGGGGCATCGAGATGACATCCTCATGTCCCACCACAATAATGACTTTATTATCTAGTATTTCGAGTGGTAATAGTAAAATGGCTTGTATGTCAAATTTTGGATGAGGTAAGTGTTGCAGTGATTGTGCAAACTTGTGCTCAAATGGAAGTTTCAAAAGATTGACAAAAAGAAAATGAATGCTTTTCCGTTGGGCGGCATCAACGATAGGCCACACATTGACTATTATTGATTGGTTCATGTGCAACACATAAATGCTCTCCCAATGTATGTTGTCCAATATGTATCCACATGAGCAATTTGTTGTTAAATTAGGGCAAACATTAAACACTAATTTTGGATGTGATAGATATTCATATTGGCTCAAATATAATGCATCATTGAAATTCTTAGAGCAATGAAAATCGGTTCTGAAATGAACTAATAATGCTAGGAACCAAGGATTTTTTTTTCTTTCAAATTCCTCAAGGAAGTTCACCAATAAGGATGTCTAGCATTAACTAGCAGTAAATGATGATTGTCCTAGGTGGGCTGTAGCATTTTTACAAATGTGCTGGAACAAGTGATGTTGTGGCTAATTTAGTAATTTTTAATTGTTTAAATGATGAAAATTCCCAATTTTTTTCACTTATCTTTCACTTTCCGAAAAAATACTTAGCCAAGTTGCAAAAATTTGCCCCCCATTAAAAAAACTCTTCTAGGAACATCCAAATAATGTTAATTTGAATTTTTTTGGCCAAATTTTCGAGTAATGTTTTTCATGTTACTATCCTACTAGACTTTCAAGGTCGGCAAATCCCACAAAATTTTGAACCATCAATTTTCAAGAGCGCTTCTCACTAGTCGGTTCTCATAATTCAAGGTTTTTTGTTTTTTCAATTTTTAAAAAAAAATGGGGGGTTCTTTTTTTGTTTCTTTTCTTATAATCATAATAAGTGATGAATCAAGTAAATTAATAAATGATAAAAAATAATTTGTTTTAATATAAAGAGTTCATATCTATAATTTCCTCTTTTCAAACTCCTCCTCTACTATTTCATCCTTCTCTATGAACTCCACCAAGGTTGATGGCATATTACATCCTACCCTAGGATCATTTGGCCAATTTTGATTAACAAAAATTAGTTTATCTAAATTTTCAAATTGTAACCAACATCTCTAAGGCTTGTCAAAATTTCAACAAGAGAAAAAATGTGTTATTTGGGACCCTACAATTCCTAAGATTTGTTTTGCAAGAAAGCCAACTACATGGAATCTATACTCATGTTTCTCCCACCATTGGAGAGGGTTTTTTTATATCTTTCACATCCACATGAAACCTCTTGAAATCCAACAACTCCCTTTTTACAATTTCCTTTGCAATTTTAACGTTGTTGCTAGTCATTTGGAAAATATTTAGTCCATAGTCCTAATCAGCTTCTTGATTGTAGAACCAAGAGCAACATCTCCAATAAGATGTAGGTGATTATATGACTTGACCAACATGGAATACAACACTCTCCTATCATAGTCCTCCACAATAGACACACCATGCTATTTACTAACATATGATTTAATAAGACAAATTTTTTTAGAACCTAAGGTGAAGTATCAACAATAGAATGTTATGTGTTTTCTTCTTTTCATATGTCCTTAAAAATGAAAGGAAAGAATCTAAAACCCCAAACAATTTAATTTAATGTTAAAGGTAAGAGTTTTAACTTTAAAGACAATCTATTGTCATCATCCATGATGGATTCAAAAAAAGGTTTCAAATGTATTTCATCCTTAGCTTTAGAACTCATGGTGATGGCAAAATTCAAGGCATTTGATAACCAATGTCCAGTAGATTGGTTCAAGACACAAATAGAAATAATAAAGCTTAAACAATCAACTATTGTTTAACAAATGAACCATGCAATAGGAAGAGGAACATGGCCAGACATTCAAACATTAGTTTGCATGCTATAACACATCATAATAATTCCACAAAAAAAAACACTTCCTAGATTAAATTTACCCTTCTTATAAACCTACAAAAATATTCAAATAATTAGTTAAAATTTTGGAAAATTTTATTTACTCAATAAATACAAAGTAATCAACATAAAAAAGATGAATAAATAGACACTTACCTTGTCTTCACATGAGTATTCAGTTTCCTTAGTCAAATTCCAAACTCAATACAAGTTTTCGTCCATTCTTGTCTTCCCTTTCCAAATTTCTTTGGCCACGTTATAAACTTTTAGAGATTAGACTACGTAGATCTGATTAAAACATATTTAAGATTTTTGCATACCCTCTCTTTAACAATAGCAACTTGACAAGTTTTGGGAAATGCCTGACCAAAACAAATGCCATTGAAACTTTCTTCCAACCCCAAAACCTCACTATTAACAACAAATTTGAAAGTTGTGGTCATAGAATTTAAGTTTGCCCCTTCATCTTTTACATAAACAATGATCTTTTTGCTTAACCCATAAGAATCCAAGAACTTTCTCAAATTTCTAACTAAGGTTTGACTTATTGTTTATGTTGCCTCAAATAGACCAATTGTCAATTTCTCGAATTGCCAATTTTCATCCAAAAATTTAATTACCAAGGAAAAAATGTCATAAGTGCCTTTTGACATCCACAAATCAAAACATGCAATAGTTGACATACATTGAGAAAATTTTGGTAAAACATAAACATCTTTTGTTTTCTAAACCAAATGTCGCAAATATCCTATGAAAAAATATTTCTAGAGGGAAAAACAATGTAAAGATTCAATTACAAACCACATTGCTTCAACCATGGACTTTCCAAAAAATGTACATGCAAATGACTTTTAATAATCAGTAAGGCTAAATTTTCAAAAAATTGTTTATGTTGTATTTCATCCTTCTTGTAAATAAGTTTTGTAGAAAACATTTTAAATTTTCGAATGAAGATACATTTTGCCTCTTTTTAGTTGGTTGTTTTTCACCTTGAGTTCTAATTGAACTATTCACTTCCTCATCAAGTTTTTTTGCAAGTAGACTATGCTTTGCATCCACATGCATTTTCAAAGTTAATATCCCATTAGTCTTATAATATGAAACTAGTCCCTTCCTTGTTTTTGTTCTTGGATTATATAACACATGTGTATTGTAACACAAATGAAATCTCATGACTTGAGGAATTTTGGCATCCATTGGTTTATTATCATTAACCACATAGAAAGCCCAACAAATGGAGCCCACCATTGTTTAATTCCAACATTGCAATATGTGTTTTTTGGATGTGATTTGTTCCAAAGTCTTACATTTTGACACATCCTCTTTTGTTGTGATTTGCTTTAAGACACTATTAAGCAAAATGTAAATTGAAAGAAAAATAAAATCAATTAACTTTATTTCAATTTCTTACAACTTGCTAGCTAAAAACTAATTTTAACTTTTATTTTGTAGTCTAGCTTGACCTCATCCATAACCTTCCCTTTTATTTTTATGAACTTGAGGTCAAGAACTTTTATTTTTGCAATGAATGTTTTTGGAGTTTTGAACCAAGACTGGGACAAGGTAAAAGGAACAAGTTAAGAAAAAGCCAATGCATGATTAAATTCTAGAATTTAAACACATTATTTGAGTAAAAATGAAGTGTGTGGGAATGTAAGGGGGGAACCCCTAAGATTCCCGAATGCACTTTCACTTTGGGAATAATTGGAAATCCCAAGGTATTTTGGATCTTTCAATAAAAAATAAATGGGGGACCAAAACTTGTCCAAATTGAATGTTCTTTAGATTGTTTGAAATACTTTAAAAAGTACCACAGATTAAAGTGGGGTCACATTCCCAAAACAAACATGGGAACTAAAGATCATGTGGATTTTAAAGGCTAGGAATGAAAATGCCAAAACGACTCTCAACCATTTAAACAAGGATTTGAAGGGCTAAATCAAGTCTAATTGAAAAGCTTAATACAACTTTCAAAAACCCTTTTCAAAGGATATAAATTAAACATCAAGGGATATCATTACCATGTCAAATTTGGATATGATTTGAAGAAAGAATGACCGAGCTTGAAAATTTGGGAGTTATTACTTGGCAAAACAACTTCAATGCAAATGTGGTCAAAATTACAACATATAAGATATGGAAGAAGGTGATGCCTTCTCCCAAGTCAAAAGTCATGGTGAGTCTTGTGAGTTCATGTGAACCTATGGTTAATTTTTGAATCAAAACTAGTTTTAAATGCATGAATTGCATTATTGTTTTTGTGCAATTTGATATGACTGAGAGTTCAACTTGAAGAACTCATCATAGTTGCATCCTTAAATTTCCATACCCCTTTGAACTATGGAATGTGCCTTGGGGGTTTTTTGTTTTCAATTTAAAAATTTGTACCATTAATGTCACAACCTTCGCCTTGAATTCAAAATCAATTTAGCTAAAACATGACAGTGGGAGCAATTTGGGAAAATGTTTTGGAATGCAAATAGCCTACCAAAAGTGTAGGAAAGTGCAAGGAATGGAATCAAAGTACTTGCAAGTGAAAAACATTTTAGGAGTTGTAGTATGTGGGAGTCTCAAAAATGTGGGCCAAAAATGTAGATAGTAAACTTGGTTCAAATTGGCCCCCAAATTATATACTAATAAAAAGGTCTTGAAATTTAGATATCAAAAGTTAGTTTATATTATCCATTTGAATTGTGAATTAGGAGTTATGGCCAAAAGATTGATTGGGAGCCAAATTGATAGTTTAATCCCAATCACCTCAAACCTAGGAAACAAGTGTAAAATGACTTTCAACTTAAGGATGTGATATAACGTTGCATTGTTTTGAAGGACTACAATTCCTTTGAAAATTATTTAATCAAAGGTTATATGAATGAGTTATGAACTTGCAAATTTGTGAGACTCATAACTTGGCAAAATTGGGAATTTTTGGGAAGGAGTTTCAAAGGCGATTCAATATGATAGGCTATTGGTATGTATATTTGGAATAAAGTTTTGGGACTCATAATTGGGAGTTTTACTTAAGGATGCATCAATGTTTTTGTTCATTTGGTTTATAACCTAAAAAATTTGAGCTTTTGTTTTTTTCAAAGCTCCAATGTCCATGATGTTCTTGGGGAGGTCATTTCCATTTTAATCCAAATGATGTGTAAAAGAATGTAGGCTTTAATTTATTAAAAAAATGAATTTTATGATTTATTTATTTATGTAAATAGGGTGCCTATAATTCATTATGAAAATATACTTAGATTATACCTAATATCTTTTGAATACACCTAAAATATTCCATTATTTCATAACATACAAAAAAATATCCTTTTATTTTAGGTTCTTCTTAAAATATACAAGGAATGGCCTTTTTGGGAAACATTTGATTAGTGCAATCCACATTTTTTCACAAAGTGTGGAAATCCACCTTTCTTATTATAATATATTTGTTGTCTTTTTCAACAGTCAAGCTTGCATACATCCAACTTGTGCTTCAATATCCTATTGTAAACATGTGAATTTTCTTGCATCACTTAATGTTTTAGTAATTTAAATCATACTTATGAAATTCACAAATTCCTTTATTTATGAAGACGAAATAGGCCACATATTTGTCAAAACAACTTTTATTAGGAAAAAATAACAAATGATTTGATTATGTGTTGGTGCATTTTCATTTGCTTTAACTTCAAATTTGTTCACAAGATTCATTGCCTTCTCAACTAAGTGGTTGGAGGGGCTCACCTTTTCATCCTTGAAGTTTTTTTATTTTATTGTAGCACAATTGTGAAGAGGCTTTTTGTAGGCACCAAAACTATGTTACATTTGTTGCCTAGTTGTTTGCTATTTGTCCATTTAGAAAAGCTTGCAATTAAGTATTTTCTTCATGTCTTTTTCTACATATTTCTTGCAATTGCTTCAATTTATTTGATGACTCAACATTATGAATATTCAAATCACGTGTAGATGTTTAATTCTTCAAACTCATTGAGTAAACAATCCTTTCTCTTTCACATTGTTTTACAATTTTTCTTCTAACAATTGAAGCTTGTGTGTTACCTTGCTTCTATTTGCTTGTGTTTTTTTATAGTAACACTTGATACTTTGAAGTTTGAACTCATTGGTCAAATGTTCTTTATCATCAAATATCTCTTGTGGTTTCTTTATTTTGGAGGCATATTTTTAAATCCACCACATTCAAAATCATGAGAGGTCCATCATGACTTGCTTTAGGGTGTCAATGTTGACACCAAAACTATGCAGGTTGTCAAAGTACTTTAGGTATATACTAGTGTTGTTCAATTTTGCAATTTTCAAAGAACTTTCAATTCTTGTTTTGACATTTTAAAAAAATTGGTAGGTTCTTGGGGTTTAGGTTTGAGCCCAATTTTTCAAATTTTTAAACCTATAGTTTCAATTTTGACAAATTTTTCAAATTCAAGAACCTTCAAACCTAGTTTGAAAATAGGGTCCGGTTCCATATGCCCATTAACATTCCCAAAAGTTGGAAATTTCATAGGTACAAAGTTTTACAAGTTAAAAATTAATCACCTACTTCTAAAATTCAATCTATTTCTAGATTTTTCAAAACACTTTAATGTGCTTAGTTTAAAAATCAAAAGCTATTTTTAAAAGTTTATGTTTAAGGTTTTGGCTTCAACTCTAGCAAAAGGATAGTTTCATGGTTTAGTCCTTGTGCTAGTTTCATGAAAAGGGTGTTCAATCAGGTCAAGTCCATTTCACAAAAATGTAAACTTGAACCCCTGAATTTAACACTTCAAATTGAAGAACCATCACACTTGATATGCATGTCTTCATTTTGAAGAACCATCACACTTGATATGCACATCTTCATATTGTTAGTTTACAAATTGTCAGTGGTATGTATCAACTTGTTAGAATTTGATAATGATGATGGCATTTGAGGACAATGATAGGTGATTGTGCTTGGCTATGATGATATTCAATAGTAGCAATGAGTTATGATGTTGATGAGCAAGTGATGGGCTATGGTAGTTGACAAAGCTCTTATAGGGACAAGTTATGGCAAGAGATGGAACTTTGGCAATGGTGGAAATCTGAAATCACAAAAACAAGACTACAAAGAAATCATGTGGCAATGGACCCTAACCCTTGTGGTTGTGGACCCTAAGTAGTCTAGAGAACTAGACTATAGAACCTAGCCTACTAAGCTAATCTAGTACTCTTGTCACTTTTTCTACATCTTCCTATGGATAATAGTCAAATTTGTTACAAAACAAAAAAATCTTAAGAGAAAACGCTGCCTCGGACCAGCTTTTTTTTCAATTGCAATATATTGCCGTCCAAAATGCGAAATAAAAAAATAAAAAAATGAAAAGAAAAGTGATTTTGAAGGTGCTCTTGTCAGAAGTGAGGGGGAAAAAAAGGGATAAAAAAATTGCCAAATTTATATATGTGTAGCCAAGCAAATAGAAGGATGATTAAAGATTTGTACTTTATTTTTGGTTTATAGCCAGATTTGGCTAAATCTTCCTAGTGATGATGGTCACATTTTCTACATTGTCGAATGAATGATAGCCACTTTAGCTACAAACAGAAATTCCTAAGAAAAACATTGCCCATGACACAAGGCTTTTTCTGTGCACCCCAAATAGTCGACCTCTTTCTTCTTTCTTCGATTGCAAGCAATTGAAATTCAATTAGGATTTGTTATAACGAGGTTTTTAATGACAAATAAATCCTTCTTCAACCTTCTACAAAAGTCCACTTTGATTCTGTATTGGTTCTGATAGTGAATTCAAAGTTTGACAAGTTTTACACCAATTCATTTTCTTCTTTGGATACCTGGTGGATTCATTGGCCTTCTGTTGACTGGCGGCCGCCTTTTGATTCCCGGGTTACGAGGTAGAAGAAGAAGAAGTAGAAGGGTCGCCGAGTCGCCAGCCGATCTACAGCTCTCATGGACCAAAATAGGTAGGTACCCAATTTTGCTTCAACTTTGAATGGAGGCACAGACACAGAGAGAGAAAGAGAGAGAGAGAGTAAGTAGGTAGGAGCTCCACCACAATCAGCCGAAGCATATATATATATAAAGCTTTTGGACGTGTAAACGTAGCGTGTGTACAGATGAGCTTGTGAGAAAGAAGGGGCGGTGGAGTCGGGGGAGCCTTCAATGCTGCATTTACTGATATGGTCGTGCACTTGACTGACACCAGCTTTTGCAATGAATGTGATGACTATTGTTGAGACACTAGAGCTTCTTTCTTCTTTTTTTTTAGTGCTTCTCCATGGATTTCACTCTAACATATATATACATTTATATATAGAGTCTAGTGGACAAAAGCAAGCTTTTTTTGACACCCACCCTAGGCCCCCCTCCTACGTTGAATTCAGCATCATCGCAAGCAGAAAATGATCACCATGATCAGCCTTTTGACGGGTTTTAAGAGTTTCATTGGTTCTTAAATGCAGGAAGTACCAAAGTACTGCTGCATTTCTTTTTTCATTCCTGCTCGCTTTGCCCAATTAAATTAATTGTGTCTGGTGAAGTTCCAAATACATTTGGGCCCGTGAATTAGCACGTTTTGGTTTGAGCGTGTAGTCAACACTAAGAAGCATAACATAACATGCTATGTTATGCTACTTCTTAGTGTCCATTTGGGTGTTATGACTGTTATTAGTGTCCATTACACACCCAAAATGTGCATAATCACAGGCTCAAATGTGTTTGGGCATGACCAATATTTTTTGGGAAAAGTATGAATTGGGCTAATTGGCAGACAGTGAAGAAGAAGTAAATGCATTTAAGACATCACGGCTGATTTAACGTTGGGACCCAATGCCCATGATGGGTGGGGATCACTGACTGACTTGATGGACTCTCTCTGGGAGAGGGGACACAAAACTCTCCTCTTATCTCAACTCATCTCCAGAGCTATGTTTTTTTTTCCAATCTGCTTAATTTTCTTTTGTTTGGACCTAGTCTTAGGCGGCTAGAAAACCTCCAGAGTTTCATGCTATTCCATGGGTTGTGTGGGCGTTTTTGTTGCTGTCAGATGAGATTGATATAATTGCCCCTCTTTTCCCGGCCCCCCCCAATTCAAGGAGATGTGCAAGGGGCGTGGCATATCCAACTTCTGCCATGGTTATGATCTGCAACTGTATAAAGCCAGGATCGCATGAGTTACCCAAAAGCTTGACATCATCTTTCCTTCTCTTTGACTAGAACTAGAAGAAGATTGTCCTCCTACCTTGATCAATCACAAAGTGTTGTTTGTCTGTGATAATCAACATAAGATGTCCTGTTGATCCAGCATTATTGGATCCATCTTGAATGGAATTTTCATGGGTAGACAAGGCCTATTGGTCTCAAGTGACTATTAGAGTCAGTTGTTTCCATGTTGCCTGCGCAGGGTTTAGGGTTTAGGGTTTACTCTTAACCCTAGCACCCACCCAAGAGAGATAGATAACTAAGGAACAACTGAAAATATGTATTCATGAAGGTTAACTTCCAACTTCCCATTTCATTTTTTATTTTTTTCATCTCATCATCTTGTATTATACAGCCTTTTGTTTTTATTGGCGAATTTTAGCCAAGAACAGATTTTTAAATTTTAAAAATTGAAAATCAAGTGATCTTGAAGCTTTTCAATCGCCTGAAGTGAGGAAAAAAAAAAGTATTAAAGATTTTTATACTTGCTTTTAGTGTGTAGCCAAAATAGAGAAGGACAGTTAAAGATTTGTACTTTGTATTTGGTTTATAGCCAGATTTGGCTAAATCTTCCCAGAGATAAACCAAACCCAGTTATTTAATTGAAGGAAGTCCCCAAATTTTGTGGTTTTTTTTTTTAATTTTTGTTTTGGGAGTGTGTCACAATGGCAGGGCAATCTACTGGCTACTATTTTAATGATCCTGTACAAAAGTGTAGCCAATTAAGGCGAAATCTGTCTTGGGGGATGCTTGCCACTGTTGTTGACCAGTGTTGGGCGGGTATCACAAATCCTGCCGGGCATCAGCCAAGCATCAGAGTTTGAACCCCTCAGGGTATCACACTGAGTGATACCCTGCCTGAAAACCGGATCACTGGTTCTCACTTGTGTGAAAACTGGATGGTGATAATCAGTTATGTTTTTTAAAAATAAAAATAGTGAGACCCAATTAATGTTTAACCCCTAACCCGGGTAAGGGTCTCAAGATTATCCTATGTGAAAAAGTTAGGGTTAGGTGGAGCCGTTGCATTCCAACGGCCACTTCCAGAAAACCCTAATTTTTTTTTAATAAAATGCACTTTGTACACTAGCTCTTCCTCTTGTGTTTTTTTCACTTGTGTTCACAAAGGTTGTGTGTGTTGTGTTTTCTAGTGTTTTGTGTTTTTGCATTGTCCAGATTTTGGATTTGGATCATAGAGCTAAATTTTTTTCCATTTTTTTTTCTTTTTTTCTTACCTTTTTTCACTCTCACTCTCTTTTTTCTTTTCTTTTCTCTTTTGTTTTTTTCTTCTTTCCTTTACTTCTTGTCTCTTGTCTTGTTGTCTCCTCCCCAAGTGTTACTTCGAGCTACCTTGTCACCTCGTCCTATTGCTTCCTCACACTACCTCGTTGCTACCTTGCACACTCTTTTGTTGCCTCATTGCCCTCGTCACCTCACTGCCTCATTGCCTTGTCGTCCTTGTTGCATCATCGTTGCTTCATCGCCTCATTATCTCATCACCCTTGTCATCTTGTCGCCTCATCGCCTCATTGCCCTCATTGTTGCCATGCTACCTCGTTATTTTGTTGCTACCTTGTTGCCCCACCTTGTTGGGTCGAGGTACCTTCTAACCCCCCCAATTTGTTGCTTTGTTGCCTTGCACCTCGTTGCTTAGCTACCTTGTTGCTTCACTACTTTTGTTATTATTTCCTTTTTCCCTCACCTCCAGAGAAGGTTAATCTTTTCTTTCTTTTGTTCTTAGTTTTTTTTTAGATTTTTTTTGGTTTTATTTGTTTCATTATTATTTTATTTTTGTAATATGTTTGTATATGATTATTTTTTTGGGTTTGGTAATGTGCAAAATATTCATAAACCCAAACAATTTTTCTTAAAAAAATAACTATTATATATATTTCTAATCTTAATGAAAGAAATGTGAATAGTTTTTTTTTCCCCCTAACCTTCAACCCCTCAACCGCATTGTTTGTAAATGTTTTTTCAAAATTTTATCCTTAAACCCATTGTTTTTGTAAATGTTTTTTCTAAACTCTAAACCTTTGTGAATATTTGATTTTTTGCTTTCTTTTTTGTTTGTGAAAAAAATTGGAATTGTTTGTTGATCTTGTGTTTTATTTAACTTTTAAAATATTGTTGTGAAAGCTGCCAATAGAACAATCTTTTACAAATGAAACTGTTGTAATAAAAAATAATGAAACAATTGAAATGTATATGGATGATGAAATTATGGAAGAAAATTGAAGTGTGCAAACTAAAACAAGCAAGAATCCAAAAAATGATAAAGAAGAACAAATGAAGATAAATTTTTTTAAATTGCATGCACAAAGAAAAATTTGGCAACCACATGGAAGATTATCTTTATGTCAGATTTTTTATTGTGTCAATGATAATACAAAATTTGATCTTGAGAATACACAAATCATACGTTGTATCCTTTGTTATCAAGAATTTGTAATAGGAATAAATTCAAGAACTCGAGCAAGGAAAGGATTAATTTCTTATTATAAGACAAATGGAATAACTTCTCTAAAAAAAATGTGAATGTAGAGCATGTTGTTATTGCAAAAATGTTTGAAAAAGACGTAAATTTTTTCCTAAAAAGAAGAAAAAAAAGACAACCAACCAAAAAAAAAAAAACGATTATGTCTAGTGGGTCAATTTTTAAAATTTTTTCTATCAAAAATTCCTTCAAAAAAAGAAGATGTGCCACAAAAAAAATTTAGAAGACTTGGGCCTTTTGATTATCAAGAACAATTTTCCAATGCAATCTGTGGAAAGTATGTGGCTGAAACGTTTAATTTTATGTTTATGTCCAAAATAAAATTTCCTTTCTAGAAGGCAATTTTCAGAAGAGATATTGCCAGGGTTAGTTAAGAAGACAAATCAATAGTATGTTCTTCCTGCATTGGTGAATTGTTTTTCTATAACTAGTTTTGATCTTTGTATGTCTAAGGGAGCTTATGATGTCTTTGCATTAGTGATCAATTTTTTGAGTAGTGATTGGCAATGAAAATATATAACTATTGGCTTGTTTGAAACAACAAACATTATTAAACATTGGCTAGAATCCCAATAGAGTTATTGGACAAACATGGTTTAAGAAAAAAAATCATTGTTTATGTAAAAAATGAAGGGTCAAATTTCAATACAATGACTATTGCATTGAAAGCCATTGTAAACTATGAATTTCTTGGTTTAGAAAATAGCTTTCAAGGCACTTGTTTTGGGCATGTTTTTTCAAAAGCATGGATTGTGGCACTGCAAAAGAAAAGGTTTGTAAGGATCTGAAATATGTTTCTATTAAGTTTGTTCAAGCATATCTATAAAAATGCACAAATTGGCCTAATAAGTTTGGAAAAGGAGGGCTCCTATGGAACAAGGCTTGTGTTGAAATTAGCATTCGCCCCAAAAATTTAATTACTCTAATGAAAACTAGGTAGTCCTTTTTGTTTCATTATGATTTCAACAGTTTATAATTTTGGAGGTTTGAATTATACAATATAACTAATATTTCCTATTATTGGTTATGTTACAAGTTTGTTAATAAGGTCATTATGTTTCAAGAGTCCTTACAATTTCGTTTTGTAATTATGCTCTATTATCGTAAACAAACTATTGTGAGAGTCACTTGTCAAATGCCCCCACCTCTAACTTGGCACATTTCTCAAATTGTAGTGGATTGTCTTTCTCCAATTGTTTCTACTTGTGTTATTAACCAATCCCATGGACATTGACTTCTTAGGATTGTTTTACACTCTATTATTTCCATCAGTTGAAACTAAAAGAAAAAAACAAAATTATTCCTTCATTTGAAAATCTAATGGAAGATGATTCCATTATTTCTAATGAGTTATTTTTGTTGGCCTCTAACATTAGAAGGGACATAATCAATGTGCTAGATTTTTTCCTTTCATTCTTAAAGAAATATGAAAATAGGAAAGCTCATAATATGATCTCTTTAATGTTAAACCCTAGGTTTAAAAGTCTTCGTATAAAATCTTCATTTGTTGGAAGGGAACAAGGTATTGCTCTTGTTGAGGAATATGATAGAAAATCCTTACATCTTATGTTGGTGAAATGCCATGAGCATTTGCATCCTTTGGTAAAGTTAGATATGAATTATGTTAACCAAGATTTTTTTTAACAAGATTGCAGTTTGGATATTTTTTAACAAATTACAAACACAAGTGAACCAACAAAAGAGCTTGTGAAAGAAGGAGTTGTTGATTTTCAAGAGATATCAATTGGATGTTAAGGATATCAAGTGTCCTTTTTAGTGGTGGTAGAAACATGAAATAACGTTCCTTACAATTGGATTTTTAACCCAATAAATTTTTTGTGCTATTGGATCTCAAATTGAAATAGATTTTTTTTTTTTTGGTTGGAATACTTACCAACCTGTTGTTTGTAAATTGAAAATTTAGAAAAGTTGATATTTGTCAATAAAAATTGGCCTAATGATCCTAGAATAAGTTGTAAGTCTCCATCTAACTCAGTGGAATTCCTTGAAAAGGTTGTACATCTAAAAGAAGAGTTAGAAAAGTTTGAAGGTGAACTTGAAAGGGATGAAGTTGTTGAAGTGTAAAATTTCAATAAATAAAATATTATTTAGTGTTAAAAAGATGTTTCCAACAATGTTTGTAATTTTTTCATTGATAAGAAAAATAATAAAATTGAGATTTTGAAACAATTTAATTTAATTTTCTGGAATTTATTAATTAATTACCAATAATAAGTAATATGCGATTTGTGAGAACTGGCGAAGAAAAATTAGATGTTCTCAAATTTTGAGAACCAACAAATTGAGAAGCGATTTTTTTCTTTAAATTTTTTATTGATACCCTTGCTTGGCATATGAATTTTAGGGGGGGAAATGTGAAAATTGGATTCGATGGGTATCATAAAAATGTGATACCCGCCCAACACTCATATTGACATCCATACCATAGTTGGGTGGGTATTAGAAATTGCACCAAACCATGTTGGGTGTCAAGATAGGTATCAAATTTGATAAATCACAACTATAAAAAATCAAGTATGTATTTGATTATTATATATAACCATCGTTTTTATTTTTAAAATTAAATCAATAATCACCTAGAAAATTGCTTGTTCTTTGTCAGTTTTTTCATCAAACCTAACAATTTTTTGAAGTTTTTGAAATAGGTCCTTGAATTGGTGGTTCTTTGAATCTGATTTTGTTTCAAACACCCAGACTCAACAATTTTTTTATTCTAATTTTTTTCAATTACTTAGAATTGGTAGTTTTTTTATTCTATTTTTTTTATTATCAAATACCCATAACTGGTGAGTATTATAAAAATCAAATACCCACCCCACACTAGTCCCTACTTTGTCATGTATTACCATGTTGATACCTACAACAATAGCTATCTACACACACATCACAAATGTATGAGACCACCCTAGCAAAACCAAAATATGATTCACATGCAAACGAATAAAAATCCAAACTCAAAACACAAAATGAAAAACAATAACACAAAATCATGTGCAAAAAAACTTGTATAAAAGCATTAAAAAAACTACAAAATAAAAAATACTATGTGTTTAAAATTTTCAAATCATAAAAACTGATTTGAAAACTCACAACGTGAGATTATGTCCCAAACACTAAATATTTCAAATTAGTTCCAAGCTAAAAACACAATTAATTATGTTAACCCAATTTAACACTAAAATAATTAAAACTTAACTAAATAGCTAAACTAACACTCCTAACGACTCTAGGCTAGTTAAGTTGGCTATATGACGAGTTCATGATATTGAATTGGTACTTGAAAGAAACTCCATTAAACACTGCATTAAACTCCATTAAATCTTTGAATTGGTCAAGTGACATTCTATAAAACTGTTGGTTGGTTGGTTTCATGAAAACCATCAGTTGTTCTTTTGAGGGTATCTGAATTAAAAACCGGAATGAAAGGTTCTTTGCTTCCACTTAGTTTCACAAAAAACTGGAACCAGTGGTTAATTTTAAGATCAAATTAACTACCCAAACACTGGATGAAACCCATGATATGTGGACCTGCAACCCTTTGGAATGATGAGGATTCATTTAGTTTCATAGTTGTGGACTAGTGCAAGTACATGTTGGGTGCTCAACTATTCAAGGATGAACAATCTCTATCCATTTTTTTTCCCAAGCCTATGCAATCTATCCACTGTTAGCTGCCCCAGTTCATATCCACAGTGACTTACAGTTGAGATCAAAGGATGGGAAATAAGGAAAACCATGACAAAGAACCCCTTGTTTTCCACCATGCCATTTGCAAATCATAAATTTAATTTTTGGTGATGTCAAGTTTTCCCCTTATATTGTAGACATTAACACTTACTGATTCTGCATTGCTGTACTTTGAGCACAAAATATCATAATTGGCAATATCTTATGTGACAATTCTAGCCAGGCGGAGTTTGTTGAAGTCATGATTAGCATCACTCTTCCAAATGAAGATGGAGGCTTCCATTTGCCAAAGGAACATGTTTTCAGACTGGTTCTGACCAAAAAATTGTCTTACTGAAGTATCATAGTACATGAACGGCGTTGATATTAATCAAATTATTGTTTTAAATTTTCAGAAAATTGTCAGCCCATTAGAGTTATCCGGAAAGTCACCCTGTCTTCACCCTGTCTTTGGGCCTGCTTTCACCCCCACATCCCCTCTTTTAGTGATATTTGCAAAGTAATGAAATTTTATTAAATCTCAGTATGAAATTTTGAAACTCACCATTTAATGCACATGGTTCAAGACTAATTATAGTAGTTTGTACACGTAGGAAGACTGAAAATATGTAGCAGCAGTGGAGACGCTCAGGAAATAGGAAAGACAGCATGAAACTCAGTTTACCACCAAAATTGGTGGAAAAACTAGTTTGGGTCCCAGTTACTTTGCTTTGTAAAATTTTCATTCCCAGTTACATGTTTGATGCCCTATCATGCGGAAACTGGCCGTTCTCGCCCCCTAATCCTAAGACTTTACAAATAACTCTATTGTGTTGAAAATTTCAGAAGAACAGCCAAAACAAAAGTTGTGCACTCTTCAGTTGTACACTTCTTGCAATTCAAAAAGGTTTTGTGTTGGATTTGAACTCAAGTGAAATGCCTAACATTCAGTGACATGCCTAACATTAACGCTCGATAAATAGATTGAAAAATACACACATATGACATAACTTTCTCTCTTTCAAACAAGATTATGTATTACCTACATGCTCATAACTCCAGAATTCGAAAAATCCATGAGCTTAGATTAAATTCTCAAAACATATTTTATTTGACAATTAACTTGCCAAAGCTGATAAGGACTATGATACCTAGAAGACATGCATACAGGTGCAAAGAATACTTATAAATATATACTATGAAATGTATAGTTACTATATAACTATCTGGATTTATGTAGAACCCATACTGCACAATGCTCATCATGTAAAGGCTATAACAGAGGACTTTTTTTTATAAAAAAATTTAATTACTGCCCTTTTGCAAAGATGAAAATGGTGAGCTCCATAACACATTAGTGGCAACTGCAGTCAAGTTGGACCTGTCTTTATGGTATCTTGGTAGGCGGTATTTTTTTGGTGAGTAACAAAATGGTCATTCTGATTGACAAAAGGAACAGGGCCCACAATTAATTCTGTTCTTAAAGCTCTTTAAGAGTTGTAGGGCCAGATGGTCAGAGTTCCAACAGCAAAACCAAAATAACTGAAGCTCAGCTCGCTGTACTCATTATGGAAAAGGGTTGTGGGACCTTTGGATATTATTCAAGTCCAGAGTAAGGGAGTAACCAACTTGAATAAATGGGTTGTCATACTTTGATTTTCAAAGAGCCAATTTGCTCACCAAATGTCCAAGTATCTAGTCCAAGTAGTAATAGTAGTAGTAGTATTCCTGAACAAGGGTAAAGGACCAAGTGTTGTTGGCCAGTTATTGAGTTTTGACCCAATTATTAACCCAGTTATCAGTTAGGTTATCAATAATAGAAGCAACCAACCTGAGTAAATGGGTTGTCATACTTTGATTTCAAAGAGCCAATTTTGCTCAACAAAAGTCCAAGTATCGACCCGTATTGGCCAGTTATTGAGTTTCAACCCAGTTATCAACCCAGTTACCAGGTAGATTATTAATAACCTACCAGTTGGTTCTTAATTTTTTATGATCAATTAATAATCTAACCATCTGGTATTGAATTTTTCGAATAATCTACCAGTTGGTGATTAATTTTTTTATAATCAATTAATAACCTAACCATCCGGTATTGAATTTTCAAATAATCTACCTGTCGGTTATTTATTTATTTATAATCGATTAATAACCTAACCATCTGGTATTGAATTTTCAAATTTTAATAACTTACCCAGACGGCCTGGTTATCATCTAGATAGGTTATCAATCCAAAAAGAACTGAACATTTTCATGATAATTTTTTTTTAAAAAACAGATTATTTAAAACTTTAATTTTTTTAAAAATAATCCTATAACCAGTGTATAACTGGCAGGGTAATTGACAATTATCAACTGGATATTTGATAACCTACCTCTATTCATAACCATTAGTTTATTAGCAAAATATTGATCATCTAACCAGCACCCTTTTGCATTGGTTATGAAAAAATTCAATAACCGGCCAAAAGCTCAATGATCTAAAGCCAAAGTCGAAGTCATCCTTCAACTACCTACAAAATACCATAGGAGCTTGGCAGCTTTAACACAAATTATATTATTTTCACAAATGTTATATTTTGATAAATTTTATTGAAAGAAAAAAAAAATTGTGAAGGAAAATATCGAATTGTCAGGAATATTTGATTTGTCAAAGTGAAATTTTCAAAATAAACAAATCATTCAACAAACATGTGTCAAAGTCAGATTGCTATGTGACCAGACATAAAGCATGCAGCTCAATATTTAGAGTGCATTCTGTCAAAATTCTGGCCATTATTTTATGGTATTATAATCCCAGCATTCATTCCATGCCCCCACCAAACTATCACAAGTACAGAATGCCATTCAAAACATTACAATGGTTGGAGACCTACACTGATGGTACTGTTGTTCAAAAGAATTCAAAGACTCTTTGCAGGGTGTAATGATTTTGTTGCTAGCAACGGCTTACCATGTGTTGAATGATTTTCTCATCAATGGACAACCCGCTAGGTAACTGGATTGAAGTCCTACCAGAAATCCATGCCTGCCCAATACTGGTTAGGTTGGTGGAAGGCTGTCATTACTCCCCATATCACTTCTGAAAGAATGACTCACACAAGCAGAAAGCAAATTGGTCACATTGTCCGAAACAATAGTTTTTTGTGCATTGGTTCACAAACAAATTAAACATACCTTCAGCTCTGGAAGGCTTGTTTGGAGCTCTATTTCCTAAAAATGAGGCATGCCTCTGGTATCCAAGACAGTGTCACAGTTCACTATGATTGGCTGGGACTAAGAAGCAGAGGTGGACATCACCTTGTTACCAAATTCCCAGCTCAAGAAATCCCTTGGATTGAAAGAAATTAACTTGCTGCTCTAAAGACCCTTCTCTGGATGCTTTTGCATCACCTACCATTCAAATAACTTGGCCTGAGTTGTACCACAGGGATACCAGAGGCAGCCAACAATGGCTGCACTTTCTGGACATCAGTGACAATGAGCACTGTCTGTGACTCAGGATGCAAATGGACTTGTGCAGCTTTCAAAACATCATTTGCCGTTGTTTGTTCCACCAGTTTCTTGTACTTGAAGATGAAGTCTTGGTCAATGTCAAATAGCTCATACGCTAACACTCTGCCCAGCTGCACCCCACTGATGCACCCATGCCACCATCTTGGCATTCAATTGTCAAACTTCCAACATGAGAATAAACAGGGCAGTACATACTCTAACCCTACTCTCCAATCAACTTGCAGAGTTGCATCTATATGAAACATAAGGCACATCACCAACACATATGAGGCTACAAACACTGACCCTGCTCAGGTCTGGAAATTCTTTTCTTATGACAAAACAGGCTGAATGCAAAATCAAACATGTAGACTACTGTAAAATGCTCAGGGATTTGGGGAAAATGACTCAAAACAGCTGACCCAAACTCATGAAAAGTCATTGGCTTATATTGTACAGAAGTCAATAATTCTGCAAACAGAGAATCAAGAGGAGCCCAAACTGCATAAATCTGCACCTAACTAAATTGGATGGAATGGGAGAATCATCAAACCATCTGAAAGAAAAGAACCAGAGAATTTCCCCTCAATTGGTATGCAGGTTTCCAAGTCATATTTGTCCATACAATCAATATGCAATTGCCTCTTTAACCAAGGAATTTGAAGATAAATATGTACAAAACTCTTGAAAAATGGTTTGGTTTATACTAAAGCTATGGTAATGTCAAACCACTAGGCACCTTATGGAAATAAAGATGTTACCAGACCTGTCAGTAAAATTGAAGATGAAGGAATTGAGAGCAGCATCTTTAGCTCGATCTAACAACTCTGCAAGAAATAAGGTACAAACAACCACTTGGCCCTTCAGGAAAATGGAAAATTGAGCTGGACAAGATTCCTAACCTGGAAACAATCTAGTTGTGGATTCTTCAGATTGACCACACTGCAATCTGCTTCCCAATAACTACATAACCAGGAGAGCATCCCAAAGTGACTTCACACAAACAGAAGACCACAATTAACAACAATGTTGTCTTTGACTAAATAACATGAACAAAGCACAAACTGTCAAACTGATAATAGAGAATTTGAGTGAGGAGGAGACACCTATGGAAGGTGGTTCCTGTGTGACTTTGTGTAACACTCCCTTTACAGCTTGCACAAACTGCACAACAGATTTCAGCTGCGTTTCTCCACCTGCCACAAAAGCGCCCTACACAGTACTAGCTCCATAAATGTTTTCTCATAGCAAGTTAGAAAGGAGCCAACTGATCTTAGGACTGGCTCCTTTGATATTCAAGGAAAGGAAAACTGTGGAGGTTAGAAAGGTACTCTGTGCTCAACAGCAGGTGCCCAACCCCCTGATACTGAATATGCCAGCCCCTCCCTAGAGCGCACCTGTTGTTTCCCCACAGCATAAGCTCTTCATCAGTGGCTTCTGCCCACACTGCATTCCATGGAGCTAGCCTCTGCTAAAATGATAACAGCAATCACTCTTTAGACCCAAGCACTTGATTTGAAAAGACAGATACCTCATCAAACAATAGACCTCCAAAACCATTGAGTATGCCATTGAGCACATCTAATGCACACACATCAGGATCCGCCAATGTTGTTCCCAGCTCTCCCATCCGTACATACCTTCAATATCATCAAGAAGAAAACATACTCATATCTCATTTGAAAGCAATGACAGCATTCTCTATGGAATTGAGACAACACAAATCTTGAACTTGGGGACCTCAAACCTCCCAGAAGAGAAGATGGTAGGCACACACCCTTGACTAAGACCCGGTCGATCCACCACATAGATGTTGGGGCCACTGGCACTGATACCAGTTTCTGGTGCTGGTTTCCCATTAGCTACCATCAGAATTCCATTCTTGCCTGTCAGTTCACTGGACAAAGAGGTCTGCCAATCTCCAAAATATTCTTGCAACATGACTTTGACTGCAGAGCTATCAAAATCACCCCATATTCCCAAGACTCCTGCATCTGGGCTGGTGACCAAAGAATCAGTGATCATCACTACTGATGTAATTGCCACTAGTCTTCTCACATGAAATTGATCCTTACACAGAATAAAGAGCCAGATGCACAGACATAGTTGGCTTGAAAGCCAGTGTCTTGATACCTTAGCCATAAATGCAACAAACATTATAAATCTGTAGTGTTCCAAAATAAAGGACTGCAAGAACAACTGTACAAATATGCAAGAACTACTTGTGGCAGTAATGAGTGACAAGAGCAATGAACTATTGTAAAATCATCTGAATCATCAAAATCCTAACATGCTTGGTGAGCTACAATCACCAGCAATGTACAAGAAAACACATGGGATCAGTTAAGAGCTGAGACATACTGAAAAACTTGCTTGTGGAAAGCCAAGAGATCACTACGCTGCACATTTTTTACAGTCTCTGCCTCAGGTACTCGTGCATATACACTCTCATTTCCGTATAGCAATTTTGGAAACTCTCTTCCAACAATGCTTCCTGCCTGCATTTAAACCAAAAGCACCAGTAAGCAAGTAAGTGATTGTTAGTGCATGCACCATTCATCACAAAAAGACCTATCAGAACAAATCCATGAACACACAGGAAAAGGAAGCAGGGTGAATGTACATCATCACCACGCCTGGCAATAGCACCAAGGAGTTGGGAACGCACAAGCTCCAACTTGTCCTCAGGCATCAGTGGCTCCTGTACAACTACAAGATACTCATATGATATCAATGAATGTACTATATGATCTACCTGAAGGTGCATGTATCTAATGTACAAAGAGTGTGATCTCATCTCAGGTGGTGGTTCAACTTTAATGTTAAGCAGACCAACCAGGAAGCCCAGTGGCACCGACATTTAGAGACCACCTTCTAAGAAGAAGATAACACACAATATAATTGAAGACTCATCCGCTCTGGCCATAAGGTGCATGAATAACTAATATATTAACTATGGGCTATGGTTTTCCATCTCTAGTGAGAGCCTAGCCACCTAAGAATAGCCTGGATGAGCCACATGGGGTGCACAGAGAGACCTTATGATGTAAGGTTCCAACAAAAACAGAGCTTGTGCAAAAAGGTCTGCCACACCACTGACACTTCACATCATGCACATTTAAGGTCTCTTGACTGCACATGAAGAAAATTGAATCAATTCACAGGCAAGCCAGCTCCAGCTAGCATCTACGTTCCATTTTCTTTTGATTCAGCAATCTGAATACATACATGCCATAGAGTAGACATCATGGCCTCTCTCACTGGAGCAACCCCTCTGCTGGTTTACTCTCTGCATTTTGCTGCCCCACATTCAGAAACTGGGCATAACCACACAGACAACACCTGGAACAGAGACATAACCTGAACAATATCAGGAAAATTGAGACTCCCTCAGTCTGTTAATGACCATGACCTCTGAACTGAAGGTCAGCTACATGCATACCTTCAGAGAATAACGGGAAGACAACTGGAAGATCTTCAGCAAGGCATCGAAATGCAACATTCATAGATGACACGCTTGATGATGCCTCAACACGTGCTGCCATAGCCTGATGACCAGAGACATGACAAATAGGTTCATTAGAAGGACACTGCTGCGTAACTTTGTCTAAACCATCATGGCACCTCTTCCACCTCTCAGCACTTCACCCCTGTATTACATTTACACAGTAGCTCTTCATAAGATGATGCACAAGGGCTCATCTGCTACAGGATACCAACCTCAAGTTTTGCATTCAAAACATCAGCAGGATGTGCAATGCTGCCTCCACTTCTCTGCACAGTAGCTGCAATTGCTGCAAGGCCCACCTACCCATACATGGATTGTGTGAATGAACTTGCCCCAAGTGCAAAGACAAACTATATGAACTGATGTGTCATAAAGATTGGGATAACACATACAGTACCCAACATTTCTGCTGAGAGAAGTGTGCTCTCCATTTCACCCTCTAGAAACTAGTCAATCAGATAACAAGATGAACAAAGTCACAAGGAAGGGAGGAGAGTTTCATGCCTTTGAAGGAGGCTCAGTCTTACCACCACCACGAACAATTAGCTGCCCTCCTACCTGCCCCACTCATTACCATGACAATCATCTGTCATCACTAGATCTGCAAGCTTCTATACCGGGACAGTACATAATTGACAGCTGCACATTGACACCTATTTAGCATAGGTGAAATTAGTCATCTATACCAGGGGCTTGCAAAAGGATTGGAGTCTCACTGACCAGGCCCAGCTCATGGTCTTCCAGCAGGAATACACGTAGCCCATTCTGCAAAACCATCTGCACTGCCAAGCTTCTTAATGACTAATGGATGGAGGTATCTTTGCTTGCAGAAAGAGATTGATGCAAAGCACAGCCAGAGATATGGAGACATAAGGAACTGCTGGGGACACTCTACTCTTAAAATCACTTCTTGCCATAGCCTTTTGGCCATGACACCTCACCCAATTGGACAGAGCAGAAGCAGTTTGAGGAAGAGCAAAGCAGAAATGAGTGGGGGAGTGTATCAGACAGATAGTGCCTCCATTCATGAGGATGGTTTAAACAACAGTCCACTTTTAGTTTCATAACAACAAGAATTAGAGTTGTCATATACTCATGACCATCACTCATGAAGTAGATGGCTGCCTTCCTCATGAATAGCAGTGACTAGCTGCCATGGTTCCCCGCTTACTTTTCCAGCTCCCAACAGTGGATGTAGAGTAAGCATAATCTGCCCCAAATTGCAGAGCAAAATGTTTTTCGAAAAATCTGCAGCCAGAGTTTCTATTACATTTCTGGGAGTGATGGAAAGACTCAATCATGATGTTGGCTCACTCAATAGCTAAACAGAAAGTCAATAGTATCCTCATTCAAGCAGGAACAAGCTTGTGAGGAGGGTAACCTTTATTTCTTGCCTATATATAAATGGTTTGCAGAATCTATGTAAATCTGGATTTTCTCTAGAAAACTGTTACACAAACAGCAATTTGTCAATTGCCTACTCATGACTTCCATGTGCTGGCCAGCACTTCAGTTTCAGCCTCAAGTGCAAAGTGGTATATAAAGGTGCAGGAGCAAGGTGTTAAATGATTTAAAAGTGCAGCTGCCATTTGAATACATTACCCTAAAACTGCATTGAAATATTGGACACTTCCAGATCTGTCTCCACACTGTGAGCATTATGAGGCAGCCTTCCCCGTTCTGCATCTAACTAGTGTCTACAAGTAGGGATCCCACACTAAGCTAAGGGTATGAAAGACCTGAGAGGCCTCCCTCTGAACACAACATTGCCCTCAAAATTACATCAAAAGAGTAGACACTCCTCTCTTTGTCTTCATACAATGTGGAACCAAGACTTTGCCTTTGCTCTGTGTATCTGTCTTTTTTAGTGTTGAAACATAAGCGTCATCCCATGCAAGGCTTTGAATTCAGTCCAGAGAATAGGGAAGACCTTCAAACCCTAATTCAAAACATGCCTCCCCCTATGGATTTCACAGAACTGAGTGTGGAAAATCATACCTTTTCATAGGCAGGCAATGTTACATCTGGAAGTGGAGGAAAGCTGGATGGGATAGGAGGTAATTCCGCATTTTCTTCCCAGCTGATTTCTTGAATAGCTGCTGCATTTGGCAAGTTTGCAGCTATACTGCAAACTCCATATTGATCAGAATTGCAAAAAAGGCAGCTGCCTCATCCGTCTCATTCAGGTCTTGTACAAAGTCTGATACAAATGCAACACAACAAAAGTAGCAGAGGCAAACCAGAAAGACGAAAACCTGGAAGGAACCTGGCCAAGATTGTTCACACAAACAGCCAAGGAAAGCGCAAGATTCAGAAATCCTTGAAAAAACAGTGTTATCTCCACGCCATGCCTAGAAGAAAAACCACCTGCCGCCACCTTCCCGCGAGTCTCAACCTCCCGCTCTCCGCCATCGTCCAGCCTTACTTGCTCGTCTATTTTGACTCCACTAGCAGCTAATCGGGCACTTCTTGCTGCTCCTGCTTCCTCCCCTCCTCCGCAAGAAAGTAAGCTGTTCAAGAGGCGTGAAGAGGTGCGATTTTTCCTTCTCGTTTTTTCCTGCAGCAGTGCCGCCACATTCCTGCTGCAGCAGAAACCACATGGAACTTGGCGACTACTGCTGATTGCGGCATTCCGCAACCATGGTGTGGTGGTGGTGGAGATGCGGTGGGAGAACAAAAAGGAACAAGAAGGAGGAGGAGGAGGAGGAGTTGTAGGAGAAGAGCACCAGGTGAGACGGACGCTGGCGTTCATCAGCTCCACGCTCGCCATAGCCAGTTTTGCAGCGCAACGGAAAGCTTGAAAGAAAACCACTCCTCGCCACCAGCAGCTTGGTTTCCCTGATTGTTGCCTTGTTCTTCAGGTGGGTATACTCAAGGCTAGGAAGGGATTTGGATAATTTTTCATCCATGTTTTAATAACATGCATGTAGGCTACCTAGACTGTTGAATACATTTCATCCAAGTAAAATTTAAATAGGTGACCCAACTAGGCTTTGGATAGTTTTTCATCCACATTTTTACATGTACATAATAGGCTGCCTTGGCTTCACAGGGATTTGGATAATTTTTCATTCATGTTTTTATGAGATGCATGTCAGCTAGCTAGCCTGTTGAATACTTTTCATCCAAGTAACTTTACATAGGTGACCTACCTAGGCTTTGGATAGATTTTCATATGTTTTTTTACATATTTTTTCAAATTAATTATTTACTTGGTTGGTATACCGAAGGTTAGGGTCAGGTTCAACATTAAATAATCCTTAAAAACAAATTAACAAAATTTTGTGAAATTGAAATGTTGAGGTGTTGAAATCTCTAATAAATGTTGTTCTCAAGTGAGAAAATATTTGGAGTAGATGCACAAAAACCTAAAACTAGAAGTTTGCTTCCATTCTTTGCATCGTCCCCATCTTCATTGAGAAGACACATGAAAACTCTTGCCATGAAGTTTCAATGAGCTTTGTTTGGAACTTGGAGCAAGTTTGGTTTTGCTTGTAAATATTTTTAATTCTCTTTGGTGAGCTCTTAATAATAGTGATCTTACAATGGGTTTTTTCAATTTAGTTTCTTATGCAAAGTTAACTACTAAAAACATCTATAAACAAATTGGTAATTCGAGCTTTAAATTCTCATGATTGTAGTTTTTTTTTAAAACTCTTGTGAGCATTTTTTCAATGAATGATTATATTTTTGCTTTTGTTCCTTGTCTCCAAGAAGTTGCAACTTTTTACTATGCTCAACCATTAATCTAGTTACACTTGGTAAAGGGTTGCATTCTAGCATTGGGAAAAGGCTTTGTGTTTGTGGCAAAAAAAGTATGTGGCAAAACCTTCTCCTTTGTTGAAGAAAGTGGTGGAAACAAGTTCATTCTCCTTACCAATAGCTTGAATCCAATGAATGGGCAATGCTAAACTAAAACTTTATGATGATATGGTGGAAGGTGCAAAATCACACATTAAGGTGGGAAGTGGTTTGTGGTGGAAATTGTTAAAAACCTTTTTACAAGTTCTATCCAATGTTTTGCATAAATATCGATGCAAAGATTTATGTGAAGCCACCTTGTTTTGCTACAAGATTTTATTATCACACAGTTAATTGTAAGATAAATTTAAAAACAACATGCTTATTTTTCTATGCCCAAAAATAGGCTATTGGTAGGAATCTTGTCTTTTTATTGAAAGATCATGGGTTAAAAATTGATATAGGTTAACAACACATGTAGGTCCCACAATGAACACCAAACATAGTTCATTAAGGGGTGTTTAGTGTTTGATGTTTGTGGTAGACCTTTGTTATGTGGTGTTTATGAAGTTTGTTTTCTTTGTTTGACCAATATGATGGCAAAGTTTCAAGGGTTAAGGATGAAGATGCAAAGGTAAAGGATGATCATAAGTAAGGTTGTGTTAATAATATTGTTGAAAGTTCAACAAGGAAAGGGAAAAATAGTAAAAAATTATGGCTATCTATGGCGGCTTATGAAAACCAAAAAAGGCATAAATTTTATTTCACTAAAAAATTTAATTTCCAAAAGCAAGAAATTTATTTTTATTTCTGAAAAAATGAATCAATTTTTTGAAAATAAATAATCATTTGTTTTTAATGTGCTAAACTTGACCATAGCCTATGATAAATAGATTAACAATTGGTATAAAGACCCGTGACGCCTGGAAATAAATCAATGTCAATTTTTTTAAATGCCACAAATTAAACATATAAAAATTATAAGGATATTCAAACTTACAATGTTAACAAACAATCTTTAAATTGCAAAAAAAAAAAAAAAAAAAAAAAAAAAAAAAAAAACAAAAATATTATTTTTTA
>Ga0116227_10004891_pt1 | contig 28713 bp, 21 predicted proteins | sample S1TSphgellanicum_FD_89693 | JGI IMG/M metagenome (GOLD analysis project Ga0116227, IMG submission 89693) | Host-associated microbial communities from peat moss isolated from Minnesota, USA - S1T2_Fb - Sphagnum magellanicum MG | ecosystem: Host-associated > Plants > Peat moss > Unclassified...
AGATGCATTCTTCAATCCAAAAGGCATCACAAGCCATTCCCACAATTTATTGCTTTGATGGAATGTTGTTTTCTTGCAATCTTTCATAACGAGCATAATTTGGTTGAAGCCTTGCCTTAGATCCACAATTGTGAAGATGTTTGAGTTTCTAATGTTATCAAACAATTTTTCAGGGATGGGCATGGGGTACCTATCCTAAGGTGTAACCAGGTTCAAAGGCCTATAATCCCCCGCACATCCTTTTCAATGCATAATGCAGCTGAATCCTTTTTTGTTAGCATTACTATAGTGGCTGCAAAATTAGAACTTGATGGCTAAATGAGACCAACCTCATGGAGTTCTTTGCATCTTTCATCTACCAGTCCCATCATGCTTGTTCAACCTATGCCTCCTTCGATAGATGGGTGTTTCATCTGTAAGGTTTATAAAGAACTGCATGGTCTTACACCTACCTAAGTCTTTCATTGAGAATGCAAACACATTTTCATACTTAATTAACAAATCTGTGACCCAGTCTCTTTCCTTCTTGGTGAGCTGGTTCCCCATAACAAAAGGGTAGTTGGAAACACATGGAATGGAGTTGGAAAGTGTGTTTAAAGAACTTGGTGTATTGGGTTCTCCACTATCCAACTACACAGATTCGTAGAAGGTTATAATTAATTCTCTAAAAGCTGATGTACTTCCAAGTGTATGAGAAATAACTTGAGTCAAATTACATGGTACCTCTTCACCCCCAAACACTAAAAGTGAACTACAGAGTGTTGAAGATAGGCAAGTGTACTTGGTCGAAGTGCCATGTAATCGCATCGCAAGAATTATAAGCTAATTGAATTAGTGATAGTGTTATGTACATTTGAAAGAATACACAGGTAACCAACAACGATGTAAAGGAATGTAGGTCCATGCCTCTCCTTAATAAAGCGTTACACTCCAATCTAGTAGTGCCAGTTTGGAACCCCATAGCCCTTTTTGGGCTTGGTTCATCCCAAGTGGTTGAAGCATGACGATATACCAGGCCTGGTCCTTGAAAGGCATGTGCTCTTGGGAAGGAGACAAAGGTGGGCCAAACACCTCTTAGTTTTCCTATTGTGTTTGTGGGAAACCGAAAAGGTTTCTCTTGCCTTGTAACTGGTTGGTAGGAGCTCTGATCATCTAATATGTGAGAAACCTACAGGTTGGGGTCTCTGATGGTGTATCTCAGAGCCAATTGCAGAATTGAAAGTGGTGCAAGGTTGGTCCACTAGTTGTGTAGCCGGTGTGCATAGGAACTGCATTGTGCTGCATCAAGTAGAAGCGGCACTCCAAGGTAATGCTTGACCAACATATAGTGTTCCTGGACTTTCTCCTTTTGCTCAAGCTAAAAAAAGGTATTTTCAATTACATAACCAAGCGTAGGAGAAATGGATTGAGCCCAGGTGATCAATCGTACCATGTCCGTGAAGAGACTGGATCTTGTCACTCATGCCTTTTCTAAATCCAACCGCTAAAAATCCTTGACATTCTCAACTTGAAATGATGAGGTCCATGGGGCCAAGTAATTCCATATGCTTCTTCTGAATTAATTATAAGTTAAAGGACAAGAAAGTGAAATTGGCCTTCCATGCGGTGGTTGCAAACTGTTATGGAAATCTAGTTGTGAGCTCCATCATTTTTGATACCGTCATTTGCCTTGTAATAAGATCAATGTTAACGTAAAAATACCTTCGAACCACCATCCCTAATTGTAGTAGGGCTTCGAGACTTGTACCAATACCACCAAAAAGTTTTAGTAATGTAATCCCCTTCTTAGGCGGTGTCCAAGTGATTAGTTAACAAAGTACTGGCTTAATTAGTTCACCATGGTTTTCCATGTTCTCAAACTAAACAAAGCTTTAACCAAAGGCTTGTGGGCTGCTTTGAACCTATGTAAAACCTTTGGTCCATGTTGAATGTCAGTAGGAGCCACCCTCAAACTTTTAGTAGTTTGGGCATAAGCTATCTCCTTTTCATCTCCCTCTATCCACTCATGGTTAGCTTGTTGGATGTAGGAAATAGTGTGTGTTTCCTTGAGCATACAATGGTGAACCATAGGACTATGATTCCCATGTAAATCAAGGGGTATGTATCACAGGTGGTGGCCAATAGTCTCCCAATCCACTCGGTAGTACGCATGCTCGAACCAATTGTTAATTGTGAAACCTGGTGGAAACAAGACCTCTTGCCCAATGAGCACATCGTAACTGATGGCATTGGTGACTAAACATCTGACCTATAGGCAAAGCTCCTGATCTGTACCTTCATAGAAATTAAATGAAATAAAATCCAAGCTCTCCCCAAGTGTTTCCTCTTCATTCCCACTAGTGATGTGAATTTGCCACATAGATTTCCATAGTTTGGAGTCAAACACGCCCATTTTTTTGGCGAATTGAACTCCAAGAATCACTAGTTGGGAACATGTATCAAAAAGTACCACTCTGGGTGTATGTCCTCCCACTTGGATTGCTAACTCAATATTGTCAATGTCGCAACCCTAGCCTTGGGCTCGCGACCAAGGCAAAGGTTTGCAAGGTTACAGGCCAAGAGGAAGCCCGAGAGTCACATCTCATGCTCTCGGAACTATAGGAAAGTGTGAAGGAAGGAACCCTCACACTCTCAAGTGAGCTCCCATTTTGGGAATTAGAGTCCCGATGGACTCTTAAATTTTCAAAGAGTGATTGTAGGGGTCAAAACTTATTTGATTGAGTCATATTTTATACTAATGATAAGCTCTTGTAACGTAGATGTCTGAAATGGGATTGTATGACCCATTTGGACACTTGAAACACAAGTTATGATCAAAAGAAGGGCCGAGAGTCAAATTGGCAATTTGATTCCCGACCACTAAAAGTCGGGAATCACGCCGATATTCCCTTGCATGCAGGACACGTGCGACATATTGTTGGAAAGCTTTTAATGAGGGCTACAACTATGCTTTAGACCTCATGTCAATTGGAGGTTTGCACACAAAGTTATGGGCCCTCAAAGTCATGGGAGTCTCAATTTTGGCAATTTCGAGACTCCCACTTGAGAGTCTCGGGACAAAATGTCATTTGGATGTGGGCCTCGTGGAGAGGCACAGGGGGTGAACCCTTTACAGGGAAGGAGGCAACAGCCCCATCAATCATTAGAAAAATTGAGAAAGTACAAGGGAGGGAGGAGGTGCCACGAAGTGGCAGCCTCATCCTTCCCAAAGATGTGTCCATGAAACCATTCAGCCTTAAAGGCTTGCTCAATGCTAGTTTGAGTGTTATGTTCTCTCTGATGGCTAGTGGATCTAATGGCCTTCCAGGAGGCCATTCCGACCTTGGCAGTGGCCTCCCAGGCCTGCAAGAGCACTCTCTTGAGGGAGTACTGGTCGTTGAAGTGCCTACAGCAACTTTCCGACCAGAGATAGAAAAGGAGGAAGCTCCTAAGAATGTCAAGGGGTTGTCTCCGATAGGAGAAGCCTCCTGGATGGTAATTGTGGAGCCCCGGCGGGTCGTCCTCCTCCCCGATGACAGCCTCGCCAAGAAGCACAAAAGGCCAGGTGATGGTGAGGCGGCGGGGTGTCTCCCATTCCTCCCATAATCTTGTGAAGGCCTTCCACGCAAGCTGGGCGGGCGGGCAGTCCATTAGACAGTGTTGTGCGGATTTCGGGCACCCTTGATGACATCCTTTGCAAGGGGTAGGGATGCCCAATTTTTGGAGCCAGGTGCCCACCGGCAGCCCATTGTTGAGGGTGAGCCAGGTGAGAGCACCTACTTTACGCGGTCGTGCGTTGTGCCACAGCCTCGCAATGACTTGAGCCACTGTGGAGTTGCGGAGGTTTAATCGCTGGATGAAGGAGGAGATGCTTGGGGTGTGCAGAGCTTGCTTCGCGTTTCTATATCCCCTCTTGGCCGAGTAGCCAAAGAAGGGTGCATCGCCCATATTATGAGCTTCCTGCCAGTGCCAATCACCAGGATCCCACTAGAGGTCGGCAATGAAGCCAGCTTCCAGGATCCAGAGGATTGGGGGTTTTTTACCTGGAATCTAGAGCTCTTTGGCAATCCTGAGTGTTGCACTGTGGCTCTCCTGGGCTAGCACTCGGATTGGTTCGTAGCCCGCCAGGGGATGATGACGTTTTGAGAGCTGGAAGGATGTATTCGGCCGGCGGTGGAGGTCCTTCTGTACTCCCTGGCGCTAGTCGAGGTTTGGAAGGTTTCAACCATCTGATAAACCCAGCTTGGGGGCGCATCGCTAGGACCTACTCTTTTGCTGACCCAGTCTCCCATAATCAGTTTGTAGTCAGAGTTGACTGGGTTCCAGGGGATACTATTAATGATAAGTTCTCGATTCTGTCGATTGACTGTTTGGGAACTTACCCTGTGTGAGTAGGCTTCTCCATTCTTGGGAGTCCTGGTTCCAAAAGTCTTTGATCCTGGAGCATCTGGCACTGGCGAAGGCATTGCCTTCGCTTTTTCCACTAAGACCAAGCGGGCTGTGGGCCGGGTTGGTAATAAGCGGGTTCACGAAGACTGGCTGTCTGAGCCACTCCGCTGGATTCGTTGGGTCCGATTTGCATAAGCCCGGTCTCACACTCATCCAAGCCCCTAGAATGCTTTTCCACAGGGAGCATGGTGGTCGTTTGAGCTTGGGGGACGAGAAAAGCCAATGTATGTCCTGGGTGTTGGGGCCCATGGCATGAACCGGGAGCTTGACCTAGTCGATCTTGTTCCTTAGAAGTTCTTTCCAGGGCTCTCCCCTTGGGGCGAGGCCCCTAACTAGGAGCTTGGCGAGGAGGGCCTCAGATTGGGTTTTTGGATCAATGATGCCAAGGCCGCCTTTGGTGGTCGGTAGGATTAGCGTGTCCCATCTGACTTTCATTCTGGCGGTGGTGGCTTTTCCGCCCCATATGAAATTACGTACCACACCTCGGACCTGGCTGCACATTCTGGGGTTGGGGTTCCAGGATGCGGCCAGGTACCACATGGATGCAAGTAGTACTTGATTTGCCACAAGGATTCTCCCAGCCAAGGAGAGGTGGCAGGTGCTCCAATTGATAAGTTTGCCCTTGAGGGCAGAAAGCATTTTGTCAAAATTCACCTTTGGAGGGAGGTGGAATCCTACCTGGATTCCCAAGTATCTCACTCCTTTTCCTTCCGGGACCCACTGAAGTCCAACTTCCTGTCCCCATTCCCAGGTCCTTGGTCTTTTGCTGGCCCAGACTGCCGCTGACTTGTTCCAATTTACTTTGGCACCTGAGGCCTTGCAGAAGATGTCCAGGACCTTTTGGGTCCTTTCCATGTTCGCTTGGGAGCCTTGTAGATATAAGGCAGTGTCATCCGCAAAGGTTTGCTCGATGATGCGCCCGCCTCTTGGGAGGGAGAGCCCTTTTACTCTGAATCGTTGGTCTTCTAGCATGTGTCCGAGCACATCCGTGGCCAATATGAAGAGGTAGGGGGCAAGGGGGCAGCCCTGTCTTACCGACCTGGCAAGTGGAAAGCTGCCCCCCACTACTCCGTTAAGCTTGATTGCTGAGGTTGCAGAGTGGTAGAGTGACCGGACCCAGTGGATCCACTGGCTAGCGAAGCTGAGCTTGGCCAAGGCTTCAAAGAGGAAGCCCCACTCAATTCGGTCAAAGGCCTTCTCGAAGTCCAGTAGAAGCATGACCAAATCCTGGTCACTTTCTACTGCCCAGTCGAGGGCTTCCTGGGCTAGGAAAGTGTTGTCCAATATGCTCATTCCTTCAACAAATCCGGTTTGGCTGGGCCGGATGATGCTTGGAAGGTGAGCTTGAAGGCGCCTCGCTAGTGTCTTAGCCAAAATCTTGTAGAGGCTGCCCAACAGGGTTATCGGGCGCCAGTTTCCAATCCGAGAATGGTCCCCGGATTTGGGGATTAAGGTTATGGTGCCTCTGTTGATCTGTTCTAAGGTTTCCCCAGTGTTGAGCATTGCCTTGAAGGCGAGGAGGAGGGTCGGGGCTAGCTCCGTGGAGAGTTCCTGGAAAAACTCAGTGGGGATGCCGTCCGCCCCCGGTGCCTTGTCTTTTGGCATTGCCGAGATGGCTTCTTGAATCTCTTTGAGCAAAAGCTCTTTGGTCATCTCGGAATTCATGTCCGTGGAGACCCTGACAGGAGTGCTGGCCCAGCAGTCCTCCTGGGCAGCAGCAGTACTTGGGTCGAGGGCTTTTAACGCGTAGAGGTGTTCGTAAAATCCCCTTACATAGTGGGCCAGGTTTGTCTGGCCCGTGACTGTCCCACCTTCCGCCATGAGCTTCTTTAAAGGTGTTCTTTTCCTGCCAACTCGGTGGTAGTCGAAGAATTGCTTGGAGCATGTATCTCCATATCGGAACTAGGATGAGGCAAAAAGTTGCTGATTTCGGGCGACTTGGTCTTGCAAGGTGTCCGCCATATGGCCTTGAGCTTCCGAGAGGATGTTCCTGACCCGTTCATTCTCCGGAGAGCTTTGAAGTTGGATTTCCGCTAAGCGGATTTTATGTTGTAGAGCTCTGAATCGGGGGTCCCCTTTGCTTTTCTTTTTTCTTTGGACAGGCGGGTACTACACTTGAGCACTTTATCCATTGCTGCTCCAAGCCACCCTGCCCATTCCAGGTCGAGGCTGGGCAGGGGTTCAGTTCCTTCCCAAGCCATGAGCAGGGCGGATCTGCTCTCTTCCTCCTTGAGGAATGAGAGGTCAAAGAAGTGAGAGGGTGTTGGAGGGGCGGGGGATTGTCCCCAGATTGTCATGATCAGTGGGGAGTGGTCTAAGATCCTCCTCATGGATGGAGCTGATTCAATTCTCCCGCCTCTGATTTCGAGTTCTTGGGAAACGAGGAATTTGTCAATTCTGGATACTGCCGACCCTTTTCCGGCTCTCCCATTGTCATATGTGTAAGCTTTTTGTGTCATTTTTCTAAAGCTATCCAGCTTCCAAGCATCTATGAGGCCATATTGAAGGGTCAAGTTGTGCCACGCTGCTGCTTCTTTTCTGTGCATTCTTCTTTCCCCTGCTCCTCCTCTTCCAGGTGGTTGAAGTCGCCTCCTAGGATGGTGTGGTCTGCCGAGAAGTCGGCATCACTTATCTTCTTCCACAGCGGGGCTCTGTCCCTGGAGGTCCGGGGAGCGTATGTGTTGATCACGGTGATTTTTGAGTTGTCCGGGAGGTGGAGAGTTATGAACTGAGTTCTCCCTTCAGTGAGGATTCCACTATCCGAGATGAGAGGCGCTGTTGCTCTGTCCACCAAGATGGCGGTACTAGCGCTGGTGCGTTGGGAAGTGCCCATTGGGATGCCCGAGTTCTAGAAGGCCTTTCCTTGCCAAAATTCTATGCCTTTGGTCGCATTTGATACCCCTGAAGTGTCTAAGTGGTGCTCCTGTACTAGGAGTATTTGAGGGGGTTTTGGGAGGGAGGCTATCCAAGTTCTTATGAGTTTTTGTTTGGGCGAGTCCTTGCCCAACCCTCTAATGTTGAGGGATGCAATGGTGATGGGTTTGTCAGACATTGGCAGGGAGGGTTAGGGCGGTCTGTCGACCGAACGATCCCTTAATCTGGCCTTGGTCTGGCTCTGTATTGGGTTGGGAGAGACTTTCCGTTGTCTGTGAGGTTTGGAAGGGGTTGGCCCCCGTTGGTGGGTTGGCTTCTGCGTTCCCCCATTCCAGTCTTGTGAACCTCTTCTTTCTGGCTGCTTGGGGTGAGGCCATGAGGCTTGCAATTTTCTGTTTGTGGGTGTGGTGTTCTGGGTTCGGTGGGTCCCTTTTGAGGAGTAGACTGTGGGCCGTGGCCGCAGCTGCAACACCTGTTTCGTTGTTAAGATCAGTGATGGATTCAATGTCCTTCCAGTGCAGATGGCGCTTGTTTTGGATGCTCAGTGCAGGGCTCGTCCTGATGTGGGCAAGGATGGTGCACTCCAATCCTCCCTTCCCTGGCTCCTTTCGCTAGCACCATTCCAAGCGGAGGTTCTCTCTAATCGCCATCTTGTATCTAAGTACTTTTTCTTGCAACTCCGCTTCTAAGCGGAGGGTTAAATCTGTTTGGGCCAAGTTTTGTGTCCATCTATCCTCCGGGGGGCCTGTGATTCTCATACTAAGTGGCAAATCCGGGGGCAATTGATTCCTTGCGTGTAGCAGGATCTGTATTCTCTCATTCTTTTCCCTCGAGAAGACAGGCCAAATCCAAGCTTTGCAAAATTCCTGCCCTTCGGGCACTGGGATCCCCAGCGAATCGAAGTAGGAGTGGTGTAGCTCGGAGTGGGTTTGCCCCCTCTTGCCTCCCGGTGTGAGAGCCGGTTGGGGGGAGTAATCTGTTGGCTTAGCTGGTTCTTGGCAGGGGGAGTGGATTCTGACAGGCATTCCCAATTTCTTTTTTTTCCCTTGAAAGATCCATTTTTCCTCGGGGCCCTCTGGTCGTTTCGGTTGGGAGGCTGTCTTGGTCGCTTCCTCTGGGTTTCCATCGAATGGGTTGCATCCTATCAATTTTTCCTTCACCTGTGGGATTTCCAGATCTGCGTTTACGAATAACATTCTAGTCCTCGGGGAAAACACGGGTGTCGGCAGGGCCGAGAGGTCCTGTTGCACTGTTTCCAACCTGTACATCGGTGTGGTTACTTGTTCACCCATTTCCTGGTCTGGAGGATGTGGGAGAGTGGAAGAGGGAGGAGCTGGGTCCTTCTTCTTCTTTTCCTCTTCTCCTCTGGGGGGAAGTTTCTTGCTACCTTTGTGCTGGGGTTTCTCGGGGTGAGGTGTGGTTCTCTCCAGGCCCCTAGTTTTGCTTGGAATCCATTTTGTTGGGCGGGGGCTTCTTTTCCATGTTAGCCTTCTTTCCCTCTAGCTTTGACTGTGTTCCAGCGTGGTGTGCCCGGGATTTCCATTTGGTCCTTCCTCTCTTGCCGTTCTGGGTACGGTTTGGGGAGGGTACTACCATTTAGCGTAGGAGATCTGTTCCTAGCACAAGTCCTTGCTAAGTGGCCAAAGTTCCTACACTTCCTACATTGGTTCGGGAGCCCGGAGTAGAGGATCCTCTGGGTCGTTGTGTCTTAAGGTCCCGCTCCTTCAATCATTGAGGGGATTCTAATTATCCCAGCCAACTTGTTGATGTCCTTGACTTCTACTGTTACCATGGGTCCCGCTGGCCTCTTGATATAGGAATCTGGAGATTCTATATCTAGAACTTCGCCGATACTGCTGGCCATGATGGTCAACGCCTTTTCTGTGCGAAGTTGGACATGTAGATCAGGGAATTGCACCCTAATTGAATGGGTGAGGAGCCTTTCAGCTCCCTGTTCATTGGGTCTGAAGAGCGTTGAGTACCTCGAGAACGAGAGTGCCCAACCGCTCCAATCCATTGCTCCAAGTTTCCTCGTGGCTCTGGCGCCCTCTTCTTCGTCGAAGAGGACTTCGAAGTAACCCCTTGTCAGTAAGGTTATCGTCGAGTATGGGGCTAGGAGATGAAGCTGCAGGCAGTCCTGGAGTTCTTTGAACGAAGTTCTACCTGAGAGTGTTCTTCCTATCACGGTTTTCCGCGCTCTTAGAGTAACGCTTTTTTGGAGTTCGATTACCATCTCCGTAGGAAATTCTGCCTCGATTTCTAAGTTGTAGTCTACGAGAGAGGCTTCTTGAGCGTCCTCCCCCTCGGAGGGAGGATTTCCTGCCTTTTTGCTATGGTCAAACTCCGGGGGTGGGGCGGGGGGATCTTTTGCACCAGGGTCCGCTCGATGTGTTCGCGAGGTTTTTGTGCCCAAAGCTTCTTGTGAAACAGAGCTCGAGACTGCAGGGCTGAATCTCTCCTTGGTGAGATCAAAGAAAGTTTCAACTCCCAAAGAAAACAAGGGAGAGTTCCGAAGTACTTGATTGGGACGTCTACGCTCGGGGAGGCCATTTGTGCGTTCGTCAGCATCCGTCCTGCCCTCGTCAGGTGCTTCTGACGAAATCGGTCATTGCGATTCCGAAAGATGAAGGGACTCTGGGCGGGGGGCCTCCGCCTCTAAGGTTTTCGAGAGCACGAGAGACGGAGAGGTGAGAGAAGCATTTGCAGCCATGGAGCTGCTTCCCTGTGAATGGCGGAAACTTGCTTCCCGTATTCTGTCTGCTAACTGGAGGCACTCTCTCCGAGCGAGATGTTCTGGTTCCTCTTTGTTGGAGCCTGCCGTTCTTCTCCAGGACATCTCTCTAGGGAGCGTGGTGCAGTCGTCGGGAGTTGTGGAGGTATGGTTGTGTCCGTCATTGCTGTGGGAAGCCCGCTCGGTGAAGTCGAGCATGACGATTTCTCGGCGATGGCGGAGTCCCGCCTCCCGTATCTTGTTGACAACACTGCGGCACTCTTTCATCGAGGAATGTTCTTGTTTCTCTGCGTTGGAGCAAGCTGCCCTCCAGGTAAGCTTCTTCTCGAAGAATGCACTTGATTCCTGGTGATGTATGCTTCCCGAGCGAGGGGTGATGGGCATTGTGAGTTTTGAGCCAAAGTCGTGTGTTGCAGGAGCAAGAGGACCTTCTGCGACGAGCTGAGGGGGAGAGAATTTGCCTGATGCCTCGTCTGCGCCCGGTGGAGCTTGAGTTGGGATGTCCGAAAGGAAAAGATCCGGAGGTGACCGTTGACGGTGCTCCTCTCGGGCTCCTCCATCGCTCCTCTCCGAGGTTGCTTGCGCTCTTCGGTCGTGAACGGAACATCTCGTCGAGCTGTTGGGCGCGGTCTGGGCCTCCGGTGTTACAATCGCTCTCCTCTCTCCAAAGCTGAATGAATTTCCTTGAGGGAAATCGCTTGGCTCGAAGGAAGAAGCGCGGAGACACAACACAGTCGAAGCAGCCGCCGGAAAAAAAGATTCGTTGGTGAGCGGAATACTTTCTTCGCCTGAAAGAACGGGAAGATGGGCGCCGCCATCGTTAGGGTTCGTTTTGTTTTTGAACTTTCCGAAACCTTGCCGCACATTACGGCTCGCCTTCCTGATTCTATCTGCGACAAGAAAGAACTCATTGAGTTTGGAGGTTTGAAAATCTTCGAGCTCTGATGAGATATTCGACTTCACCATCGAAAAGCGTTCGCGCATATGCCCAGGAACCAGAGAACAAGGATCCCAACCTGTTGTGGAGAGGCACAGAGTATACTATAAAGGGGAAGGTGGTGACTTCCCCCAAGTTCGGGGCTGTGGTGAGTCTTGTGAGTCCGAGTTTACTTGTGGTTCGTCCTAGCACCAAAAGTGCTCCAGCTATGCATTAACCAACTTGTTATTTGGTTTGTGCAGGTCCATGTGAGTGATTGATCACTTGTCATTCTTCCTAGTCCCATCTTGGAGTTCAAACATGCCCTTTACCCCCAAAGTGTTAAGAGCCAGGGAGTGTGCCCCAACTCTTTACTCTTTCGTTGTTTTCACTTTAGACTCACATTTGAGTCTATCAATGAATCTGGGAACGCGTAAGTCAATATTTGCAACTTCGATGGCGAAGGAATTTTTTCATTAAACACCACCTAAAAAAAAATGTGAAAAACTTTGTGGAGAGAATGGTTATCCACAACACCTTTGTTAAGTAACAAATCCACAAGTGGGGTGTTCTTAGCTCCCTTCTAATATGTGAATGTAGAATCAAAGGTAAGAAAGCCCACTAGTTTAGCCACGCTATAACTAGTGACCAGATTACGAATGCCATCGACAACACATGAGCCAATCAAATGTCTATCCTAGGTGTTGGATGGGACCCCTGTAGCATGTGGATCAAGGATTGGTCGAGGACCTGATGTAGTGTTTAGGGTATCTTTTAGTACTGTAATTATGTCCTTGGTGCTTAATTACAAATCTTGAAAACAAAACAATGGTGTACTCACAAGCTTTTGTGCCATTTCACGCATTTGAAGTTGGCACTCCATAAGCTGATTAGTGGAAAATTGTGTGTTATCCTGATGTACATGTACTCTTGGGACATGAGAATTTGATGCCCTAGCAACTTGTGGTGTATTAGTTTCCTCCCCCCTTGCCGAGAAAGTGCGTTCTTTCTCTGTGTTAAAAGGACGAAAAGATTGTGGCATGACTGCTCGAGCTCCTCTAGCCCTGGTAATAGGACTTGAATGAGATGTGAGTCCATTAGTCTAAATTACCTGCCTAGTGGCAAAAACTTTGGGTGCCACACTAGCCTCTTGTGCCACAAAGTAGGAAAGGCAAAAAGAAGTGGCAAATTCTAGTGTGAGACTACAATTGTGTGCATTAAAAAAAAACATACCCCCCAACCATGGCATCATGTGAGAGGCCATAGAACAACCTAGGAGGTCCTTCCTATGATCATGAACCCTGTACAAGTTGAACATGACTAGCTAGTTGGGAAGACTTGCTTTTTTACATTAGCAAGTTGGGCCTTTAGTGATTCACGTTCATTTTGTAGAGTTTGAATTTGAGCAACATGGGCTTGAAGCACCTCCCTCTTGTCAGCATTGTGCTCTTTCTTCTTAGCATTCTTACTAGAATTACCTTTGGTGAAGAAAGCCTAAATGGTAGGTTGAGGTGCCTTGTCTTTTGGTTGAGGGGTAACGGAAGATGCTGGTAGATTTTGCCGTGGTAATCGGAGTTATTTTTGTTCTAGAAACTTGGCAAAAGAAACAACTTTCTGATGTCCCTCTTTCCCACAATAATCATAAAAGAGATCTTCAGAAGGAATGTTGCACTCATTAGCTTTGTGGGCAGGATTTCCACAATAGTTGCAAGAAGGTATGATGGGTGTAGCCGAGTGCACTTCTTTAGCCCTTGAAGAAAAATGTCATGATCTGGTTAGCGCAACTAGTGGAGGTTAAGGCCTTGAACGTGACGAAGGCTTCATAGTACTGGCCTCATAGTGTGCATGAGCTAGTTCTAACTTTTTAGAAATGTTGTACACATCAAGCAAAGTGTACGAGTCTCCAAATTCTATAAAAACCCGTTGCAAATCCTGCATATGGAGTGTTAGAGTACCTTCCAATGAACGAAAATATCGATGGGCAGCTTCCAGGTCTATGATGCTATGAGTATCCTCTTTAAGCTTTAGAAGTCTCATGTAGAGCATCTTGAAGGTTTTATCCTTTTGCTAAGAAAAGGTGGCGAACTACAGAATTTTTTTAGAACTTTTCATTGGAAATTCCAGCTCAAGAGCCCGAAAAAATTCCCCCACTGGATCAACAAAAGCTTGTGCATTGATGGTGGGAGGAATGTTTGCGGTAGTAGCAATGAGTTATTGAAGAAAAAGGTTGACTTAAGTAGGTACCAGATTTGGATTATTGGGCATAGTCCCATGATGTGCAATGGTAACTTGCAGTGCAATTTGAAAGGTGGTGGCAATGGCTGTGGCATAAGCTAGATTGGGGATATGGGTGACAACCAAAATCCTCGGATAATGTTGCTTGTGACATCCAATGTTTCATAATGCACATAACGGGTAGTTGTTTGAATGCGAATGCCTCGGTGTAATTAGTGCCATACTTGAGCTCCAATTCACAAACCATAGTTGAAAAAGTTGCCTTGAACTCCCTTAAAGAAATGGTACCTGGCTTTCTGTTGAACTTCTCAATTTTCCCAAAGGAACTGTTGACCTCCATGGTGTATATGGGTGTAAAGGTCACAACTTGTAGCAGAATATACGGTGATGGTGTGAAAGTTAATGTGGTAACAGGCGTACCCCACTGATTAACCCCTCTAAATGGACTCTGATGTACCGTTGATGTAGTGTAACCTGAACCTGAATTCCTAGTAGGAGTTGTATTGGATGATGGTGGCGTTGTAAACGCTTGATGGTACTATCGTGAAGATCGTGAGTTCAAAGAAATCAGCTAAAATGATTGTGTGTTACTTCATAGCTAATACCTTGGCTTTGGCTAAGCGGTATGCTCTCATCATCCAAGGACATTGTGTTGTCCCATGCCCCAAAATTTTGTAGCAATATAGAGCACTAGATATGGTTTGAATAATACAGTATCAAATATGAACATTGATGGATGGACATCTGTGGACGGAAGTTCGTGGATAAAAATTTGTGGATGGAAGTTTGTGGATGGAAGTTTGTGGACGGGAGTTCGTGCATGGAAATCTATGGATGGAAGTTTGTGGATGAAAGTCACTGGGCGGAAGTCATTAAATAGAAGTTCGTGGATGGAAATCGTTGGACAAAAGTCCGTGGACGGAAGTTTGATAGAAGTCGGACAAAAGTCTGACGAAAGTTGGAAAAACATTAGACGGACATTAGACTAACGGACGTCATCGGATGGACAAAGGTTGGACAGATGGATGGTGATGTGGTAATGGTGGGCAATGACATTCGCAATGGCCGACGACGATGTTAATAGTACTACAGCGATGGCAGGCATCGACACAACAGACGCAGAGCTGCAATTTGCGATGTTGCAACTCATGGCGTTATAGATTGCCCGAAAGCTCTAGCGTGCAAAAACAACAATTTTATTTATTTATTTATTTCTTCTTATTTGCCTCCGGCAGCTTCAAGAGTCTTCAAGGCTCCTCCTGTGTCTTTTTTTGAGAGAGAAAGAAATTATCTACTCCAAGATACGTCACTCCCCCATTTAGTTTTACTCTTCCCAACTTCTTCGATCCCAGCTCTGTTGGTTGGCAAAGGTGTAATAACACAAACTCCCTCCAATAGTAGCAGCAACAACAATAATAACAATAGCAACAACACCAATAACAACAACACTAGCAGCAAAAGAAACCCAAGAACTCAAAGCTAAGAATAATCTATTGTTTTCAACATTAAGCAATAAAGAGTAGTTTTTCTAAAATTAAATTATAAAGAAGGAAAAAAAAAGTAGTGTATGTAAATGGTGGTCGTGTAATAGCCGTCGTGAACATCTAGAAATCTAGTTTAACTATGGAAGAAATTTTCCCTAACAAAGGAATTCTAGAAAAACTAATAAGAGAAAGGAAGAGCTTGGCCTTTTATATAGCCGCCAACAAGCTAAAACCTTAAACAAACCATAACCTTAAAACACCTAATAACGTACAATAACCTAAGAACGTACATTAACCCTAAGAGCGTACATTAACCCTAAAAGGCATGATTGGCATGTTCGTAATCGGTCATCATGTATGAGGCCATGCATATGGGCATGACGGAGTAGCAATTGTTGAACAATATGATGCAATGTCATTGTATCCTATGCTCATGAGATGTTATTATCACTTACATCCATTGATAAAATTGAATAATGGTTTTGTTGACTAGATAATGGATGATTGCAATAATTTGGTTTTTCAAATGACAACAAGGAATATTGAACTAACAAAAAAGTTTGTCAAGAAATAATTGTTGGTTTTTTGGCATTATTTAGTGGATGTGAAGGAAATCAAATGACCTTTTCAATGGTGGAAGAAACATGAAACCATGTTTCCCACAATTGGGTTTCTTATTTGTCAAAATTTAAGGATTATTGGTTCCCAAATAGAGGTTCAAAAGATCTTTTCCTAGGCTGGAATCCTCATTAATTTGAGAAGATGTTGTTTACAATCAAATAGAGAAATTTAATTTTATGAACAAAAATTAGCCCAATGATTGTAAAGTTGGTTGTAAATCCCCTCTTAACCTTTTAAAATTTATTGGGATAGATGTAGACTTGGAAAAGGAGTTACAACAATTTGAAGGAGCTTTTGAAAAAGATGAAATTGTGGATTTATAAACTATTGAAATATATTCAAAAATGTTGGCAAGCTACAGTCTACACAAAAAATTGTTATAGTTCAACAATTTCCAATACCTATCCAAGTTTCATGCATCATGGTACAACTTTGGAAAATAATTTTCACTAAAATTTTGTAATAGATAATGGTTTATATCCCAATTTAACATTATGTTGTGAAATTAATGAATATATGAATGATATAATAATCCAACAAAGTATTATTTTGATTTGAAAAGTCGTGTCACATTTATAATTCCAACAAAAGGACTAAGAGGTACTACATTTAATAATAATTTTTCCATGAAATTTTACACATACATAAAAGAAAACATATAGAACAATCTAACCCATCAAGATTTTCAATTTTTTTAAGGTCATGGAATTTAGATTAGATGATTTTAAAATGTTCATTAGTACATTATGGGATGACAATGTTGATGATTATGATTTTTTTAGGTTGAAAGTTGGTCTTCATTGACAATTTATTTAGGCTAAGTGTTTTTTTAATCATTTGACAAAAGTAAGATAAAGTTTTGAAATTTTTTAAAAAATGAAAAATTGCTGTCAAATAAGGGTTTTTAAAAAGCCTTAATTAAATTATTGGTGTACATTTACACAAATGTACAATTATATTTCAATTTCATATTCATAATTCTTGTGACTTCATTTAATTTTGAAGCCCAAATTATTTATATGTGATCTTTAAAATTATTCAAAGCGGGTGAAATCTTACTTGTTTATATTTTTGATATTATATGTAGTTCCAAATTTGCATCAAATTGTGTACATTGTAGCTTGCCAACACCTTCAATGTCTATTTTTTTTGTCCCAAAAAAATATAAATAAATAAAATTGTATATATATATATATGAAAAAATATATTGAAATTTCTGAGATCTGACTTGTGAGAACCAGCCAAGAAAACTGGCTGTTCTTGAATTGTTGAGAACCATCAAGCTTGAGAACCGGAATTTTTTCCTTGGATAAAAAAATCTGATACCCAGGACTGTTCTCGTAAGCCTCCTATTATAAAAAAAAGTAAGAACCAAGGTGGTTCTCACACATGGCCGAAAAAAACTGAAAACTGATGGTTCTCTAAAATTAGTGAGAATCGCCCAAGACCAGTAATTTCCTGCCATACAAGCCAGAGGCTCCATTGTACCGGATCGCCTGAGCCATTACACCATGTAACCTCCTGGTGGTAGGGGATTACACCTGGGACCCTGAGTTCTGCCCCAGTTCACAGGGTGTAATCTCCTGCTACCAGGGTATAACCTACACTTTTCAACCTAGTCTCTGGAAGTGTAGAGGGGAGATGTGCTGCATTTCCTCAGGGTAAAAGGATATATACATCTTATCTTGAAAATTGGCCCTCCGGGTATAAGTATTGGGTGTTGATCACCATGAAGGTCAGTCTACCATATGACATTACGGAGACATTACTGCATGGATACAATTTGTGGAAACATGTGTCAATTGCCTTTTTTGTTGAACAACAAACCTTTTGTGAACAACAACAGCAAACAAAGGATAAAGGAAGGGGGAAAAAAAAGGGTTAAAAGGTCCATGAAAACTTGAAATGACCATTTCTTCTGCTCAACCACAACCCCCTTGGTACTGAAATGTGACAAGCAACCACAAAAAAGAGTGAGAAAGGATGGATAAATCCCCAAAAGTTAATGGTAGACTTAGTGAAGCTTGGGACAACCTTGTCTTGTGTTCAAGCACAAGCCCTTCTCAAGAATCAATACAGGATGGCATCTTATACATGAGGTACCTAGACTTCTCCTCTCAAAGAATTGCAATGCTGACTAGGGAGATCTGGGTGCACACAGATATGGAAGGAATGATATCTGGACACAAAGGCAAAGATGGCCTTGAATCTTGGTGTCGAAATAAGTTCAACATTCTCACTTGCGAGGTGATACGACAAGGTGACTATACAATAATTTGAAGTTGGGTATCTCAACATATACACAAATAACTTATACAAGTATACTATTCATTCTTTGAGCACAAGTCAAAACCCATGTCACCAAGTTCCTAGATCCAGCTCTGAGCAATTTTTACAACTTCAAAAAAATTCTCAAAAAAATTTCTTTCTAATAAGTAGCTCTGACAGCACATTTTGTTTTTCATGGTGTATGACCCATATGTGTAGGGCCCTTTATGGTGTCATGAAGTCTGTACAAAGTTTGGCCCACTTTCTTTCACTCCGTTCATTACATCATGCCAAGAAATCAATCCCCAAGAGAACACAAGACAAACCCAAAAAAAATTCCCACATGTATAATGGCTTGAATGGGTACGAATCCACCACCTCCCTCTAAGCCTCTAAGGGAAGGTGTATTCTCTATTTGACTTGAAAGGCAAGAAGTTCCTCCACATAATTCAAAGAGGCTCCTCTTATAGCTTAGATGTACTTCTTGTTTCTCACAAAGAAGACCTCACCATTATATTGATAGTATCAGCTTTCATAAGTAACGGGCGCATTCCACACCAGATCCAATGATTTTGTTGAGCAGAATTGAAAGACATCTCGAGTTGTTTGGGTCCAGAGCCCAGGTCCGTGCACTTTAATGCCTCCTAACGCCTTCATTTCTGTTTCCATGGTTATCTCCAGGCTTGAGTGTGTAGGCCTATTTACCTTAATATTCCATTGGGTGAAAGCCAGGGTAATATATATGTATATCCTACCCAACTGGTGAAAATTTCTGCTACTCAGCTACTTTCAGTTACATTGCTTGGCTGGTAAATATTTCGTCTTACCCTGTTTTTATTCTATCTAACTAATACATAATATTTGAGGTTAAATTTTTCCCTAGAAAGGCTAATTGTTTTTGAGGTTGGTGAAAAGTGAGTATATGCCAAATTCATCCTAATAGCATACACACATTTTCATATTTTGCAAAGTGCATGGTCATGAAGGATTTGTTCAAACTAGTGGTTAACTAGAATAATAGATATTTGTAACACTATATTAAACATTGAGAGTCTTATCATATGTCAGTGAATTTGTTATTAAAACTATTTTTTTGATTTTATGTGTTCATGTTTGCAATGCCAATTGCACAACTAATTGTCTTTCTTCTCAAAGTGCTATCCTTTGTACATATTATCATTATTTTTCTTTACCCTACATTTACCCATTTCTATTAATTGTAGGATATACTATGAAAAAATTATCTTAACCTTACCTTGTGAACAAGGTACATTTTGGTCATTTACCTTTACCCTTACTTGGATTAATAATTTTGCCAGGAAAAAAAGCCTAGGAATCAAGGCTAACCAAAGGTTAACCAACTGTTAATCAAAGGTTGTAATTCAGGTTACCTGGAACCGATCTCATTTTCAGAACCAGAATCAAAACCCAAATATTTTTGAAAAATGGAACCCGGTGGTTTCTTCATAAAAATTAAAAGAACCGCCCAACCGCTGGTCTGTTCCTGTTTCTAGTAACTGCCCAACACAGGTAAATGTGTCCTTCTCCGAAGGAACCAGGGTAACAACTTAACCACCACATTTGAAGCAGCTATAAGCTACTCAATGCTGTTTGGCTTGACCAAGAGTTTGGAGTTGGAACTTGGCACCTTGGCCTACCCATCTCAACCAGTAAAAGAGTCCAAAAGGCCGGACACACACCCACCCACCCACAAAAGCAACAACTTTCTCTAGCATAAAGGTCTAAGGGATAAGTAATGTCACCTTGTGATGAGAGTTGTTGGGACAGGAGGGTGCGGGGGAAACAGTGAAATGAGACTTGATGCCAAGTAAAGTACAAGTCAACCATCAAATCTTCCTTGTCTTGAGCACAGTCTTATGCAAACTATGTGCAAGAAGGAAAAGTCTATCGGCAATAGCCCCTGGCCTCAAACTCATGGCATTTTTCACAAGCTATATATTCGTTTGTTTGTTGGTTGCAATCAAGCATTGCTCCAACAAATAACTTATTACTGTCATCAACCCATGAACAAATGAACATTCACCCATGAAGGGGGAAAGTCAATAGGTTGGGCTCTTATTTCTCCTTCATTTTACTTGGCCCGTATGTAATAAGTAAAAAGGGGATTGTCTTGCCTGTCTTGGTCTGCATGGGGTTCATTGTCTATGTACTTGGGAGGTTCATTTTCTGTATAGGTCCTTCTCCCCACCGTTTTGCCAGGTTCCTAGATTATTGACTTTGTCCCCTTTGGACAAGAAGGTTTCAAATTATTTCCTTTTTGGGTTGCAGGGAGATCTTAAAATCCCACCTGAATTACAAGTTGGGGAACTATAAGCAAATCATCATCATAATAAAATTGACTCAAAAAACAAGATGTGTTCCGACAAAATGCTATTCATTTAACTATTTAATTATTAGAAGACACAGTTAGGTCACAGGTGTGCAGCTTCTAATATCTCTCTTTTGCTAGGCCACAAATGGATTCCACTTATCAGAACACTTATATCGTAAAATGCCACCTGGAATTACGAGGTCTAGGGGAAGGATGTTAAACACTCTTATGAACTTTGCAGCTTGTGGGTGGTGTCCTGCACCCACTTCATGATCTCCATTATCACACTTGTTTTGGGAATTTTTTTTGTCTTACTTCTCTTGCAATTGCTCAATAGTTCAAACTTCAAACCCTCAACCATTCCACAAACAAATGAGGTACCTAGCAAGAGTCTAGTGGAACTTGAAATGGTGTGAACATGATTCTATTCACATGTGATGGTATTGTCTAAGCATGAATGGTTTAGGGTTTTGAGAGATTGAATCAACTTTTAGTCGAAATGTTAGAAATTGTTGGAATGCTTATCACTTTCTTTATTTTAGAGTTCCAAGAAGATGGCTAAAGGAAGTGTTTTAACAAGGGATGAGGTTTACCATTGTTTTGTTTGTGGGTAGGTGATGGAGAGTTGCTATTGATTGGTGGGATGTTTGGGAGGTGACTAGAAATGAATTTGGCAAGTAGGAATGATGGAGGAGTTTTGATGAGGAAACAAGTGAGGACTAGGAATAGGAAGATAAGTACACAATGGTTTTGGAAGGGAAGGCAAACATAATTCATTAAATCTTTGTGTGTTGTATGTATTAAACATGTTGAATGTGTGAATGTATGTGTGTAGAGTGGGATTGAATAAAAGTCTACGATTTTATGGGGATGTAGGTAAATTGCATTGGTTGAAATTGCAAGAAAAAGACGCATTCTAGAACATCATATTCAATGTGAATGGGTTGTGTGCTATGAGAAGTTTGTGAATAAGGGAAACTAGGGATGAATTGGAATAGAAAAAGTAGATCACAATTTGAAAGAATTTTTCAATGAGAATTGTTATAAGTCACATAGAACCAAGTTTAGGTTTGTAATGGGTAGGAATGTTCAAAGAGGAATATGATTAAATCAATGCGTCACATCTTAGAGGCATCTAAATTTGGGGTTGGGAGTAGAGTAAGAGTTAAATGTGATAGAAGTGAGGGTTTGACCCCACAAAGCCAACTTCAATTTTAGAAAATATAGTGATGTTGTAGGGGTCATGTAAGAGTGAAAGGACTTTAAAAGATTCAAATGTAATTGTGTGTTCTAATTTGTAAAGTAAAATTATGATTTCGGACTTTAGTTGTAATCTCATTATGTGTAGCAAGTGAACTATCTTTTATTATGATTAAAAAATATTTTATAAGTTTTTAAAACTTAAAGATTTTAATTCCAAAAAATTCCAAGGTTTTAGAACATTTTGGATTACATTGGTTCCATCCATCAGTTGGCTGATGGCATTTTAATTGTTTGTTTATTTATCTACAACCATGACATTATTCAAACCCTACAATAGGAACCATGTAGGTGTTGTACATGGCACCACATTGACATCTACAAAGTCTAAAGGGGTAGTTTAATCTTCATTAGAAAGGTAATGATATTACTTGGCTTTTATAGGCCTTTTATAAATGGCATACAATAGGAAAAGACATGTTCTCTTTATGCCTATTGCATATTCTTGACATGTTGTATGTAGTTAGTGTTAGTATGATAGACCCTTCAAACATTAGAAGACTAGAAGCCACCTAAATGTGAAGAATTGGTCTTTTATTATTCTACTATGATTGCTACTATAATGTTGGTGGAACCATTTTGCTCAAAATAATCATGTTTTAGGCAAAGAATTGGCTTTAAAACTTGTTCAATTATGAACATTATGATGGGCTAAAGCATGGTAAAGTAGACAACTAAATCTCCTTGGTAGTCTATTTAATAAGTAGAAAAAAATAACAACAAAATCCATCATAAACCATTTGCATGTGGAATATTTTTATTTGGATGGTCAAAGACAAGATAGTTCTCTCATTACTATGCATTAACATTCAAACTCCACATTGTAAAAGTAGGTTGAAAATATATATTTAAAAATACAAGTAGATTCTGCAATCTATTTTTCATCTACTTTTTGCACTATGGACTTTTGTAAAATATGTGATAAGTAGGTTTTAACAAATAAAAAGTAAAATAATTTTTTTATGGTGCCTTTAAAAATATAATTATTTTCATATCCTTACCTAGAACTAATATGTTTCATTGAATTAGATGTGTTAAGGATTCCCCAATCACAAATTTACCTACAATAAATGGGGATACTTTTTGCCCACTTTTAAAATTTATTTATTCTTAATCTTTTGGAAGTAAATTTTCACAAATGTAATACATGGCACCAAAGGTATTCTATCATACTTCCATTTATTTCAATGTTACTTTATTACATTTATATGCATGACACAAGATAAAAATGGAAACACTTACTTTTTCTATATACTTTACCATTTTTTGCCTTGGTAGTTTATATTGTTTTCCTATTGATTAGATGCCATGGCTTTCAAGTTCAAAATTTCTTATTACAATGAACCTCTTTGATTCATTAGAAGAAAATTTTGAAACTTTGGAAACTCCCAAAATATAAGTTTGCATTCCCATTATAGAATTGTAAAAAAACACAATTGTTTTGTACAAACCCCCTCCCCACCCACACGCACCTATGATTAATTTTTTGGTTGTTTTTGTTTTTTAAAGAAAAAATGTGCAAAAATTAACACAATGGACACCATCCAGGTAAACCGCATGAAAAGAAAATATGTAAGTTACCACTTACATCACCAACAAATCAAATACAAAAAAAAAAGTGTCACCACATTTTGCTTTAGTGAAATGGCATTTCGTTAATGTCACCATCATTTGCTTCAATGAAGTGGCATCTAGGTGGTTGCCAATCATCGGTTCCCCTTCTCCCGAAAACAAAAAAACAAAAAATACACAAATGTGTCCCAAAGGGAAAATAAATTGAACCTCTTGGGTGCATGTAACTTCTCCTCATTTGTTAAACAAAATTTACATTCCTTTGTGTTATTAATTCACCATTTTAAACCTAGGCTAATGGAAGCAAAAGGGAGAATGGGTGTATATTGGACTTTAATACCTACCCAACACTACCACACACACACACACACAACAAAATTAATTCCACCACTTATAAGTGATGCAAATGTTGAATGATTTTATTGAGATAAAAAATTAAAAATCCATTTCATATTCCATGTGTCAAATAATTCAAATAATATTTAAAACTTGGTGAAAAATGAATTACAAGCAACCTAGGTCCCCAAAAAGGAGCTTTGAATTAATTTTGATTTGTGATTGAAAGCATTTTAATCACATGTGCGAAAAGTTTCAATAAAAAATATGTATTGTATGATTACACATTATCATAAATTTTGATCTTTTTTCTTTCATATAAATAATAAAATGGTCATGCATTATCATTCATTTAGATTTTTTCTCTTTCCAATCACTCATATAAAGCTTTTGGTTGCAAATTATAATTATTCTTAATTCAACTTTCTTCTTATCACATGCATAAGCTTTATGTTCATACATTAACACCACATTTGATATTCTAAGAAAACCATTTGTTCAATTAGATTTTGGTCACATAGGATGTATAAATATTATGTTCACACATTGCCATTTATTCTTTTTTTGTAAGTCCCTATATAATATTAATTGAATTGAACCTATGGGTACTAATTAAATTGATTAGTAATACTTAGTTCACTTATCGATCTTTGTAAGTTAACTTATAATGATAACCTATTCAAGTTGTAATCTTCCCAATATGATTACTACAACCCAATGAAAAAAAATCATAAGAATTGGAGTATGCATTTAAGTTTGATATTTTAAATAACACATGTGGCAAAGGTTAATGGTTTAAGGTGTATCACCTTGGACAATTATAGTTTTTGCTACCTTTGTATTATGTACTTATTCAAGTACACATATTAAAAATATACTACAATTTGTATGCTAAAAGGCTAAAGTAGGTTTTGAACCCCTATTATTTCAAACTAATATTTTGGATTATGCTTTAGAAACACAAATTGGCTTTTATTCCCCCCAATATGAGAGTAAAATTGCAAAAGAGTTTGTATTATTACTTCTTGTCATCAGCTTTGCCCCATTCACACTACAAGGAGTCCCACACCAAACATGTCGTTGATATGATTGACCAACTCATCATCAATAAACAACACCTATACAAATCATGACTAGGTATTCCAAGAATGAAGCCTTACAATTTTAAAAATGTGAATGTGAGGAAGTTTGAAAATGGAGAGCACCTTCAAAGAGAAGCCAAGAGGAATGATGGAAATCTTGAGTCCATTCATAAATGAGTTTTCACAATTAGCCCTTATTGACTTTCTTGCAATAACCCACCACCGTCATTGGTGCACTCAATGTGCACAATCTCATTGAGTGCAGGCTTACTCTTGAGTGCTTGCAAACTAGTCAAACGTATGGTGCCATGCAACTCCTTTGGTTGGAAGTAAAAAACTCTTGAGTGCTTGCAAACTAGTCAATTGTATGGTACCATGCAACTCCTTTGGTTGGAGGTCAAAAACTCACAAAAATTCACATGGTAACAAACCATCCCAAAGATCCCATCAAACAAAGCAGAACCCATTGGACATGCACTCCTTTGGTAAAAAAATTCAAGACCCCACACACAAGCTTCATCCACATGGCGATGCCCAATCAACATACCATCTGAAAGCTCCCACCAAACACTACACAACCAAAAGACACAAGAGTCAAATTTCCCAAAGAAAAATCCATTTTTTGGTTTACAATGTTGATGTTTTATAAATGGAATGGAAACCTTTGTTTGTATACCATCATGCTTAATAATTAATAAAGAGACATTAGTTTCCTCTTTTGCCATAAGTAAGCTGATGATTTTTCACATGGGCAAAAAGGTTTGGACCCGTGTTGGCTGGTTATATTGCTTGTTGGCAATAACCGGTTGGGTAGATTATAAAAAAGCAATCTAAAATTAAAACCCATTGGTTATCAATATCAATGGTAAAGTAATACCCCTGCTTATCCATTTACCTGATTATTTTTTGGGTAATAACCACTGGTTATACTGGGTTATACAAATTTGGCTATAAACAAGATATCAATGTAAAAGGATTTAAACATCATTTTATAATTTTGGCTTTTTACTTGAACCATGTGCAGAAATTGGTGATTCTTTTTTTTTTGGGAATTTTGTTGATTGAAATTCCTAAAAATTGCTTCTTTTTTAATTTTTAATTTTGGTGAAGTTTCACCAATAAATAAAAAGGCTGGTTTGGACCAGTGTTGGCTGCTGACTGATTTTTTTGCATAACCACTGGGTAGGTAATTTTTAAAAATGGGGTGCTTATTAGGATATCAATATCAAAAAAATTAAATGTCAATTAGGTTATCAATGTTTTTGGTTAATAAGGGTAGGTTATCAAGTAACCAGTTTATAACTACTGGTCATAGGGCTTTTAAGAAAAATGATTTTATTTTTCTGGATTTCTAGTTTATAACATAAACATGTTTAGCATTTTAGGATTGATAACCTACCTAGATGATGACCAGGTCATCCGTAGGTTATTAAGATTTGAAATTTCAATACCAGGTGATTCTGTTATTAGAGCATCTCCAGTGGTGCTCGGTATGTGATTCTGGACGGTAAAATTTGATGAAGAAAATCCAGGTATGCCGGTTCGGCTGAGGAAAATGGTTTTGGCTCTTCAGAAGTGTGCATGTTGCCATGGCTCGTCAAGGGCGCAGCACCTACAGAAAGCACCTACAGAAAGCACCTACAGAAATGAGTGTAATAAATATGATCTAACTGCTACTCAGTGTTTCTGATTGGCCCATCATAATGATTGGTCCGGGTGGATTGCTTTTAGTAGTTTCTCAATGATTTGCTGTCCCAGTTCAGTGTCATGGGTGGGGTTGCAATAGAGTACATAACTAAACTTGGATGTGAAAAATATTTTCGCAGGGTCATATACTGAGCACAGCTGGAGATGCTCTTAACTGGTCAAGTAAAAATCAATAACTGGCTGGTAGGTTATGAATACCCAGGTTGACATCCAGATCAAAACTCAATAACTAGCCGACACTAGTTTGGACTCTATACTCCAAAACCCAAAATGGCTCAATCTTTCCCTCATCATTACCTTCTTTAGGTGGTGCATTTCAATTACACTCATCAATTTTTAAAAAACATCTTGACAAGTACACTATACCTATTTTCCAATTTTATCAGATGAATTGGAAGAGACATATCACAAGGTTTGTTTTTTCAATTTTGTGATATAGCTGAAGTAGCTCTCATCCATAAGATGATTTAGTCAGATTTGGCTCCATGCTAGAGATGAAAGGAAAAAAAAACAGAATCCTTCTATCTTCTTGGCTACCTAGTCAAACTTATCATAAATATATGGCGATTTGGACTTAAAGAATCCTTCGTATAGGTCAAAATCATATTTTTTAGGTCAAAATTTTGCAAAAATTCACAAAAAGAGAAATGTATGTAGACTGGACATATAATAGGAACCCTACATAATATTTTAAACATCATGTTTTAGAGAACATTTTGCACATTACTCAGGATCCCCCAATCCTATCCTTGGGTCACATGAGTGGGCTCGCATCCGGTTATTGCACCTTGTTGTCTGGTTGATTGTAAACAATTACTCTAATACATGGGTAGCTTCAACACATGTCTGGTGAATAATTAATTAATTGATTAATTAATTTTTAAGATACCATGTCGGAAATGGATTATTTCAAAATATTCTTTATTTCCCTTCACACAAAAAGATTTCTCTGAAAAAAATAGTTTTGGAAATTCTCAACATTTCTACAAAATAATAAAATTAGTGTTGAAGCTGCCAAAGGTACTATGGTATGTTTGCTTCTCCATGCAAGTTTGAACAAAGGCTGCCTTTTACCTTGTATTCTGATTTATTATTATTATTGTTACCAAATATAGTTGAGGTGTTCATAGCTTTACAAGTTCATAATAGACATATATATTTGGTTACATAACTCAAGTGGGCTTTATGTGGAGTTAGTTTAATGGAACTTCTCATTTTGGTAAAGGAATGTCCATGTGTTGGGTGGGTATACATATTTTTAACATATCATCCATGTATAGTTAAATAAAAAATAGAAAAATATTACTTGCATAAATTTATAGGCACCCCAAAATTCAATCCAATTAAGGATAACAACAATATATAGATTTTACAAAATTATCCATCTAGGCAAGGTTAAACATAATTGGCCATGTTTTTTACTTTGCAAACAGTAAGGATAGGTGTAGATATCACCATTTACCCTATGATGATCTATAATCAAATATATGTTGGATTAAAAATAGAGAAAATTGGAGTATTGTGTAGGTATTATGTGTACAAAATATGGCACATTGGCAAGAGGAGAATGACAATTAGTTTTGCAAACGGTATCATAAACATAAGCACATGACATTAAATACACCCTAACATAAAAATTAACAAAAATAAGATAACAATGTTTAGAAATGTAGTCAATGACAATAATAATGGCAAATGGTAGCATAATACAAAGAGTTTCCAATAATATAATGTAACAATCTTGTTCAAGGTAATTTGTGCAAAGAAGAAGAAGCAAAGATACTTATTAGTGAATGACCAATACCTCAGAAATGTATTGAATCTAAATGCATGGCAAAATGCAAGGTATAGGTTTTTGGCACTATCAATAACATGGTGCAAAATATTGAAATGCAAACCGTGTGTTCATATGTGCTTGTTGTACAACAAGCCTGCTCAAGAAGGCTTAGTATGTTAATATGCCATTGTCGTCAAATTGTCAACAACCTATCCAAATTAGGTCCCCGACAAAGGGCTCTAATTGAATAGGGTGGGAGGTAAAAGATTGGGTGAACAATAATACATTGTGCATTATGGACCCCTGTTTTATCCATTAGAGATATTGGGCTGTTATTATGAGCAAATAATTGATGAGGATACCCTATACGTCAATAGATTAAAATGGGATAAAATAGTGAAGGACATAGAGGGTGTGAATAATGAACTACAACATGTGGAGAACCACTAGGCCCACCAGAAGAAAACTGATTGAAATTGAAGATATCCAAAGATTGGGTATCTTTGTTATACACAGTCACCTTGAATATACAGCCCAAATCCAAAGAAAATAAGATGTTTGGTGTTGTGATGATGAATTGTGCAATTAGCTATCAATATGTCAATCCATCATTTTAGTCATCAAAAGATTCATTTTTTGTGTTCTTTCCTTTTTGCAATGGATTTTTTCATTTGTTAAAAAAAACCCAAAAACAAAAAAACCATTTTTTTGGTCATAATACATTTTGTTATAGTTTTGTAATTATTTACCATGAGATACCATTCAAATTTATAGGGATCCTTTGCAAGTGTCAATTAACCTAAAACAAAGGTAATAGATGCAACATTGGCATTTGGGACATCTTGATCCTATTTGAGCCCATTCTCTCTCTCTCTCTCTCTCTCTCTCTTCTTGTTAGTGGTACATAGCACACAAAATGAAAATAAATCAAATAATTAAATATATATTCTGAAATTCTCTTAATCTCATTTACTACCTCCAAACCCAAATATCAAAGAGAGTAAAGAGGCCCCCCCCCCCCCCCCTCCCCCCCCCAACAAATAATATTTTTTTTTTTTTTTTTTTTTTTATTTTTAATATTTACAAAAAA
>Ga0116227_10004892_pt1 | contig 28712 bp, 89 predicted proteins | sample S1TSphgellanicum_FD_89693 | JGI IMG/M metagenome (GOLD analysis project Ga0116227, IMG submission 89693) | Host-associated microbial communities from peat moss isolated from Minnesota, USA - S1T2_Fb - Sphagnum magellanicum MG | ecosystem: Host-associated > Plants > Peat moss > Unclassified...
ATCCCTGTTGCTATTGCACTAATATCGTAGTAGGATGAATATATCCTTTCAGACGGATAAAGAAAGGCTCCCTTAATTGGGAGCCTTTTATGTTTGAGCCAAATCCTACTATGAGAGTAGGTGCATCTCTTCCGGTAGAATACCGAATGATTCCCACCAGAATGTGTTGTCCTTGTCTTGATACTTCTTCCATGACTTGCGACCCTCACGAATTCGCTTATCGAATGATATCTTCTCTTTTTCAAGAATGTCCTCGATACCATCGTATGATAGTACGTTCTCTCGAATTACGTTACGTACAAGTCTGCGACACACATATTCACGGCCTTTGTTTCCGGGATGAATATCATTCTCTTTCATGAGTGAGATAGTGCGAACATGATCGCGAACAACAGGTGACAGAGACGTATCGAACAATGATGTCTCGTCAATTCTGTTTTTGTTCTCATACATCATGAATATTCTCTCTAATCCAAATCCAACATCGACACTATTGCCATTGGTGTTGACGAGGTTTCCAACTTCAAGATCATCGCAAAACATCTCACTGCAATACGATGGATCGTCAGTGGGATTCATTGACCACACGCATGATTCATCCGGGATGGTGTTATATCCGTACTTTTCCCACAACTTGTTGATGGTTGTGTTGGGATGATAAGTGATATGTGTGATTGGAATACAGAGTCTCTGAATGATATTGTGCCAGAGTTCAATGTGAGTAGGATATGAATTATCTTGGAATCCAAAGCTACCCAACATGTTGAAGCTGGTTAGATGCGTGCCGTCTCCTACATCATCAATGTCATTGGTTCTTACGCATGACTGGAGTGTGGACATCTTTGGATTGCGTGAGAGAAACTTATCCTTGAGTGGTTGCATGCCAGCAACTACAAACAATGTACTTGAGTCATTGTGGGGAATGATGTTGCGATTTTCTGTGAGAGTGAAATTGAAGTTTGAAAGTTGTGAGGTAATGACCTGCATTACCTCATTGATGCGTCCTGCTGTGACATAGCTTCCTCCAAAAGGTTATTTCCTTTACTTAATATGTTACCACATATTTACAGATTCAAGAGAAGATTATGATTCCATTTGAAGTTGCATTAATTTTTCTGGAGTATATTTGTAAACTTCATCAGAATACCTATGATTTCGATGTCCATCGATGGTTTCCCATAACATTATGTAATCATCATTACCATCTGCAATCCGAGTATTTTTCATGCCCATGCATACTACACATACTTTACCCCTCTTAGTAATAAGAGAGTCACCAACATTTATCGGTTCGCCTCACAATCTACTCCGACAAAACCAAATGGTACGTATTCTTCAGTTTTCTTCATTTTTTGATAATCCTAATGTGATTGGGGCATCAAGTTCCAATTTCTTTTCTCGCCTAACCTTCATGTTGTAATACCATTCCGGCCAATATCCACCAGACAATCCGTGAAATAACAAAACTAAGGCAAATGGTGCCAAGATAGCAGGAATAACCAGTTCCCAAATCAGATTAATGATGAATAGGTTTCGTGCAGTTTCAACCAAAGAATGCGACATATTATCCTCTTTTCTTTATACTATGATTCAAAAAGTAATTTAGCTATTTCTTCTTCTGATACATAGGACAGCACGCGAGCAATCCACCATTCACCAGACCCATTGTCTACATACTCCGCATATACAGTTCCATCGCCGCGCCTTTTATTACAACCATGGCTAATTTCGATCTTTTTAACAATCATAAGATTTTTGTGGTAGGGAGTCTCAACATAATCGCCTACGTTTAATACATGGTCTTTGCAATCAACAACATATTCTACTTGGTCATCAAGTAATACATCATGAATATCTTTTGACATAATTACGATTCCATTCGAAGCTGCATTAATTTTTCGGGAGTATAAAAGGTTACGAATTCAGACCATTGGCCATCCTGATCGAAAGACTCCAATTCGGTCAATTCAAGAAAATAATGATCCTCTTCAATTTCTTCATATCCAACAATAGTGAATAGTCGAGGAGCGCCATACATGATGACAACATCATCCACGTAAAGCCTTTTTCCTTCACAATCTACGCCAGCATATTCTCTTAGCATCAATACTCCATTCTATATTTCATAACTTCTTCATCGGAGGCCAAAACCATTTCTTTGCTAAGAAACGACGCAAGATGGTGGTCGTTCATCGCATTTCGAACAAATACGGGTATTCCTCTGCTGCTCAATGTAGTACCATCAATGAAATACACTGACCATACTTTATTGCGACAATGTACATAGGAACCTAATTGTATTGTATTACCATTTTTATCAAGTGTTGTGTATTTGCGCACCATTACGATTCCAATACCAATCTTAGTTTAATTTCTTCTGGACAATTTGCGTGTGACTGTAGGTTCCAACACACTCAAATTCGTATACTTCTTTTGTAAGACCGTTGTTCGTGATTACCGGAACCTTAATAGTACGCATGGATTTTTCCTTTTGTTAGATTTTAAATCAATGTGATACAGACATAAAAAATACAACACTGAATGGTACCGCCACGATAAGAAAAGCAACCATGAGTACAAAAGAAGCAAAAACTCGCGAAGTCTTGTCAGATAGTGTCGTTGTAAAAGACAGGCCAAACATCAGCATAATTAACAATGCTGTCCAAAAAATGATAAACAAAATATCGAGATTGTTGCCTGTTGGTAAATTAATCATTTCTGTTCTCTTGTTTAATTGTAATACATATTTGATTTAATTGTCAACTATGATAGATAACCAAAGCAACCACAAAAAGCATCATACTTAATGTAACCGGAGGCAAAATGATTGCTTTGCTTGTGACATTCATTATTGTTTTGGCTATTATGGCCATTTCCTACATGATTATTTCCAAAATTCCAATTCCTCCCAATTGGAGGTGGGTCATTGATGTCATGTTCGGATTAATCTGTTTATTAGTAATTTTAGAAGTTGTTTTCGGTGGTTGTCGTGTTCCTCTTATAGTTCATTAGTTGTTTCTCCTATATTAAAATGGCCGGAAACCCGGCCATTTTTTATTAGCGAATAATGGAACCGAGAGCGAGAAGAGCAACAAACAAATTGACAATCCCAGAAACTATGACCGCCGCCGTCATAAACATGTTCTTACTGAGAGAATCGACAGTTTTTAGGATATACAACAAGGAAACTGAGAATAAAAAAGCCCAAGAAAGTAAAAAAATAATGGTAATTATTGTTATCACTTGACACTCTCACACAAACGTTTGGACAATTCATCCTGTGCCATATCGATAAGCTTAATCGCATCTTTGAGTTTATCGGAAGCCTTACGGAGAAGCGCAGCCTCTTTCAAGAGAGGTCGTTCAAGCAAAGCTTGTGAAAAATCGGCCAATTTGGTACTGGAAGATTCAAGTCCGGGAGAGACATAGTCACTCATGTCTTGACGAATATGCAAGATGATTTGTTTATCAATCACGTTACTTTTTCTCTCTTTCTTCTTTAATTATACTCAGAAATAGGAGTAAAGTCAATCAAAATATTGAATTATTACAAATACTTGCGAATGAAATGAAAAGCAATATAGAGGGTTGAACAGAAAGCAAGGACTTGAATAGCAGCGATCCAATACATGAATTTATATTCTCCGAACAATTTAAATAAAATATTTGATCGGTTTTTCATGTCTAGGCTCCAAATAGAAGTTCGAAATACTGTTTTTCAGACATTTTTCGGCTGCGAGATACAACTTCATTATTCAGTTCGATTTCCTCTTGTGGAGCAATTGCGTCCGGGTCTTCATCCCACCTTTTCTTGCATTCACGATACCGCTTAAAAAGTTCTTCATCAGTTAAGTGCTTGTACATTTAGGCTCCTACGAAGTATACGTTATTTTCTTTAGCTTCTTTGTTCAATGGTGATGGAAGAAGATGCCAATTCATTTCTTCTCTCATCATTATTTTATTTTTTGAAAAAAGAAACTCTGTTTGGATTAATAGGATTCAGAATGTTTGATGGGTCGCTGAAATCTTGCATTTTCCTCACAAATGAAACAATTTTACTCTTCCTAATGGAATGATAACACCAAACTTACAACACGTCAGATTGATTGATTGGATTTGGGTTATACACCGTAACATCGTCGGGATGCTTTCCGCTGCGTGCCAACCATCCCTGCCATGCTCCAGAACAATAACGACCACCCTCATTGTCAAGGTGCATGCTTCCTACGATTTTATGCAGTTGGCTAGTCTCCCACCATTGTGCGAAAATCTCGGCTTCGGTACCAAAAGATGCAATTCCATTGATCTGGCGTTCTGCTTCTTCCTTGATCCATGATGCATCATGTCCCTCCGCGATTGCGCGAAGAACGGTCTTCTGGTAAATGTCGAGAGCTTTTGAAATTTCTGGAGTCATAACTTATTCCTTTTCTGATTTCTGAATTTCGGCAAGCTTATAGTAGGCCGAGAGAAGACGAATCATATCGTCGACTATAGGGATTGCGCTTCAGATCAGCAATAAGTTCTGCGCTATAACCGAAATCCTTCATTTGTTCGCGAGTGTATGCCATTTATCTCTTCCTTTGATCTATATAAAGAATATCAAAAAATGATCACAATGTCAATCAAAATAGGTAATTATTTACCAGAAACCCTATTTTTCTGTTTATTCTTCTTCTGTGGAGGCTTTGTTTCCTTGGGTTGTTCATTATCCCACCTTCCATTGTGGGGAACAAAAATGCTTTCACCCGCACCATATGCAACTACATAATCAGGTAGCCGTGGCTTTGACTTTTCCTTTGGTTTTTCCTGAGAAAAAGCCATCATAGATAACATACAAAATACTGCCAAAAATTTCATTTTATTTTTATCCAAGATTTAAATTATTTACGTCTTAATCTTTACGCCACTCCGGGTTCTGATTAAGGAGCCTGAGAAGTGCTTGTGGCTTGATGCGATAGCTGACAATCCCACCCCGTTTATCATAACCATAAACGGAAATACCACGGCCCTTGAACTCGACTCCAATCAAATGGACGATAGGTGGGATATCCAAGATTGCTTTCGCATGTGCGTGCATTGCGCGTGTAGAAGGGCCCATTTATTCCTCCGATGTATTAAGAATATCAAAAATTTAACAAATGTCAATCAAAATTTAAATTTTTTCATGATGGTGTATTATTATTTTATGGAAAGTGGTATCAAATTTGGAGACATTGTTGAATATATTGGCCCACGTCACATTGACGGAACTTTTTTCGTCGTAACAGATTGGTGTAAAGTTGGATTATTTGTTATCCAACAGATATATCCCCTTCATAAAGCACCCGATAATGTATACGCTTTACCTGCCAGTTTGAGAAAAGTTTCTCCGGGAAAATACACACAACTAATGCTGGAGCAATAGATGAGCGATGAAGTAATATTTAAAATAGGAGATAGAGTCACACATAATAAAGAAATAACGGTTCTATTTGCCATAGACGTTACGGCAGGAACCATTATTTCTATTTCCACCGATAGCGCGAGTAACATATCTTTTATGCTTGTGTTATGGGACAATGGAATGCAATTTTTCGAAAATAAAGAAACTTTGCGGATTATCAGTGAAGAAGAATATGCTCAGTTATTGATGGAAAGGTAGAGAGGAATGAAAGTTGGAGATTATGTCAAATTTTCATATCCCGATGGCTCAGATAATTTTGTTGATTACGGTATTGTAGTTTCTGATTGCCGAAATGGAGTCACTGTTCATGAAATGTTTTGGTGTGACGAAGAAAGAAAAGACAAGAGTCACCCCATGTTTAAGATTAAATGGGGAAATACATTTGAAGGGACATATACGTGGGAAAAAGAAGGAAATGCGATAAAGGTAATATCATACGAAGAATATGTGCTTGGATTGTTCACAGAGTAACCCATCTTCAAAAATTTAGAGACAACGAAATCTTTTATCTCATGACGCTGTGCAATGATGAAGAATTGATTCCCGTGCAAACTATTATCGATCCGAATACCCCAGATGGATGGGTTATGTTGAAACATCTCGATGGAGATTATATCGGGATACGTGTTACGCATAATATCAATACCGTGTGGAAAATTAGTATGACAGAAGAAGAAAAATTTCAATATCGAATAGAACAGTGACATGAACGTCGAAGATTACGTATATCAAAAATTGAAGTGGTCATATTCCACTTCATATGGAAAAATAATCCAAGATTTGGTTAATGGTCAACCATACATGCGCAAGGAACGTATGGTTGATGGAGTATATGTATACGAACGGATGTATAAAGTATTGTGGAGTGACGGAGAAGAAACTTGGGAATTTTTGCATAGCATCCGGGTAATAACAGAAGAAGAATATTTTCGCGGAATCATGGAAGAATAATTATATTATTGATTGGAAAATTAATGAAAGTATATCAGGTGGGAGACATATTTTATATCAGAAAATCTCCCCGTGAAGAGAAAATTCCAGTTCAAGTTGTTGAATCGGATGTAATTGGATTTAATGTGGGCGGGGTCGACTTTAGGTACACTTATTACACACTACTTTATCTATCGCGTGAAAATTTGGATACAGTTGACAGATATATGTATACGACAAACTTGGATGATGTTAAGTGTATTAGAATGCCCAATAAAGAAAAGATGAAATATCTACTGGAACAGTGATGGAAAAGATTCTCAATGTCGGTGATTTAGTTTACTTAAAATTTAAATACCAGAAAATTCCAATCGAGGTTGTTGTTGCGATGAAAAGTCCACATTTGAATACGATGGAGTATAAGTTTAGAAACTTGGATAATGGAGAAATTTTTCATATGATGGGCATCTTTACCAAAACTGTTAGAATGACCAAGGCAGAAAAATTTAAGTATTCTCTTGAGCAATAGTAGTGGACGATTCTTCTCAATATGGATCGATGTATTTACACGCTGGTCATCTCATTTACGGAGAGGTGAGGGATAAATTTGAAACGCAGTACATCATACACGATAATACGTGGTATGTAACGAACTCCACTCTAAAAATTATTTCCGAAGGTGAGTATATGATGCATCTGTTGGAGAAATAGACCATGAGTGAAGAAGATTTACAAGTCGGTGATTACTGCATATGTGACATCGATGGAAGCATTTTATATGGGGCAATTGTATTGATGTGGGATAGAAAATATTTTCCCACAGATAAATCCTTTTTCATTATCGAAGGAATTGGAAGAACAAAAGACCTCACTAAAATATCGGAAGAAGAATATTTTGCCAAAATGTTGGAGAAATGATGCCCCATTTAAAATTAGGAGATTACGTTAAAACAGATCATGGCAGGATCGGACAAGTTCTTTATATTGGTGGAACTTTCGTGGACATAAGATTGATTGACGATGGTTATATAACGTATGCATATAGAGAAAGATGTACCAAACTCTCAGATGAGGAATCTTTCAAGTATAATGTAGAACAATGACAAGAATTATCAAAGTCGGAGACTATGTCAGAATTATTTCTCTAATGCCTCCCGAAGAACTTGAATGGGGAATAGTGCAGGAAATTTCCGATGATACATGGAATGGAGATTGGTATGCCATCGTATCTATGAAAAATACTGAATTGGAAGTTAATAAACGTTTACGACTGGTACATTGTAGAAAAATTACGGAAGAGGAACTATTTAAGCTTCTGATAGAACAATGAGATGAATGATACAATCAAAATTGGAGATTATGTAACCTCTCTGGATGGATAAGTGTGGGGGAAAGTGTATGGCACATTTACCTCAGAAGATGGCACAAAGCTGTATCGTTTTTCTCACTATAAAACACTTTGCCTTCGTCAATATTGTAGAAAGATAACCGAAACGGAATATTTCCGTCTCATGATGGAGAATTTACAACATGATGACAAAAAGGGCAAAAGTCGGAGATAAAGTTCGCGATGAGGATGGATATGTTGGAATAGTTGACAAGGTTGAATTTGAAGGAGGAGAATATATTTTTCGTTTAAAATATGCGGACGGTACTACATGGTGGACAAGCGAAAAATTAGCAACAAATGCAACAGAGGAAGAATATCTTCGATACTGCTTAGAATCTTAGGAAAAATATGAAAAAAGTTAGAACAAGATTTCTTGAAAGAAAGTTAGAAATTAGCAAGAAACGTCGCACATATCAAATGCGGAGGAAAACATTAATTTGTATCTTCTCATCTATCATTATCGCACTGGCTGCATTTAATGGATGTGTTTATTATCTTCATTTGCATGGAAAAGTCTTTATGAGTGATTTTATTCCATCTTATAAAAATGCTAACTTTAGTACAGTTGGCCCACTATACTCATCTAGTATCACATTCAATGAAGATGGTGTTCCGGCCACCCTTTATATCCGGGGTAATGCTTGGTCGGTAATTCATGTTGCTTCCTACAAAGAATCCTATGGAAGAGGAGAAATGAACTATAAACAAAAAAGCGCACGTGTTGCCGAAGCAAACTGTAATAAAAGAGAAATCACATATCTAACCTCAGCGTCTCCCACAATGCTGCGAACATCTATAATGCATGAAGTTCTCCATGCAGGATCATGTGAGTATGAAGGGGATGCTTACTGGCAAAGCATTGATCCAGATGAAAATCAGCATGTCGGCATTTACCATCTTTCCGAATTTCTAACTAGTTTTTATCGAGATAATCCATCCTTTGACACATGGATGAATAGGAACGATTGAAAGTAATATAATCTACCGATGGAGACGCGATGAGCCTTCAAATCAATGATAAAGTTTCCTTGAATGAACCACTGGAACTCGACGTGAATGGTGAAGTCGTCGGCATCGTGTGCTATTTGCCTACCCATCGTCATTGGGCGGAAATCATGCTACCGAACGGTAGAAAAGTGTCTGTCTTTAATGAAGATATATCAAAGATTACCGAAGAAGAGTATTTCCATGCACTATTGGAGTCATGATGGATTATGGAATCCACGTTGTATTAAAAAATGCAGAAAAGTCTTTAACTCGGTGGTATGGAACAGTTATTAGACGACACATGATTGATGGATATATTATGGTGGAATGGAATAACGGTCGCGTCCTTGTGCATTCGGAAGCGCATTTACAAAAGATCACAGACGAAGAATACGTAAGAATGGTTCTTGAAAATGTCTAAATTAAAAATCAACGATCTCGTTGTGATGAAAGAAGATGGAAAACGAATAGGCGTAGTCGTATCCATATATAAAAATGAAACCTATGTTAAGGTATTGTGGAACGGAGATTTTACTTTTGTTGAGTATGCACATGAGTTGATAGTAATTACCGAAGAAGCCATGAAAATTCGTTTGGAGTCATGATGGATTTAGTATGAAGTTTAAAAAAGATAATTTTGTATATTCAGATAATACTTCCGGCTTATTAATGGCAGTTAATGAGGAATCTGACAGTGCGACAATTTTTAATATAAATGGATGGTACGAAAGCGTAAAGTTATCCAGCTTAAAAAAGATTGATAACATTTACGAAGAAAATTTTCAGATTTCAGACAAGGTTATTAGTGTTAATGGACTATACGGAGAGGTGTGGTCTATACAATCAATGGATTCTTATGCCTATATTATTATGATATTGCCGAATGGATTGTATCATAAAGTTTTTGCAGCATTTTTACGAAAACTTTCAAAAGAGGAATATGTTCAGAAAGTTTTGGAACAATAGTCAATTAATGGATAATATTTCAACAGAAAGCACTGGACAAATTGTTCGTCTGGGCGATTGTGTGAAAATAGTTATTGATGGAAACATAGTTAAAATATCATACATATTCAGTGTTGATGGAAATATGTATATCTCTACCAACTGCGGAAAATTTTTGGAATTGTCAAGTGTTAGAGTCCTCACAGAAGATGAACTATGTCAGCTTAGGATGGAGCAATAATGTATAAAATTGGTGATTATGTTATATATCGAGACAAACAATTAGAACGTATCGGAAAAGTGATAGACATTAGGCAAGAAGGTATTCGTCAAGACTTGAAAGTGGAATGGCATGCATACCACCTCGCCGCATATTATGTTCCTTCATATAAGGTTAATTTGATTTCCGAAAACCTTTACAATTCAATCGTTATGAAATTTTTGTTGGAGCAATAATGTTTAAGATAGATGATTGCGTAGTTAAAAAAGAAAACAGCCAGATTATCGGAAAGGTTGTAAAAATTTACGAAGAGATTGACGTAATCGTGATTCATACAATTTCTGGCTATAATGAATATTCTCGTAAAGATGAATTGATGGCAATAAGTGAGGAAGAGTTTATGCAGGAGTTGTTACTTCGTTGATTATGGAAAAATGTCCAGCAAGAGATAAAGATGGAAATCAGTGCGTCTGTAATAAATTTCACGAAGGCCACTGCAATAACGGTGATAAACCTTTTTGTGATTGTTATCTAAGTTATCATCAGATTTGTAGCGTTTGTCAATGTAGTGACACCCCCGCAGGATGTGAGAACTCTTCGATTGACACACTTCTAAATAAGAATCCTTTATCAAAAAGAGATTATTTAATTAAATGTCTTGGCAGTAGCACAGATGCCAAAGTTTGGGCAGAATGTTTTGTTGAATCGGTGAAACATAACCCGGACATTGCATTTGATGAAGGTACTATGTTGGGATGGTTTGCAAATGCTATAATGAATGGATATCATCAAGGATTAAGGAACTAAAAGGAAAGCAATGCAAAATAACGGAATCATGACGAATACATATCTTGCCAATCTACGCTCCTCGCCGGGTGGTATTTTGTCGAGTACAAGTGCTGAAGAATTATATGTCGAAATGGAAAGGGTTGCTTGTTCCTATAATTTCAGTGATGGTCTAAAGCAAGCTCTTTTTTGCCAAGTTATTTTTCATAAGTGTGTAAATTCTCATATCGTCGGAAGAATCCATCAATTAACCGATGGTAAGCTATCATATCAAGTTGCAGCTTGTCCCAAGACAAGTGAAAGGCTGCTGGATAAATTGGCAAAGCATGACAATATTTCGGTTAGGGCGGCTGTGGCAAGAAATCCGAATACTCCACTGGATACCTTATTGGTTCTTCTGAGCGAAGAAACCTCGCGCATTCGTGAAGCGGTTTTGATCAATCCAAACCTTCCTTCCGAAATAAAATTCAGATATAATCTTGAAAGATAGTTGACCTTTAAATCAAATTTTGATATTATTTAATTATGGAAACAATGCAACAGGTTCTTGCGGCTCACAATCCCTCGACCAGTGATGAGGTATTAAAGTATATTCTGGACAATAGCAACAAGTTGTATAATACTTATACCATTACTGTTATTTGCCAAAGGCCAAATCTATCCGAAGAAATGTTTGATTTGATTGCGAAGAAATACGCAAGGAATCAGGATATCCTTTCCCATTTTGTCAAGAACCCGTCGCTACCTGAGAGGTATTCGCGAAAATATGCCAAGTCATCGAGTTGGCATATTATCAAAAACTTATTGAGTAATCCCAATCTTCATACTGAAACTTTGCGCTATCTTTATAAAAGAATGGAGAAGCCGAATGGAAGGCTTCGTAATTTTCATGATTTGAAGGAACTTACCATCAATCATCCAAATTTTCCCATCGATATCAAAATGTTTTTGGACTTGAATGCATAGGAAAAAATATGTCAAAGAATATGATGGAAAAGAAAGAATTATTGTTCCGTATTGGTGGAGATTCCAACAAAATGAAAGAATTTCTTTCTTTTATGCTGATTACTGACCGAGATTTTATTTTTAAGGCCATGGAAAACTATCAATTGTCTCCTCTGGCTTTGCAGCGTCTCATTGATTTTAAGCAATATAAAATTTGCCATAAGATGTCAATTTTGCCAAATTTGCCCAAAAATGTTTATCGAAAGTTGTATAAAGTAACTCGTGGTGCACCATTCACCCATGAAAATCGAACTCACATTATAAGAAATCTTATAAACAATCAATCTTGTCCAACGGATGTATTGGATAAGATTCATCAATCGTTGGGGGTTTACGACTATGTAGTTTATAATTCCAATACTCGCTGCAAAACGATCCGACGAATTTTTAAAATGGCAACTCAAAATAAAAAGATGGAAATGGTGAATAGCTGTAAGAATTTACCGGAAGATTTGAAATTTCAATTTATGGTGGAGAACTAAAACAAATGATCTCGGCAAACGATAGTCAGGAAGAGAAAGATTTTTTTATGTTCAAGAGAAACTTTCGGCGCGCCGTGTTCAGGAAAAATTATAATCTTGTGAATTCTTTCTGCACCCAATCTAATCTCACGGATCGAATGATTCGATACATTCTAAACGATTTTTCACAATATCATTGGATTAGGGAATATATTGTAAAGAGAACAGACCTGTCACAAAAAGATTATGAGAAGTTATATAAAAGTAAATCGTATTCAGTGATTAACCAAATCACACTTAATCCAACGACGCCATCAAATGTTCTTGTAAAAATTTATAAGAAAAAAGGCAGGAATTCTGTACTTACTGTCAATCTATTAAAGCATCCAAATTTTCCCGAAGAATTGAAAGCACAGATTATTCTGGAGTCATAATGTATATTTCTCAAGATATATGGGATAAAATCAGAAACGAGCAAGAAGATATTGATGAGTTGAAAAGTTTACTTCGATATGGGTTTTATCGAAAGAATGGATCAATCATTGGTGGAATATGCTCTCGTCCTAAAATGTCACAGGACATGATTGATCACATTTGTAAAACATACTATCAATACCCGATGATGAAATTTTACATGTCAACAATGAGAAATCTTTCGGATGAAATGTACATGAAATTATCGAAAAGTCCACAATATAGCGTGATCAATAATCTATCGGCTAATCCTTCCGTTCCGACAAATGTTCTTCTTCGGATCAATAGACTGCACGCGTGGAGTCATTATACGACAGTTAAAAACAATTTGATTAATAATCCAAATTTTCCAGCCGAATTGAGAATGCAATATCAACTGGAACAATAGAGACTATCGGAGATAAAAATGAAGAAGGCATCATACGACATCAATCAAGATTATTCAGATAAGAAATTGTCGGAAATGTCTCGATATGTAAAGTCCCAATTGGGAAAGAATACTCTTTCATCGAAGACTATTGATAAACTGTTAAGGCGATATGGTTTTGACTCAGTCGTGACCAACATAGCCAAAAATCCCATCCTAAATGAAGAGCAGTGTGGGAGGATATTTGGCCTAGCGAGATTTAAAAATTATGAACTTTTTTCGAACAAAGATATCAATCCACTTGTTTTGAGAGTAGCAATGCGGTCACCTAATGACGGTTTAATTTTATTGAATATTCTTAAAAATCCGCGATGTCCAGTGGATATCATCGAAAAATATTTTAAAAGTCATCGCCATCATCTGGGAGTCATTTCTTGTATTATTGAGAATTCAAGTACACCCACAATGATCCTTAAAAAACTTTACAAGGATAAGAAACTTTCTTTTTTTCATGATAGAATCTCGGACAATCCCAATGCACCGGAAGAAGTAAGGATGCTTAGAGTTTTGTCATGGTAGAAAATCAAATTTGTGATATAATTATCATGGAGGATGGTATGAAACCGTTGCGGCGTGGAGACATCGTTAAGACAGATGACGGATTTATCGGAGAAATATGTGAGATCAAGATGGAAAAATATTTCTGTCATTATTATTACCAAATCGAAGCGTATGGATATAAATATCGCATCGTGAGTCGCTACGATTTTCAAGTTAAAAAACTTTCAGAGGAAGAAATCGTCCAATATCGCATGGAGCAGTGATATTGGAGAATCAGATATGTGCAGGTTGATAGTCGGTGACAAAGTAAAATGGTTTGGTATAGGTAATAATATCTACCGTGAATTTTTTGGTACAGTGACCTCCATTGGAAGAGTCGGAAACGTTGAAATCGAAGGTCTGCATGATGGATTAAAATATGTTATCTACTCATTTGTACTCAAGAAAATATCTGAAGAAGAATGGGCCAGAGCAATATGGGAGAATTGACGGCGGCATCGGATATAAAAGTTGGTGACAACATTAAATGGAAATCGGATATTTCGGAAAGATGGTACGTTGGAACAGTCATTAATATTGAAAGGGGTCATGTATGTTATCTTTCTTTAGCACGGAATGTTGAATATAAAGTTTCTTATTCTAAGGTTTTTAAAATATCCGATGAAGAATGGTTTCGGATACAATTGGAAATTTAATATAGATGTGTTCAGATCATGGAAATTTTAAAACAAGGGACGAGATGTAAATTTAAAAGCGTATGGTCTACTGAACTTAGATATGGAACCATACACAGCTATGTGGATGATGAAGGAGGAAATTATTACTTCATTCTTACTTTTAACGGAAAGCCTTATTACGTTTCACCACACAGAGTCTGGAAAATCTCAGAAGAGGAATACATTTTACATGTATTGGAATCATAATGAATATTGACGACAAAATTGTATTAAGACCCGAAGGATACAATATGTCGGCTCGTATCAAGCATGGAAAAATAGTTGATCATGCAAGATATCTTAATTGTGTTATTGTGTAATGGCTCAGTGGTGTTGAAAGTATAATCGAAGAATCAAGATTGACGTTGGTATCCGATGAAGAATACTTTAGGGAAAAATGAGGTTTGATTTGGAACAATGAGAAAAGATGGTATAGTAAAAGGATTCATTGCCATGACGACAATGAAAAACGGTGAACAAAAGATGGGAACGTTTACAGGTCTTCTTAATTATCCAGACAAGAAAGAAATTTTTCTGAGTAATGACTTTGAGTTTTTCACACCGGAGAGTTTTCGGGAAGCCACCGAGGATGAAATATTTTTGGCTAGATTGGAATTTATTGCATGACCCAGAGGATACATGCAAGCGATAAAATGTGGGTAAAGTATAGCGTTGGAAATGAATTTCATTATGGAATAACGTACGCTTCTTTATACAATGAGCCGGATATGCCTAAAATTGCATTATATGTAGAAAATATAATTGGAGAAGAACATAACCCAGTTGATTTAACAACGACCCGTGACGTAAATTTCAAGTACATTCCAAAAAAGCATCTGTTACCAGCCTCCGAAGAAGAGGTTATGTTAAAACTATTGGAGAGATGATGAATAACTGTAAAGAAGGCGTCATGTTGGAACACAAGATGGGCGGCATGCACTATATTATCAAATCTGGCCCACATTATTCTTCTATACATAAAGAAAACTATTGGAAAATTCTTATGGTTGAGAATTCTATGAAGGTAATGTATCTATTCATTAAAAATTTGGAGGAAAAGTTTTATATTCTCACACCTGAAGAATCAATGCGGGTGTTGCTAAGTGTCTGATCTTAAAGTTGGAGATGTACTTACTCAGACAAATTGGAACTATTTCTGTGAAGTAATATACGTCAATGAAAATACCTTTCCATGGAGAAAAGGGCAGGATATTGTATTGCAATGGCTTCACAATGGAAGCTCATTTGGCGCGTATTCATCCGATCTGGAGTTATTCAGAAAACTAACAGAAGAAGAAGCGATTAAGGTAAGGTTGGAATTATGAAACAAGAAGGTTTAAAACCAGATGATTATTTTACTATTCCCGATGTGAGCGGTATCTGGGTATGTGTTAACAAAGAATATATAGCGGACGAAGTGTCTTATCTTATCACATGCAATCGGTTATTTGATCGTTATCAAGCCACTGGAGGAGCATATTATCTGGAAAGGGACGCAGAAATAACAATTCTCACAGAGGAAGAAAAGGCAAGGGTCATATTTGAACAATGATGGATTTAAAGATCGGTGACATTATTTGTTTGAAAATGTACCCGGAGATGAAATATAGAGTCATCTCTTCTTTGAAGTATGGACATTTTTCGAAGGATAATTCCCCATATTACGAGGCCGATGGTTTAAACGGGCCAACCAAAGGTAGCAATCGATATTTCATTCGAGAACAAGACATGGAAATTTGTATACTACTGACGCCGGAAGAGAAAATTCTATTTGAGTTGTCGCAGTAATGAATACACTGAAAAAGCTTGATATTAAAATTGGTGACTTCCTCGGTGATAAAGGTAATCATATACTGGAAATAACATCTTTGTGGAATTTTTCCATGGAACATTTTGAATACTATTGTTCGGATAATTTTGATTCAGGATGGAGAACCAATACGAATATGGGAATCTAGTTTAGCTCATTTGGAAAAATTATCCGAAGAAGAGAAAATACAAAAGCTATTGGAGTTGTAGTGGAAATCAAAGAAGGAATAATTTTTGAAAATTTTTCTGGAAATCTTTTCATAGTCGAAAAGATAGTAACCAGACGTGATTATCCGCGAATGGTCACCATTCGTAATTTAACTACGCCGTGGCACGGAACATTCGAGGAGTATAGAATTCACATGTGGATTAAAAAATTTCTCACAGAAGAAGAATCGTTTACTGTTATGATAGGTTTATGATGTGGGACAAGGGAGATATGTTCATTGATGATGCCGGGTATCATTATCTTATAACTTCTCATATGGGAGAATTCGGAGAAAACGGTTATACCAAGGTGACTGGATTTACGTGCAGACGTATTGAAGTAAATCCAAACAATCTTCAATCGATAGTTAAAATATCCACACTCTACAAATTTTCGAAAGTTTCAGAAGAAGAGAAAATGAAAATATTATTGGAGTACCAATGAGTCTAAAACATGGAGATATTTTTCGATTTATTGTTGGAGGAGATGTATGGGTAGCATTTGGTGAGACATATAAGCAGGGCAATGACATCCGCATAAGATGCCATCGTTACCATGATAGTGAACATGGAAATCACTATATTTCCCTGTTTAATTATAACGATATAGAAATATTGGATGATGGAGAATTAACAAAATGGTTATTGAGTCAGTGAAAACTCCTATCAAAGCGGGTGATGTTTTTAAAGATGTTCATGGCACGATCTTTGTTGCAGACAGTGACGAAAAGACGTCTAGGTGCGGTTGGAAAAAACTAGTCACTGTAAGATTTTTTCATTCCAATTATAATTATTGGCACATTCGTGAAGTGAAAGAATTCGGAGACTATAAAATTCTTTCCCAAGAAGAAATCACGCAAATTTTGTTGGAGAGATAGAGTGAGGATCGGTGATTATGTCTCAATTCGTTATGTGAACGAAAAAATAGAATGCGGAATCATTGAAGAGATTGCAACCGATTCAAAATTTAACCAAGAGATAAGGTTATTATTTAGTCACTGTGATGCATCCACGAATGATCCAGCATATAGAGTCAGATGGTTAGACGATGACTGGACATGGGAAACAGAAGATTGTATATCTAAAGTAACAGAAGAATTTTATTTTCAATGGCTGATGGAACAATAATGACACACCTGAGTATCGGAACATTCGTTAAATTCAGAAATCAAATTCTTTATGGAGCATGGGAAATATGCTCTTTTCCTTATTCAAATCAAGGAATTTTGTATCAACGTATACGACAGATGGGTCACGATTACGAATTTCCATGCAATTTAATGCATATAACAAACAATGTTCATATTCTTTCCGAAGAAGAAAAGTTATTGGCCATGTTGGAACTATAGCACGACGTTATTATGTATTTGCGTTTCCGCCCTTGTCCACTCGGAATAGATTGGATAGATTTTGTAGCACTGGTTCAGTATTGCCGCTACTGTTAATAAATGTATTGGAATTATTGATAAACCCATCTCTCTGAGTTTTTCCAGTACCATTGGTTAACTTGGTTCTATTTTCAGTTTCAACATATTGCCAAACGTTACCGGATTTGCGGTACATACGTGCAGGAAAATAATCCTGACGAATAAAATAGTCTCCATCGTTTGCATTTGGTGGAAAAGATGTTCCGCTGGTAACTGGATATCCATTCATTACATGTTTTCCGTTTACGAGATATCCCGTCCATTTCTGCTGAGGACTTGATCCAACCGGCAAAGTTCCTTTCTTTGGGTCACCATCAACAAACAATGGTTGCCACAGAGGTTCGGTTGCGTATCCAGATTCCGGTACATTATATTCGGCATCGGCCACAATCGCGGCATTGATATTTGCATACAAGTCACCACTTGATTCAATGTTTCCGTAAGTAAGAACATTGCCATCTATCACGATAGTATTTCCGGTAGCATCGGTAACAGGTTGATCCAAGATATCGGAAAATTCTTGAGAATCTGTCATTGGAATTGTTTTTAATCTCCATAGATGATTCCACCATGTGGGAGAATATCCATTTGCTGGTCTACTCGCGTCCTGCACCACGTAGAATCGTTTTAAAGCCACCGGAATAGTGTCATCCAGTGCATAAAAATCTTTCATGTTCGGAAGTTCAATTACATCACCGGCCATTATTTTACGACCGATAGTATCCACCATGTTTTTAGTGTGAACAGTAATATAAAGAACACCATTATTGATCATAAGACCAAACTGTGTCAAGGCCAGATCGATATCGGACGCATTATAGTGTCCTCTCAGCTTGTAGATATCCGGTTCATAGACGCGATTAGGCGTCTCTTGGAAAAGTAAATCTCCAATGTTTTGTGCAGTTTGGTTTGTATAATTGGGTAAGGTCGCTTCTGTAGAAGCTACATTAGCATTGGCTGCACCGGCATATTTGTGAATATATAAATCAACTCCACCAACTTGTAGAGTTTCCAAAGCAATTCTATCAAAATATCGAAAATCATTGCTTAGTTTTTCATTTTTCCAAAGACTTAGTTTAGCCATATCATGAGTATTTATGACTATTCTTCGAGGTTAAATAGGAGTATCGATTATTTCAATAATCTGACCTTCCGCTAGAACATACAAATCTCCGATTTTAATATTCATCATGTCTCCATGAGTATTGCAAATTTTTCTTCATCATCTAATTTTCGACAACTGACTATAAAATCGCCGAAAGTATTGAACAGAAAAAAATTACCATCATCGCGGCGCACCCATTGGCACGAAAATTTTCTTCCATCGTATGTCATATATTCATCTTGAATTACAAATATGCCATATCCATCCATTTCATACATGTCATCAATTTGCATCTCTATAATTCCAGCATCACACACATCGCTTCTTCTTCACTTAATTTACGGTAACCATGCTGTGATTGTATTAGTTCATTGACCAACATAGTATACACTTTATTGTTTTTCCCATGCAGCCATGTGTAATCAACGAAGTCTTCATAATGGTACTTATATATGTCGGAAATTATAAAAATATAGGAATTGGGGTAAAGACAATATATATTACCTTTCATTGTTCCATCCTACGTTGCAAATATTCTTCTAGAGTTAATTTTCGAAACCCGCCGCCCAAAAATTGATAAGTGTTAAGACTAATCTGCGTACGACCGTCCAGAGAAACAAACAATCTCGCCAGAAATCCCCCGTCGCCGATATATACGTCTGAATCAACAGTTACACAGAATCCAGTAGGATTCTCATATGGATCACCGATGGTCATGTTGATCATTGTTCCATTCTCATTAAAAATGCTTCTTCTTTTGACAGTTTTCTATCAGGTATGAATGATTTGGTCGTCTGAACAAACTCTAATTGCGGAAATTTCAGCCATTTACATTTTAAACAGGTCAGTCCGTTGGGATCAAGGAAAGGTTCAGATGTTACGAAATAATAATTGCCTTCCCATTCGTAAACATCGCCTATCATTTGCACAGCCTCATGGCTAATATTTCTTCATCATTCAACTTTCGATAATGTTGCAGTTCAGTCATCGACATTAGTTGTGGCCCTTGCAATTCTATATGAAACCACTTGAAAAATACTTTCTCTTGCACTACTCCATCATATTTTCTTAGAAATGGATTGGAAGTGATTTCTATATAGAAATCTCCTACTTTATACATATCACCAATCATAACTGTAATAACACCATAATCTTTTCTTCTGGACTCAGTGGAGTAAACCCCGCCAGCATCTCCAATGTCACAACAAAATCTTTTCTAGAACTTCCATCTTCATGATCTTTGAAATCATGTATGAGATAAAAATCACGATTCTCATCCACACTTAAAACTTGATACGTGGTCACATGAGTTTTAAAAACATCTCCGACTTTCCATTTATATTGTTTCATCTTAAATTATTACAGTGAAGCGACTTCTTCTATTTTAAGGTTATGGAGAGCCATCTGTCTATCAACTTCTCTCTCGGCGGCCTGTTCCATTGCTTTAAACTGGCCTGTGCGTCTTGCTACTTCTGTCTTGTGCCATGCCTTGAACTTTTCGGTTTTTGCCATTTTACCGAATGCTTCCTGTTTATTTCTATATTGATCGCGACCGTCACGATGTTCGGCTACCGCACCAGATTCTCGATGAATGCAACGTACTCCATTCTGTTTTGCGTTGCGATTTTGGCCACCATTACCACCGGTACAGAATGTTTGAAACTCACAATCTTTTGCAGTCACACTGAAAAGCAGTTTCTTTTCTTTACTCATAGCTCCTCCAATAGTACCTTTAGCTTTTCCTCTTCGTTTAATTTTACTTCTTTCTCCAACTTAGCATATCGGAATGTAATTTCATGGGAATATTTTCCCAATACACATGCCTTAATTTTTCGATATTTTGCAGAGGGAAGTTTTGTTATTTGAACAAAGCCATAGTGAGTTTTATACACATCACCAACTTCAATGCGATTCATTGTTATGATTCCAATCTTATTTTACATAATTGTTCTTCTGTGATGACTTTGTCTCGATAATACTCAAGTTGTGAAGACAATGCTTGAAACACCGTTCCATCTTCCATATCTTTTATTTGATAAACACATTCGTCTTTATCTGTGGAAATAATGCCAGTTATTCTATAAATTAATATATGGCGGTCATTTGGTTCTCTAATTAATGTTCCGATGTCCCATGCCATTATTTTGTCATCCTCAATAAAAAGACTTCATCACTGGATAGTTTGATATGGCAATTAATATAGTCACTTGAGAATACATTACTATTATTAAACCTTACATTAGTATCACCGAACATTTCTATCCGATAATATCTGCACCCATATTTTTTCTTCCTTTGTATGAATTTATCACTTTCATTTGTAATATCCTCAACAACTTCAAAATAATAATCTCTGTTACTGATTGGGCTACGATAGACATCGCCAATATTAACGTTACTCATCTTGATAGTAGCTCCAAGCAAACTTCATCTTCAGATAACCTAATGCAGTTATTTACGAGATAGTCATGATTCATTACACAATTGATACCGGGCGCATGATAATCTCTATCCAAATATTTTATAAAATAGTGCACTTCCTTATGCAATGGTGTGCTTCTTCTATATTCCTTGGCTTCCTTAACAATTTGAATCAAACCAAATTGTGCACTTTTAAATATATCGCCATCTTCGACAGGATAAGCCATTTCATTGCTCTATCTTTCGCAGAAACTTTTCTTCTTCCGATAGTATCCTAAAATCTGCCATAAGATGAATACACAATGTATGGACAACATCATTTTGTAAATCTTTCACCATAATTTCCGGCCCTTTTTTGCAACCATAATAAACATATATAACCAAGAATATTACGCCGCGAATCTCAATAAGATCACCATCCATCAGTATTCTGTTCATAGGTTTAGTAAATAAAAAGCTTTTTCTTCTTCTGTGAGTTTGCGATATAAACTTAGCTTATATGAATGCATAGGAAAAACTTCATCAGTCTCATGGCAATGAATAAGATGCTCGTTGTATGCTTTAGCCACTTTTACATTCATTTTTTCTATTGTAAAAAGAACATCGTCCACTACAAAAGAATCACCTTCTTGCCATTCGTCTATCATCTACTGAGATGATACAGTAATTTCTCCTCTTCCGAAAGTTTTTTTAAATAACCGGCGTGCGCAAAGGACAAAAAATCTGAATACATGTCATCAAATATATACGATAGACCATATTTATATACTCCCCTAACCACACAAACGCCACCATGATAGATGAAAAGGTCATCGGGTTTAAAGTCCGCATTGGTGTAATTCATCATGCCTCCAAAATCATTCTAGTAGCATCTTCGACTGAGACTTGTTTACATGATGCTAAGTCTTCTAATCTGACGTCGAACTTGTTATTATTTCTGAAACTATAAAGTGTGAAGTATGTTTTCTTTCTTATGGAAAAGACATCAACTATCTGATAAAGATTACCATTCAAGTCCTTTATATATTCGTTATTCATAGTCCCAACTTATATAGCATGGCCTCTTCTACCGTCATTTTCACATATGAATTAATTAGAAGTTTCTCTTTATATTCTGGCCGAAAGTTATCTGAAAAATTTTTACATGTAATCTTTCCAGAGATTGCATCTATGAAAACAATTTCCAAAATATCCAAATACACAAAGTGAGAATCACTTGATGAATCTTTATGTTTAAGGACGTCTCCGACTTTGTATAAATTTTCCATGGCTATGATTCAAGAACTTTCATGGCATACTCTTCTTCTGTCAGCAATGAAGCCATAAATACCAATTGTGTGATTTCGGCATTAAGTCGTTCATCACCGAATATCACTCGACAAAATAAATCATTGTTGGGAAGTAATTCAAGTATCTCCACTTGTGTTCCATCTTTATGACGATACCAGCCACCGACTTGAAATTTATTCGTCATAGCGTTAACTTAAACTTCATTACCTCCTCTTCGGAAATTTTTTGAATATGATGTGCCGGAAATGGAACGGTAAACGTATGTTCCACGGTGTAAGAATACAGGCTAATGCGTTCGCGGATATGATCTATCTTAATGACACGAAATATCCTTTGGTTCCAGATGGACATAACATGATCTCCGACACGATAATTTATCATGACTCTAATATTTCCCGCATATACTGTTCTTTTGTTATACATGCCACGAAGTAGCCGTTGGCATCTGCATGAAAGACATCAAATTCATAACCATTGGATAAATTTCTCACATAACAGTAACCCAAATCATCGAAATTATGTAGAATTTGATAATACGTGGGAGGATACGGGTGTATCACCTTTTTGAGAAAGTTTCCTTCTTCGAATTTCATGACACCGTCCTTATTCACTTAGTGATCTTTGAAAAAGTTCACCATCTGTAGCAAGGTGACAATGCGCGTCGTCAAACAATTCGACGGGTGCTTTAAAAACAAGATTTCCATCCAACGATCTTACCTGTATTAGTATTCTATCTTTTAGTTCAACCTCGGCTATGATAGGATTTGCAAGTTTATAGAACATATTAGAATCTAAACTTTTAAGCAGATTGAATGTGGATGTGCACCAATTAATAAAAGTATAAATTTCTCCAATCTGTGGATCAATTTTCATGACCAAACGTCGGCTCAATAAGTAGATAGTCTTTCCAATCAACTAGAGTAAATCCACTGGCCGAATCCTCTCCATAAAGTCTGATACCACTTTCCAACATGGTGAATACGTCTGTCTTGGTAACAGGCACATGATAAGCGACCTTGCTATAGCCCTTGGCGGAAATACGAACCTTTCCGTTATGCTTCTTCAGTCTCTTAATAATTTCCTTGTAATACATACATTACTCTCCATGCTTATTATATCAAAAAAATGTATTTATAACAAGAGATATCGAAAATATTCCTCATCCGTTACCTTAGTGAATCTATCCACCATGTCAATGAATGGATACCCTCTATCTCCGGTCTTTTGATTTAGTACAGTATAGCGATATTCCCGACTGTCTCCAAAAACTTCGATAACTTCAACAAAGATATTTTCATTTAATTTTAATTTATCACCGACATTGAAGTTAACCATTTTTATCTCGTCATCAAGAATAGAGAGAATTCTCCCTCACTCATTGGTTCTGAATTTTTATCAATATATGAAATGATGGCAGTTCCCGAACTTTTATCAAAGTTCGGAAAATCCGCCCACAAACGACGGTAAGTATATCTTCCGTTAATTACATCGACATTGTCAATGACGAAGTACACTCTGTATCCGCTCCACATTACTTTATCGCCGGTATTATATTTTGCCATGTTAATCCATTATTGTTCCATGAGATGTTGTGTAATCTCCTCAATGGACAGTTTTCGTCTATGATCATGAACTTTAGAAAATAAAACTGAAAATGGAGGCTCCGCGTCTTTGTTGATTTTTGTGACAAGATGACAAACCTCTCCATCAAGTTGATCCACTCCCAATTGAATTATCTCAAAAATACCCAAATCGGTTTCGTAATAATCTCCTCTGTTCCACTTAGTCACTATAGCTCCATTTCAATCATGAAAGATTCTTCCTGTGTAAGAATCTTACACAATAAATTAATGGACAATTCATATGCCGTAAAATAGTCTAAACTGTCACGAATGTTCATCAGCTTATAAAAAAATCATTTCTCTTTATGTCGAAAGATACGCTCATAATTTTATATGTGTGCCTTCCCGTGGAGACACATTGTCCAATTTCATATTTTGATTTAGTCATCTTATTGCTCCAACTGATAAGCCAACATTTCTTCTTCGGTCAGTTTCCGCAAACTCCACGGAAACCATTGTGCTTTGGATTTTTTCTCATCGCAGTAATCAACGTAAGCAAACATGATTTTGCCATTCAACTGAAAGTCGCGGATGATGGAAATTCTTCCACCATAATCTTTTACGTAATCTCCTACACGGAGGTAATTACCATTTTTATCCTTAATGATCATTTTTCCATCATCCTCCGAAAATATTCTTCCTCTGTCATCCTTACTAAATTATATGAGCCAAACCCGAATATGGAGGTATCGTCAGATTTTCGGCAATCAATTTGCTTCGTTCCTTCCATATATCCAACGACTTGTAGAAGTAAACCAAACAATTTATCTTCTACATAATCACCAATTTCTAAATTAACTCCATTGCGGTCTTGCATTATGACTCCATTAGAAATTGGACTTTGTATTCTTCTGGAAAACTCGGATGCTCTATCGCCATCGTCTTAAGATCAGGATCAAGGTTCTTTAAGTTAAAAATCTTCAAAAGCAAAGGCGCAGATATACTGGGATTGGAACAGACAGCGCAAATATCATCCCATCTTTTTGAATATCGTATAATTCTGCTCAATATTTTTATCGGACAACGAGGGTGTTGGATAATTGTCGAACGATTATCAATGCGAATTTTAGTATTCTTGAGAACAATCTCAAATATTTCTTCTGAGCATTTGTTCAATCTGTTGATACGCACAGAAACATAAACGTTGCCGCGCCGCTGTGCATGATAGAAAAGACGAATCCAATCTTTTTCAGATACTGAAACATTTGATAAGAGCGTATGAATGATTAAATTAATCGTGTGCAAATCATGATCGTTGATAACGACCTGAACAAAGTTTTTCAACTCATCCTCATCCGTGGATTCCCGACACAATTGCAAAAATTGATAGGGTGTCATTTTTAAATCTTCAATTCGCATCTCTTCAATTCTCATATGATCATTATATCAAAATTTATATTAAAAAGCAATCATTCGTTTTCCAACATAAAACGAAATTTATCTTCTTCTTTGATAAAATAAAAAGTTAGCATAACATTTGTTTGGCATGGGACATCATATGGACGATCAACATGAACTGCTCTGGCCATCCAAAACCCACCCGGTTTGGTGGGTTGGCCAACAACTTCCCAAGCACATCTATCATCACCGAAAAAATCACCGACCTTGATCTCATCGGGAGTTTTTTCAATACCGTCATATGTTTCGCATATTTTCATCATTGTTCCAGCATCAATCGCAATAACTCTTCATCGGATAGTTTGTGTTGATTTTCAAGATATATTATTTCTATGGCATAACAAATATCGTTTTCAAACTCACGAAATTCGCACATGACTTTATTATTCTCAATATATTCATCACGTGTTATGACAAATATATTGGAAGGATGAGTAGTGAAATGATCACCCTTTTTCCAATGCTGGCTATCTTTCACGTGGACAACCTCAGTCGAAAAGATTCATCCTCTCTCAATTTCACCGCAGCCTTTTCCAATCGAGTTTTAGACACAAAGAACTCTTCTTTATATTTTCTATTAAAGTATGTATAGAAAAATGTATCAGTCCTGCGACCATATCCGACTATTTCAAAAATGATGATATCATATTCTCCATCATTCATGTCTCTCCAATAGAACATGTCACCAACTTTCCAATCCATATTCATCTCTTTAGTGTGTACAAGATGCTCAGTTTTCCATTCTCCACTGCATCACTTCTTCATCTGTGAGAAATTTATAGTGATTGCAACAGTAGGATAGTTCTACATTAAAGATATAATTCATTGGAAAACTTGTCACTCTCACTGCATCGATGCTTTTGTTGAGATATTCAACTTGCCACAGAAAATGATAATCTCCAAACACATCACCGATACAGACTTCATCTGGTGTCTTTATACAACCATTGTATCTGCCGAGGAGTCTTGGTTTTACGATCACTTCAATTACCCTATCAATCTTATTTTAAATATTTCTTCGTCGGACATTTTAACGAATTTATCAAGTATGGCATTCTCAATTGAACAAATGACGCTTGGTTTGTTTAATGGATGTACCTTGGAATTAACTGGGCCAAGAGTTTCTATGCGGTATATATTGTTTGATGGTGTATTGAAATAATCACCTTTTTTCCAATCAGACATTAATCCAGTTATCCATTCCTTTCCATTTTACTCTGTACTTTATTGCATCATGATTGCAATCGGAGGGCGAATATTTCATCATCGCTCAATTTGTGCCTACGTTGCAGCTTCTGAAGAGTAACACTCATTGTGTATGGATATCTTGACGTATCGTTATATCTTTTTAGCACAGCAACCCGCTGTCTGCCGCCACGTTGATATATGTCAGTCACTATGAATACTTTTCTCGCAACCTCAACCCAATATCCTATTTTATATTCACAGACTTCTTTCATAATAACTCCATTCTTACAAATATCATTGCGACAATGTGTGTAAAATTTTTAAGTATTCTGGAAAGTTTTTATGACTTGCGATGAAATCTTTCCTCCTCCAATTGTCATCACTATTTTTATATAGATTTACTAACACTTCCGACGGTGTATTCGGGTTAGTTATGATTGCAAGTCTGTCTCGCGCATCAATCGAATCCCGCATTCCAACATTGATAACAAATTCAATTGGGCATTCTTCTATACCAAGGACGGAATCATATTTTCTTCCTTGAGGGAATTCCACAAACAAACGGAATAATTCTTTGCAATGCAGATGATGACATATAATATTTGAATAATCCATGATGGATATATTTTTTTCGATGGCAGTCTTTATCAATCGAATAACACACGCTGTCGGTAAATGTGGGTTCCTAAGAAATTGCTCATACGGAAAGTAATGAACATTTTCAAACTCGTCATACAATTCAATAATTCTATCCGTGACGGACTCAAGCACTCGGGGATAGATGGACTTAGCCGCTCTTGAAAGCGTATCCAGTTCGATTAAAAGTTCTGTCCTCTCGTGATGCGTCAAGTATACAAATGACTTCATATAAGTTTTTCCAATCCAATAAATGGGTTTATCAAGCTTCCAACATATACTTGAATTTCAATTCAGGTGGAAAGTTGGGATGATTCAATAAGGCATCTTTTCTTCGTTGATAAAAATTTTTACCTGAATAGCGATGATGATTCAAATTATCATATAATTTTACTAACGATTTGGAAGAAGTATTTGGATTCTGTGCAACAGCATCCACGCCTTCCCAATCTCGAATATTCTTTCTCCTGCAAAATCCGGCAATGATAGTTTTTGGGCAATCCTCGTGGGAAAGAATGCAATGTGCGTGACTATCGCCGCACAATTTATGCAACAATCTCCAAACTTTAGGAGTTTTTGGGCAATCCTCAATAACACTTTCGAGTGTGTAAATTGGATAATCGTCGTCAATGCAGAATTGCAAGAGGTCAATAAAACTATTCAATGGAAGATTGGGATTTATCAAAAGACGGGAAACGCAATCACCATATGGAAGATCATCTCCCTCGGTAATAATCTTTGTTACCAATTTTTCCAATTTTTTTGAATTGGTTGATTCCCAAATATGACAAAATTCATGTGGTAACATAGATTACAACTCCAGTAAAAATTGCATGGTTTCTAATTCGTCGAGGAGATAAACGTCATTAGTGATGTTACCTATCTTTGACCTAAAAAGATAGTTGGTGGAATAATTCCATAAAGATATCTCACCGCCGCCTAATTCCTCGCATTTCCAAATATCACCTCCTATTGAGAGGATGTTTCCAACAACGATATTCTGCGGATATATCTTTTTCATATTCACAGTATATCAAAAGTTTAAATTTATTTCAACTATTGTTCGATGAGATGTTGCATCCTCAAATCAACTGGAAAATTTGGATGGTTCACACATTGGAAAAGAATTTCTCTTCCTAATGAATCACATAAAATGTATTGCCAGAATGCTTTTTCATAAAGTTTACGCAAACCCCATGTTGGGGTATTGGGATTATTTACGATTGCGCGTAAAATAGACAGAGATATATCTTCTTTATTGCAGTACCTATAAAGGATATACGTCGGACAATCTTCTTGTTTGAGGAGAACATTGGCGTGGAAA